>Ga0126369_10000130_pt1 | contig 44713 bp, 38 predicted proteins | sample PanSoiMetaPlot_1_FD_109646 | JGI IMG/M metagenome (GOLD analysis project Ga0126369, IMG submission 109646) | Tropical forest soil microbial communities from Panama - MetaG Plot_1 | ecosystem: Environmental > Terrestrial > Soil > Tropical forest > Bulk soil | place: Panama | collected 2016-02-17
ACGCGCGCACGCCCGCGACAGAGGGACTGCGGCTCGAGCCGGCCGGAGTCGCGGCGGGCCCTGACGGCGCGGTCACGGTCGACGCCGCCTGCCTCACCACGGCGCCCTCGATCTACGCGGTGGGTGACGTCACCGGCCCGCCGTGGCTCTCGAACCGGGCCCGAGCGCAGGGCGTGATCGCCGCGACGAATGCCCTGGGGGGATCGGCCCGGTTCCGGCCCGAGCGCGTGCCTCGCTCGGTCAACACCCACCCCGAGCTGGCGGCCGTCGGTCTCACCGAGGCCGAGGCCCAGGCCCGAGGTCTCGCGGTGGCCGTCGGGTACGGGGAGCTGGCCACCAGTCTGAGGGGCATCACGCTGAACGCCGACCAGGGCGCCCTCAAGCTCGTGGTGGACACGGACTTCGGAGAGATCCTCGGCGGCCACATGGTGGGCGCCGGCGCGTCGGAGGTCATCGCGCAGGTTGCCGTCGCGATGAGCCTGGAGGCCGACTACCGCGACCTGGCGCGCGTCAGCCACCTCCACCCCAGCCTCGCCGAGCTGGTCACCGAGGCGATCGCGTCGATCTGAGAAGCACGCTGGCTGCGTGCCCGCAAAGTGTCGGACGCGACCTGGCGCTGAGCCGCGGCGTCCTGGGACATTCGACCCATTGATCCCGGGTGGCCGCCGGAGCACCATTTGCCCTCGAATCGTCGGGCGTGCGCCCGCGAGAGGGACTGGGAGGAGGACGCGGCGGTGCGCAAATCGTTTCTGGCGCTGTCGGCTGTGCTGTGCGGGCTGCTGCTTCACCCGGTCGGCGCTGCCGCCGCCGCCCCATCCACCACCGTCCTGACCTCGAACCTCAGTCCGGCGGCGGTCGGACAGTCGGTCACGCTGACCGCCACCGTGTCGGCGGCCGGCACTCCCACCGGTATGGTGACCTTCCAGGACTTCATCGTCGGCGGACCACCGGCGTCGATCGGGAGCGCCGACCTCCTCAACGGTCAGGCCAGCGTGACCGTCTCCCTGCCCACAGGCGTCCACTACCTCACCGCCAGCTACGGAGGCGACCCGAACTTCCTCGGCAGCTCGGGCTCGCTGACCCAGCGTTGGGGACCGACGGTGGCCCCGACCGTCGGCATGTTCGCCAGCCCGAACCCGGCACCGACCGGAACCCCCGTGACCCTCAACGGGTTCGTCTTCGCGTCGGTGGGCGCGGGGCTGGCCACGGGCAGTCTCACCTTCAGCGAGGGTTCGACCGTGCTCGGCACCTCGCCCCTCGGGGGCGCAGAGTTCGGCGTGAACGGTGTGCTCGCGCTGGCCTCGCTGACCATCACCACTTTCAGCGCCGGTGCCCACGCGATCACGGTGTCGTTTGCCGGCGACGCGAACCTGGACCCCGGCACCTCCGCGCCGGTCACCGTCACGATCGGTCAGCCCGTGGCCACGAGCACCTTCCTCAACTCCAGCCCGAACCCGTCGGCTCAGGGACAGACCGTGAACTTCGGGGTCACCGTGAGCCCCCAGGGACCGTCGGCGCAACTTCCGACCGGCCCGGTGACGCTGCTCGAGGGCGCGACCGTTCTGGCCTCCGCTCAGGTCGTCTCCGGCAACGCGTTCATCCCGCTCACCGGCCTGGCGCCGGGCTCGCACCAGATCGTGGCCAGGTACGCCGGCGACGGTTCCAGCTTCGCGCCGAGTACGTCACTGCCCGTGACTCAGACGGTGCTCGGCGGTGCCGGCACCGCGCCGACCTCCGTGTTCCTCAGTGGTCCCTCCCAGGTGACGTTCGGCCAATCGGTGACCGTGACCGCGACCGTCAGTTTCCTGGGCTCGATGACGCCGACCGGGACGATCGTGTTCACGACCACCAGCGGCGGCCCGGCCGCGACCGTGCCCGTGGGTCCGGGCGCCACGGCGTCCTTCACGTTCACTCCGACGTCCGGCGGCGGTGTCCCGATCGAGGCCGCGTACAGCGGGGACGCCACATTCGCGGCGAGCACCGCGCCCGTGTTCCTGGTCATCGTGGCGCCCATCGCGACGACGACCAGCCTCGCCGCCAGCGCCAACCCGAACATCGTCGGCCAGCCGGTCACCTTCACCGCACAGGTGACTCCCGCCGCCGTGGCCTCTCCGTCGCTCTCGGGTCAGGTCACGTTCCTCGACGGCCCGGAGCCGCTGGCCACCGTGGCGCTCGACGCCTCCGGCAGCGCGACGCTCACGACGGCGTCACTGGCGCTCGGACCGCACACCGTCACCGCGCGGTTCCTGGACAGCTTCGACTACGGCACCAGCGTCAGCTCACCGCTCGTCGAGACGGTCGTGACGCCTGTCACGACGACGTCCATCGCGACCAACGTCAACCCGGCGGCGACCGGCCAGGCCATCGTGTTCTCGGCCTCGGTGACCGCGGACGCCGGCGTCCCGACCGGCACGGTCGCGTTCATGGACGGCGCCACCGTGCTTGCCGCGATCACCCTCTCCGGCGGCCAGGCGACGTTCACCACCACTGCGCTCGCACCGGGCCACCACGCGATCGCCGCCGTCTATGCAGGCAGCGCCTCGTTCCAGGGCAGCGTCTCGCCGGCGCTCGACCAGGTGGTCCTGGTCCAGCGCGTGACCTCCGTGACGCTCGCGTCGAACCGTGACCCCTCGCGGGCAGGCCAGGGTGTGCGGTTCACCGCGACGATCAGCTCGCCGGTGCCCGCGTCGACGGAGCCGACCGGCATCGTGACGTTTCGTGACGGCGACACCGTGCTGGGCTCGGCCAGGGTGCACGAGGATGGGACCGCGCGGCTCGAAGTGGACACGCTGACGCCCGGCTCGCATGCGATAGCGGCGCGCTACGAGGGCGACGGCGCGTACGCGCCGGCCACGTCCGACGCGCTGACGCAGGTCGTTCAGCCCCGGCCCGCCTCCGATCGGGAGTTGGTCGAGCTGGAGGCCGCGATCGAGTAGCGGCGCGCTAGACCCCGACGCTGGACGAGCGCGCCGACCCGAGCAGCGTGTCGCCGTCGGCCCGGAGGAGGAAGCCCTGCTTCACCAGGGAGTCCACCGTCTGCGTCACCGCCGACACGTACCCGGCATGCGACCCGTACAGAGACGCCAGCTTCGCGGCGTCGTACGGGCGGTGGGTGCCGTACAGGATGCAGAACCCGTTCAGCGGGTTGGACAGGGACGCCGGCCCGTTCTCGCCGTTGTTCAGCGCAACCGGCACCGCGACCCTGGGCAGGCGGATTCCGCCGACCGCCAGGCCGTTCGCGTCGCGGACGATGCTCCACGTCCCGGCCGGGGCGGTGTTCGGACCGTTCACCTGGATGGGCGTCGCCGCCGGCGGCGCCTGACCGCCCGCGACCCAGCGGTCGAGCGCCGCGTACGCCGAGTGGAACACCGCCCAGTCCTCGACGTCGCTCGGGCCCGGGTTCGCGCAGCTCAGCGCCTGCGCCTGCCCGTACTCCCGCTGCTGGATCCAGCCCAGGTCCGCGCGAGCGTCGCCGGGCGTCGTCGACACCGCCGCGGCCGGCACATGGGAGCCGCCGGCGATCTCCCACTCGTGCACGGACGTCGTGTCGCCGATGCGGATGGCGGGGTCGCCCTGCCCGCGCCACACGTCGGTCTCGGTGTTGACGCGCAGCATCTTCGTCGCCACGTCGGTGCGCACGCGGGGACCCCCGAGCCCGACCAGGAAGCCGTCGTAGACCTTCGCCTGCGGCTGGATCGTGTTGTAGTAGAGGATCAGGAACCGGGCCGACTGCGATACGCCGGCGCCGTACACGCGCCGCACGTTCATCCCCTTGAAGGGATCGACGCCGGGACCGGCGTGCTTCGCCAGCGCGGCGATCTGCGTGAAGACGTCGAACGACTGCGAGTCGTCCCTGACCGTTCCCGCGAGCGTCAGGTCGAGCGACGCGTACCGCGTCGGGCTCCACTGCTTCAGGCCCAGGCCGGCCGTGGGACCAGGATCGGCTCCGTTGACCCCGACGCGCTGGACCGATGCGCCCACCCACGCCCAACCGCTGCGTACGAAGAAGTCGCCGCTGCTCGACCACTCGGTGTCGATGTCGTGGCCGGCCGTCACGTTCTGCCAGTCCACGACGACCACGCCGGTGAACCGGCTCGGGTCGGCCGGCCTGCGGACCACGATCCTGGTGGTGTACGGCATCGTGCCGATCGGAGTCGAGTTCGTCATCGGGTTGGCGGGATTCGACGAGAACCGCATGGCGGTGCCGGAGACGAAGTACTCCTGCTCCACGTAGCCCGCCTTCTTCAGGTCCGTCGGCGTCGCGTAGAACGTGTACGCGTGCGATGGATCCCCGGGCTGAGCCGTGGACGCGATCGGCCCCCGGACCATCGCCTCGGAGTCCACGGGCTGCCGGGCGGGCGGCGCGGACGTCTGTCCGGACGGACTCGAACAGGCGCCGGCCACGGCGAGAACGGCTATCGCGAACGTGACGAGGCGCGCGTGGAGCGATCCCGGCAAGGTCATTCGGACATCCCCCCTTCACCGCGGTGAGTGAACGGGAAAATCCTACTCGCGAGTAATGTTCGGCACCCGCCGGCAACTCGGGTGGCCCGCCTCCACCGCTACCTGCGCAGGGCCATTCCCTCCCACGCGAGGCGCTCCTCGCGCCGCGGGTCGTCGTCGACGCGACAGTTCACGTCGAACAACATCGTCGCCCGCCGCGAGGAGTCGTAGGTCGGCCACGCCGGCAGGCCGTCGTGGTTGGGGTCCCCGCTGCGGGCGAACGCGGCCCAGGCGCGGCTCATCGTCGCCGCCAGCGGGTACCGCTCAGGCCGCATCCCGGTCATCGGCGCCACGTCGGGGTGGTCGAACACGAACGGAATCTCCATCCCGTGCGCCGACTTGAAGAGCCCGCCGAAGTGGTCGCTCTCCCAGGTGAAGAGGTACATGTACACGGGAGCCGGTCCGCCGGCCGCCTTGCGCTCCGCCAGGCGGATCGACGCCAGTCGGGTGCCCTCGCTGGCGATGCCGATCAGCAGGTCCCACGGCGTGTCGGTCGGACGCTGCTCGCGGTAGACGGCGAGGATCTCGTCCCGGCGCTCACCGAGCATCGGCGTCAGGCGCTCGATGAGCTCGTCCTCGGTCAGCCGCCGCCGGCTCGGGTCGCCGGCGAGGAACAGGGCCGCCTCGTCCTTGTTGGTTCCGATCAGCAGCGGCACGCCGGCCGCGGACGGCGCGGCTGCCGGCTCGAACGGATGCTTCGGCAGATGGCGCCCATCCACCACCGGCCGGAGCAGCAGCGCGTTCCCGCGCAGCGGCCAGCCCCGGGAGGGATCGGCCGGCGGGCTCGGCATCGAGGTCAGCGCCTCGGTGAGCCGCTCGTGGGGCAGCGCCTGCAGGTCCGTGAGCTGGCCGGGGCGCAGGTCCAGGTGAGCGAGCAGGCGCTCCGCGAAGTCGGTGGCAGGCGCCGCCTCGTTGGCGCGGAGCGCCGGGCCGCTCTGGACCACGGCGCGGTGGAACAGCCCGTGGGCCTCCGGCATCCCGAGCAGGACGCTGACCTTGGCGCCCCCGCCCGACTCGCCGAAGATCGTGACGCAGCCCGGATCGCCGCCGAACGCTTCGGCGTTCTCTCGCACCCATCGCAGCGCGAGGACGATGTCGAGCATCCCCGCCATGCCCGAGCTGGCGAAGTCCTCGCCGCCCATGTCCGCCAGGTACAGGTGCCCGAAGGCGTTCAGCCGGTGGTTGACGGTGATCACGACCACGTCGCCGCGGCTGGCCAGCTCGGCGCCGTGGTACCAGGGCTCGGAGCCGGCCCCGGCCGCGAAGCCCCGGCCGTGCAGCCACACCATGACCGGGCGGCGGCCGTCGGTGCCGGGCGTCCACACGTTGAGCATCAGGCAGTCCTCGCTCTGCGCCAGCGACGGCATGGCGCCGAGCGTGCGGCTGTCGGCGGACCCCGCGTCCGCGACCACCCCGGTCTGCGGGCAGATCGGACCGAACTCGAGGGCGTCGCGCACCCCCGTCCATGGCGCCGCGGGCAGCGGCGGCAGGAAGCGCCGGCCCTCCGTCGAGGCGCCGTACGGGATGCCCTTGAATACCAGCGAACCGTTCGGCGCGGCCGCCCCGCGCACCGCACCGCCGGACGTGACGACGACCGGATCTGCCATCTCCCCAACCTCCTGGCGGTCCGGGCCGAAGCAGCCGGCCCAGCTCGACTCGGACCGTACCCGAGGACGTCCGACCCGTCAACGCCGTCGTTCGGCTGACGCCGGGGCGTGGCAAGCTGCCACGTCGTGGCCGATCTCGAGCGCGCCCTCGCCTTCGTCCTCCCTTCAGCCATCCGGCGCGCGCCGCGGTCTCGTCGCGCGAAGCGCCGCCACGTACAGCGCGCAGGGGTTGCCTGGCTGCCAGCCGGGCAGCGGGTCGATCCGGTCGATCTGCACGAAGCCCCTGCGCTCCCAGAACGCCCGCGTCGCCTCGTACGGGGCGTAACCCGCCGAACGGTCCAGCGTCTTGGCTTCCACGAGAAGCACGCCCTCCCCGGCGAGCGCGTCCAGGACGTGCTCGACCAGCAGCGCGCCGATGCCCGTGCCGCGGCGGTCGCGCTGAACCGCCGCCCAGAGGATCTCCGCCGCCGTGGCGGATCGCCGGTCCACGACGGCGAAGCCGAGCACCTCGTCGCCGTCAGTCGCGGCCCAGCCCTGGTGCCGTTCGAAATCGCTCCGGATGGTGTCGAACGTGTCGGGCGTGAAGAAGTCGGGCAGTCCGCGGACGATCTCGACGCAGGTCTCGACGTCGCCGGGCAGACACGGGCGGACGCTGATCACCGACGCAATCATCCCCCCGGAGGCGAAGCGCTCGCCCCCGCCGTGCTGCTCGATGACGGTGGCCTGGTTCGACCCTGATCGTCAGCTGAAGTGATCGATCGGGGTATGCTCGATCCGTGCCCGTACCGCCTTCGCTCGCCGGCCGTCCCGGCGCCCTCCTCGTCATCGCGGCGAGAACCGGCCAGGAGCTGGCCAGCCGGCGGCTCGCGCCCCTGGGCCTCAGCGTCCGGCTGTGCGGCGTCCTGAACCTGCTGGCCGAGGGCGCGATCTCCCAGCAGGAGCTGGGCGAGCAGCTCGGGATCGATCGCACCACCGTCGTCGAGATGATCGACGAGCTCGAGCAGCAGGGCATCGTGGTCCGCCGGCGGAACCCGGCCGACCGGCGCTCGTACGCGCTCACCCTCACCCCGAGGGGCCAGACGGTCCAGAAGCGCGCGGCCCGGGTCTTCGACGCGGCCGCCGACGAGTTCTTCGAGGCCCTGGAGCCCGCCGAGCGGCAGGCGCTGTCGGGCATGCTCCAGCGCCTGATCTCCACCGCCGACGAGCGCATGGCTGCCGGCACCTAGCGGAGACGTCCTTCAACCGATCGTCCCCTAAAGGAATCATCAGCATAAGGGAATAATCGCACCCACCCCGCGACTTCTGGTCGGTCATGAGCACAGCAGTCACGGGAATCCATCTCGGACCCCGAGCCCGGCGGGCAGTCCGTGCCGTCGCCCGGCTCGTCAACCCGCTGGTGCTGGCGATCGCGGGACGGCGCTGGATGCCGGTCCTCGGCGTCCTCCACCACCTGGGTCGCAGGTCGGGACGCATGCACTCGACGCCGCTCGGCATGCGGCCATTCGGCGACAGCTTCGTGATGCCGCGCACGTTCGGTGACGACGCCGCCTGGTACCGGAACGTGGTCGCGGCAGGCCGGTGCGTCGTGACGTACCGGGGCCGCGACTACGAGCTGGTCGATCCGGAGGTCATCGACTACGAGGCCGCCGCACCGGCCTTTCCGCGCTACGAGCGACTGCAGTTCCGGCTCCTCGGCATCGAGGAGTACCTGCGCATGCGCCGGGCGCCGGCGCACCTGGAGGAGATCCGATGACACGGGTCTCGCTGCAACCGGGCATGGTGGCGCCGCGACGCCTCACGGCCGCCCTCATCGTCATCGCGTTCGCGCAGCTGATGGTGGTGCTCGACACCACCATCGTGAACGTGGCGCTGCCCTCGATCCAGCGCGCGCTGGGGTTCGCCCCGACCGACCTCGAGTGGGTGGTCAACGCGTACGCGCTCGCCTTCGGCGGCCTGCTGCTGCTGGGCGGGCGGGCCGGCGACCTGTTCGGCCGGCGCCGGATGTTCGTGGCAGGCGTGCTGCTCTTCGCCGCGGGGTCGTTCGCCGGCGGTCTGGCCACCTCGCCCGTGTGGTTGATCGCCGCGCGGGTCGTCCAGGGTGCCGGCGGCGCGATCGTGGCGCCGACCGCCCTGTCGCTGATCGCGGACACGTTCCAGGAAGGAGCCGCGCGGAACCGCGCCCTCGGCGTGTACGCGGGCGCGGCGGGGAGCGGTGGCGCCGTCGGGCTCATCCTCGGCGGCCTGATCACCAATTCGTTCTCGTGGCGCTGGGTCCTCTTCGTGAACGTCCCGATCGCGCTGGTGCTGGCCGTCGCGGCCCCGCGCGTGCTGCCGGCGTCCGGACGCCGGTCCGGGCGCCTCGACCTCCCGGGCGCCGTCACCGCCACGAGCGCGGTGACCCTGCTCGTCTACGGCCTGTCGCGGGCGGCGACGCACGCCTGGAGCGATCAGCTGACTGTCCTGGCGCTGGGCGCCGGCGCCGCGCTCCTGCTCGCCTTCCTGCTCATCGAGCTCCGGAGCGAGCAGCCGCTGGTGCCGCTCCACCTGTTCGCGAACCGCAGCCGGTCGGGGGCCTACGTCCTGCGCATGGTCGCTGGCGCGACGACCCTCTCGATCCTCTTCTTCCTCACGCAGATCATGCAGAACGTCCTCGGCTACAGCCCCCTGAAGGCCGGGTTTGCCTTCCTGCCGCTGGCCGTCGGTGTCGTCGTCACCGCCCAGGTCACCTCTCGGGTCGTGGGGCGGATCGGCCCGCGTCTCCCGATCACACTGGGGGCGCTGCTGACGAGCGCGGGCATGCTCTGGCTCTCCCGCCTCCCGCACGACGCGGCGTACGTGCATGACATCCTGGGACCGCTGGTGACGCTCTCTGTCGGCATCGGCCTGATCTTCTTTCCGACCACCGTGGTGGCGGTGTCCGGTGCGGGCCGGCACGAGTCGGGCCTGGCGGCGGCCGTGCTCAACGTGAGCCAGCAGCTCGGCGGCTCGATCGGGCTCGCGGTCCTCGGCACGATCGCGGCCAATGCGATCCGGGGATTCGCGACGGCCTTCGAGGTCGGCGCCGTGATCTCGCTCGTGGGCTTCGTGGTCGCGCTGCTGACGATCCGATCCCGACCGCAGGCGCCGGCCGCCGAGGCACCCCGCCAGGCCGCCTAGACGTTCGCGGTGTGCAGGCTGGGCAGCCTGCACACCGCCTGTCGCCGACGACTCGCTGCCGGCGGCGCTGATCCGCAGTCCCTGCGGCAGACGCGGCGCCTTCGGCGTGGTCAGGCAGCGGTGGGCGCTACGGCCTGCCGCGGAACTGGCTGACCGCCAGCGCGACCAGCAGGAGCGGAACGGCGATCCAGAACTGGAGCAGCGTGTGCCGACGCAGCTCGCTCTCGATATCGAGGCCCGCGAGCTCGGCGTCGAGGGCGCCGGAGCGTGACAGCGACACCGCGTGCAGCGCCAGCACCGCATAGTTGACGCCGACGCCCACGAGCCCGACGCCGATGACGCGCCAGCCGAGGCTGCCGGCACGGGTGGCCACCAGCACGCCGAGAACGATGCAGCCCAGGGCGCCGATGATGAACTCGGCCAGTATCACGCGGCGGCGGAACCGGGTCCCCGCGAGCCCGTGCATGTCGAGTGCGGCGAGCCGCCGTACGTCCACCAGGGCCATGCCCGCATCATGCGCCTGCCGAAGACGGGCACCCCGGGGTTCTGGCCGTCGGGCGGTGTCACCGGTGCCGACGACGGCGGTCAGCACAGCTCCTCGAACGCCTCGGTGCGCCGCAGCTGCTCGCGCTTCACCTCGTCGTGCGAGGCGGCGTAGTAGCCCCGACAGCGCTCGATCATTGCCGCGTGCCGAAGCGGCCACTCAGGCAGCCTGCCGTAGGCGTCGTAGAAATGCCGCAGAACGTCCCCGGGCGAGCTCCACCAGATGCGCAGGTACCACTCGACCAGCGCGAAGTCCTCGACCGGGTCGCCGATCCGCGTCAGCTCCCAGTCGATCAGGGCGCGGATCGCCCCGCTGTCGGGGTGGACGATCACGTTGTAGGGTCCGGGGTCGGCGTGGATCACGCTCGGTCCGCCGCCGGTCAGGACGTCGGAGAAGGAGCGCGTGTCGAGCGCGTGCAGCGCTCGCAGCATGGTGCCGCATCCCCGCACGAGCACCACCTGCCTGCGCACCGCCTCCTCCAGCCCGAGGGACCGGTACCCGCCGACGACCCACTGCTCGGCCAGCGGCCCCGGGACGTACTCCATCCGCACGGTGACCGGATCGTCGCAGCCGAGCGCCCGCGGCACCGGGACCACGCCGGCCAGCCGGGTCAGCATCGCGACCTCCACGTCGCGCCGCCGCCGCGCGTCGTCGCGCGTGATCCGCTTCTCGACCGCCTCGCCGTCCCAGCGGATGTCGTTCCAGCGCCGGCCGGGGTCCCAGCCGCGGCCCTCGGGCGGCGCGGTCAACGCGGTCTCCTCCTCACCAGTCGGACGTCGCCATCCAGCCGGCGATCTGGGCCCGCGAGTTGAAGCCCAGCTTGTTCAGGATGTTGCGGACATGGCTCTCGACCGTGCGCTCCGAGATGAACAGGCGCGCTCCGATCTGCTTGTTGCTCAGGCCGTCGGCCACCAGGCGTGCCACGTCGGCCTCGCGCTGACCGAGCACCCCGGCGCCGCCCGGATCCGATGACCCGCCCGCCGTGGGAGCGTCCTCGCGAAGCGCCAGCCGCGCGGCCGCCTCACGGCTCAGGCGCTGCCCGGCGCCGAACTCCGCCTCGAACCTCGTCGGTCCCAGCGCCGCCTTCGCGGACGCGGTGGCCTGCGCCAGCGGCGCGGTCATCCCGCGGTGGATGCTGGCGCCCACCTCGGCGCGCCGGCTCTCCATCGCGCCCAGCAGCTGCGCCGCCAGCCGCGGCTCGCCCGGCGCCGCGCAGCAACCCAGTGCCCCGAGGAGGTAGCACTGGGCGACCCGATCGTCGAGCCGGCGGGCGATGCGGAGCGCCTCGGCGAACCGCTGCGCGGACTCGTGCCGGTCCCCGCTCAGCAGGCCGGCGAACCCCTGGTTCATCAGCATCATGTCCAGGCTGTACAGGTCGCCTGCCTCGCGGCTGAGCCGCATGCCCGCCTCGGTCGCCGCCCTGACCGCGTCGAGATCGCCGTCCAGGAGGCCGTTGAGCGCTCCGGCCTGGTGCACCATCAGCGTGGCGCCCAGGTCGTCCAGGTCGCCGGCGATGGTCCGGGCCTCCGCCAGCAGCCGCGTCGAGGACGCGAGATCGCCGGCCATGCGCGCGGCGATCGACGACATCGAGAGGGTCTGCGACAGCGCATCCAGCTGACCCGTGGCCCGGGCCGCGGCCACGCCGCGTTCGAGCGCCGGCAGCGCGGCCGCCGGATCGCTCTGGAGGACGGCGAGGAATCCCCGAGCGAAGTACGCCCACGGCTGAGCGGCCGGCATGGTGTCCCAGGCGAGCAGCTCGTCCAGCCATCGCACGCCCTCCGTCGTCGCCCGGGTGATCCAGTAGTAGATCAGGCTCGTGGCGAGGAGGATGCCGCGCTCGAAGTCCCGGCGCTCCCGGCAGCGCCCCAGCACGGCCCGGACGTTGTCGATCTCGAGCTCCATCCAGGCGAGCCACTCGACCAGCCCGTAGCGACCCTCGACGGCGAAGTGCACGCTGCGGGACAGGTAGTGGCCGGCGAAGCGCCGCTCGACCGCCTCCTCCCCGCCTTCCTCGCGAAGCTGGAGGCGCGCGTACTCGCGCATCGTCTCGTGCAGGCGGTAGCACGCGGCGCCGGCCGCGTTCTCCCGGATCACCAGCGACCGGTCGACCAGCGACGACAGCACGTCGACGGTCGCCGCGGCCGGCACGTCCTCGGAGCTGCAGACCGACTCGACGTCCTCCAGCGTGAACCGGCCCGCGAACACGCACAGCCGCGTGAGCAGCGCCCGCTCGGCCGGCGCCAGCAGGTCGTAGCTCCACTCGATCGTCGTGCGCAGCGTCTGGTGGCGCGGCAGCGCGGCCCGGCTGCCGCCGGTGAGCAGGCGGAACCGGTCGCCCAGCCGGTCGCGGATCTGCTCGGTGCTCAGCGCCCGCGTCCTCACCGCCGCCAGCTCGATCGCCAGCGGCAGCCCGTCCAGCCGGCGGCACACGTCGACGACGGCCTCCCGGTTGGCCGCGGTCAGCTCGAATCCGCCCGACGCGGCGGCAGCCCGGTCGGCAAAGAGCGTCACCGCCTCGTTCTGGCGCAGGTGGGCGAGCGGCTCGGCGCCGTCGGGCGCGGGAAGCTCGAGCGGGGGGACCGGCACCACGTGCTCGCCGTCCACCGAGAGCGGCTCCCGGCTGGTCACGATCACCCGGACCCCGGGCGCTGCCCGGAGCACGTCGCCGACCAGCCTCGCGGCCGCCTCCAGGAGGTGCTCGCAGTTGTCGAGGAGCAGCAGCACCTCGCGGTCACGGAGGTACGACAGGACCAGGACCCGCGGTTCGGTCGCCGCCTGGTCGCGGAGGTCGAGGGCGGCCATGACCGCGTTTGCCACGAGCGCCGGGTCCCCCAGCTCGGCGAGCTCGACCAGCCAGGCGCCGTCGGGGAAGCCGCGCCCGAGGTCGGTCGCGACGCGCACCGCGAGGCGGCTCTTGCCCACGCCGCCCGGCCCGACCAGGCTTACCAGTCGGGCCGCCGACAGCTTCTTTCTGACCTCCGCAAGCTCGGTGCGGCGGCCGACGAAGCTCGTCACCTCGGCAGGCAGGTTGCCCGCTGGGTGGGCGCGTGTGGGCACGGTCCGAAGGTACTCCAGTGTCGGACCCCTCCATCCCGCATCCCGCTCAGTGCCGGCTCAGGGATTCCACTGATGGCTGCGCGCCACGCGCTTCCTAGGCTGCCGGACATGACCACAGAGCACGCGATCCAGCGAGCCGGCGTGAGGGAACGCGTCGCGGGCCTGTCGCCGCGCGCCAGGTCCAGGCTGGCCGGCTTCTTCCAGCTGCTGGAGGGAAGCGCCTCTTCGACCGGCCAGGTGTTCATCCTCGGCACGCTGGTCGTGCAGGGCGATGCCGCGGCAACCGCGCACAACATCCTGGCCAACGAACCGCTGTTCCGCCTCGGCTTCCTCCTGTCGGTCGCCGGGGTGGCGTTCCATCTCGCCTGGGCGCTGCTCATGTACCAGCTGCTCAGGCCCGTGAACCGGACCGTGGCGGGGCTGGCAGCGTTCGTCATCATCGTCTGCAGTGCGCTGCAGGCAGTGACCGCCCTCCTGTATCTCGGCCCGCTCCTCGTGCTCCAGGGCGGCTCGTCGCTGAGCGGGTTCAGCACCGCGCAGGCGCAGGCGCTCGCCTCGACGTTCCTGAAGCTGAACGCGGCCGCCTTCGACCTCGACCTCGTGTTCTTCGGGCTCTGGTGCATCCTCACCGGCCATCTCATCTGGCGGTCGACCTTCCTGCCCCGGCTGCTGGGAGCGCTGCTGGTGGTGGACGGCGTCGGCTGGTCGCTGTTCGCGTGGCCGCCGCTCGCGACGTTCCTGTTCCCGGCGATCGCGGCCGCCTCGGGCCTCGCGGAGATCCCCCTGATGCTGTGGCTGCTGATCGTGGGGGTGAACGACGAGCGCTGGCACGAACGAGCCCTCGCGGCGGGCCTGGAGTCATGAACGCGGAGCATCCCACGCAGCACGTCGAGGTCAGCTTCGTCGGCACGCCGCCGCTGCGGGAGATCCAGCGCGCGTCCGGCGTGAGTGAGGTCGAGATCGACGGCGCCGTCGTGCGCTGCCTGGTGGCCGGGAGCTTCCAGCCCTTCCTGGAAGCGATCCGCGGTCACGAGGTCGTGAACCTGTCGTCCACCCGAGTCGAAGGAGGTCACTGATGGACTCGTCACCGCGCCGCCTGGCGAGAGCCGCCGGTTTGCTGTACCTGGTCAACATCCTCCTGGGCGCGTTCGGCATCGGCGTCGTTCCCGCCATGCTGGTCGTGTCGGGCGATCCGGCGGCGACCGCCCACAACATCCAGGCGCACGAGGTGCTCTACCGGCTCGGTCTCACGGCGCAGGTCGCGGAGTGCGCCACCAACATCCCGCTGGCGGTCATCTTCTACGACCTGTTCAAGGTGGTGAACCGGCGACTCGCGCTGCTCGTGGTGTTCTTCACCGTGGTCGGGACCGCGGTCGCCGCCGCCGGCCTGATCACCCAGTTCGCGCCCACTCTGGCGTCCCTGTCCGGTGACGTGTCGACGACGACGTACAGCGTCACCGAGGTGTTCTTCGGCTTCTACGCCCTCTGCCTGGGATACCTGGTATTGCGGTCGACGTTCCTCCCCGGGTTCATCGGCGTCCTGCTGGCGATCGACGGCGTGGCGTACCTGGTCTACAGCTTCGCCGACCTCGTCGCGCCGGGATTCGCGGCCCACCTGGTCCCGTGGATCCAGCTGCCCGTCCTGCCCAGCGAGGGACTGCTCTGCGTGTGGCTGCTCGTCGCCGGCGTGAACGTCGAGCGGTGGTGGGGGCGGGCACGCACTGCGGTCAAGGAGTCGCCCACTCCGATGGAGGTGCCGGCGTGAAAGCGATCGTCTGCCGCAGACCCGGTCGCCCGGATGTCCTGGAGATCGCGGAAGTCGAGAAGCCGGCCGTTCCGGAGGACGGGGTGCTGGTGCGCGTGCACGCCGCCTCGCTGAACCCGGTCGACTTCTTCACCCTTTCCAGCGCGAACGCCGCCACCCGCCGGCTCGCGCGGCGGCCCCGCGCCGAGGTGGTCGGCACCGACTTCGCGGGAACCGTCGAATCGGTCGGCGGCGGGGTCACGGTCTTCAGACCCGGCGACGAGGTGTTCGGAGGGCAGCGCGGGGCGTTCGCCGAGTACGTCTGCGTCTCGGAGCGGGCTGGGGTGGCGCCGAAGCCGGCGAACCTGACGTTCGAGCAGGCTGCGGCCGTGCCGGTGGCGGCCCTGACCGCGCTGCAGGCGCTCCGCGACCATGGCCGTATCCAGCCTGGCCAGCGGGTGCTCGTCAACGGCGCGTCGGGCGGTGTCGGGACGTTCGCCGTCCAGCTGGCCAGGGAGCTGGGCGGCGAGGTCACCGCCGTCTGCAGCCCGCGGAACGTCGAGCTGGCCCGGTCGCTCGGCGCGCACACCGTCGTCGACTACACGCGGGAGAACTTCACTCAGAGCGAGCAGCGCTACGACCTGCTGGTCGACATCGCCGGCAGCAGGTCGTGGTCCGAGTGCCGGCGCGTGCTCGCGCCGCGGGCCACCTTCGTCGCGGTCGGCGGCTCGGTGCACACCGTGTGGGGCGGAGTGCACACCCTGATGCACCTCGCGGGCGTACGCCTCGCCTCGATCGGCAGCAGCCGGAAGGCGGCCCTGTTCATCACGAAGGTGAACCGGCCCGACCTGCTGGTCCTGCGGGACCTGCTCGAAAGCGGTCGGCTCACGGCGGTGATCGATCGGCGCTACCGGCTGGACGACGTCGTCGCGGCCTTCCAGTACCTCGGCGAGGGGCACGCGAGGGGAAAGATCGTGTTCGACCTGAGCGGCGCCGGCAGCGAGACGGCCGCGCCGCGATGATGCGCGGCGGCGACGGGCCGGCCCCAACCCGTCGAGCCGCCGGCTGTCCGAGATCGTTCAGCGCCCGCGGGCCGGCAGGACGCCCGCCAGCGCCAGCGAGGCGGCCGCCAGCACGATCGCGGACACGATCGCCGGGCGGTAGCCGCCCGTCGCGTCCACGATGAACCCCGCGAACGGCGGCCCCAGCAGCGCCCCGATGCCCGCCGACGTGTACAGCGCGCCCACCATGCCGCCGAGGCCCTCGGCCCCGAACAGCGCGGCCATCACCGACGGCGAGAGCGCCACCCAGCCGCCGTAGCCCAGGCCCAGCAGCAGCGCGAACCCGGCCAGCACCGCGTATCCGGGTGCGACGAGCCACGTGAAATAGCTCGCCAGCAGGATCGCCATCGACAGGCGGAAGGCGGTCACCGGCCCCAGCCGGTCCGCCGCGCCGCCGAGGAACAGGCGGCCGGCGACGCTTCCCACGCCCACCACGCTGACGAGCGCCGCCGCGCTCAGGGCCGGCGACCCCAGGCGGAGTGCGTACGGCACCAGGTGGACCAGCGCCAGGAACAGCGCGAACCCGCTGAACAGGCCGGTCCCGTAGAGGAGGGCGAAGGACCGCGTGCGCACGACGCGAGCCAGGCCGTGTGCCGCCGGCGGGCGCACCGGGGGCGCCTTGGCCGCGATCGCGACGGCAACCAGCGCGACCGTGCTGACCGCCGCCAGCACCAGGAACGCCTGCCGCCAGCCCACGCGCTCGATGAGCAGCGCCGCGAGTGGCGGCCCCGCGAGCGTGCCCGCGCCGATGCCGCTGACCGCGATGCCAATCGCGAGCGAGCGGCGCCGCTCGAACCAGCCTCCGACCGCCGCGACCATCGGCACGTACGCGCACGCCGTGCCCACGCCCACTCCGAGGCCGTAGGTCAGGCACCCGAACCAGAACCCCGGAGCCAACGCCGTGAGGGCCAGGCCGGCGCCAATCGCCACTGCTCCCACCAGCACGACGCGGCGCGGTCCCACCCGGTCCGCGATCGCGCCACTCACCGCGCCGAGGCTGAAGAAGCAGAACGCGGTCACCGCGAAGAGCACCGAGGTGAGGCCCTGGCCGGTCCGAAACTCGCGCGCCATCGGCTCGAAGAACGCGCCGAAGCTGTACACGGCGCCGAACGCGACGAACATCGACGTGAAGGCCGCGGCGACCACGACCCACGCCTGGCGACCTTCCTTCATCCGCAACCTGAATGTATGCGGCGCCGCCCCAACGCTGTCGGCCATGATCGACACCGACGCGGTTCAGCGCCGGCTCCCCGCCTGCGAGCACGCCTGGCAGACGCGTTCGTTCACTGCGTGGTACATGAAGGCGCCGGCGTGACGCAGGCGCTCACCCGCCCGAGATCGGGGGTGTCATGCGCGTCTTCCGTACTCTAGAGTATGTTCTCATCAGACGGCGGCCGAGCGCCAGGAAGGGAGAGAGCAGTGCAGGATGGACTCCGGAGGGCGGTCCGCTGGGGCCGCCGGACGATCCTCGTCGCGGTTCTGGCATCGACCATGATCCCGGCCGACGCGGCCGCCTCCGCCAGTCATGCCAGACTGGTCGTCGACACCGACAGAGGTCTCATCCGCGGCTCGGTGGTCGGGGGCATGACCGAGTTCCTCGGAGTCCCGTACGCCGCCGCGCCCGTCGGCGACCTCCGGTGGCGGCCGCCGCAGCCGCACGCCCGGTGGGGCGGTGTGCGCGACGCGACGTCGTTCGGGGCCCACTGCCCACAGGGACCCTCGCCGTTCGGAATCGCCAGCACCACCGAGGACTGCCTGTTCCTCAACGTGTTCGCGCCGGCGCGCCGGGACGACGAGTCCGGCCATCACCTGCCGGTGATGCTCTGGATCCACGGCGGCGCGCTCGTCGTCGGGGAGAGCAACGACTACGACCCGTCGCTGCTCGTCGCGCGCGGCGTGATCGTCGTGACCATCAACTACCGGCTGGGCGCCCTCGGCTTCCTCGCCCATCCGGCGCTCGCAGCCGAGTCGCCGCAGGGCTCCTCCGGCAACTTCGGCCTGCTCGACCAGCAGGCCGCCATGCGCTGGGTGCGGCGGAACATCCGGGAGTTCGGCGGCGACCCCGGCAGCGTGACCATCTTCGGCGAGTCCGCCGGCGGCCTGAGCGTGCACGAGCAGCTCGTCTCACCGCTCGCCCACGGCCTCTTCGCGCGGGCGATCGACGAGAGCGGGGCGTACATGCCCAGGCAGCAGTCCCTCGCCGGCGCCGAGGCGGCCGGCTCCGCGTTCGCCAACAACGCCGGCTGCGCGGACCAGACGGCCGCCTGCCTGCGCGGCCTGCCCGTCACCGCGATCCTCGCCAGGCAGTCCGGGGGCACAACGAGTCCCAACGTGGATGGGTTCGTCCTGCCGAGCACGATCATCGCCGCGCTCCAGAGCGGGGACTTCAACCGCGTCCCCGTCGTCGAGGGCACCAACCACGACGAGTGGCGCCTGTTCGTGGCGGAGGGCGAGCTGGCGACCCATACACCGCTCTCGGCCGCCGCCTACATCCCGGCCATCGCGGCGACGCTCCGGGTGCCGGTCGCGGTCGCGGTCGCGACCGCGATCGCGAACGCCTACCCCCTGAACGCCTTCTCGAGCCCGAGCGTCGCGCTCGGCGCCGTCGGCACCGACGCCATCTTCGCCTGCGGCGCGCGGACGTTCACGGGCCTGCTGGCGGAGCACGTGCGGACCTTCCAGTACGAGTTCGACGACCCCAGCGCGCCGATGCGGTTCATCCCGCCCGTCAGCTTCCCGACGGGCGCCTACCACGCGTCAGAGCTGCAGTACCTCTTCAACCTGACCACTCCGGTTCCCAGCCCCGGTCTGTCCGCGGCCCAGCGCCACCTCTCGCAGACGATGGTCGGCTACTGGACGCACTTCGCCAGGACCGGAAGCCCGAACTCCGAATCGACGCCGAACTGGCCGCGCTACGACGCCGCGCAGCGGTTCCAGTCGCTGGTGCCGGGCACGTCGGTGACCGCGACCGGATTCGGCACCGAGCACCACTGCGCACTCTTCGGCAGCTAACCCCTCTGAACGGCTCCCCCTCCCGGCGTCGGGAGGGGGAGTCGGAGACCAGGCCGCGCCGCCCGGCCGGCGTGCGCATCCACCAGCCGGTCAGCGACCGGGCCGCGATTGAGCGGGCGGCGCTGTCGCCGTCGAGCACGAGCACTGCTCGAACCTAGCCGGGCCGATCACCAGGCACAACAGGGCAGTCCCTGAATTCACGCTCGCAGGTGGGCGAGGACGGCCAGGACTCGCCGGTGGTCGGAGCGAGCCGGCTGCAGGTCGAGCTTGGAGAAGATGCTGCGAACGTGGCTCTCGACCGTCTTGGAGCCGAGGAACAGCCGCTCGCAGATGGCCTCGTTGGACCGCCCCTCCGCCATCAGCGCCAGGACCGCCCGCTCGCGCTCGGTCAGCCGGTCGATCGGCGAGTCGGGGCGGCGGAGCTTCATCAGCCGGCTGACGACGGCGCCGTCGATCGCCGAGCCGCCGCCTCCCACGCGGCGCACCGCGTCGACGAGCTCCGCGGGGTCGCCCACCCGGTCCTTGAGCAGGTACCCGACGCCCCGCCCACCGAGCGCCACCACGTCGGCCGCATACGCCGGCTCGGCGTAGTGCGAGAGCAGGAGGATGCCGACCCCCGGCCACCGGCGGCGGATCGTGTGGGCGGCGCGCAGACCCTCGTCGACGTGGTGCGGCGGGAGGCGGATGTCCAGGATCACCACGTCGGGTGGATCGTCCCCGACCTGCCGCATCAGCTCGTCGACGTCGCCGGCGTGGCCGGTGACGTCGAAGCCGGCCTCCCGCAGGAGCCGGTCCAGGCCCTCGCGGAACAGGATCGTGTCCTCGGCCAGGATCACTCGCACGGCAGGACGGCCCGGATGCAGGTGCCCTCGCCCGCGGGGCTCTCGACGCGCAGCGTGCCGCCGGCCGCCAGCAGACGGTCCGCGATGCCTCGCAGGCCCGAGCCGCGCTCCGGATCGGCGCCGCCGGCGCCATCGTCGGCGACCTCCACCACAAGGGTCCCACCCGCGTCCGCCACCCGCACCCGCATCGTGGTGGCCCGGGCGTGCTTCACCGCGTTGGTCAGCGCCTCCGACACGACGAAGTACGCGTTCGCCTCGACCGCCGCCGGCCAGCGGCCATGGGGAGCGGTCACCTCGACCGGCACCGGCATCCGAGCCGCGAGCGACTCGACGGCCGCGGCCAGACCCCGTTCGGTCAGGACCGCCGGGTGGATGCCCGCGGCCAGTTCGCGCAGCTCGCCGAGCCCTTCCCGCAGCTCGTCGGCCGCCCGCGCGAGCGTGGCCTGGAGCCCGGCCGCGTCCGGGCGCTGGCTCAGCTGCTGGAGCGCCGACCCGAGCGTGAGCGCGAGCAGGGCGAAGCGCTGCTGCGCCCCGTCGTGGAGGTCCCGCTCCAGCCTGCGCCGCTCGGCCACCGCTTCGGCCACGATGCGGGCGCGCGACTCCCGGACCGCCTCGAGCTCGGCGGCCACCGGCCGCAGCTCGGTGCACAGCCGCGCGGCCGCGGCCACCGCCTCGAGCAGCCTCTGCTCGCGCGACAGCGCCCGGTCGTGCAGGATCACGGCCACCGGCCGGCCGTCGCGGTCGATCCGGGTCACCGCTCGGGCCTCGCCACCGGCCGCCAGGAACAGCGGCCGGTCGGCACCGTCCCGATAGGCGCCCGATGAGTCGCTCCACACCCCGACCTCGAGCGTCGGGTCGCCCACGAGGCGGCGGAGCGGCTCGCCCAGCGCGGCGGGCGACAGGTTCGATCCCAGCCTCAGCACCAGCTCGCCGACGGCCGCGCGCGCCATGCGCATCCGGATCGCCACCGCGAGGAATCCCAGCGGGACCGCCAGTTCGAGGACGTCGGAGGCCCAGACGAACACGGCCGCGGCGGTCGCGGGCGGCTCGACCGGCGAGGCGTCCCAGCCGTGCGACACGACCAGCAGCGCACAGGTGCCGAGCGACAGCCACGCCGGTGCCAGCGTCCGGCGTTCCAGCTGGCTGCTGCGCAGCCAGCGCCCGGCGACCAGGACCACCGTCGCCAGGGCGAGCAGCGTGCCCAGCGCCTCGCCCGCGTGGGACGCCACGACCGCCATCCGGTCGCCCACCGCGGGGACGGGGATCCCGGCCGTGCAGCCCGCGCAGCGGTAGGGATCGTAGGCGGTTCCGTTCACGGCCACGTAGGCCAGGCCGCCGGCGAGGGCGAGCACGTACGCCGTCGTGACCACCACGCGCTCGGCGCGCGAGGAGAGACGGCCGTCGGGGAAGGCCAGAACCAGGTGCACGAGGACGGCCTCGTTCAGCGCCCCGAGCCAGACGCCGAGGACGAACAGGGCGGGCACGCCGCTGCCCTGGAAGTTCGCGAGGAACCAGGACACGCCCTCGGCCGCCATCAGCGTTCCGATCCGGACGCCGGGCTGACGCCGCCAGGCGACCAGCCCCGCGGCGACGAAGGCCCAGCCGACGGCGAGGTCCCGCAGGAGCGCGGGCAGCGGCGCCCCGGTGCGCGAGTATGCCCACTCTCCGGTGATCCCGAGCGGGATGGCCATCGCCAGGACCAGGACGGTGCGGACGTCGTTCCGCGGATTCAAGGCCGACCCCCGTACAGCAACCGGTACGGCATCGACTGCCCCCGCCCCAGTCTAGCCGCTGGTTTTCGAGATCGGACCACGCATTGCGCCGGTCGGCCGAGGCCGAATCAGACCGACAGTTCGAGCAGCTTCGCGGCCGGGTCGGGGGCGCGCATCAGCGCCTCGCCCACCAGGATCGCGTCGGCGCCGGCCGCCCGCATGCGGCGGGCATCCGCCGCCGAGTGGATGCCGCTCTCGGCTACGTACACGACCTCGGCCGGCACGCGGGGCCGCAGCCGCTCCGTCAGGCCCACGTCGACCTGGAACGTCGTCAGGTCGCGGTGGTTCACGCCGACCATGGTCGCGCCCGCCTCCAGCGCGGCCTCCACCTCCGCCTCGGCGTGCACCTCGACCAGAGCCTCCATGCCGAGCTGCCTGGTGAGGTCGAGCAGGGCGCGGAGCCGGTCGGGCGCGAGCGCCGCGACGATCAGCAGGACCGCGTCCGCGCCGTACGCCCGGGCCTCCAGCACCTGGTGCTCGTCCACCGTGAAGTCCTTGCGCATGATCGGCACGTCGGCCACCCCGCGCGCCTCCGCGAGGTGCTCCGGCCGGCCGCCGAAGCTGGTCTCCTGGCAGAGCACCGACAACGCGGCCGCACCGGCGGCCGTGTACACGCCTGCCAGGCGGCCCGGCGAGTAGTCCTCGCTCAGGCTGCCCATGATCGGCGTGCGCGCCTTCATCTCGGCGATCACCGCGAGACGGTCGCGACGCAGGGCCGACCGCAGGTCGCGCGGCGCCGGCAGGGCGGCCGCGAGCCGCTCCAGGTGGGTGGACGGCATCGCCGCCCGGCGCGCCTCGACTTCGGCCCGCGACTCGGCGACCAGCCGCCGGAGGAGGTCCGGGACGCCGGTCACGCGGGCGCAGCCGCCTGCGACGCGCGCGCCCACCGCTCGAGCAGGTCGCCGGCGCGCCCCTGGTCGATCGCCTCCGACGCGAGCCCGATGCCCTCCCGCCAGTCAGCGGCCAGGCCGGCCGCGCGCAGCGCCGCGCTGGCGTTGAGCAGCACGATGTCGCGGCGCGGTCCGGGCTCGCCGGCGAGCACCGATCGCGCGATCTCCGCGTTCCGCGCCGGCTCCCCGCCCCGCAGGTCTTCCGCCGAGGCGCGCGGCAGGCCGAGCTCCTGCGGGTCGAGCTGGTACTGCCGGCGCTGCCCGTCGAGCAGCTCGATCACCAGCGAGGGCCCCACCGTGCTGAGCTCGTCCAGCCCCTCGGCGCTGAACACGATCGCCCGGCGCACGTCGAGCCGGGGCAGCACCTCGGCCATGCGCGGCGCGAGCGTCGCGTCGGCCACGCCCAGCGCTCGGCAGCCGGCGTGCGCCGGGTTGCAGAGCGGGCCGAGGACGTTGAACACCGTCCTGACGCCCAGCTCCCGGCGCGGGACGCCCGCGTACCGGAACGCCGGGTGGAACCGCGGCGCGAAGAGGAAGCCGATGCCGACGTCCGCCACGCAGCCGGCCACCCCGTGCGGGGGCAGGTCGATCCGCACGCCCAGCGCCTCGAGCACGTCCGCGGCGCCGCAGATGGACGACGCTGCGCGGTTGCCGTGCTTCGCCACGCGGGCGCCGCAGGCCGCCGCCACGATCGCCGAGAGCGTCGAGATGTTGATGCTGTGCGAGCCGTCGCCGCCGGTGCCGACCACGTCCAGCAGCGCCTCCGGGTGCTCGACCTCGATCGGGGTGGCGTGGTTCATGGCCGTCCGCGCCATGCCGGCGATCTCGTCGACGGTCTCGCCCTTGACGCGGAGCGCCACGATGAGGCCGGCGATCTGGATGGGCGTGGCGTCGTCCCGCATGATCAGCTCCATCGCCCGCGAGGCCTCTTCCTCCGTCAGGTGCTCGCAGCGGACCAGCTTGCCCAGGAACTCGATCACCGGTGATCCCCCCCACTCGAAGCCCGCTCCAGGAAGTTGCGCAGCAGGCGCTTGCCCTCGCCGGTCAGCACCGACTCGGGATGGAACTGGACGCCGTACGTGGGCTGCTCGCGATGGCGCAGGCCCATGACCACGCCGTCGTCCGTGCGTGCCGAGACCTCCAGCTCCGCCGGCAGCGAGCCCTCCTGCACCACGAGCGAGTGGTAGCGCGTCGCTTCGAAGCCGTCGGGCAGCCCGTCGAACGGCGCCGCGCCGTCGTGCCGCACCCGCGACGTCTTGCCGTGAACCGGCTGGTGCCGCACGACCCGGCCGCCGAACGCCTCGGCGAGCGCCTGGTGGCCGAGGCACACGCCGAGCACGGGCATCACGCCCGTGAGCTCGCGGATCGCCTCGACCGAGATGCCGGCGTCCGCGGGCGTCCCGGGCCCTGGCGAGACGACCAGCGCGTCGAAGTCCCGCAGGGCCGCCACGTCCACGGCGTCGTTGCGGAACACCTCTGGCTCGGCGCCCAGCTCGGCCAGGTACTGGACCAGGTTGTATGTGAAGGAGTCGTAGTTGTCGATGACGGCCACCCGGACGGTCACGACAGGCCCTCCGCCTGATCCACCGCCGCAAACATGGCCCCGGCCTTCTCCAGCGTCTCCTGGTACTCGCGGGCCGGCACGGAGTCGGCGACGACGCCGGCGCCGGCCTGGACGTACACCGCCCCACCGGCGATGACGATGGTCCGCAGCGTGATCGCCATGTCCATGTTGCCCCCGAAGCCGACGTAGCCCAGCGCCCCGCCGTAGCAGCCGCGCCGGTCCGGCTCCAGGTCGGCGATGATCTCCATCGCTCGGATCTTGGGCGCGCCGGAGAGCGTGCCCGCCGGGAACGTGGCCCGCAGCGCGTCGATAGACGTCCAGCCCGGCGCCAGCCGGCCGCTCACCGTCGAGCTGATGTGCATGACGTGTGAGTAGCGCTCGATCTCCATCAGGCGCTCGACCCGCACGGTGCCCGGGCTGGCGACGCGGCCGACGTCGTTGCGACCGAGGTCGACCAGCATCACGTGCTCGGCGCGCTCCTTCTCGTCGGCCAGCAGCTCGCGCTCCAGCGCCAGGTCCTGCTCGCGGTCGGCGCCGCGCCGGCGCGTCCCGGCCAGCGGCCGCGTCACGACGCTGTCGCCCTCCACCCGCACCAGCAGCTCGGGCGACGTGCCCACGATGTGGCGGTCGCCGCCGAGCGACAGGTAGAACATGTAGGGCGAGGGGTTGATGCCGCGCAGGCAGCGGTAGACGTCGAACGGCCTGGCCGCGAGCGGCCGGCTGAACCGCTGCGAGAGCACGACCTGGAACGCGTCCCCGGCCAGGATGTGCTCGCGGGCCGCGTCGACCATGCTCTCGTACTGGCCGCGGCTGACGTTCGAGGTCCACGCGACGACGCCCGCCGGCGGCGCCGGCGGGGCCGCGGCGGCCAGCGGCTCGGCCCGGAGTCGGGCCTCCATCTCGTCCAGGCGCACAAGCGCCGCGCCGTACTGCTCGCGGTCCGGCCGGTGCAGCGTGAGGAGCTTGAGCCGGTGCGTCACGTGGTCGAAGACCGCCACGTTCTCGGCCAGCATGAACGCGTTCTCCGGCAGCCCGGGCGCCGGGCCCGGCGCCGTCGGCAGGCGCTCGAAGTGCCGCGCCGCCTCGTAGCCGATGAACCCGACCGCGCCGCCCAGGAACCGGGGCAGCCCCGGGCCGGCGACCGGCCGCTGCGCCGCCACCCGGGCCAGGGCCGGCAGCGGGTCACCCCGCCCGACGTCGAGTGGCTCCGGACGGTAACCGATGTACGAGTACCTGGCCAGGCGCTCGCCGCCCTCGACGCTCTCCAGCAGGAAGCCGAGGTGGCCGGGCGGGCACAGGCGGGCGTACGCGCTGACGGGCGTCAGCATGTCGGCGAGGAGGTCGCGCTGCACGGGCACCAGCGGCTGCTCGTCGTCGGTCGAGGCGCGCACCGTCGCGACCGGGGCGGTCGATCCACTCATCTCATCTCTGCTCGTCTGGTCTGGCTGACGGGGGACGCGCCGAGTCTATCAGCCTAGAGACTCATATCCAGGGCAGGCGCCGACCCGGCCGGCAGGGGGCAGACGTAGGGCCGATCCGCCGTCCGGCGGCGCAGGTCGGCCCTCGCCTCCTCGATCACGACGGGGTCGCGCAGCGCCGCGACGGCCGCCGCGGCCATCGCCTTGGCCGTGTGGACCAGGCCCTTGTGGGCCGCGGCCGTCTTGCCCTGTGCCGTCACCTGCCACGTGTGGAACGGGGTGCCGATCGCGCACGTCGCGCCGGACGCCTGCACCGTGGGCACGACCCAGCTCACGTCGCCCACGTCGGTCGAGCCGCTGCCGCCGGTGCCCGTCGCATCCAGGGGGACGACCAGGTCGCACAGCGCCTTGCCGGGCTCGACCGGCAGCCCGGCCCGCGCGTAGGCCTCGGCGACGTCCTCGGGCCGCAGCGTCGCCTGGAACATCGCCGCGACCGCGACGTCCTCCTCGTCGAACTGCGGCGGACCCAGGCGCATGAAGCTGTCGTGCAGCAGCCGCTCCAGCGGCTCGTTCCCCAGCAGGTTCGACACGGCGCTGACCACCCTGGTCTCGACGGTGGTCTGCGTCATCAGGGCGGCGCCCTGGGCGATCGCCCGGACCCACTCGACGATCGGGGTCAGCTCGGGGAGGTCGCCGGCCCTGACCAGGTACCGGACCGTGGCGCGCGCCTGCACGACGTTCGGCGCGATGCCGCCCGCGTCGAGCAGCGCGTAGTGGACGCGCGCCCGGCGGGGCAGGTGCTCCCGCATGTAGTTCACGCCCACGTTCATGAGCTCGACCGCGTCGAGCCCGCTGCGTCCGAGGTGGGGCGCGGCCGCGGCGTGGGCCGAGCGCCCGGTGAACGTGAAGTCGATGCGCGTGTTGGCGAGCGAGGTGGCGTCCTTCACGCCCGAGAACGAGGACGGATGCCAGGTGAGCGCGATGTCGACGTCGGCGAACGCCCCGGCCCGCACCATGAAGCCCTTGGCGGCGCCCCCCTCCTCCGCGGGGCAGCCGTAGTACCGGACCCGGCCGGGCAGCCCGTGCTCGGCCAGATAGTCCTTCAGAGCGGTCGCCGCCAGGAGCGAGCCGGCACCGAGCAGGTTGTGCCCGCATCCATGGCCGCTGCCGTTCGCCTCGACGGGCCGCGGCTCGGCGACGCCCGCCTCCTGGCTCAGCCCGGGCAGGGCGTCGAACTCACCGAGGAGCGCAATCACCGGCCCGCCCGCCCCGGCCTCGCCGACCACCGCGGTCGGGATGCCCGCGATCCCGGTGGTGACGCGAAACCCCTCGTGTTCCAGCACTGCCGCGTGCTCCGCTGCGGACCGGCGCTCGGCGTAGGCCAGCTCCGGGATGCCCCAGACCCGGTCGCTCAGTGCGATCAGCAGGTCGCGCTTCGCGTCGACCAGGCGCCAGACGTCGTCCTCATGATCCATTCACGGGGAGGCTACACCCGCGTCGGCCTCCACCTCCCGGCGTACCAGGTCGAGGAACTGCGACCGCGCGTCGGCGTCGTCCATGTCGATGCTGGAGAACACCTGGGCCCGGCCCATGAACTCGCGCATCGCGGCGACCGCGCGCCGGCTCGCCTCCGCCTCCGCGGCGCCGCCGCGCTTGGCCTGGCGGCGCAGCGACCGTGCCCGCCGCTCCGCGGCCGACACGTGGCGCGCCTTCGTGAAGCCGAGAACGATCACGCCGAACCACACGAGGAGAGCCGTGAAGACCGTCAGGCCGGCGGCCTCGAGCAGGGCGCCGGTCTGGTCGCCGGTGGTCACGACCAGGTACCACCAGCGCAGCGCGCCGAGCGCAGCCAGGCCGCCCACGAGCGCGCCGGCGACCGTCCACCGGCGCCACCCGTCGTGGTGGTGCGCCAGGACCCACATCGCCGCGGCCAGCGCGGCAACCAGGACCGCGGTGATCCCGACGGTCGTCCAGAGGTCGAGCCCGAACGCCTGCGCCGCGAGGAACGCGGGCACCGAGTCGACCGCCGCCAGCCCGACGGCGATCGTCGTTCCCGCCCCGAACGAGAACCGGCGGCGCTGGTCCTCGTCGTGGGCACGCGACAGCCGGCCCGCCTCGACCTCGGCGGCCGTGGCCAGGCCGCGCAGGCGCTCGTGCTCCTGGGCGGCGAGGGGCGCCCGCTGCGCCAGGGCCTTCACGGCGAGGAACTCGTTCTCGACGCCGGGCTCCTGCAGGAAGCGGCGGTAGGCGCCGGTGACCGCCGCCGTGCCGGACGCCGCGGTGGGCGTCACGGGGGGTGGGCGCCCAGAATCACGCTGGATGCCAGGGACCATCTCCACGTCCTTCCTCCCGAGTTAGCCGTTCACTGCGGCCGGCAGCTGGAGCTCCGTCAGCGCGGGGTCCAGCGGCGTCACGGCCGCCCCGGCGGCTGCGGCCGCGGCGGTGAACGACGTCCCTGCCGATGGCGGCAGGTTCGCGACAACGAGGTGAATGCGGGCGAGCGACGCTCCCGGCAGCGGCGCGCCGGCGCCGCCGACGCGGCCGCCCGCCAGCACCAGCAGGACACGCCGGCCGGGGAGGCCGGCGAGTGTGTTCGCGGCCGCCTGGACCGAGGCGATCACGTCCTCGCCGTCCACGGTGTCGGCCGGGGCGGCCGCGATGCCGCGCGCCAGGTCGTCCAGCTGCTTCAGCACCTGCGCCTGCCACGGCGCGACGTCCCGGGCGGCCTCCGCTCGCCACGCCGCGACGCGCTGACCGTTCGTCTCGGTCGCATCGGCCAGGGCGCGCCGGTACTGGGCGTCCTGGAACGTGGTCGCGTTGGTGGGCCGGGTGGGAGCCGCGACCAGCGACGGCGCCGCCGGCCCGGCGGGCGCGCGGGTCACGATCGCCAGGCGAGCTGGGGACCCGCCCCCTCCGGTGGGGACCGTGACGCGGTCCCCCGGGTACACGCGGTTCCAATCGCGGTTCGCCAGCGGGCCGAGCTGCGGGTTCGCGCCCAGCAGCGTCGCCAGGGGCACGCCCTCGGCGGCGGCGATGGCGCTGAGGCTGTCACCGGCCCGCACGACGTAGGTGAGCGGAGCCGCCGCGGTGGCTATGAGGCTCACGACGAGCGCCTGCGACGGCGTCGCGCCGGCCTGGATCACGCTGGCGAGCTGCCGCAGCTCGGCGACGGCCTGGTCGGGTGTGGGGTCGACGATCGCGACCAGCGCCAGCGGTGGCGGCGGCGCGAAGGTCCCGGCTGAGGCCCGCTGCGGCGCGGGCCCGCATCCGGCGAGCGCGAACGCCATCGCCATCGACGCGAGTCCGACACGGGTGGTCAGGGTCCTCATCTCTTCCCACATACGGGTGGGTGGGCAGGTTGCACAGCTTCCTGTGCACCTGACCTCTACAAATCCATGACTGCCCGTGCGCGGCGAGTTGGGCCGTGCAGAGCAGACAATGTGGGCAGTGGCCACGATCGTGGAGCGCCTTCGCCGGGTCGTCGCGTTCCAGGAGGGCATCGCCCGGCGCAGCGCCCAGCAGCTCGTCACCATTCCCGGCGGGTTCGCCGTCCTGGACGACCGCTACCCCGCCTCTTACGAGCACAACCAGCTGTACGTGACCGCGCCCGTCACGGCCGGCACGGTCCTCGCCGCGGCGGACCGCCTCCTGCGTCGGCGCCGCCACCGGTACGTGACCGCGCTGGACAGCGACGTGGCGAGGCGGCTGACGCCGGGCCTCCTGGCGGCCGGGTACCGCGAGGAGGGCACGGTCGTCATGGTCCTCGACGGCGCGCCCGAGGCCCCTCGGGACAGCGGCATCACGGCGGAGCGCGTGCCGCTGGAGGCGCTGCGCGACGCGGACGCGCGCGCCTGGGACGAGCGATACCCGGAGCTGCCCGCGGACGTGGTCCGCCAGCTGTTCGAGCGGCGCTTCGCCACCGCCGAAGCGTGCGACCTGACCACCCACGTGGTGCGTGCGGACGGCGCCGTCGTGGCCTGGTGCAACCTGTACCGCACCGGCGACGAAGCGCAGGTGGAGAGCGTGAACACGCTGCCGGAGTGGCGGCGCCGCGGGTTCGCCCGGGCGGTGGTGCTGGACGCGGTCGCCGCGGCCCACGAGGCCGGCTGCGAGTTCATTTTCCTGATCGCGGACCGGGACGACTGGCCGCGCGAGTTCTACGAGCGGCTGGGCTTCGGGGTCATCGCCGAGCAGCGCTCGTTCGCGCGCCTCCTGGACTGAGCGTCTCCTGCTCGGCCGGCGCCGGGTCCGACCGGTCGGCGAACGTTCCGTCCGCGCCGGCCTCCGGGCTCTCGGCCACGACCAGCAGGCGCTCCAGGTGCCCGACCAGCTGCCGGTACGCCACCTCCCCCAGCGCCAGCGCCCACTCCCGTTCCGTCTCGCGCAGCGCGCGCACGGCGACCTGGTGCAGGGCCGCACCGCGCTCGGTGAACCGGATGATCCAGGCGCGGCCGTCGCTCGGGTCGCGCGTCCGGTACACGTACCCGTGGCGCTCCAGGTACGAGACCAGCTCGGTCATCGTCTGCTTGGAGAGCTGGGCCTGACGGGCGAGCTCGCCGATCCGGGCCCCCGGTTCGGGCAGCCAGGCGAACACGTTCATGTGCGCGATCCGGAAGTCGTCGTACCCCGCGTCCTCGATGGCGCGCTGGATGCGGACGCGCATGGCGAGTGCGGGCCGCAGCAGCAGCCGGTTGAGCAGCCTCGGCGGCTGGCCGGACACGCTTGCCATTTTAGTCTGGAGCCCGTACCATTGGAATTGGTCTGGACACCGTACTAAATGGAGGACGGCATGAATGAGAAGACCACGACGCGAATCACCGACGTGCGAACCGTCGGCATCCCAGTGACCGACCAGGAGCGGGCGCTCGACTTCTACGTCGGCAAGCTCGGCTTCGAGAAGCGGATGGATGTGCCCTTCGGCCCCGGGCAGCGCTGGGTCGAGGTGGCGCCGCCGGGCGCCGGGACGACCATCGCGCTCGTCTCCGCCGGCCAGGGAGCGCCGGCGGGCGTCGACACGGGCATCCGCCTCGTCACTGGGGACGCCGCGGCCGACCACGCCGACCTGCGTTCCCGCGGCGTGGACGCGGACGCGGAGATCCTGAACATGGGAGGCGCGCCGCCCATGTTCACGTTCCGCGACCAGGACGGCAACCGGCTCGTGGTCGTCCAGGGCTCCTGACCGGAGCCCGCTCAGCTGACCCGCGGTACGACCTCGCTCGCCAGGCGCTCCATCTGCTCAGCGTCGTCGAACAGCGGGTTGAGCAGGATCAGTCCGGCGCCGGCGGCCACGACGTCGCGGAGGCCGCCGGCGCAGTCGTCCGGCGTCCCGGCGACCGCGACCGCCTCCACGCCGCGCAGCCCGAAGTACCCGTAGAGCTCGTTCAAGGCGCCGGCGATCAGCTGCCGCGCCCGCTCGCCGTCGTCGTCCACCGCGATGTAGACGCGCTTGGCGATGCGGAATCCCTCCCGGCCGCCCTCCGCGAGCGCCTGGCGCAGGACCCGGACCTGGTCCGCGAACTGGGCCGTGGTCTGCGACCCCGCCCCGAAGAAGCCGTCCGCCAGCCTGGCCGCCCGCCGCACCGCGTTCGGGTGGCTGCCGCCGAACCAGATCGGCGGATGCGGCTTCTGGAACGGCTTGGGCTCCATCGCCGCCGCCTCCAGCTGCCAGAAGCGGCCGTGGAACGTGACGCTCGGTTCCGTCCACACCGCCCGCATCACGGCCAGTCCCTCGGTGAACCGTGTGACCAGGCTGCTCGGATCGACGCCGAAGGCCGAGAACATCCGGAACCGCCCGCCGGTGCCGACGCCGACCTCCAGGCGGCCGCGGCTCAGCTGGTCCAGCGAGCTCAGGCTCTTGGCCAGGTGGACCGGGCTGTACAGCGGGGTCACGAGCACCACGCAGCCGAGCCGCAGCCGCTCCGTGCACGCGGCCGCATACGTCATCGTCTCGATCGGGCCCAGGTGGGGCTTCGTGCCCAGCACCTGCTCGCCGGTCCAGGCACTCTCGAAGCCGAGGTCCTCGGCCCGGGCCAGGTAGGCGCGGAATGCCGCCGGATCGAACGTGCCGTCCGGGACGAACTGGGGAATCGAGATCGCGAATCGGGTCGGATCGGTCATACGCATATAAGCGTGCGGTGGACCGCCTGCCGGCGGCCCACCGCGCTCACTCACGGGCTGAACGTGAACCAGTTGACGTTGACGAAGTTCTGGCCCGATCCCGTCACGAACTTCAGGAACACGGTGTGGGTGCCCGTCGTCCCCGACATGTTCGCCGGCACCGTGCGCCAGCTCTGCCAGCCGCCGGTGTTCGCGATCGCGAAGCTGCCGACCGCCGGGTTGCCGAGGCTGTCGAGGTGCACCTCGACCAGCCCGCTGACCCCGTTGGCGGCCCCCGAGGCGACCCGCGCGTGGAACTGCGTCAGGGGTGTGGACCCGAAGTTCACGCTGTTGTACTGGAGCCAGTCGCCGTTGCCGATGAAGCCGACGTCCAGACCGCCGCCGGTGTCGGTCGTCGGTTCGGTGCGCGGCTGGGCGCTCCTGGCGTTGAAGGACTCGGCCTGGATCGTCGAGGTCGCGCCGACGCCACCGCCGCTGGGCGGCGTCGGTGTGGGCGTCGGGGTTGGAGTCGGAGGAGGCGTCGGCGTGGGCGTCCCGCCGCCGCCGCCCGACTTCGAGTAGACGGCGACGTAGTCGACGATCATCTCCCCGCCCGACACCGTCGCCGACGTCGGGCCGCCGCCGAACGCGGCCGGGAAGCCCCCGCCGATGGCGAGGTCGAAGAGGATGAAGTACGGGTGGTTGGTGGCGTTCGCCCAAGTCGTGGCGTCGACGCGGGTCGAGTTGATCGAGAAGAACTGCGTGCCGTCCAGGAACCACCGGATGGTCTCGGGCGAGACGCTCTTGTCCCACTCGATCGTGTAGGTGTGGAACTGGCCCCAGCACGTGGAGCACGAAACCCGGCCGCCGATCCCCGTCGACTCGTTGCAGGGCCCGCCCGGGTTGGTGCCGCAGTGCATGGTGCCGAACTCGGTGGCGACGGCGTTGATGCTCTCCATGATGTCGAGCTCGCCGACGCCCGGCCAGGTGCTGCCGTGGCGGATCGGCGTGCCCAGCATCCAGAACGCCGGCCAGTAGCCCAGGCCGTTGCTGCCGTTCACGTTCGGCATCGCGATGGACGCCTGGAACCGCATGACTCCGCCGGCCGGCGGCTCGAAGTCCTCACGATTGGTCTCCAGCCGGCCAGACGTCCAGTTGCCGGCGCTGTCCCGCAGCGCGCGGACGTGCATGTTGCCCTGGCCGTCCAGGAACACGTTGTTCGTGCTGCTGGTCATGGTCTCGATCTCACCGGTGCCGAAGATTCCCTGACCGGTGTCGAAGCGCCAGTTCGAGGTCGAGACCGAAGAGCCGGCGGCGCCGTTGAAGTCGTCGACGAAGACGGTGCTGAACCCGGCCGGCGGCGGGGGCGCGCTGGCCAGCGACGCGCCGGGCATCGCCACCACCGCCACGAGCGCGGCGACCAGCGCCAGCACCAGGGGCACCGCTCTCCGTCGCCTGAGAAGCGGCCGGTGCAGCCGCTCCATCCCGTCCGATCGATCCATGGACGTCCCCTCCTTGCGCAGCAGCCGTACCACCGGAAATGAGATCGATCTCAGAACACGAGAGGTTCGTACCACTGATCGGGACGGATGTCAAAATAAAAATCGTTCAGTGAGATCGATCCTGTCCAGTCCGGCGCCGACGCTGAAGGAGGTGGCGAGGGAGGCCGGGGTCTCCCGGGCGACCGCCTCGCGAGTGCTGAGCGAGACCCGGCCGGCGGGCGACCTGACCCGCCGGGCCGCCGAGACGCGGCGGGCCGTCGAGCGAGCCGCACGCAGCCTCGGCTACGTGCCCAACCGGACGGCCCGCAGCCTGCGCACCGGGCGCACCCACTCCATCGCACTGGTGATCCCCGAGCCGGCCATCCGTCTGTTCGGCGACCCGCTCTTCCCGCGGGTGGTCCGCGGCATCACCGAGGTGCTGGGGGCCTCCGACCTCCAGCTCGTGCTGCTCGCGCCACAGAGCCGCGCCGACGAGGACCGCCTCGAGCACTACCTGACGGCCGGGCACGTGGACGGGGCGCTGCTGCTCTCCCTGCACGGCGACGACCCGCTGCCCGGCCGCCTGGCGGCGCACGGGCTGCCGGCGGTCGTCGGCGGCCGGCCGCCGGCGGGCAGCCGCGTCAGCTACGCGGACGTCGACAACTTCGGGGGCGCGGTGGCCGCGGCGCAGCACCTGTGCGAGCGCGGACGCCGGCGCATCGCGACCATCAGCGGGCCGCCGGACATGCCCGCCGCCCAGGACCGGCTGGAGGGCTACCGGCAGGCGCTGCGCGCGGCCGGGCTCCGGGCGAGCCCGTCCCTCGTGGAGTCGGGCGACTTCAGCCGGGACGGAGGCGAGCGGGCGATGCGGACGCTGCTGACCCGCGAGCCGCGGCTCGACGGGGTCTTCGTGGCGTCGGACCTGATGGCGGCGGGGGCGCTGCAGGTGCTCACCGAGACCGGGAGGGCGGTGCCCGCGGAGGTCGCGGTCGTGGGCTTCGACGACTCGCCGTTCGCCGCCTCGACGATCCCGCCCCTGTCGAGCGTGATGCAGCCCATCGAGGAGCTGGGTCGCGAGATGACGCGGCTCCTGCTGGCGGCCATCGATTCTCGCGACCGGGTGCCCCGGCGCGTCATCCTGGCCACCGACCTGGTCGTGCGAGCGTCGAGCGCCGGCTGAAGAGGGTCGCCGCCTGGCGTGGCTCGTCGAGGTCCGCCAGCAGGCGCAGCGGCGGGCCGCCGACTCCCCCTGGCACTTAACCGCGCCTTGACGGCGGCTTCCCCATCGAACGGGAAGCTGGAGAGAGCCGTTCCCCCGTCGGTCGTCCGCCTGCGCCCCTGATGACAGACATCCGGAGAGAGGGAGAGACCATGTGGAAGTCGAGGTTGGCGGCAGTCGGGATCGCAGTTCTTTCGTTCGCGGCGTCCTCGAGCCCTGTGCACGCTGCCCAGGGTGCGGCGGTGCATCCGGCGACGGGCGTCGGCTCGTGCACGCTCAAGAACTGGAACCCCAACACGGATCCGGCGGACGCCAAGGACCTCCCCGAGGGCCAGCGTCCGCAGACGTACAGGCCCGACGACTACAACTGCACCGGCGCCACCTTCGCCCAGCCGGGCGTCGAGTTCACCAAGTTCCGGCAGCCGAACAACTTCCAGGTCACCAACACGACGACGTTCCAGCGGATGCGCACGGTGATGCAGCCGACAGCCGCGACCAGCCCGACCGCGCCGTTCTTCCCTGCGTTCACCCACTTCGTGATCCTCTATCGCGAGAACCACACGTTCGACGACTACCTCGGTGACTGCGCCACCACCATCCAGGCCGGCTGCAACGGCGCGGTGCAGGGAACGAACCACATCAGCTCGGTGCCGAACCTGCACACCCTCGCCAGGGACAACGCGCTCCTGGACGCCTACAGCACCGGCACCCAGCCCCCGAGCGGGCCCAACCACTGGTGGCTGTTCTCCGGGCAGTCGTCCTCCAGCTCCCAGCAGCAGTCCTATCCGACGGCCACCGGGACGCAGTTCGACCGCTTCCTCGAAGGGCCCGGCGGTGGCTTCCCGTTCATCATGAACGGCGACTTCTACTGGATGCTCAACAACGGCAGCGGTTGGTGGCGCAACCCTGCCACGAACGCCATCGAGGCCCTGCCGGTCAACCGCCCCGGCACGAGCATCCCTGAAGAGCTGAATTTCAATCACTTCACCTGCTGCGGCCAGAACGACCCCGACCAGACCATCGCCAACGACTACATGAACTTCGTCACCGCCAACGGCCTGCCGTCCTACTCATACGTCGAGCTGTTCAACGACCATCCAGGCTCGTTCCAGGACATCCCGACGAACGACTCGGTCACCAAGCAGGTCGTCGACTTCCTGATGAACAACGCGTCGTTCAAGGACAACACGATGATCGTCATCACCGAGGATGACACCCAGAACGGCAGCAACGGCCCGGACCACGTCAGCAACACCTTCCGCGTCCCGCTCGTCGTCGTGGCCTCACCGACCGTGATGAAGCACAGCTTCGTCAGCCATGTCGCGTACACGACGAACAATGTGCTGGCGGCGATGGAGCGCGTGATGGAGAACACCCATCCGGGCATCATCGACCCCAACAACAACATCGGCCTCGCCACGTTTCCGATGACGACCGCCGACCAGGCGGGTCTCGGCGACCCCCTCGAGGACCTGTGGATCCAGGGAGCCACACCGCTGTCGGCCACGGCGTCGGCCACCCCGACGACGGGCAACGCGCCGCTCAACGTGTCCTTCACCGGTTCGGCCACCGGCGGCAAGGCTCCCTATTCCTTCAGCTGGAACTTCGGAGACGGGTCCGCGACCAGCACGGCCCAGAATCCCGGCCACACGTACAGCTCCGCCGGCAAGTTCACCGCGACCCTGACGGTCACGGACGGCTCGTCGCCCGCGACGACGGACACTGCGAGCGTCGACGTCATGGTCAATGCCATCGGCAATCCACTCGCGGCCACCGCGTCCGCCACACCGACCTCCGGCCAGATCCCGTTGAACGTCGCCTTCACCGCGACCGGCACGGGCGGATCGCCGCCCTACTCGTTCAGCTGGAACTTCGGAGACGGGTCCGCGACCAGCACGGCCCAGAACCCCACTCACAGCTACGGCGCCGCCGGAACCTTCACCGCGACCCTCACGGTCGCGGACAGCTCCTCCCCGGCCAGGACGGCGTCCTCGAGCGTCGGCATCACGGCCACGCCCCTCCAGGGGGCGCCACCGGGGGCGCCCACCGGCCTGAAGGCGACAGCCGGCAGCGGGCAGGTCTCGCTGAGCTGGACGGCTCCCGCCAGCAACGGCGGGGTCGACGTCACCTCGTACCGCGTGTACCGGGGCACTGCGAGCGGCGCCGAGTCGCTGCTCACCGCAGGGGGCTGCAGCGGCCTCGGCAGCGTGCTCTCGTGTACGGACACGGGCCTCACCAACGGCCAGGCCTATTTCTACAAAGTCACCGCCGTGAACGCCATCGGCGAGGGTGCGCAGAGCGGTGAGGCGACCGCTGCTCCCAGCGCCTGCACCGCCGCGCAGCTGCTCGGCAACCCCGGCTTCGAGACCGGGACCGCCGCGCCCTGGACCGCCACTTCGGGTGTGATCAGCAACCACACTCAGGAGCCGCCACGCAGCGGGTCCTGGGACGGCTGGCTGGACGGCTACGGCAGCACTCACACGGACACGCTGGCGCAGACGGTCACGCTCCCGTCTGGATGCGCGAGCTACCACCTCAGCTTCTGGCTGCACATCGACACCGGCGAGACGAGCACGACGACCGCGTTCGACACCCTCAAGGTCCAGGTCCTGGACTCGTCGGGCGCCGTGCTCGGCACGCTCGCGACCTACAGCAACCTCGATGCAGCCACCGGTTACATCCAGCGGTCGTTCAACCTCGCCGCTTACGCCGGGCAGACCATCACGATGAAGCTGATCGGGGCGGAGGACAACACGCTGCAGACGTCCTTCGTCGTCGATGACTTCGCGCTGAACGTCGCTCCCGGCTCGGGCGGCAACATCGTCACGGTGACGAATCCCGGCAGCCAGACCTCCACCGCCGGAACTGCGGCCTCGCTCCAGATCCAGGCGAGCGACTCGGCCGCCGGCCAGACGCTCACCTACGGCGCCACGGGCCTGCCGGCCGGCCTGTCGATCAACTCTTCGACGGGGATGATCTCGGGCACGGCGAAGTCGGCGGGCACCTCCTCTGCGACCGTGACGGCGACAGACACGACAGGTGTCTCGGGGGCGACCACGTTCGCATGGACCGTGAAGCAGCCGAGCGGCTGCACGGCGGCGCAGCTGCTCGGCAACCCCGGCTTCGAGACCGGAACCGCCGCCCCATGGAGCGGCACTGCGGGTGTGATCAGCAACCACTCGCAGGAGCCGCCACGCAGCGGGTCCTGGGACGCGTGGATCGACGGGTACGGCACGACCCACACCGATACGCTGTCGCAGACGGTCACGATCCCGTCGACGTGCGCGACGGCGAACCTCTCGTTCTGGCTGCACATCGACACCGCCGAGACGAGCACGACGACCGCGTTCGACACCCTCCAGGTCCAGGTTCTGGACTCGAACGGCGCCGTGCTCGCCACGCTCGCGACCTACTCCAACCTCGACCACAACACCGGGTACGCGAAGCGCTCGTTCAGCCTGGCTCCGTACATCGGCAAGACGATCACGCTGAAGTTCACCGGCACCGAGGACTCCGAGTTGCAGACCTCGTTCGTCGTCGACGACACCGCCATCAACGTCAGCTGAGCACCTTCCCCCTGGAGGTCCGGCGGGACCTCCAGGGGCGTGCCCGCCGCCGATCGTCCAGAATCGGCGGTGTGACGGTGCAGGAGTTCCTGGACGCGGCGGCCGGCGCCGGCCTGGGCGAGCGGCTCGAGGCGGTCGGCGATGCGCTCGAGGCGGGATCGGCGGCTGCGGCCTCGGCCGAGCTGGAGGCAGTGGCCGGCGAGCTGGAAGCGGCAGGGCTGGACCCGTCCGGCCTGCGGGCTGCGGCGATCGCCGCCCGCGTGGCGCGGGACGACTATGGCGCGGTGCTTGCGGCTATGGAGGAGGGGCTGGCCGGCGCCGGCCCGGACAGCGGCTGGGGCGAGCAGCCGGAGGGCCAGATGTACCTACAGTCGCTGGCGGCGGCGCTCGTTCCGCTGGCCGGCCTGGACCTCGACGCGGCGCGCGCGAGCGCGCACACGTTCCTGGCCAACTTCCCGGCGGTCAGCCTCCCGTTCGGCGACGTGGACGAGCGTGCCGCGAACTGGCTGGCGCGCCTCCACGACTCGGCAGAGGTCCGGTCGTCGCTCCGCGACCTGCTGGTGCTGGTCGGCGACACCTGGGCGGACCGGCACGCGCTGGCGAGCGAGCAGGCGCGGCGGTGGGGCGCCGGCCCGCCCCCGGCCGACCCCACCGCGGACGCCCCATGGATGCGCGCGCTGGTCGCGCTCGTCCGCGCCGAGCTGTAGGAGTCCCTCCCCCCTGGCGGGGGAGGAGGGCCCCCCAGGGCCCCGGAGGGGGGGTCGCTCAGCAGGACTCCACGATGAGCGCTCGACGCAGTCCCCCCTCCGGCCCGTGGACGGGCCTCCTCCCCCGCCGGGGGGGGAGGGACTAATCCGCTCCGACGGCTCGCTTCAGCTGGTCGAGGTGCAGCAGGTCGTGCCCCGCGAGCTTGCGGATGTTCACGTCCACCGTCTCGGGTCCCTGCTCGCCGTGGACCCCCACGCGTCGCAGCTCCGCAGGACCGAGCCCGCGCAGCAGGTGCAGGTCGTGCGCCCGCAGGTGCCGGAACGTGGCCACGAGCTCGTCGAGCGGCGCCTTCGGCAGGCCCGCCCAGCCCTTCTCGTCGTAGCCGGGATAGGTCGGCTCGTCCGCCGTGAGCGCGAGCCGCCAGCGGAAGCCGAACGCGAGCTCGGCGTCGAGGAGGTGGCCCACGATGTCAGCGGGCGACCACTCGCCCGCCGCTGCCGGCCATTCGGGCTCGGCCCCGGCGCACAGAGCCGCGACCGCGTCGGGGGTGGTCGCCAGGATGGCCAGCGGGTCGCGGTCGCCGGCGAGCGCCAGCAGCGAATCCCGGTACTCGACGGGTGAGCCGGTCGCGTCGGGGACCTCGATCGGTTTGGTCATGCGGTTATGGTATTGAACGCATCTCCTCCGGTTGAATCTCAGATCGAAGGTTGTCGACGACCATGAAGGCGAAGAACGAAGGCATCGGAGGCAGAACGCCTTCGATCCGAAAGACCGCGCTCGACCCCACCGACTGGCGGATCCTGGAGGAACTCCAGCGGGACGCACGCCTCAGCGCCGCGGAGCTCGGGCGCCGGGTGCACCTCAGCGCGCCGGCCGTCGCCGCCCGGGTCGGCCGGCTCGAGGACGCCGGCGTGATCACGGGCTACCGCGCCGACATCTCGCTGGACGCGATCGGCCTCGAGGTCCTCGCGTTCGTCCGCGTGCGCTCGTCGCGCGCCACGCACCGGCCCTTCCTCGACGCCGTCGCCGACCGCCGGGAGGTGCTGGAGTGCCACCACGTCACCGGCGAGGACTGCTTCGTCGTCAAGGTGGCGGCCGGCTCGATCGCACGGCTGGAGGAGGTGGTCGCCGAGCTCGCCGCCTTCGGCGCGACGACCACCTCCATCGTCTTCTCGACCGCCGTCGGCCGCCGCACGATGACGGCCGACGGCACGGGGAAGATTACGTAGCCAGCGCCGCCTTCACCCGGTCGGGCGTGAACGGCAGGGTCCGGATCCGCTTGCCGGTCGCGTCGAAGATCGCGTTCCCCATGGCGCCCGCGATGACCGAGATGGTCGACTCCCCGGCGCCCAGCGCCGGCAGGTCCGGGTGGTCGATGAGCTCGATGCGCACGTCGTCGGGCAGTTCGGTGAAGGTGATGATCGGGTAGGAGGCCCAGTCGACGCCGAGCACGCCCGAGCGGTCGAACTTGACCTCCTCCTTCAGCGACCGGCTGAGGCCCTGCACGATGTTGCCCTCGACCTGGTTGCGCAGGCCGTCCGGGTTGACGATCACGCCACAGTCGTGCGCGACCGCGACCTGCGTCACGGCGATGGCGCCCGTGGTGGTGTCGACCGTCAGCGTGATGATCGCCGCCACCCAGGCGGAGTTGCCCTCGTAGCGAACGGCGGCAATGCCCCGGCCGGTTCGCGTCGTTCCGCCCTGCGCCGGGGCCGGCGACTGCCGGGCCTGCCAGTTGGCGGCGGTGGCTACCCGGTTGATCACGGCCGCGAGCCGCGCGTCGGTCGTGTGAGCCAGCCGGAACGCGATCGGATCGGCGCCGGCGGCCGTCGCCAGCTCGTCCATGAAGGACTCCGTCGCGAACGTGTTCTGGAGCCGGCTCGGTGAGCGCAGCGGCCCGGTGAACAGCCACGGCGAGTACACGCCGTACGAGATCACGCGCTCGTTCGCGAACGCGTACCAGGGGGTCGAGTTGAGACCGTCGTCGCCCAGCGGCGGGGAGGGCGGCGGCGACGGCGGCGGCGGCGACTCCGGGAACCCCGCGAGCATGCCGGCCGGGACGCTGCCGGGCGGCCCCGGCCGGCCGCCCCGGTTCGCCGTCCAGCCGTGGTAGTCCCAGCCGACGATCTTCCCCGTGGCATCGAGCCCCGCGCGCAGGTTCATCACCATCGGGGTCCCGTAGTTCTCCCACGAGATCTCGTCCGCCCGCATGTACTGGACGCGGACCGGCTTCCCGATCGCCTGCGAGATGATGGCGGCGCTCAGTGACGCGTCGTCGGCGCCGTTGATGCCATAGCAGCCCGAGCCCTCGACGTAGTTGACGCGCACCTGCTGCGGCTGCAGCCCGAGGGCGGTCGCGACGGCGCCGCGCAGCTGGTAGACGCCCTGCGTCGGCGACCACAACTCGGCGACCCCGTCGTGGACGGTGGCGACCGCGGCGGACGGCCCGATCGAGGCGTGCGCCTGGTACGGGTGGGTGTACGTGGCCTGCAGGACCTTGGCCGCCGAGCCGAGCGCCCCGTCGACGTCGCCGGAGTTCTGGATGACTCGCGTGCTGCCGATCCTGGCCGACTGGATGGCCTGGTACAGGCCCGCCTGGTCCGGCAGCGACGCGCTGTCCTTCCAGGTCACCTCGAGGGCCTGGGCGGCGGCGATCGCCTGCTCCTCGCGCTCCGCCACGACCGCGACGAAGTTGTCCTTTACGACCAGCTTCACGAAGCCGGGCAGGTTCTTCACCGACGACTCGTCGGCGTTGACCAGGCTGGCGTTTGCCAGCGTGCCCTGGATGATCTGGGCGATCGCGGTGCCCTTCGCCTGGAGCGGCGCGGGCCGCGCCGGCCGCACCACGCGCGCGTGCAGCATGCCCGGGATCCGCACGTCCTGCACGAACGTGAACTGCCCGAAGATCTTGTCGGGGATGTCCTCCCGGTGGAGCGGCTGGCCGACTACGCGGTACGAGCTGGACGGCTTCGTCTTGACCTGCTGCGAGACGGTGCCCGGCAGCTTCGCGCCGCCGACGAGGTCGGCGTACGAGACGGTCTTCCCGCCTCCACTGACGACGCCGTTCTTGACCGTGAGGTCGGTCGTCGCGACGCCCAGACGGGTCGCCGCCATCGACAGCAGGGTCTGCCGGGCCGAGGCTGCGGCGATGCGCAAGCCCGACGCCCACTGGGTGCGGATCGTCTGGCTGCCGGCCGTGTAGCCCTGGTCCACGCTCTCGCCCGTGATGCCCTGCACGATGTCGATCCGGTCGAAGGCGACGTCGAGTTCTTCGGCCACGATCTGGCGGCTGGCCGTGATCGTGCCCGTCCCGAGCTCGACCTTGCCGGTCAGGACGTGGACGGCGCCGTCCCGGCCCACGGCGAGCCAGGACGCGAGCTGATCCGCCGGTACGGTCGCCGGTCCGAACGATCCGGGCGGCGTGATGGTCGCGGCAGAGGCCTGGCGCAGGTCGAGGTAGACGGGCAGGCTGATGGCGACCAGCAGGCCGCCGACGCCCTTGACGAAGTCACGGCGGGTCGGGGTGAACGGTTCGTGGATCGCCATCGCCGTCAGACCTTCGCCGCGGCCTGGACCGCGCGCACGATTCGGTAGTGCGTGCCGCATCGGCACAGATGGCCGTTGAGCGCGGTCTTGATCTGGGCGGTGGTCGGCTTCGGCGTGGTCTTGAGGAACGCGTCGGCCTCCATGATCATCCCCGGGATGCAGTAGCCGCACTGGGCGGCCTGCTGGTCGACGAACGCGCGCTGCAGCGGGTGCGGACTCGCGGCGCTGCCCAGCCCCTCGAGCGTGGTCACGGCCTTGCCCGCAGCCGCCGAGACCGGTGTGATGCATGACCGGATCGCCCTGCCGTCGAGCTGCACCGAGCATGCCCCGCACTCGGCCATGCCGCAGCCGAAACGCAGGCCCTGGAGCCCGACCTCGTTGCGGAGCACGTACAGCAGCGGCGTGGCCGGGTCGGCCTGCACGTGGTGGTCGTTCCCGTTCACGGTGATGCGCAGGCTGCGGTCGAAGAGCCCGGCCCGTTCGGCCAGCGCGAACGCCGTGCCGGCGACGCCGACGACCGCGGCCGCCGCGACTCCTCCGATGGCCGCGCGGCGGGTGCCGTCGGCGCCCGGTGGCGCCGCCGGCGGGTCGCCGGCCCCGCTCCGCGGAAGCTGATTGCTGCCGTTTTCGTCCATTCCCGTCCCCTCCAGATCGTCCGCGCCCGTCGCGGTTCCCTTACCGAATGAGTATGTACTACATAACCATCACTGCTGTGGATCCATCCGACCTTCACGAGCCCGACGCCCGCACGGTCAGAAGTCGACGTACTGGATCGTGAAGACGCAGTCGTAGGTGCCGGTGACGCAGCCGCACTCGCCCTCGTCGACGAACCAGCTGTTCGCGGCGTGGCCCCAGCGGAGCGCCTGCTCGAGCGCCGCCGTCCACAGGTAGCACGACTTGCCGGTGCGCCTGCGCCCCACGGCGCCCAGGTTGTCGTAGTGGACGACCCAGAACTGGCGCCGGTCCACCTGCTTCCAGGCGGTGAGCCGTTCGCCGCGGATGCGGTCCAGGTTGCGGGTGAACACCTCCAGGACGTCCTGGACCTTCCGCTCGCCGGATGACCACAGGCGGATCGGCCTGCTGTAGCGGACGTCGCCGTCGCCGAGCTGCTGCGTCCTGCCCATCCACGACTCGGTCGTCCGCCGGCCCCACAGGCGCAGCACCTCCACCGTGCCCATGCCGAAGACGGCCTCGATGGCGTCCGTCAGGCGGCTCACGGCCGCGACCGGCGCCCCGCGGCGGCTGTCGTCGGGCGGATCCGCGACCAGGTACTCGTCCAGGCCCGACGCCGCGGCCACCTCGGGCCAGCGGGCGCCGCACGCGTCGCGAGCGTTGCGCACGAGTTCGGCGAAGTAGGCGTTGAGGATGACGTCCTGCTCGCCCCGGAACACAGGCACCGCCATGCGCTTCAGCACGGTGACCATCGACGTCTCCGGCGTCGGCACCTTCTGCGGCGCGAGCGGCGCCTGCGGGGCGGCTGACGGCACCATCGCGGTCGACGCGGGCGTGGGGTCGGGCCGGACCGCCCACGCGCGCGCCAGCGCACGGCCCTGCTCCTCCGGCAGCGTCACGAGCTGTTCCAGGAGCTCCGACGCCGAACGGTGGCGCAGCAGCGGGTCCCGCGCCATCGCCCGGCCGAGCACGAGGTCCAGGCCGCTCGGCAGGTCCGGCTGCCGCTCGGTGGCCGAGGGCGGGCTGCCGTCCAGCGTCGCCCGCATCGCCTCTAGGGGCGTGCGGGTCCCCAGCAGCTCCGTGCGGGTGAGGATCTCGAACACGAGCACGGCGAACGCGTAGATGTCCGCCCGGTGGTCGAGCGCCCTGCCCTCGAGCTGCTCCGGCGCGAGGTACTGCGGCGCCGCCACGTGATAGGCGGGCGCCGACATCGCGAGCCTGCCCACCCGGTCGCTCGCCACGCCGAACTCGGCCAGGTACACGCTGCCGTTTTCCACCAGGACGTGCCCCGGCCTCAGCAGCCGGCACACGAGGCCCCGGCGATGCGCGCAGTCGAGCGCGTCGGCCACGATGCTGAGGATCCCCCACGCCCGCTCGGTGCTGAGCTCGCCGCCGCGCATGAGGTCGTGCAGCGTCTGCGCCCGCACCAGCGGGCTGGCGGCGTACGTCAGCCGTCCGGCGCGGCCCGTGTCCTGGATGGGCAGGATGCTCGTGCTGCCGGCGTGCGCGAGCACGTCGGCGTCTCGCTTCAGCCGATCCGCCAGCGCTCCGTCAGGCGCCAGGTCGGCGTCCACGACCTTGACCGCCCACGAGGCCCCGGCGTGCCAGGCGCGGTAGACAGCCGTGTGGCTGCTCCAGCCCAGGCATGCCTCCAGCTGGTAGCCCCTGACAATCGTCCCGGACAGCTCCTGGACAGCGCTCAGTACGGCGCCCTTTCCCCCCATCTCTCGTCTGGCCTGCCTTACTTTAGTCGACCGGCGCCAGTTCCACCGCCCTCCCGCCCGTATGGCCGTTTGGCGGTTTGACAGAACAGCTCGGCCGTCCGTATGCTGCTTCTCGCCATGCACGGCACCCTGCTGTCGACCCGGGACGCATCAGCCGCGGCCGCGGCCGCGCGCCCTGCCAGGTACGGCTGACGCCCGGGGAGTCAGCAGGGGCCTGGCACCCGCCAGGCCCCTTTCTTTTTGTGCGGAGGACCTTCCCATGACCAGGCAGCTGTACGTGCGGACGAAGCCGAACGTGAACATCGGCACGATGGGTCACGTGGACCACGGCAAGACGACGCTGACGGCTGCCATCACGAAGGTGCTCGCCGAGCAGGCCGGCTCGAACACACGGTTCATGGCGTTCGAGCGCATCGACCGCGCGCCCGAGGAGATCGCCCGCGGCATCACAATCAACATCGCGCACGTCGAGTACGAGACGGCGACCCGGCACTACGCGCACGTCGACATGCCCGGCCACGCCGACTACGT
>Ga0126369_10000131_pt1 | contig 44683 bp, 37 predicted proteins | sample PanSoiMetaPlot_1_FD_109646 | JGI IMG/M metagenome (GOLD analysis project Ga0126369, IMG submission 109646) | Tropical forest soil microbial communities from Panama - MetaG Plot_1 | ecosystem: Environmental > Terrestrial > Soil > Tropical forest > Bulk soil | place: Panama | collected 2016-02-17
GCCTTGCTGATCGACCGGGTTGGAATCGAGGTCGTATTCCATGATGTCCTCGGCGGTCACGATCGCCGGGGACTTCGATCGCGAGAGAAAGTAACGGTTCGCGGCGCCGTTGTGGCGCACGCTTACATGGCCATAGCCGTCGAGAACGCCCTGATCGGCGAGAATGCGGTTGGCGGCCACAAGATCATCGATTGCGGCAGGATCGGCCGGGCCGCCGGATCGCGGGGCAGCCGTCGAGTTGGTGTCGTTCATGTGAGCTCTGACCAATGCTGAGTTAAGGGAGTGTCAAAACTAGCGAACTGGCGAACCGCCGCCAAATGGGCTGAGGGGCTTCGCCAGGGGACCAAATCCGAAAGGCCAGAACAGTGGAACGGTTGTAGCGCGCCAAGGTGGTATGTGTTCATTGTCCGTAGCCAATCGTTACGCGGCTGCGGCGCGATGCGGAAATCCCATTTGAGCCGATGGGGGTCGCTTGGGCTTGAACGCATGAGGGGCCGGAAATGCCGGAAATTAATGCTGTGGTTGGAACCTTAACTGTCCCGATCTGGGTCGCGGGGGCAGCATCGGCTGTCCTGCTGGCAGCCACGGCGCTGGCGATCGCCCGCGCGGGAGCAGCCACGTCCGTCAATGTGCTGCTTCGGGTTGGAGCTGTAGCCGCCGTGGTTGCCGGCGGTTGGCTCTACATGCAACGCATGGTGCAGCAGCAAAATGCCACCGAGCGCCGGCTGTTCGAAGAGCGTTCGGCGGCTTTGCTGGGTCGCGCAATTGCGCCCGGATCGGCGCTGTCTTGCCTCGACGAGGTTGCCGGCGAAACCGTCGAGATCGCTTGTGAAAAAGCCGTCTTTGGCAGTCCGCAGTCCGTTGCCGCGGCAGTGAACTACATCACCGCCAAAATGGCCCTGCTGATCGACGCCAGCGACCCCGCCCGAGGCGTCGGGGCGACCTTTGCGGCAGAATTGGTCCCGCTGCGCGCTGCGCTCGAGCTTGATCGCTTCGGCATCGTGGCCCACGTGCTCGCCCAGCGCAATGGCTGTACGGCTGATACCTGCGAGACTCTCGCTTGGTTTATTGATCAAAGTCATCTGCTGGCTAATTTACGCGACCACACCTTTGATGAGCACGTAGGGAAATTTGCAGCGGCCTGGAACGGATCGCCGGGTGCCGCAGTGGACGGCACGGCGGCGTTACCATCGATGGCCGCGCTGCCGCAAAATCCGGCGCCGGCCGTGGTCTCGCCCCGTTATGATTTTCCGTCGGCGCAATCGATTCCGCCGGTCAACATCATGGTTCCCGAATCGGCAGCCCCACGGGTCGGGGCTCCGACAGGCGTTCCATCCGCGGCGCCGGCAGATGGCAATTCGCGGGCCGCGGTCACTCCCGTACCGCCGCGACGGCCGCCGCAAGGACGCCCAGCTCCCGCAGTTGCGGCGTCGCGGCCGCCCACCCCGCAGCCTGCGGCGCCGAACAACGGCGGGGAAAACTCGACTGATGGCGCAGTGCCGCGTCAATCCGGCGCGATAGAGCCTAGATAAGGCGTCACCGCAGAATAATGGCTTCGATTCTTGCGACCAAGTGTGCAGCATACTTTCCCTCCCCCGCAAGCGGGGAGGGAATTGCAAGTGGCGCGGTTGTTCGTTGTCGGCTCCTGAGGACCGGCTCACGATCGCCCAAGAGCGGAGCTGGGTGACCAGCGCATGTGCAAGAGCTGACAATGGATAGCGACGGCGCCCTGCGGGCTCCCGCTACGAGATGAAGTGGCCGGTGGAAAACGTGCGGTGACGTATATTCTTCGTCACCCGGATGATATCGCATGTCCATGTTTTCCTCGGTCCTGATCGCCAACCGCGGCGAGATCGCGGTTCGCATCGCGCGTACCGCGAGACGGCTCGGGATGCGCACGATTGCGGTCTATTCCGAAGCGGATGCCGGCGCGCTGCATACCCGCGTCTGCGACGAAGCCGTGTTGATCGGGCCGGCGTCGCCGCGGGAGAGCTACCTCGCCGTCGACAAGCTGGTCGAGGCCGCGCGGCGCGCTGGCGCACAATGCGTGCATCCCGGCTATGGTTTTCTTTCCGAGCATGCCGAATTCGCCGAGGCCTGCAACAAGGCCGGCGTCGTGTTTATCGGCCCGCCACCGACGGCCATCCGTGCCATGGGGCTCAAAGACCGGGCCAAAACGCTGATGGAACGGGCCGGCGTGCCGGTGGTTCCGGGCTATCACGGTGGTCAACAGACACCGGCTTTTCTCAAGCGCAAAGCTTATGAAATCGGCTATCCGGTCCTTATCAAGGCGGTTGCGGGGGGCGGTGGCCGCGGCATGCGGAGGGTCGATAAGCACGCAGAGTTCGAGGAAGGACTTGCCGGCGCCCAGCGCGAGGCGATGGCGGCGTTCGGCGAAGCGCGCATGCTGATCGAAAAATACATCGAAACGCCCCGCCATATCGAGATCCAGGTGTTCGCTGACCAGAAGGGCAACACGATCCATCTGTACGAGCGCGATTGCTCGCTGCAACGCCGCCATCAAAAGGTGATCGAGGAGGCTCCGGCGCCCGGCATGACGGCGGCCTTACGCGCCGAGATGGGCGCAGCCGCGGTCGCGGCTGCGCGAGCGGTCGACTATGTGGGGGCAGGGACCGTCGAATTCATCGCCGATGGATCTGCGGGGCTGCGGTCCGGCGCCTTCTGGTTCATGGAAATGAATACGCGCCTGCAGGTCGAGCATCCTGTGACGGAGGAAATCACCGGGCTCGATCTCGTTGAGTGGCAATTGCGCGTCGCGGCCGGCGAGGTGCTGCCGTTGCCGCAGGCCGACGTTCAGCTCGCAGGCCATGCGATCGAGGCACGAGTCTATGCGGAAGATCCGGCGCGCGGCTTTCTGCCTTCGTCCGGCCGCATCGCCGCACTCGAACTACCGGGCGGGGAGGGTATCAGGGTCGATGCCGGTGTTGCGCCGGGCGATCTTGTGCCCCCCGACTACGACCCTATGATTGCGAAGGTCATTGCGCATGCGCCGACGCGTAACGAAGCGATTGATCGCCTTGGGGCGGCGTTGCGCGAAGTCGTCGTGGCTGGCCCGCGGGTCAATGCGCCGTTTCTCACGGCGCTCGCCGAGCATCCGGAGTTTCGCGCCGGGCGCGTCGATACCGGCTTCGTTGATCGCTACCTTGGTGTGCTTGTGCGCACCGACCCAGAGGACGAAGCACGGGCGGTCGCCCACACCGTCGCATTCCTCCTCGACCGCGAGCGTGCGCGCATTGCCGGCGCCGCAGCCGCGCCGAAGTCGTCGCGCGCCGCATGGCGCGATCCGTGGTCGGAAAATGATGGATTCGCGCTGGGGCCCGCTCGCACGATCGCGTTCGATATCCTGGTCGATGGCGTTGTGCGCCAGGCAACCGTGACCTGGGGGCCGGGGGGCGCGCAGGTCACGGTCGACGGCGTCACCGCCGGCATCGGCACGCCGGCCGCCCGTGTGATCGAGGTTGCCGACGGCGCTGTCGTCGTTGCCGGCGGTCGCCAATATCATGTGGCATTGATGCGCCGTGACGCCCTCGATGCCCGTCATCTCGGCGATGACGGCATCGTGCGCGCGCCGATGAACGGCAAGATCATTGCCGTGTTTGTCGAGCCGGGCCAATCGGTGCAGAAGGGTGCGCGCATCGCCCTCATGGAAGCCATGAAGATGGAGCATATGCTCGCGGCGCCGATGGACGGCATCGTTATGGAAGTGCTTGCCGTGGCGGGCGCCCAGGCAGTCGAGGGCGCGGCGCTCGTGCGCATCGAGTCAGAAGCGCAAAAGGCTTGATCTCGCGGAGCCGGAGTAGCTGAAATGACCGCTGTCGCCACTCGCCGCGCCGTCCTGAAAATTTCTGCGGCTTGGACAATAGCCGGCCTCGGAGCGTCGCATGCCGTTGCAGCGCCAGATACCAAGGTCACGCTGCTCGGCACCAAGGGCGGGCCGCGCGTCAACCGGGGCCGCGCCAATCCGTCCAACCTGGTGACCGCTGAGGGCCGGTCCTATGTGGTCGATTGCGGTTACGGCGTCATCCGACAACTTGTCGAAGCCGGCGTCGAACCGCACGAGGTGCGCATGGTACTTATTACACATAACCATTCCGATCACGTGCTGGAACTCGGCCCGCTCATGTACACCGCCTGGGCCGGCGGGCTGCGCACGCCAATCGAGGTGTGGGGACCGCCACCGATCGCCACGATAGTAGCGAAGTTCCTCGACTCGCTCGGCTACGACATCGATATCCGCATGGCGGACGAAGGCCGGCCCGATCTGCGCAAGCTGGTGCAGGTGCATGAATTCGATGCGCCGGCCGCTGGATCCACCACAGTATTCGCGCGCGACGCCCTCAGGGTCAGTGCCACCAGGGTGCGCCATCCGCCCATCACTCACGCTTACGCCTATCGGTTCGATGCGCCTGATCGTTCAATCGTGCTGTCGGGTGACACCACCTATTCGCCGGAACTGATTGCGCTCGCAAAGGATGCCGACGTGCTGGTGCACGAAGTCATGCACCTCGCCGGTCTTGATCGTCTGCTGTCCCTCAATCCCAATGCGTCGAGTTTGCGTAAGCATCTGATCGACAGCCACACCACCGCCGAGCAGCTGGGGCATGTGGCGCGCGAGGCCGGCGTCAAAACACTAGTGCTCAGCCATTTGGTGCCCGGCGACGATCCCTCCATCACGGACGCCATGTGGATCGAAGACGTGCGAAAGAACTTTGCCGGTGCGATCGTCGTCGGTCGTGATCTCATGGCGATCTGAGCCGCGCAAATTCACTGGAAAGACGAGTGAGTTGTAAAGTGCTGCATCTCATCAAGCTGTGTGTTGGGTGTGACTCGGTCCGCGATCTCGAGGACTGGATCAAGGAAAAGCTCAAGGTCCGCCGCAATCATGCCGGGAAGACGATACGCAGGCCCGAGCGCAACCACACGACACGCATGGTGCCGAAGCGGGCAGCAGAGATCACCGACGGCGGCTCGCTTTACTGGGTGATCCGCGGACAGATTATGTGCCGTGAGCGGGTTCTCGATATCCGCCCGTTCGTTGACAAGGAAGGCATCGGCCGCTGTCACATCGTGCTTGATTGCAAGCCAGTGCTGGTCGAGCCGCGGCCCTACCGGGCGTTTCAGGGGTGGCGCTATCTGGCTGCCCATGACGCACCTCGCGACCTCGACCGCGCTGCGCCGGGCGCCCGCGATATGCCGGAAAACTTGCGGCGCGAATTGCGCAATCTTGGGTTGTTGTAGGAGCGTCGCGAAGTTGCTTCACTCCGCTCAGGCGGCGTGGACTGCTGCCGCTGTACTGCCAACTCGGGCGAATCACGGCCTTAAATCGATGCGTTCTTGGGGTGGAAGGGCTCGCTCACGAGCGCCATCGGCCGTCCCCGGCATGCTTACAAAGCATAACCAGAGCTTGCATGCCACACAAATTTACCATTTGGTGGAGCCATGTTTGAGTCCGATTCGCGCCACATACTGAATCACGGGTCATTTTAGCATGACAGGTCTTTGCCAATAGTGCGCTGAATTTAATTGCGTATTGCGCTTGTAGCGTGATGTGTGGTTTTTGCCACAATTGTGGAACAAAACGGTAGTGGTCAAAGATTTGCCGTTGTTTATGCGTCGGACCCGTGTCATCCATGACGTGCGATCATGCACAAAATTGATTGCGCGACTTAAATCTGGATGGAAGACGAGAGGTAACTCATGACATTCAAAATGATAGCGACGGTTGCCGCAGTGACGATGGCCGCGGCTGCCAATTGCGCGTGTTCGGCTGTGCCCTCTACGTTGCAAGCTCAAAGTGCCTACGGATCGGCTGCCCGAGCAGCGCCTGCTCGGGCGGCACTTACCGCGAGTTCTCCGACAGTCGAAGTCCCAGGCGAGCGCGTGGTAGGGGCCGATCCAGACCTGAATGTGCGGTTCGATCTTACCCGCAACGCAGGTTTCCACCTGCACGGCAGCGGCAGCAATTAACCGCAATTGGTCGCATCAGCGACTTTGATGGCGGTTTCAGATCACGTGAAATCTGAAACCGCCTTTTGTTTCCACTGCCGTTCTTGCGTTTATTGGATCAACAGCCGGACACCGAGCGTGTAGCGGGTGGGATGGGTTAGCGCAATGAAACCCATCGACACCTGAGCATGACTGATCCGCGCGATGGGCTTTGCTCCGCTCAACGTATCCCGCGTTCTGCTCCACGGGTTGTTCACATTACCAAATTCTCCACCGTCCCATCCGGGATTCGCCCCTGGACGCGGTATTGTCCGATCTTCTCCATCAGCGCGGCGTCGGAAACAGAATAGAGCACGGCGTCGGCGCTCCCGGTGTTGATATGGCGTCGCCACAAGAAGTTCGGCACGACGAAAATGTCGTTGCGCTCCCACGTGAAGCGCTGGCCGGCGATTTCGGTCGCGCCGGCGCCTTCCATCACCACATACATGGTGCCGGCGGTTTCGCGCTTGAGGCGCGTTTCCTCGCCTGGCCGCAGCAATTGCGCCCCATAGGACAGCGTCGGAAATACCGGATCGCCGTTGACCGGGTTGACGAAGGCGAGCGTGATTCCCTCATAGGGATCGCCTGCTTCCTTGGCGAGCCCTGCAAGGGCATCGCGGATCTCCTCGCCCCGGTACTGGATCATCGGCGTCGCACAGCGGGAAATGCCGCGCTGGTGCGACACGAAGCCGGGCAGCATGCCGCCGGCGCCGTAGAGCTTCTGCGAATAGCCGTCGCTGAGCGTTGGTGCCTGGGCGCGGCTGTTGCCGGCGCGCTCGCCGTGAAACTCGTCGTCGAGCCAGACGCAGTCGAGAAATTCCATCAGGGGGAAATCGAGCACGTCGATCCAGATCACCGGGGTCGCACCGTCATTGCCGTGATCATGCCAGGTGCCGTGGGGAGTGAGGATGAGATCGCCGCGCTCCGCCTCGCAGCGCTCGCCTTCGACGACCGTATAGCCTCCATTCTCGGACAGGATGGTGCGGCTCGCATTGGGCGTATGGATATGCACTGGCGCCACGTCGCCCGGATTGTAGATCGAGACGGCGCAGCGGATCGTGTTGGTGACCTGCAGTCTTCCGCCGAGTCCCGGATTGGTAAGCAGGAACTGCTGGCGCTCCGCGAATTCTATCGGCGATACGTCCGAATTACGCGCGATCTCGGCGATTCGGTCGAGATAAGGGCCTATCTCGCTCCACCGCCAGCGATGCGGCGCGGCCTTGATCTGGTTGGCGCCGACCCTGCCGGCCGCAAGCTTGCCACCGGCCTCGATCTCGGTATCGCGAAACCACGGCCGCTGTGCCGGGGCATTCGCCTGAGTCCGCAGCCAGATGTTGAGCTTGCCGGCTTCGGCGTTGAGCCGTTCCATCGCCTCGCGCGCATTGAGGGGTGCGGATGGTGCAGCGGGCGCGCTTGCCAGAGTGGACACGGGCTTTCCTCCGAGGTTTCTTTCCCTCCCCCGCAAGCGGGGGAGGGTCGGGGAGGGGGCCTTGCCGCGAGTCGGTGCCGTGGATCGGGACCCCCTCCCTAACCCTCCCCCGCAAGCGGGGGAGGGAGAAGAAGCGCCACTTTGCGCCGATTTGGCGGAAATTCAACCGGTGCTATGGTGGCGGGATGACATGCCGTTCACGCCGCTCACGGAGCAGACAATGATCATCCGCACCCAGGAAGAGGTGACACCGGCTGTGCTGGATGAAATCGCGCGCGCGCCGGACCCGCGCTTCCGGGAAATCATGTCGGCGCTGGTGCGCCATCTTCACGCCTTTGCCCGCGAGGTGAACCTGACCGAAGCGGAATTCCAGGCCGCCGCGAAATACATTGCCGAGCTTGGGCAGAGAACAAACGAGACCCATAACGAAGTCGTACTGATGGCAGGCTCGCTCGGCTTCTCGACACTGATCTGCCTGCTTAATAATGGTAACAATGGCGCCACCGAGACCACCGCGAACCTGCTCGGCCCGTTCTGGCGCGCGGATTCGCCTGCGACCCCGAACGGCGGCTCTATCGTGCGTTCGCCAACGCCAGGCGAGCCGATTTTCGTCAACGCCTGGATCAAGGACCCGCACGGCAACCCGGTTGCCGGCGCAGAGGTCGACGTCTGGCATTCTTCGATCGAAGGCTATTACGAGAACCAGGACCCGATGCAGGCCGATATGAACCTACGCGGCAAGTTCACTTCCGATGCGGACGGCCACATCGTCTTCAGCAGCATCAAGCCGGCCGGATATCCGATACCGGTGGACGGGCCGGTGGGCGATCTTCTGCGCGCCCAGAGACGCGCCAACATGCGCCCGGCACACCTGCATTTCCTGATCTACAAGCCGGGCTTCAAGACCCATATTTCCCAGGTCTACAGCGACGATGACCCGCACCTGGAAACGGATTCCCAATTCGGCGTGACGCGCGCTTTGATCGGACACTACGTGCGCCACGACTCCGGCCCGGCACCCGCGCCGGACGTTACCGGTCCATGGTATTCGCTCGACTGCACCTTCGGCATCGAGCCGGGCATCGCCAAGTGGCCGCGGCCGCCGATCAGCGGCAAGGCGCGCGGCGAGCGGCCGGCGATCGAACGATTGAAGCGGGCGTGAGAAGAGGAGGTACGTAGATATATAGGGTCGGCAAAGGCGCCAAGCGCTGGGCCCACGAGGACATTGGTACTCGCGAACAGGCGGCGGTGGGCACGCCTCGCTTTGCCCACCCTACGAACACGGGAGAGGAAACAGATGTTACGGGCCATCATCGGCGCCACAGCTTTGATATTTTCGGTAGGCAGTGCCGCCGCCCAGGAGCCGCTCAAGATCGGGCTCATCCAGTCGATGACGGGCGCGTTCAACACCGTGGGCAAGGCAGCAGTGAATGGCGCTCGGCTCTATATCCAGCAGCACGGCGATACCGTGGCGGGCCGCAAAATCCAGCTCATCGTCCGGGACGACACCACGTCGCCAGAGATCGCAAAGCGGCTGGCGCAGGAACTCATTGTCAATGAAAAGGTCGCAATCATCGGCGCCGGTATCACCCCGTCCTCACTGACCATCGCGCCACTGGTGACGGAGGCGAAAATCCCGACCGTGGTCATGGTATCAGGAGCATCGATCACGGTCGATCGCTCCCCCTACATGGTGCGGACCAGTTTCACGCTTGGCCAATCTTCCGCCGTCATTGCCGACTGGGCCGCCCAGAACGGCACCAAGAAAATCGCGACGATCGTCAACGACTGGGCGCCGGGACTGGAGGCCGAAACCGCATTCAAGGACCGCATTTCAAAAAGCGGCGTACAGATCGTCGAATCGATGCGGGTTCCGCTGGCCAATCCGGACTTCGCGCCTTTCCTGCAGCGAGCACGCGACCTCGGTCCTGATACGATATTCGCCTATTTCCCGGGCAATCAATCGGGTATCTTCGCCAAGCAATTTGTTGAACGCAGCATGGACAAATCGGGCATCCGGTTGATCGGTCCCGGCGATCTGACCGACGATGACGAGTTGCCCGGCATGACCGACGCCATGCTCGGCATCATTACGGCGCTGCACTACTCGGCTTTGCACGATTCCGCGTTGAATAAGGCCTATGTGAAAGATTTCGAAGCGGCCTACGGCAAGCGCCCGAACTTCATCTCGGTCGGCGGCTATGACGGCATGCACGTCATCTACGAGGCGTTGAAGAAGACCGGCGGCAAGACCGACGGCGACGCCATGCTGGCGGCGATGAAGGGCATGAAGTGGGAGAGCCCGCGCGGGCCGATGTCGATCGACCCGGAGACGCGCGATGTAGTGCACAACGAATATATCCGTCGGGTCGAGAAGGTGAACGGACAGCTCTACAATGTGGAGCTATCCACCATCGAAGCCGTCAAGGATCCGATGAGGGGGGCGAAGAAGTAGCAGTCCGCGTGGGAGCAGGGAGCACGGCAGGCGCTTAAACAGTCGGGTCGGCACAGGTACGCGCCGACCGCGGGCCGAGTGGACCGGTCTTTCCGCTATGAGGGCAGACTCGCCGTCGACAGCGGCGCGTGATGACGGCGAAAATGACCCGATTCGGAACTGGCGGCGCGGGTGCTAACCGACAGCGGCGGCCATCTATCAGGTATCGCGTCTCCGAGAGCAAAAACAGAGGCACTTCTCGTTGCCGATTACATTCCGGCGACGAGCTTTTCGCCGATATAGCGAAGTCCCTCCTCTCTCGTCGCGAAGTCGGCATACCACCCACTTACATGGACGTGGGCGGCGCCCTTCTTGATATACAAGGTCACGGGCGTCGTGCCCTTCTTGATAAGCAAACTCCCCAACGAGCTGATGTAGGCATCGTCGCCGAGGCCGCTGACCTGCTTGTGACGCGAGTACTTGACTAACTGTTTGACCGAATCCCAGTTGTACCGCGAGATAGTGACTTGGATCACGCCAAGTGTCAGAAATTTGTTGTCTTCGGGCTGTATGTTGCAGACCACCCCACTGCGAACGAGGTGCGCGCCGTAGCCAAACACGTGTTCGGCGTCCTCATCGGTGATGAGGTCGCAAGGGTGAGGGAGCTTGCCGCCGGCACGCTGCGACCATGCCGCGCTCCCGAGGACGAGAGTGCACGCAACCACCACAATCCCTCGCAAGCTATTCACGGGCCTGCCTCGCCTGCCCAGTTTGATTTGCTGATGATATGAGGCGAAAGTCTCACAGCTCAATTGTGCCCAATACGGCCAGGGCTTGCAACGTCTCCGAATGCCCTCTTCTGACCCGTATCCGATGTTTCGGCCGCAGGTCATTCGATTGGTTCAGCACCGGCGAATGTCGCTCCTTGAGATGCGTGATCGTGTTTTCGCTGAAATGCGGGAGGCCGTCATTGATGTCCGACCACAGCAGCCAGGAGCTTACGCATTGATGGAAGCCGGACGGACTTCTTGGGCGGGCTCATCCAGCCGGCCGATGCCAAAGTACAGCAAGTCTTGATCGCCCATATCGAAGCACTTGAGCGAGAAATTGTTGCAATTCGCTCCCACAACGCGTCGTGCCTTATCAAGGCGAAATGAATGGACCTAGAGCGCCGGCCGACTTTCCGTAGATGGCCTGATTCTGCCGAGTTGGGCAGTGCCGCAGGTCGGCTGCTATCTGAGGTGCATCGGACGTGCCCCACAGTCGCCGCAGGAGCAGCCCATGACCCACAGCCGACCTACAAGCGTCAGCCGATACGCTCAAGCACCCGTTGCCGACGCATTTCTTCGCACTGTATCGGCCCGTTCGTCCGGGACGAATACCTATCTCATTTCAACTATTTGCTGGCGAATGGCTACCATGTTTCTTTGTTTTTGATTTTTTGTAATATTTCGAGCCGCCCTGGAAATCTTGGCCCGTACCAGTCACGATGTCCGGCGTGTAGGGTCCGCGTTGGACAGACTGGCTTTTTTTGGACGCTGCAAACGATGCACTAGAGGCAGCAACGAAAGCGACAAGTGCAATCGCGACGGCTATGCTGATCTTCTTAACCACGGTCGTTCTCCCTTTAAAAGGGCGTAAGATTGCCCAGCAGCACTCAGATGATACAAGGTTTCTCAGCCCAGATGACTTCGACTTTTCGTCCGCGCCCTCAAAAGGAAGCGCAATGCCATCGCCGAACTGTTCACGGTCGGCGGCTGAACGCCGCTCTCAGTGTGATGATGCGGCGTGTTCTATGAACGTAAGCTGAACGCTGCGCAGCGAGCCTGCGATGGGCAACGAGCTAACCAGTTTCACCTTGCGCGCCCTGTATTGCCCCACCGACATTCACGGACAGCTCTACAATGTGGAGTTATCCACCGTCGAAGCCGTCAAGGATCCGGTGAGGGGGGCGAAGAAGTAGGAGTCCCTGCGCCGGAGCATGCGGAGCGGAATCACTTGCCCGCCTCGCCCGTCCATACGGCCTTGGCTTCAAACCATTACAAGGAATCTGGCGGGCAGTGAGCGGCATTGGCTCGTGTATCTGGATTGCAACACTTCCACAGATTTGTGTCGCCGGCCACTTTTCCGCCCGCGAAATGCCGATCTACCTAACATTGTGCCTTCTCCGTGTGTTGCGTGGTAACGATGGTCCGCGGGGTTTGCAAGCTTTCTCCGTGAATCGCGGGCGCCTGGGGGATGCCGATGGCCTCGCCGTGCATCACTCCTTGGGAACCGGGGCGTCACTCTTTTGAGAATAAAGTGCACTAGCCTGTGACCGCCTTTGCTGAAACCGGGGGAGATCAAGGGGGATCGCGATGGCACTCATTATTCCTGGGTGGCAGGTAATCGTAACTTCGGGCGACGTGTTCAGCGGGCTCACCGTCGGCGAAACGGGGGCCTTTTTCGCTGACATCGTTGTCGAATCAGGCGGCACCGTCATCGATACGGGCATCTCCACCTCCGGTTACCTCGAACTGGATCCCGGCGCTGTCGCCATCGGAACGGTCAATTCCGGAGGCTCGGTGTTGGTCGATGGCGCCGTGCTCAGCGACACTCAGGTCGCGGTCGGCGGCACCGTCCGCGTCGAGGACGGTGGCGTTGCCGTTGACACGACCCTCTCGGGCACCCACGCCATCCTGGGCTCTGCCGTGCTGCAGGTCAGCGCAGGCGGTCTGGCGACCGGGGCGCTGGTCCTCGACGGCGGCTATGAGTTCGTTAGTTCCGGTGGCGTCGCCAGCGGCACCACGGTCAGCAGCGGTGGCGTCCAAGGGGTCGCATCCGGCGGCGCCGCGATCGGCACCACGGTCAGCGCCGGCGGCATGGAAGGAATCACCGATGCCAGCATTGTCAGCGGTCTCGCGATCCTCAGCGGCGCGACTTTGGGGCTGACGGGGCACTTCGGCCCTGGCGCGCTCAGCACGGTTTCGATCGCCAGCGGTGCCACCCTGATCATGGGCGAAGTTTTTGACACGTGGAGCACGGCCCCGGCCGATACGCTGACTGGTTACATCGTCAGCGCCGGAGTCACGGTCGACGTCGGGAACGAGGGCGGCGTCATCAATGCGACGATCAGCAGTGGCGGCAAAATCAACGTCGAGGGGTGGGCGATCAACACGACTGTGAGCAGCGGCGGCACGCTTGTCCAGTCTGACGAACCCGTCGTACACGGCGCCAGCGGGACAATCCTCAGTGGCGGCACCTTCGATCTGGGCACCGGAGTGGCCACCGGAACGATAGTGCTCAGCGGCGGCGAGGAAATCCTATCTGGCGTTAGCGTTGGCCCCGGCGTCCAATGCGAGGCCGTGGGCACCACGGTCTCCAGCGGCGGCGTGGAAATCATCAGTGCCTCCAGCCTTGCCAGCGGGACGACGGTCGGCGCCGGCGGCGTGCAGATCGTGTCCGCCTCAGGCTCAGGCACCGAAATCACCGCTTCGGCGCTCGGCACCACGGTCCAGAGCGGAGGCCTCGAGATCGTGGGCGGGGCTACGGTCAATGACGACGGCTTTCAGGTGATGGGCGGGGCGGCATATCGCACTGTCGTGCTCGGCGGCGGTGCCGTGGTCGTTTCCTCTGGCGGGGCGGTGTTCAGCGCCACCGTCAGCAGCGGCGGCACGCTGGTTGTCTTGTCCGGCGCGGTGGACGGCGGCCTCGCGCCTCCCGAAGGACCTATCACGCAGGGCTGGACGGTCGGCGCCACGATCCTCGGTGGCGGCACGGAAATCATGCAGGGCACCGGGAGCGGCGCCACGGTGAGCAGCGACGGCCTCGAAGTGGTCCGCAGTGGCGGAACAGCGATCGACACGATCCTTTCCAACGGCGCCGTCGAAATCGTGTCGAGCGGCGGGTTGGCGCTCGCCACGAACTGGGAAAACGCCGTCGCCAATGGCAGCGGCGGTGAAATCATTGTCGGCAGCGGAGGTACGGCGAGCGGCGGACTTGTTATGAGCAACGCCGTCGAAATCGTGTCGAACGGTGGAACCGCGATCGGCGACGACGTCGTATCCGGGGGGCACGAGCTTGTCCAGTCGGGCGGCCTCGCCACGGGCGTGGACCTGTACGGCGGAACGCTGGAGGTGGCGAGCGGCGGCCTGACCAGTGGTCAGTTGACCTTCGGTCAAGACAGCGCCGGCAGCACGTTGGTTCTCGATGCTGGAGCGGGTTTCAACGCATTGGTCGCCGGATTCGGCACGTTCGAGCCCGGGTACGGCTTTGGCATCAAACCCGATGAGATCGACCTGCAGGGCATCGCCTTCGGAACGACCAAGAAAAGCGCGGCCCACGTGAGCTTCACCGAGACGGCCAGCAACCTGAGCGGCACGCTCACGGTCACCGATGGCGTCCACACCGTCAGCCTCGAGCTGCTGGGCCAATACACGGCGAGCGAGTTCGCCACAGCAAGCGACGGAAACGGCGGCACGCTCATCACCTACACATCGGCGACGCAGCCCGGGGGGCACCTCGGCCACGGCAATGCGGTCGCAACGCCGGTCACCTCCTGAGACGGCCAGGGAAGCGTGCAGAAGCGGTAAGCAGGACTTGCCAGCAGTGGGTTGCCGGCATCGGCCGGATCAGGAGCAGGGGCGGATGGCGCAGGAAAACCGGTAAGCATACGGGAGCAGCGAGCCAGCATTTACTTCGCGTGCGAACACGTTTTGTCCGCCAGCCAGGAAAGCTCTGTCTGAGGTCAGGGAAGATCGAAGGGGATCAGGATGTCATTCGTCGAGTTGGGAGTGTTATTCGTCGAATCGGGCGATGTGTTCAGCGGGACGGTGCTCGACGGGCAGTTCGTCTCCGCCCCCGACCAGGGTCTCTGGGCGGCGATCGTCGATTCAGGCGGCACGCTCGTCGCCGCCGATATCATCGATTTCGGAGGAGTCGGGGTGAATACCGGCGGGCTCGCCATCGACACCCTCGTATCCGATGGCTTGCTGGCGGTTGCCGGCGTGGCGAGCAATACGCTCGTGCTCAACAGCGGCATCGAACAGGTCGCCGGCGGCGGCGTCACCATCGGCACGACGATCGAGGGGGGCAACAGCCTCAACAGCGGTGGCGACCTGTGGGTGTTCAGTGGCGGCGTCGCCAGTGACACGACGGTCAACGGCGGCACGTTCCAGCTGGCCGGCGCCGGCGTCGCCAGCGCCGTCGACACGACGGTCAACGGCGGTCTGTTTGAACTGGCCAGCGGCGCTATCGCCAGCGGCACGACGGTGGGCGCCCGCGGCCTGGAGATAGTCTTAGCGGGCGCTATGGCCGGTGACACGACGGTCGGTGCCGGCGGCACCGAAGAGATTTTCACAAGCGGCGTCGCCGGCAGCGTCACGGTCCTCAGCGGCGGGACTCTGGCCCTGATGGGTTCGCCCATCACGAACGCGTTCACCATCGCCAGCGGCGGCACCCTGGTCATCGGCACGGACTATGGCACGGGGAGCAGCACTCCCCCAGCTTATACGCTGAGCGGTTTCACCGTCAGCGCCGGCGTCACGCTTGATGTCGGCCCGGCGTTCTCCCCTGTTTTCAGCCACAATGAGCTTGAACTCGGCCCGGCCAACGCCGTTGACGTGACCGTCAGCAGCGGTGGCGAGATGAATGTCAACTTTGGTGGGACAGCCATCGGTACGACAATCAATGGCGGCGACATCAACGTCTATGGCAGCGGGACGGCGATCGGCACGACGATTGCCGGCGGCGGCACGCTTTTGGTCAGTGGCGGCGTGGCCAGCGGCACAATGATCAGCGGCGGTGAGGAAATTGTCGACGCCGGCTACACGGTCAACACGACGGTCCTCAGTGGCGCGCTCGTCCTGTCCGGCACTGAGGCCATCGCCACGACGGTGGGCGCCGGCGGGGTCGTTTACGGCTCCGGCTTCTGGGGAGGATGGGGCGGTAACCGGACCCTCGGCCGCGGCCTGACGGTCGGCACGACGGTTCTCAGCGGCGGCCTTGACGTCGTAGGAGGGGTGGCGAGCGGCGCGGTGCTGAGTGGTGGTGAGATGATCGTCTCTTCCGGTGGGATGGTGTTCGGCACCACTGTCGGCAGCGGCGGTACGCTGGTTGTGCTACCCGGCGGGACGGACGGCGGCTTTGTGTTTACTGACGTGGCGTTTTCCAACGGCGTCCCTTACACACCAGACGGATTAGCGGGGATTACGGGCTACACCACTGTCAGCGGCGGGACGGAAATCCTGATGGGCACGGCGACCAGCGACACCGTCGAGGCTGGCGGAACCCTGGTCGTGTCGGGCAGCGGCGGGCGTGGCAGCACCGGTTTCGCGAGTTTCGACACGGTCGGCAGCGGCGGCACCGTGGTCATAACGGGCAGCGGCGGATGGGCACGCTTCGACAGGGTTGGCAGCGGCGGCGCTGAAGTCGTATCGGCCGGCGGTATGTCGGAAAGCGCGATCATCAGCAGCGGCGCCGAATTGGTGGTCAGCAGTGGCGGGACGGAATGGGGCGCCACGGTCAATGGCGGCGTCGAAATCGTGGCCAGCGGCGGATCGGCGAGCAATGACATCGTCGACAGCGGCGGCTACGCGCTCATCCAGTCGGGCGGGGCCGCCGCGGTTGGGATAGTTAGCGGGACGGTGGAGGTCACGGGCGGCGGCGACCAGGTCAGCGTCGGCTTCTCAAGCAGCGGCGGCGGCACGCTGGTACTCGACGCTTCGACGAGTTTCCACGGCCTGGTGGGTGGCGGGTTCGGCACTGGCGATCAGATCGACCTGCGGGACATTGCCTTCGGGACTACGACGACCAAGAAAGGCCACGGCCAGGTGAGCTACACCCAGTCTCTCGGCAGCGGTACGCTCACGGTCACCGATGGCGTCCACACCGCGAACATCCAGCTGTTTGGCATCTACATCGCGAGCGAGTTCGTTGCTCAGAGCGACGGACATGGCGGCACACTCATCACCTACGCGCCACCGACATCGGCGACCGGGGGGCACGGCCACGCGATCGCATCGCCGGTCACCTCATGACGAGCGCCGCGAGAATCCGGCTGCTATGGAGAATGCCATGATGTGGCAAACACCATGATACGCAAAATGGTGGCGACGGTGCGCGATGTCTTATGCTGGCGACACTGAGGCTGCGGTCGATCCCGGCCTGTCGGTCCTCGTGATCATGCTGCGGTTGCAGGGCATTGGGGCCGATCCCGTGCAGCTGCGCCATAGTCTTGGGCGCCGCGCCGTCGGCGTACCCGAGATGCTCCGCTGCGCCAAGGAATTAGGCCTTAAGGCCCGTTCCTACAAAACCAAATGGACACGGCTTGGTTCCACGCCGCTGCCCGGCATCGCGGTGCTGCGTGACGGCGATTTCATCGTCCTCGGCAAGGTCGGAGAGGACAAGGCGATCGTCCAATCTCCGCACTTGTCGCGTCCCAGCCTGATGGCGCGAGCCGAGCTCGAGGCGGTGTGGGACGGTCACCTGGTGCTGATGACGCGCCGCAGCGGTCTCGTCGACCTGTCGCGCCGTTTCGATATCACGTGGTTTCTCGGCGCCATTCACAAGTACCGTCACGTGCTCGGCAAAGTGCTGGTGGCGTCGTTCTTTCTCCAATTGTTCGCACTTATTTCGCCCCTGTTTTTCCAGGTCGTCATCGACAAAGTCCTGGTTCATCGCAGTCTCGGCACCCTCGATGTGCTCGTGATCGGGCTCGTCACGATCTCGGTGTTCGAAACAATCCTCGCCATCCTGCGGACCTATATATTTGCACACACCACGAACCGCATCGACGTCGAGCTCGGCGCTCGCCTGTTCCGACACTTGCTGGCGCTGCCGATCGGCTATTTCCAGGCGCGCCGCGTCGGCGATTCGGTCGCTCGCGTGCGCGAGCTCGAAAACATCCGGAATTTTCTCACCAGTTCGGCCCTCACCCTGGTCATCGATCTGTTCTTCACATTCGTGTTTCTGGCGGTCATGTACGTCTACTCGCCGCTGCTGACGTTCCTGGTGCTCGGATCCTTCCCGCTCTACATCGGCATTTCCGTGCTGGCGACGCCGATATTCCGTCGTCGCCTCGACGAGAAATTCGAGCGCGGCGCCGAGAACCAGGCGTTTCTGGTGGAGAGCGTCAGCGGCGTGGAGACGCTCAAGTCGATGGCAATCGAGCCGCAGATGCAGCGTCGCTGGGAGGATCAACTCGCCGCCTACGTCACCGCGAGCTTCAGGGTTCTCAGCCTTGGAAATACGGCAAGCCAGCTGGTGCAACTCGTCAACAAGCTGGCGACTGCGGGCGTACTCTATCTCGGCGCCCGGCTCGTCATCGATGGCGACCTTTCGGTCGGCGAACTCGTCGCTTTCAATATCCTGGCTGGGCGGGTCAGCGCGCCGGTGCTGCGGCTTGCCCAGATTTGGCAGGACTTCCATCAGGCCCGGCTCTCGGTGGCGCGTTTGGGCGATATTCTCAACACCAGGCCGGAGCCGATCTACAATCCGGGCCAGACCGCGTTGCCGGCAATCCAGGGTGACATCACATTCGAGCGCGTCACCTTTCGCTACCGGATCGACGGGCCGGAAATCCTGCACGACGTCGATTTTCGCGTGCCGGCCGGACAAATCGTGGGCATTGTTGGACCCTCGGGCTCCGGCAAAAGCACGCTCGCCAAGTTGATCCAGAGGCTTTACGTGCCGGAGAGCGGGCGCGTTCTGGTCGACGGCATTGATCTCAGCGTGATCGATCCATCCTGGTTGCGTCGTCAGGTCGGCGTGGTGCTGCAGGAGAGCGTCCTGTTCAATTGCTCGGTGCGCGACAATATCGCACTGGCCGACCGGTCGATGTCGATCGAGCGGATCATTGCGGCGGCAGAACTCGCCGGCGCCCATGACTTCATCCTTGAGCTTCCCAACGGTTACGACACCGTTGTGGGCGAGCGGGGCTCCAGCCTGTCCGGCGGCCAGCGCCAGCGTCTGGCCATCGCACGCGCGCTTGTTTCCGACCCGCGCATCCTGATCTTCGACGAGGCGACGAGCGCGCTCGACTATGAGAGCGAGCGGATCATCCAGCAGAACATGCCGCGGCTTGCCCGCGGCCGCACTGTGTTCATCATCGCGCATCGGCTGTCGACCGTGCGGCGCAGCGACCGCCTCATCACCATCGACCGCGGCCGTCTGGTTGAGGACGGCACCCATGATACCTTGGTCAAGGCAGGCGGTCGCTATGCGTCGCTGTACCGTCTGCAGGCAGGCATCCATGAAGTCCGCTGAGTCTCGTGTCTCCCTTCTGTACCAGTCCGTCAAAGCTCGTGTCTCCGTTCTGTCCAGACCGGCGATCCGCGGCGAGGAAGAGCTTGCTTTCCTGCCGGCCGCGCTCGAAATCGTCGAGACGCCGCCGCCACCAATGGCGGGAGCCATCGGCGGCGCCATCACAGCGTTGTTCTCCCTAGCCCTTGTGTGGGCGTGCTTCGGCAAAGTCGACATCGTCGCCACGGCGTCTGGCCGGATCATTCCGAGCAGCCGCACCAAGGTCATACAGCCGCTCGAGACCGGCGTCGTTCGCGCGATCCATGTGCACGATGGGCAAAGCGTGAAGGCCGGCGAGGTTCTCATCGAACTCGATCCGACGATGGCTAAAGCTGAGCTTGGTCACATGCAAAGTGACCTGATGGCAGCACAGCTCGAAGCAGCGCGTTTGCGCGCCGCTTTGGCCGGGCAGGAGGATCCTCTGTTGGATTTTCATCCGCCCCAGGGTGCGAGAGCCGAGGCGATTGAGCTGCAACGTCGCCTGTTGAGCAGCCAAATCGCTGAGCAGAAGGCGAAGATCGAGGAGGTCAAGCGGCAGGAATCTCAGAAGGAGGCGGAGCGCGCGACCATCAGAGCGGCCATCAACAAGATCGACGAGACGATCCCGCTGCTTCAGGAACGGGTGAACGTGCGCAGATATCTCTATGACAAAGAGTTGGGATCCAAGCTTCTGTACTTGAGCGATTTTCAGGAACTCGTCGGCCAGCAGCAGGACCTTCTGGTGCAGAAGAGCCGCTATCGCGAGGCCGATGCGGCAGTGGCCGCGCTCGTCGAAGCCCGGCTGAAAATGATGGCGGAATATCAGCGCACTCTGCTGGACGAGCTTGCAAAGGCCGAGCAGAAGGCAACCGGATTGGCACAAGATGTTGTCAAGGCCACCCAGCGAATCCAGTATCAGGTTCTGACTGCATCAGTTGACGGTGCCGTGCAGCAACTTTCGGTGCACACCGTCGGCGGCGTGGTCACCCCGGCGCAGGTCCTGATGGTGGTGGTCCCGGCCGACAGCGGTCTTGAGATCGAGGCCATGGTGTCGAACCGCGACATCGGCTTCGTCCATATGGGCGACGATGTTGCACTCAAGATCGACACCTTCAATTTCACCCGCTACGGGCTCATTCACGGCAAGGTGCTGAGCGTTTCGCAGGACGCCATTACGCGCGACAAGCCGCAGGACAAATCCAATGGTCTGACGCCCGGCTCCACCGCAACTTCGAGCGAGCCAAAAGGCCAGGAGCTTGTCTATGCGGCACGCATCTCGCTCGACCGCACCCAGATGCAGGTGGAGGAGAACCGCGTCAATCTCTCTCCCGGCATGGCGGTCACCGCCGAGATCAAGACAGGCTCGCGCACAATCATCTCCTACCTGCTCTCGCCGCTGCTCAAATATAGGCAGGAAAGCCTGCGGGAGCGGTGAGGACGGTTTTTTGCCATTCGTCCTTTTGACAACGTGGGGGCTGCGTAGCCTATGAGTGCGGTCGTCCTTCATTCCAGCTCCGCCCCGGCCGAGTTGTTGGGCAAAGCTGATGCTCACTCAGCTCCAACTGTCGCTAGCGCTGGCGTGCCTGCTCCGGTTGCAGCGATCGAGCCCCGATCTGTTGGTGCGGTATCTGCTGATCACGCAGAGCCTCCTCCATCGAACGATTCCTCACAGGCTCCCCTCAAGCGTCCATATCCGGCACCGACCGAACTCCCGACCCAGCGTGGTCCAAAAGGACTGCGTTTCGACTTCAATGACGGCTGCCGCGTGATATTGCCGGAAAGTGAGCATCCATGGCGGGTGCGCCTGAGCGATCTTGATACCGGCAACACCTTGTTTGAGACCGTACTGAAGGCGGGACGGATCAACAGCAGCAAGCGCTATTTTATCCGCTTCCGCCTTGAAGTGTGGCAAAATGGCGAGAGCCTTCTTGTCCATGATTATTCCGCCAACGATCGCGATGTTCTTATCCAGTTCCCGGTTGGCACGCTTGGCGATCCGATGGGATGGTTTCCCTATGCGGTGAAGTTTCAGGAGCGCCATGGCTGCAAGCTGACCTGCGCTCTGGGCGACAAGCTGATCGCGCTCCTGCGTGACAGCTATCCCAAGATCACGTTTCTCACGCACGATGAAGTCAAGCCTGAGCACTATTACGCAACCTATTCCATAGGGCTTTTCTTCGACGACAAGGACAACGTCTTCCAGCCCTGCGACTTCCGTCATGTCGGCCTGCACCGCACCGCCGGCTATATCCTGGGCGTCGATCCGACCGAGGAGCCGCCGCGTATCTCGCTGGGCGATGACAGTCGGCCGGTCGCGGAGCCGTATGTCTGCATTGCGGTGCAGAGCACGACCCAGTGCAAATACTGGAACAACCCCAACGGCTGGCGTGAGATCGTCGCCTTCCTGAAGGAGGCCGGCTACCGCGTCATCTGCATCGACCAGAAACCGACCCATGGGAGCGGCCTGATCTGGAACCACATCCCCAACGGCGCCGAGGACGAGACCGGCGACAAGCCGCTGCAGGAGCGCGCGCGCTGGCTCAGGCACGCCGACTTCTTCGTCGGGCTGTCGAGCGGCCTGGCGTGGCTTGCCTGGGCCGCAGGAATTCCGGTGGTGATGATCAGCGGCTTCACGCATCCCACCAACGAATTCGAGACGCCCTACCGGGTGATCAACTATCATGCCTGTAATTCGTGCTGGAATGACGTGCGGGTGCGGTTCGACCACAAGGACTTTCTGTGGTGCCCGCGCCACAAGGACACGCCGCGACAGTTCGAATGCACGCGCTTGATCACGGCCGAACAGGTGAAGGCCGTGATCAGGACGATCCCGGGATTTGGGACTCACGGCAGAATGCAGAGTTAAATCGCCTCGAGTAAGTAGGAGACACGTAAGGCGGCCGGAGCCGTGGTCGAGAGCGCTGTTGCGGAATGTCTTCGGCGACAACATGTGACATGCGGCTCTTGGCAGCTTGACCTTGCTTAGCTGCTTATAGGAGAGGCCTTCATGAAGTTCACACGTCGAACACTGCTGATCGCTGGGCTCGTCCTCGCCTCGTTGACGACGTCGCCCGTTCCCGCACAGGAACGGTCGATCACAATCGCCTCGACGACCTCCACGGAGGACTCCGGGCTGTTCAACCATATCCTGCCACTGTTCAAGAGTAAGACGGGTATCGACGTGAAGGTGGTGGCTCAAGGCACTGGTCAGGCACTCGATACAGGTCGCCGCGGTGACGCCGACGTGCTGTTCGTGCATGCGAAGGCCCAGGAGGAAAAATTTGTTGCCGATGGCTTTGGCGTAAAACGTTATCCGGTGATGTACAATGATTTCGTGCTGATTGGCCCCAAGACCGATCCTGCGGGAATCAGGGGCACGATCGATGCGGCCCGGGCCTTCACGACCATCAAGGCCAAGATGGCGACATTCATTTCGCGTGGCGATCGCTCTGGTACCCACATCGCTGAGCTTGACCTCTGGAAGCTCGCGGGCATCGACATCGCCAAGGAGAGAGGGCCGTGGTACAGGGAGATCGGCCAGGGCATGGGCGCCGCGCTCAATACTGCATCGGCGTCGAATGCTTATGTGCTCGCAGACCGCGGCACCTGGCTTTCCTTCAAGAACCGGGGCGACCTCGATATCCTCGTAGAAGGTGACAAACGTCTGTTCAACCAATACGGCGTCATGCTGGTCAATCCCGCGAAACACCCACATGTCAAGAAGGAATTGGGACAAACCTTCATCGACTGGATTATCTCCCCGGAAGGTCAGAAGGCGATCGCCGATTACAAGATCGGGGACCAGCAACTATTTTTTCCTAATGCCAACGTACCAGGTGCGTGATGTTGATCCGTCTCATTGCTACGACATTTGCGGTGGCGGCGATGATCGTTCCCGCAATTGCTGCGGAGCCAGTATTGCTTTACGCCGCCGGCAGCCTTCGCTCTTCCTTAGCGGAAGTCGCAGTCGCATTCGAGGCCGCAACGGGCATCAACATCCGAGCGAAATATGGAGCTTCGGGAACACTTAGGAACGAGATCACGGATGGCGCTCGTGTCGACGTATTTGCGTCGGCCAATATGGAGCACCCGCAGGCCCTGGCAGCCGCCAAGAAAGGCGGGGCGGTCGTGATGTTTGCACGCAACCGACTCTGCGCCCTGGTCAAGCCCGGTCTCGCTGTCACTCAGCAAAATCTGCTCGACCGCATGCTGGATCCGCGTGTGAAGCTCGGCACATCGACGCCTCGCGCCGATCCCTCCGGCGATTATGCATGGGAAGTTTTCCGTAAAGCCGAGAGGATCAAACCGGGTGCCTTTTCAATACTGGAGAGGAAGGCCCTGCAACTTGTCGGGGGACCGGATGCCCCAGTAGCCCCACCCGGCCGCACCGTCTATGCAATGCTCGTGGCCGACGGCCGCGCTGACATGTTCCTCACCTATTGCACCGGCGCAACGGAGGCACTGAAGGAGAATGCGGCGTTCACTAGCGTGGCACTGCCAGACGAGCTGGCCGTGGGTGCCGAATACGGTCTCACCGTCATTACCGGCGCTCCCACATCTGCCTACCAGTTCGCAATGTTTCTCCTCTCGACTGACGGCCAGCACGTGCTAGCAAAACATGGATTTGCAGCTCCCAACCTGCCGCAGTAAGGCGCACAAGCTCTAAGGACGCTGTTCCACCCCGAGAGATCTAGCAGTGTGTCCGTATGTGGGCATAACCAGCGAATTTGTGACACGTTTTTGCGGCCCCCAATTCAGTGATCGTTCTTTGCTACATCGATCCGTAACATCCATCAGCAATTCAAATTGAATGATCAGCCAAACGGATTAGGCGCGAGCCGATTTGGCGGTGAGCCCGCTGATGGTACGTTGCTTCAGCAACGCGAACCCGCAGACAACCGATCATGATCGATAAGCTTGAACTCATCATCGCCCTGGCTCGCCAGCAGCATTTTGGACGTGCTGCGGAAGCAGCAGGTGTCAGTCAGCCCACACTGTCCGCGGGCATCAAGCAGCTTGAAGACACTTTCGGTGTGCTGCTGGTTCGGAGGGGCTCGCGGTTTCGCGGGTTTACGGCCGAAGGCGAACGAGTCCTGGAATGGGCGCGCCGAATTGTAGGCGATGCCCGCGCGATGCGACAGGACATCGATGCGCTGAAACGAGGACTCGCAGGCCACATCACTATTGCGGCGATTCCAACTGCCCTGGCGATGACCGTCATTCTTACAACGCCCTATCGCGCAAAACATCCAAACGTCCGCTTCAGTATACTCTCGAAAACCTCCATTGACGTGCTCAAGTTGCTCGAAAACCTGGAGGTGGACGCGGGAATGACGTACCTCGATAACGAACCCCTTGGTCGCGTGAACACGGTACCGCTGTATCGCGAGGAATACCGGCTGCTCACGTCTTCCTCAAGCGCGCTTGGCGACCGCGATTCCGTCACATGGGCTGAGGTTGGCGACGTACCGCTATGCCTGCTGACGCCAGACATGCAAAATCGCCGCATCATCGATGGCCTGCTACGTTCAGCGAGGCGGGAGGCGTCTCCGACACTAGAATCTAATTCCATGATCGTTCTGTTCGCGCATGTGCGGACAGGAAAGTGGGCCAGTATTATGCCGGCCAAATTGGCCGAAACATTGGGGCTGACCGACAACGTGCGTGCGATTCCTATAGTCGAGCCGGCAGCAACGCACGTAATTGGCCTTGTGGTCTCACCCCGCGAGCCGATGACCCCCTTGATTGCTGCACTCGCTTCAGAAGCGCGTCAGCTCGCCGCAGTGCTGGAGGTGCCAAGACAGCCTACGGCACACGAGTCTCCAGCAAAGCCCCCGGGTCGCGTCACAGTTCAAACATCCTGATCGCTCGATCGACAATATTGATCAAAGAATGATCGGTATTCCGGATCGCATCATTTGAACTACCCTATTGATACCGCGAGGTGGTGTGGCACTTCTTTATCGTTCTGATATAGAGCGAGGAGGCTGTGCCCAGATATTCGCAATGGAGCGCGATGCGCGCCGCACAAATCATTTCGACGCACTCGCACAGCGAAAACTCGCTGCTGCCGATCCTGCGCGGAATCCAGGAAGAGTTTGGTTACACCGATGAAGCGGGGGAGCCTGTGATTGCACACGCTCTCAATATTACGCGCGCTCAAGTCCATGGCCGCTTTGCCTACGGACCGGTGCCGGAAGGCGACGCTGCGACTTGCCAGGACCAGTCGCCGTGTGCTGGCGAACGCCGAAGGCGCGGAGTAGCAGGGTGACCGTTGCGATCAACCGCGTCGCCCGCACAGCTTGGCGTAATGGCGACTTCGCTTCTGGGGACCGCGCCATTCCCGAGGAGACAGCAATTGCCTTTACGTACGATGGCATGTCCTATGCGGTGATGATGGCTACACCGCAGGACTTGGAAGATTTTGCACTCGGCTTCAGCCTTACCGAAGGAATCGTATCTTCGGGCGATGAGATCGCGCACTTGGAGATCGTCCAGGGAGCGATCGGAATCGAACTGCGGATGTGGCTTTCGCCGCCGCGAACCGAAGACCTGAGGGCGCGTCGAAGACGTCTCGCCGGGCCAACCGGATGCGGGTTGTGCGGCATCGACAGCCTCGCGGAAGCAATGCGAGCTTCGCCTGTTGTCCCGGCCGGAAATGTGTTCACACCTCGCGACATCATGCACGCCATCGAATCCGTTACGCCGTTGCAGACGATCAACCGCGCGACTCATGCAGTGCACGCGGCAGGCTTCTGGGAACCTAGTTGCGGGCTTGTTGAACTTCGAGAGGACGTTGGACGGCACAACGCTCTGGACAAGCTCGGCGGCGCGCTCGCGCGTGGCGGCATCATCGGCCGTGGCGGATTGATCGTGCTGACCAGTCGCATCTCAGTGGATATGGTTCAGAAGGCGGCGTGCATCGGCGTTCCATTGGTCGTCGCGATTTCGGCGCCTACCGCGCTGGCCGTCCGCACGGCAATATCCGCAGGAATCACGCTTATTGCAATTGCCCGTGGCAACGGGTTCGAGGTTTTCACCCACCCGGAACGCATTACGACGGAGCGAATTGCATATGTCGCCTGAGAAGCCGGGTTAGATGGCAAATCAGATTCGCCAGTCGTTCGTGAGTCAGGGATTTGACAGGTCGGTTGGACTCTATTGTCGATCATCGTACAAATTATCGAACCCTTACATAAATCGCTATGTTTGATCCGTTTGGCTGATCGGGCAATTTGAATCGTCGATTAATGATTTGTGCGATGGTGGAATTAATCGCCGTCGGGTCAATAACTGACTGTTGTCCAGAATTCCTTTATCGCCGATAATCCTTGATCGGCGCTTCAAATTGCTCCATCGGCAAAACCGATCAAACAACCAAGCCATTTGGCGCCACTTCTCCGAATGTGGATGTTGCAGCAAGTCCTACGTGATGGTCGCGACCGATGCGGCCTTATGCGGCATTGAGAGCTTGGTGAAAGCAATGCGACCTTCGCAAGTTGTCTCGGGGGGTGGAAAGCTGTACACACCTCGCGGTGACTATCGCGAGACTCATGCAGAAGGGCGCACGCATCGTGGTTCCATTGATTATCTCGATTTCAGCGCCTATCGCGCTTGCCGTCCGCCTGCGTCGGAATCGCTCTCATTACAATTGCCCGTGACGGTTTCGGATGTTTTCAGTCACCTGGAACGCCTTACCACGAAGCGGATTTCATTGTTTTCTGAGAAACTCGCTTACACGGGCAAAGCAAATCGTAAAGTTTTTGCCAGTCATGGATTTGAAAGGTCTGTCAATTCTATTGTCGATCATCTTTAAAAATTCTGGGACCTCGCATGCGTGCCGGGATACTCGCTCACCTCGACGCGCGGTGCGTCAAGCCGAATCAGAACTCGCAAGAGTCAATCTGGAGGAAAAAAGCCCATGACGACGATCGAACAGGCCAGCGGCAGCTTCACGGAAGCCGGTCTCCTTGATCGCGAACGTATTATCGCCAAAGCCGGGTTTAATCGGTGGCTGGTCCCCCCGGCGGCCCTTTGCATTCATTTGTGCATTGGAATGGCCTATGGCTTCAGCGTGTTCTGGCTGCCGCTGTCGCGTGCCATCGGCGGTCCGCAGCCTGAAGCTTGTAAAGACATAACGCTCCTCACCGAGTTATTCACGACCACCTGCAACTGGCGCATCTCCAGCCTCGGCTGGATGTACACGCTGTTCTTCGTCGTGCTCGGTTCATCTGCGGCGATTTGGGGCGGATGGCTTGAGCGCGCCGGCCCGCGCAAAGCTGGTGTCGTCGCGGCATTATGCTGGAGTGGGGGGTTCGGTCTTGGCGCGGCCGGCGTCATCACCCATCAGCTTTGGATCCTTTGGCTTGGCTCCGGCGTAATCGGCGGTGTCGGTCTCGGCCTCGGTTACATCTCGCCAGTCTCGACCTTGGTGAAGTGGTTTCCTGACCGGCGGGGCATGGCGACCGGCATGGCCATCATGGGATTCGGTGGCGGCGCCATGATCGGCGCTCCGCTTGCCGACCTGCTGATGAACCATTTCCGCACGCCAGGCCAGAACGGGGTCTGGGAGACGTTTCTCACCATGGGGGCAATCTACTTCGTGTTCATGCTGGTCGGCGCATTCGGCTATCGCTTGCCGCCCGCAGGGTGGCACCCCGACGGTTGGACGCCGCCAAGCACGAACGCCACGATGATCACCCGACATCATGTACATCTGGAGAATGCCCATAAAACCAAACAATTCTGGTTGATCTGGTCAGTTCTGGCACTGAACGTGTCCGCCGGCATAGGCGTGATCGGCATGGCTTCGCCCATGCTGCAGGAGATTTTTGCCGGTTCGCTGATTGGCGAGCCCGGTGTCACCTTCACGCAGTTGACGCCCGACCAGCGCACCGCAATAGCAGCCATAGCAGCCGGCTTCACTGGCCTGCTATCGCTGTTCAACATCGGCGGCCGTTTCTTCTGGGCTTCTTTGTCCGATTATATCGGGCGCAAGAACACCTACTACACGTTCTTCCTGCTCGGCATTGCGATGTATGGGCTTGCGCCCTGGGCAGCGCATTCGGGCAACAAAGCGCTGTTCGTCGCTTTCTTCTGCATCATCCTCTCGATGTATGGGGGCGGCTTCTCCACGGTGCCAGCATACCTTGCAGATGTCTTCGGCACGCAATTCGTCGGTGCCATTCACGGTCGTCTTCTGACCGCGTGGTCGACGGCCGGAATTGTCGGTCCAGTCGTCGTGAATTACATCCGCGAGTTCGAGATTGCGGCCGGCGTTCCGCGTGACCACGTCTACGATGTCACGATGTACGTCCTGGCGGCGATGCTGGTTGGGGGCTTCGTCTGCAATTATCTTGTGAAGCCGCTGTCGGACAAATGGTTCATGAAACCGGAAGAGGTGGCTGCGCTGCAAGCCAAACAAAGCACCGCCGGGACGATGGCGGCGGGGTCGTTCGGCATTGGCAAGGGCGGGCTGGACGGAAAGTCGGTGCTGTTCTGGGCTTTTGTCGGAATTCCGCTGGCCTGGGGCGTGTGGCAGACGCTGGTGAACGCGATGAAGATTTTCTGACGAGCAGCCACCTAAATTGATGCTTGCACGTTAAGAGATTGGCCCATCACGTTACTTGATGGAACGCAGCAATATGGCGACAATCTAAGATGAAGCAGATGCTGGATAGCCCCCGCCTTCACCTCGTGCCGCGTTCGGGCGTGCTGTGTGCCCGCCGGCACAAGAGGAGGTCGCCATGTCTACAGCAATTAATGCTAGGAGGCCGCTTCCGTGCGCCTGCCACACCGTTGGTGTGGGCGGAGGACAATCGACCCGCCGCGATTTTCTGGCTGGCGGGCTTGCCTGCGTGGCGGCGGGCGCGACGCTCTCCGGACTCGGAGATTTGCCGCTGGCGCGGGCGGCGGAAAAACCGGTGCGTTCGGCGGCGCGCACGCTCATCGACGTGCATCACCACTTCCTGCCGCCGAAATACATGGCGGAGGAGCAGGAGCGGCAGAGCCTGCAGCATGGCAGCCTGTCGCCCAACCAACTGCGGTCGTGGTCGCCGCAGCGCACGCTCGAAACGATGGATGAATACGGCATTGCCACTGCAATCGCGTCGGTCTCGACCCCCGGCGTTTGGTTCGGCGATGAGGCGGCAGGTCGCCGGCTCTCGCGCACGTGGAACGAATATGCCGCCGAGCAGATCAGGACCTATCCGGGCCGCTTCGGCCTGTTCGCGGTCATCCCATTGCCGGACACCGAGGGGAGCCTGCGCGAAATCAAATATGCGCTTGACGTGCTCAAGGCCGACGGGCTCGCGCTGATGACCTCCTATGACGGCAAATATCTGGGCGATGCGGTGTTCGCGCCGGTGCTGCAGGAGGCGAACCGCCGCAAGGCCGTAGTGTTTGTCCATCCGACGGTTGCGGCATGCTGCGGCAGCGTGTTGCCGGGAATTCTCCCGCAGTCCGTCGAATATCCGTTCGATACCACGCGCACCCTGGTAAGCCTTCTCACTACAGGCACGATTGCGGCCTTCCCTGATATCAAATGGATTTTCTCACATGGTGGTGGCGCCATGCCGATGCTGGCGGGCCGGCTTGAACGCAATCTCGCACGTCCTCCGTTTGTGAAGTTCTTTCCCAACGGCGTGATGGCGGAGTTGCGCAAGCTCCACTACGACACTTCCAGCGCCGCATCCGCGCCCTCGCTCGCGGCCCTGCTCAAGCTTGTCCCCTCAAGCCAGCTTCTGTTCGGCACCGATGCGCCGTTCGTTGGGCCGGAGGAGGGCGTCACTCAGATCGCCGCTTACGAGCTTGCGGCGGCCGACCGCGACGCAATCGAGCATGACAACGCGCTGCGGCTGATGCCGCGGTTACGCGGCTGACCTCCGTTTCGCACGAGAAGTGCAGCGGCCTCTTTAACCTCTCCCCGCTTGCGCGGAGAAGGAGCAGCCGTATGCGCCTCCATGCAAAGATACCCTACACCCACAGGCTTCGCACCAGCCGCGGCAGATTGATGAGATCGATCAACGCCGAGGCCACATAGGTGTAGGCTGCGGCTGACAGGATGTGACGGGCCGCGCCCATTTCCTCTTCGGGAATGAATTTTCCGTGCTCGAGGACGACCATCGCGCGATTGAAGCTGGCGTCGAACTCGACCGGTAACGTGACGGCATGCATCACCACGGCCACGAGATTCATCAGTACCGCAGCTGCGAGACCAACGAACAGCCCGCCCGGGTGGCGCAGCAGGGCAGCGAGCACGGGTGACGCGATGACGAAAATCGCACCGGCTTTGTGTATGAAGTCCGCCACGCCGGCAATGCGGGTTCGGGTCTGCAGCGGCGCGTAACCGGTCGCGTCCTGCATGGCATGGCCGACTTCGTGGGCCGCAATCACGATCGCAGTCAGCGACCGTCCGAAATAATGATCGGTCTTCAAGCGAACCGACTTGGCAAGTGGATGATAATGATCTCCCAGAGCAGTTTCCTCGACCTTTATGGAAGTGAGCTTCATGCTGTCGAGCAGCGTGCGGGCGAACTCGCCGCCGGTCCAGGGAATGGCCGCGCGCTGCGAGCCGTGGCGCTTCATCACGCTCGTCACCCACAGCTGTGGCGCGATGATGAGAGCGAGGAGGACAAGAGCCGCCGGGATAGCGAGGATCATGGGGCAACCTCGATCGGGCAGCGCAGACGCGCGGCCCTCCGGAACGCGGGCGTCTCGCCCGCCCTCCCAGGCGGCTCACGCTGCAATATTGTCGATCAGCCGCGTCTTGCCAAGGCGCGCAGCGACGAGAAGGCGGAGAGGACCGTCTTGCGCAGTCTCGACGCGACGCAAAGTCTCCGTGTGGCGCGCCTCGAAATAATCGACAGCAAAACCCGCCGCTTCAATGGCGAGCCATCCCTCGGTCATGACCCGAGCGATGGGCTCTTGCGCCGCGATCCTCGCTGCGCTCTCGGTGAGGGTGCGGTAGAGCATCGGCGCAACGGCGCGTTCGGCCGGCGACAGATAGATATTGCGCGACGACAAGGCGAGACCATCCTTCTCACGTACCGTCGCCACGGCGATGACTTTGACCTTGAGGTCGAGGTCGGCAGCCATGCGCGTCACAGTCTTGAGCTGCTGATAATCCTTCTCGCCAAACACGGCAAAGTCCGGCAGGCACTGCGTGAAAAGCTTCGCTACTACGGTTGCGACGCCGCCGAAAAAATGCGGCCGGAACCGGTCCTCGAGGTCGGCGGCTGCTGGTCCCTTGACATTGATGCTGGTGGCGAAACCTTCCGGGTACATCAGTTCATGCGACGGCGCCCAAACGAGATCGACGTGCTCCGCCCGCAGGGTCGCAATATCAGTCTCGAAGGTGCGCGGATAGCTGGAGAAATCCTCGGTCGGTGCGAACTGCGCCGGATTGACGAAGACCGAAACGACAATGCGACCGGCACGGCGGCGCGCACGGCGCACCAGGGCCAGATGCCCGGCATGCAGCGCCCCCATCGTCGGCACCAGGGCCAATGTCTCGCCGGCAGCGCGGTATCTGCCGATCGTCCTGTCGAGCACCTGCATGGTCCGCGCAATGATGAGGCCACGTGCCATTCCGTCCTCTTGGGTCGCCGGCTCGGGGGTGCAACGTATCAGAGCAGCCGGCGCATCGCCAATCGCGGGCATCTATCGGGATTTCTGCGGTTAATGAAGCTCGCCTTATATTTTGTAGCCAACCATCGACCGCAAAACGGGTGAGTATGCTGTCAGCCACCTGATTAGGTAAAGGCAGCGGATTTGATAAATTATGCCGCGCATCTCGTCAAAAGATTAGCCATGGTTTTCAGTCGGTTGTGGCCCATTGAAAACCGCAGCACGCGGCGGATTGTCGCTGTCCCCTTGCGAACCTTGAACTCCATCACGTCCTTCCCAATTTGCTGTCCACTAGGCGCTGCCTTTGGCTTGGCGCGGGCGTCGGCGGGTGTCCGGCGTAGTGCTCGTATCCATGTTGCTCAATGGAGGATGTGGCTATGAGAAACTACGACTTCTCTCCCCTCGGGCGGTCGACGCTCGGCGTTGATCGCCTGTTCGATCTGATCAACAACAGCGAAATCTTTGAATTCCCGGACGGCTATCCGCCTTACGACATCATACGAACGGGCGACGAGAGCTATCGCGTTTCGCTCGCGCTCGCGGGCTTTTCACCCGAACAGGTCACCATCACGGCCCAACAGAATCGGTTGACGATCGCGGGCAACAAGCGCGATACTGATAAGCCAGACTATATCTACCGGAGCATTGTGGCGCGTCCCTTCGAGCGCCACTTCAGCCTCGCCGACCATGTGGAGGCGGTGGGCGTGACTTTTGAGAACGGGCTCCTGCAAATCGACTTGGTGCGCAAGCTGCCGGCAGCGCTGAAGCCAAGACGGATTCAAATCGGTACCACGCCGGCGGGTGGGAAGGGCCCTAAGGTCCTGGAAGCCACCAAGGCTGCTTAGTCGAGTCCCCAAAATTTACGCGGCGCCGCCGGTCGGAGTTGCCGCGACACGTCTCAGTCAACGGGATGTGAAACACAACCGAAAAAGCGATGGGCTGAATGCGGGAGGAAGACAATGCAACGTCAATTTACCGATTCCGATAAAACCTCAAATCTCAGGCCAGACTCCTTGGTCGACGCACTGTGGGAAACGCCCGCTATGGAAAGCAGGACAGGCCAGCCCGACTGCAAGGTCGAAGCGCCGTGCGTGACCCGGCTCACCACCGTCGATGACACGCAGAGAATACCCCTCGCCCGCAGGCCGGAGGAATATCGGTTCGCGCCGCAGCAGTACTACTATGCTGCTTCAAGGTCCGGCGTCGTCCCGGGTGACTCAGCATCGCGCCATAATCGATAGCGCGCCACCTTTGTGCGTCTTGCGGCTGGTAAGGCGTTGTGGTTTGGTCGCGTTGCGGAACGGGGCGTTTGAAATATCAATCGCAGCATGATGAGGTTTCCTTGCCGAAATCTCGTTGTCGAGCAGGCGTGCAGGGAAACGCCTGCCATCCCATCCGCAAGGTGGCGACAGTCGTACAAAGGGAGGTTGGCGATGTACAAGATGATGGATGTGTCCACGCTCGCATTGGCGATGCTGCTGCCGCTCAGCGTGAGTGGGACCGCGCAGGCGCAGCAAGTGCCGCAGGCACCCAATTTGAGCTTCTTTGTGACCAGTAATTCGCTCGGCAAGGGCGGCGACCTCGGCGGGCTCGCTGGGGCCGATGCGCATTGTCAACAATTGGCCGCGACCGCGGGCGCCGGAAGCAAGACGTGGCACGCCTACCTGAGCACGGCGGAAACACCTACCGCCAAAGCCATCAATGCGCGTGAGCGCATCGGCAATGGTCCGTGGCAGAACGCCAAGGGCGAGGTGATCGCGCAAAATGTTGATGATCTCCACAGCAACAACAACAAATTGACGATGGACACCGCACTTACCGAACGCGGCACAAAGGTCTCCGGGGTCGGCTACACGCCTGTGTGGCACGACGTCCTGACCGGTTCGCAATCCGATGGCCGCGCGTTCCCCGGCAACATGAACCTGACCTGCAACAACTGGACCAGCAGTGAATTCGGCAAGGCGGAACTGGGGCACTCCGATCGCCGCGGCCTTGCCGACAACGAATTCGCCAGGTCGTGGAATTCGACGCATCAATCACGCGGCTGCAGCCAAGCGGATCTGATCGCCACCGGCGGCTACGGGCTGCTCTATTGTTTCGCTCAGTAGATTGATCACCTCACGGGCAGCGCCGGCGTCACGGGCTTGCGCACCGGGACGCTGGCCGCCGCCGGTGGCGGTGCTGAGGTCCTGTCCGCAGTATCCGGTTTAGTCACCTGCAGCTTGGTGACCTCAGCGGCGAGCTTGTCGACGCTCTGCCGCACCACCGCGAGACCTTGCGATATCGCCTTGATCTGATCAGGTGAAGCGCTCGCGAATGCGGTGGGCGCAGCTTGAGCTGGTGGTGGCGCCGGCGGTGCCAACCAGGCAAGCCGCGGGGAAGAGCGGGCGATCATTGCCCGCGCCGCGTCACCGTAGGACTGCCAGGCCAGCACGGCAGCAACCCCAATAGCAAACGTGATCACAAAGCGGATGAGGGCGAACAAGGCCCGCTTCCTGCGCGATGACCGCTTGCTCGAGACGAAGTCGAGTTCGGTCGGATGCAGTGGCGGATCATCGGATGGCTCGGTGTCCCATCGCCCTCGAGAGAACGCGGCTCGTGCAATGCTCAGCCTGGAATTCATCGGTACCTCCCCCTCTTCCGGCTGGATCGACACAGCAGGCCATTCCCGTGTGACTAGAGCAAGGCGCGAGGGGAGCAGCCGCGGGGCAGAATTTGGCACGCCCGATGTGATCGCCGAATACAATCTGGTCGCTGGCACCTAGAGGCGGCTTTGCCTACCTATCAGGTTGTCCTGATCCCCTCCATTCGCTATCGAATCACTATGGCCACGACACTGATTCCCGAACCGTCCGATGTGCAGGAAATCGCGCTGCGTGACGCGCTGGAAGAGCGCTATCTCGCCTATGCGCTGTCCACCATCATGCATCGCGCCCTGCCGGATGCCCGGGACGGTCTCAAACCGGTGCACCGGCGGCTGCTCTATGCGATGCGCCTATTGCGGCTCGATCCTGCGGCTGCGTTCAAGAAATGCGCCCGGGTCGTCGGCGATGTGATCGGCAAATTTCACCCGCACGGCGATCAGGCCGTCTACGACGCGCTGGTGCGGCTCGCCCAGGATTTCGCCCAGCGCTATCCGCTGATCGATGGTCAGGGCAATTTCGGCAATATAGACGGCGATAATCCGGCGGCCATGCGCTACACCGAGGCGCGCCTGACCGAAGTGGCACGGCTCCTGATGGATGGAATCGACGAGGACGCGGTCGATTTCCGCCCGACCTATGACGGCTCGGAAGAAGAGCCTGTGGTGTTGCCGGGCGCGTTTCCCAATCTGCTCGCCAATGGCTCGCAGGGTATTGCGGTCGGCATGGCGACCGCGATACCGCCACACAACGCGGCCGAGCTGTGCGATGCCGCGCTCCACCTGATCGAGCACCCCAATACAAAGAGCCGCAGTCTTCTCAAGTACGTGCCGGGACCGGATTTCCCCACCGGGGGCGTCATTGTTGACGATCCGGCCGTGATCGCCGAGGCCTACATCACGGGCCGCGGCTCGTTCCGGGTGCGCGCACAATGGGTGAAGGAAGATACCGGGCGCGGCGGCTGGCAGGTGGTCGTCACTGAGATCCCCTGGCTCGTGCAGAAGTCGCGTCTGGTCGAGAAGATCGCGGAACTCGTCAACGAGAAGAAGCTCCCATTGGTCGGCGACGTGCGGGACGAATCCGCGGAGGATATCCGCCTCGTCATCGAGCCGCGCGCCCGCACCGTCGACGCTGAGCTGCTGATGGAATCGCTGTTCAAGCTTACCGAGCTCGAAAGCCGCATTCCGCTCAATATGAACGTGCTGGTGAAGGGAAAAATTCCCAAGGTGCTCGGCGTCGCCGAAGCCTTGCGCGAATGGCTCGATCACCGCCGCGAGGTGCTGCTGCGCCGGACCCATCATCGGCTGCGGCAGATCGAGAACCGCCTCGAGGTGCTCGGCGGGTATCTGGTCGCATATCTCAATCTCGACCGCGTCATCAAGATCATCCGCACCGAGGACGAGCCCAAGCCCGTCCTCATAAGAGCCTTCAAGCTCAGCGAGATTCAGGCCGACGCGATCCTCAACATGCGCTTGCGTAACCTGCGCAGGCTCGAGGAAATGGAGATCAAGACCGAGGACAGGGATCTACGCGCTGAGCGCAAGAAGCTGCGGGACCTGGTCAAGTCCGAAGCGGACCAGTGGAAGACCGTCGCGGACCAGATCAGGGCGGTGCGCGACACCTTCGGGCCGAAGACGCCGCTCGGCAAACGTCGCACCGCTTTCTCACAGGCGCCCGAGCACGACGAGGCCGCGATCGAGGAGGCCATGGTGATCCGCGAGCCGATCACCATGGTGGTGTCGCAGAAGGGCTGGATTCGCGCCTTGAAGGGCGTCGTCACGGATCTGTCCGGCGTCGCCTTCAAGGCCGATGACGGATTGCGCTTTGCGTTTCCGGCCGAGACGACGTCGAAGTGCCTGATATTCGCGACCAACGGGCGCTTCTACACGATCGAGGCGGGCAAGCTTCCGGGCGGACGCGGCCACGGTGAACCGGTGCGGCTGTTCATCGATCTCGAGCAGGAATCCGATCTCGTGTCAGTGTTCACCGCGGTCGGCGGCCGCAAGTTGCTGGTGGCGAGCCGAGAGGGCAGGGGCTTCGTGGTTCCGGAGGACGAGTGCATCGCCAATACCCGCAAGGGTAAGCAGGTTCTCAACATTTCACCTCCGGACGAGGCGCGCGCCATGTGCGTTGTCGAGGGCGAGATCGTCGCAGCGATTGGGGAAAACCGGAAGCTCGTGCTGTTTGGGCTCGACCAGGTTCCGGAAATGACGCGCGGGCGGGGCGTCCGGCTGCAGCGCTACAAGGACGGCGGTCTCTCCGACATCAAGACATTCAAGGCTGCGGACGGTTTGTCGTGGACGGATTCGGCCGGGCGCCTGTTCACCCTCACCATGAAAGAACTCGCCGATTGGCGCGGCAACCGCGCCGACGCAGGGCGTATCGCCCCGAAGGGGTTTCCGCGGTCGAATAAATTCGCCTGATGCGTTCGGATCAGGCGCGGGCGTTACGCCACGCATTACGGAATGCCGACAGCCGCGGTAGCGGATAACGGCGATAGATGCCGTAGTGCATGAGAAACCGTTTGATGAAGGCACGCATAGTCATACCTATCGCTTCTTCCAGCCGGCGATGCATCTTGACAAAATCTATTCTGTCGGGCGTCGCACTTTGACTGCTCAACACAGTATGCGCGATTTTTTTTGCATTTTTACAAATGAAGCAATCACATCTTCATGAGCGCGTTAAATGCTGCGATGCAGGCGAAAGTAGCGTTGTTGCATCACAGTATCAGTTGCGCCATGCGCCATATTCTAATTTTTTCAATAAATTGAAATAGATCGGGATTTTGCCGCCAGCCCTGAATTCAGCTTTGCTTCGCTTGTGCAATAAATTTAGACGGCTTACCGAATTCCTTTAAGATGGCAGGTGATCAGTTTCGTCTAACGAGCCTCACTTTTCGACCCGCAACCATCCCTCCGGCGCAAGCCGCTCCTGCGGTAGGAAACGCCCCTTGTAATCCATTTTGCGGGAGCCGCGGACCCAATATCCGAGGTACACATAGGCAAGCCCCATACGACGTGCCCGCGCAATGTGGTCGAGAATCATAAACGTGCCGAGAGAGCGGTGCTCCCGCTCAGGCTCGTAGAACGAGTAGACCATAGACAGGCCGTCCTTGAGCACGTCGGTCAGCGCCACCGCCAGAAGCTCGCCGCCGCGAGGGGAATAGGAGCCGTCGGCGTCAGGGCTGATGCGGCGATATTCGATCAGCTTGGTCTGGACATGGCTGTCCTCGACCATCATGGCGTAGTCGAGCACCGTCATGTCAGCCATCCCGCCGTCGCAATGGCGGGCGTCAAGATAAGCGCGGAATACCGAATATTGCTCGGAGGTCGGCACTGCGACTCGCATTTCGCCCGCAATGTCGCGATTGCGGTCGAGCACCCGGCGCATGTTGCGGGTCGGTCGGAACTCGCCCGCGATGACCCGCACCGACACGCAGGCCCTGCAGCGCTCGCAGGCCGGCCGGTAGGCGATCGACTGGCTGCGCCGGAAGCCGCCGTGGGTGAGCAGATTATTGAGCTCCGGGGCCCGCTCTCCGACCAAGTGCGTAAATACCTTTCGTTCCTCCTGGCCCGGCAGATACGGGCATGGCGACGGGGCGGTGAGGTAGAACTGCGGCGTATCGCGGGAATGTTGGGTCAAGGTTCGGTTTCGTCGGTGCGCGTTTCAGAAAGGTTCGGTGCTTCAGGCTTCGTCCGGCGGGCTCGGGCTGCGAACCCGCCTCCCACCATAGATTTGCGCGGTTATCGCCCGGCGTCAAAGCCCATTTGCGGGTCAATGCCCGTAATGGCGCAGCGCCGCGGCACGGTACTCGTTGTTGATGACCACTGTGCCGAGCAGGAAATCATGCAGCAGCCGTCGCCTTTCATTGAGGAGGCCGACCAGCAGCACCAGCGGTGTCAGCGCCGAGGTCGTTATCCAGAACGCGATGGCATGGACTGCGCCGAGCACGAAATAGCAGGGCGCGCCGTACCACGTCCGTACTTCGATATCGACCGTGCGCATGCCGATGGTGGCGGACGCCGGGCTGCCCATGGTGGCGCCGTAGTAGACCAGTGCCCAGATCACAGATCCCGGGACGAGCAGGAAGTAGAGCGCCCACCCAAGGCCGAAGGTGATCACCCCAAACAGGAAGATGAAGATGCAGGCCATGATGATCGGAACCGTGATGATGACGAGGTCGATAACGAAGGCGATCATTCGCCGCGCCAGCACGCCCTCGAAAAGCTCCGGGTTTAAAACGGGATCGTAGGCGTGCGGTTTGATTTCAACAAAACGTCCGGGTCCGCCGTCAGCCATGGGCCTCTCCTCGGATCAACAATGGCGCGGTGCATTGTCCGCCGCAAGGGTGAAGTCGAGCGGATAAAATCGGCGGTTGGATGACGCGAAGTGCCGTTGACGGTGCGTCATCCCGGGATGATCATCGCGTGGTCGGCCACAACGCACCAGTAGACCAGTTGGACTGATTTGCAATTTCATCAAGGGAGGGATCGATGTTGAAGTGGAAAATCGCTGCGGTTCTCGGACTGGCCTTCGGGGCGGCCGGCGTTACGTGGGGCTATGCGCAGCAAGGCCAGGCGCCCGGGTTCTACGAACTGCGTGTGTACACCGCACTGCCGGGCAAGCGAGACGCGCTGGCGGAACGGTTCGCAAGCCGGACGGCGGCGATCTTCGCGCGGCACGGGATCACCAATGTGGGCTACTGGATTCCCCAGCAAAGCGATCCCGAACTCGGCATCAACGCCGAGAACACGTTCATTTATATCCGAGGTTATCCGTCCAAGGAGGAACGGGACAAACGGTTGCAGGCCAGGGCCGATGATCCCGAATTCACCGAGGTGGTGAGGAAGGCTGAAGGGAACCCGGCGACCAAGCTCATTGCCAAGGTGCACAACATCGACATGACGCCGCATGGTCCTTACACGGCGATCACACTGGCGAAATAACATCGTACCCGAACGGTGGAGTCGTCAGCGGCCTTTCAATTACTGTGGCGCTGCCGCTGCAGACATTGCGCGGGCACCATCGCGTCGATGGGTGCCCTTCGGCGAGTCGGCTTTCCCCTTGCCGCAGCACGCCGGCGGCGATATATACTTTCAGTGTATATCAAACCAGGTGGCCGTTATGTCCGACTCCGGGATCGCAAAAATCTTCAAGCATGGCCGCAGCCAAGCCGTGCGCTTGCCTTTAGCATTCCGATTACCGGGCGACCGCGTGCGCGTCCGCCGTGTTGAGACCGGCATCCTGCTTGAGCCCATGGTGACCGACATTGACGCCTGGTTTGCCGAGTTGGATCGTTTTGCTGACGTGCCGTTCATGGAGGAGGGGCGGCTTCAACCGCCGATGCCTCCGATCAAGGACCTCTTCGCGTGAGCTATTTTCTTGACACCAACACTGTGATTGCGCTGCTCAAGAACCAGCCGCCCGTGCGGAGTCGGTTGCGACGCGTGGCTTCACGAGGCGCCGTGGTCGCGGTCTCGTCCATTGTGCTGTACGAATTGTGGTATGGCGTGGCGCGAAGCGAGCGGCGCCGGGAAAACGTGGAGCGATTGCGCGTTTTTCTGTCTGGCAATATCAACGTTCGTCCGTTCGACGAGGAGGACGCGGCGATCGCTGGTGATTTGCGCGGCGCACTTGCGACGGCGGGAACCCCGATTGGCCCCTATGACCTGCTGATCGCCGCGCAGGCATTGAGAAGCGGAGCTACGCTGGTTACGGCGAACGTGTCGGAATTTGCTCGGGTGCGCGGTCTGGTCTGGCAAGATTGGAGCGCCAAACCTTGACGATGCCGCCATGACCGTACGGCTTGCCGATATCGAGGCGGCGCGGCACATGCTCACGGGTTCGATCCTGCAGACCCCGATGCTGCCGGCGCCGAAGCTTTCGGCGCTCACTGGCGCCTACGTTCACGTCAAGTACGAAAATCTGCAGGTCACCAATTCATTCAAGGAGCGTGGCGCCTTCATCAAGCTCGCCACGCTCACCGAGGACGAGCGCCGTCGCGGCGTGATCTGCATGTCGGCCGGCAACCATGCCCAGGCGGTTGCCTATCATGCGCAACGCCTGAAAATTCCCGCCACCGTCGTGATGCCGGTGACGACGCCCTTCGTGAAGGTGAAGGCAACCGAGGCGTACGGCGCGAAAGTGGTGCTTGAAGGCGAAGGGTTGAGCGAATGCCAGGACCGCGTCGCCGCGATCATCGAAGAGGAGCAACTGGTCCTGGTGCATCCCTATGACGATCCCGCCATCATTGCGGGGCAGGGCACCATCGCGCTGGAAATGCTCGACGAAATGCCCGATCTCGATATGCTGGTCATCCCCATCGGCGGCGGCGGGCTCATTGCTGGCAATGCCATTGCGGCGCGCGGCGTGCGGGAAAGGATCGAGGTCGTCGGCGTCGAGGCGGCGCTTTATCCGTCCATGCGCAACGCCATTACGGGAGCGAACGATCCGATCGGCGGGCCGACGCTGGCGGAAGGCATCGCGGTCAAGAATGTCGGCAAGCTCACGCTGCCGGTGGTGCGTGAACTCGTCAGCGACATCATTCTGGTCGACGAGGCGCATCTCGAGCGCGCCGTAAACGCCTATCTCACGCTGCAGAAGACCATGGCAGAAGGGGCGGGGGCCGCGGGACTCGCCGCCATGCTTGCCGCCCCCGATCGCTTCCGCGGCCGCAAAGTCGGCTTGATCCTGTGCGGCGGCAATATCGATCCGCGCATCCTCGCCAGCATCATGGTGCGCGAATTGGAGCGCGAGGACCGGATCGTCTCCTTCCGGCTCACCATCGCGGATCGGCCCGGCGTGCTCGGCCCGATTGCTTCATTGCTGGGCGCGCTCAGCGCCAACATTCTGGAGGTCGAACACCGTCGCCTGTTTCTCGACGTTCCCGCCAAGGGCACGAAGCTGGACATTACGGTCGAGGCGCGCGACCGCGATCATGCCAACGAGATCATGAGTGCATTGATGCGCGGTGGCTATCAGCCGGTGCGGCTCGCGGCCGGATCGGCGATTGATTGAGGTGCCCGCTCCCTACCCTCCCCCGCACGCGACCGCACGCGGGGGAGGGTACGGGCGGCGTCATCGCTGCCGGTTGACCAGAGACTGGAAAACGAACTATTTCACCGGACGCCGGTCGTCCATCCCCGACCCGCAAACTCTCGCAGTGGCGCCGGACATTCCGGCTCAGCTTCCAGACAATTTCTCCGCCACGCGAGGGGCGAAATAGGTCAAAATCCCGTCGGCGCCGGCGCGCTTGAAGGCAGTCAGGCTTTCCATCATGGCCCTGTCGCCGTCGAGCCAGCCGTGTCCGGCGGCCGCCATCACCATCGCATATTCACCGGAGACCTGATACGCAAAGGTCGGCACCGCGAACGTGTCCTTTACGACCCGCAGCACGTCAAGATACGGCATGCCGGGTTTCACCATGACGAGGTCGGCGCCCTCCGCAAGGTCCATCTCAACCTCGCGCAACGCCTCGTCCGCGTTGGCCGGGTCCATCTGGTACGTTCGCTTGTCGCCGACGAGGGTTGCCGACGAGCCGACCGCATCGCGAAACGGCCCGTAGAACGCGGACGCGTACTTCGCCGCATAGGCCATGATGAGCACATCGATCCGGCCGGCCGCATCGAGCGTGCGGCGGATGGCGCCTACTCGCCCGTCCATCATGTCAGACGGAGCGATGATGTCGCACCCGGCTTCCGCCTCCACCAGCGCCTGCTTGACCAGCACCTCGACGGTCTCGTCGTTGATGATCTTGCCGTTGTGCAGCAACCCATCGTGGCCGTGGCTCGTATAGGGATCGAGCGCCACATCACAGAGGAGGCCGATGTCAGGCACCTCCTTCTTGATGGCACGGATGGCGCGGCAGACGAGATTATCCGGATTGAGCGCTTCCGTGCCGGCGTCGTCGCGCAGATTGGGGTCGGTGTAGGGAAACAGCGCGATGCAGGGAATCCGCAGTTTCGCCGCCCGTTCGGCATCGCGCACGGCTTCGTCGATCGAAATACGCTCGACGCCCGGCATGGAGGAGACCGGAACACGCTTGCGCTCACCGTCGACCAGAAACAACGGCCAAATCAGGTCGTCGGCCGTCAGCACATTCTCGCGTACCATCCGGCGGACCCATTCGGATTGCCGGTTGCGCCGCGGTCGCACAGTGAGATCGAGCCGGGCGGAGGCGACGCTCTCTGCCTCGGCGGGAGAGAAGCGCATTGTTGCTTCGAGTGGGCGGCCGAATTTGATGGCCATGGGGGCCTCCTCCAGAGTGACCTTCTTTAGTCTCTAAATCCTGTGTTTTCCAGTCAAGGCGCAAATAACGCGGCGGAATACCGCGATCCCATACGGATCACGGCGGATTTTCGATCGCTTTGAATTACATACCGGCGTCGTCGCCGGGCTTGTCCGCGCAACCCCGGATGTCGCCCGCGTTGTGCCTCGATTTCGTCGGAAAAAGCTTTATCTCGTCGTCGGCGATTGCATGCGAGCCTGCAGTTGGCCCGAACGAGCCCACCGATGCCGAGCAAACCGGAAATCCTGTTGGAGCGCCGCGGCGCCGCCGGCATTGCCACGCTCAATCGGCCGGCAGCCCTCAATGCGGTCACGGGCGAGATGGTGCGGGCGTTGCACGCGGCGCTTGATCGCTGGCGCAATGACGGCGCGGTCAGCCGGGTCATCGTCGTGGCGGCCGGCGGCCGCGCGTTTTCGGCAGGCGGCGACCTGCGCCGGATCTATGAGGCGGGCCGCGCCGGCCGACAGGAGGAATCGATCGCATTCTGGCATGAGGAATACACCCTCAACACGGTCATCCGACACTATCCCAAGCCTTACGTGGCGCTGATTGACGGCATCGTCATGGGCGGCGGTGTCGGCGTTTCGGTGCATGGCTCGCATCGGGTTGCCGGAGACCGTTTCCAATTTGCCATGCCGGAAGTCGGCATCGGATTCTTCCCCGACGTGGGTGCAACCTGGTTCCTGCCCCGTATGCCCGGAGAGACCGGGACCTACTGCGCGCTTACCGGGGAGCGCCTCGGGCCGTCCGATGCGCTGGCGGCCGGCATCGTGACTCACCGTATCGCCACGGCGCGCTTTCCGAACGTCGTCGAAGCGCTGTGCGGCGCGGTTTCAGTGGATGCTATCCTGGCGGCGTTCGCGGAGCCGGTCGCTGCGACAGCAACTGATGCCTTTACCTCTCCCCGCTTGCGGGGAGAGGTCGACCGAGCGAAGCGAGGGCGGGTGAGGGGGCCTGTCCGCGAGTCTGAGCCGGTGGAGAGTCCCCCTCACCCCGGCCCTCTCCATAGCCCGTCGAAGACGGGCGTAAACGCCCTAATGGCAAGCGGGGAGAGGGAGAAGGGCCGTGCGTCGGTTCCGGTATCCCTGCCACGGGGGAATGCAGAGCAAGCGCCCGTGATGACGCGGCGCAGCGCCATCGACCGGATTTTCGCCGCCGGCAGTGTCGAGGACATACTGACACGGCTCGATGCAGAGGCTGCGACGGCAAGCAGCGATGCTCAATGGGCGCGCGATGTGGCGGCGGCGATAAGAACCAAGGCGCCGCTGAGTCTCAAGATCGCACTTGAGCAGATGCGTCGCGGCCGTCACTGGTCGTTTGCGGAATGCATGCAGGCGGAATTCCGCATTGTGTCCCGGGTCGCTTACGGGCATGATTTCTATGAGGGGATCCGCGCCGTGATCATCGACAAGGACAATCGTCCGCAGTGGCACCCGGCAACGCTGGCCGAGGTGACGCCGGAAATGGTCGAACGCTATTTCGCTCCGCTGGAAGCCGAGCTTGCGCTGCCGTGATTGATCAGCATTCCCATGACCTTGTCGAGAGAAATGCGCCTGCGCGCGGCCTGTTTTTCAATTTACGCAGCGCGGGATGGACCGATCGGCTGGTGTTCTACCTGCGCATCATGGCCGTCACCTCGATGCTCAAGGGGCTTTACCATTGGGCAGCCGTATGCGGCATTATCGGAGAAGAGGGCGGGTTCGAGGCGCATGTCCAGGCGTGGCAGGCGACCACGGTGTTTTTCTCGGTGATCGATCTCGTCGCGGCGGTCGGGCTGTGGCTGGTCGCGCCGTGGGGGGCCGTCGTGTGGCTCACCTCGACGGTGACCATGATCATGGTCCAACTCTTTTTCGATCAGGTCTACGGGACCGACCTGACCGTCGTGGCAGCGAGCGCGCTTGCCATCCTGATATATCTCATACTCTCCATACTCGCGGCGCGCGAACATCCGCGATGACCAATTCTGCCGAATTGGAATGAGGAGACGCTCATGGCGC
>Ga0126369_10000132_pt1 | contig 44585 bp, 72 predicted proteins | sample PanSoiMetaPlot_1_FD_109646 | JGI IMG/M metagenome (GOLD analysis project Ga0126369, IMG submission 109646) | Tropical forest soil microbial communities from Panama - MetaG Plot_1 | ecosystem: Environmental > Terrestrial > Soil > Tropical forest > Bulk soil | place: Panama | collected 2016-02-17
GATCTGGATGCGCGCCCAGTCGGTTGGGTCGTCGGTCGTCTTCTGGCACATGGTACAAGTGTACATTTAACCTACCTCAAAGATATTCATATTGCTGACGTCGCTCGCAGCTTGTACGGACGCGCTCGTCCCAGACCGCACGACGCAGCGGATGTCATAGGTGTAGGTGCCCGCAGGCGGGTTATCGACGAAGACCGCCCACGGGTAGGGCATGACAACCGTGCCGCCGCAGCGTGCCGCGTACTGCCGGACTTGGTTAGTGTTGCGGTAGAGCCCAAGGAGAATTTGCGCGTTGCCTGACGAGCCCAGTTGGATGTAGGCGAGATTCATGGGGGCGAAGATGAGGACGAGACCGCCGCGCGTCGTGATAGCGGGGAATGTCGTGATAGCTCCACTCCACACATCATAGGATGAGAAGTTGAACGTCGTATTGCTGGTTGTCGAGGTGGACGTGCCAACCGCCGCGCCGCCGTTCAGCTTGCCGGGGATGTTCAGGTTGCCCGCGCTGTCGATGTTGAACATCCGCACCCACACTGGCGCGCCCGCCGTCGCGGGGGCACGGTAGGCGGCGAACTGGTCGTTGCTATCGACTTGGACTGACCAGCCGGGTCGCGTGCTGTCATCGAGGAGCGGATTTCCTGGTCCGGCGGCGACGTTCGACCGCACCAGGAAGCCGTAGGGGCTGAGCAGGCCGAAATGCGCCTTCGCGGGCTGCGCCGCTCCCGAGAGCACGACGCCGTCCTGCGCCGGCGTCAACGCCGGGAGGGAGAGCGTGCCCGTCGCTCCATCGAGGACGAGCAGGTTCGAGAAGGCGGGAGCGCCCGAGGTGGCGGGGGCGCGGACGATGCGGCAGGCGTCGATGGCACCGCCCCAGAGCTGGAATGTCCAGCACGGCTCCGCCGTCGAGTCCTGGAGCGCCGAGGCTCCGGCATAGGAGTAGTTGAAGGCGAGCGAGGCGAAGGCGTTCGTGTCGGCGGCCTTGGCGCCGAGAAGGCGTCCCCTGGTGGTCCGCGCCGGCCAGACGAAGGCGTCGCCGACGGAGCCGGCATTGATGACCTTGAAGGAGTCGGTTGGGATGATGACGTTCCCCGCCTGGCGGGTGACCCAGGCGGAGCGGCTGGTCGTGAACCAGCGGACGTTGTTGGTGGAGGAGTTTGCTGCAATGATAGATACGCACTCGCCGGGAGCGAGGGTGATGAAGGAGAGCGAGGCGTCGATCGTATCGGTGCCGCTCGCCTGGATGGTGACCTGGTTCGCGGGGGTCGAGTCGGTGCGGGTGAAGCGAAAGACGGTGCCCTGGGCGACGGCGGACCAGAGGGGAAGCGTCAGGGTGACCGCGTTTAACGTCGCGGAGACCTGGTTCTCGTACTGGGTGGTGGAGAGGGTGCCGGTCGCGGCGGTCCAGGTGACGGGGGCGGTCCAGAAGGGACCGGAGGGGAGGTTGTCGAGCTGCGTCCAGGTGCTACCGACGCGACCCATGAAGTGGCCGGCGGTGTACTGGATGGCGCCCGCGAGGGGCGACGCGCGGACGTCGGCGCCGACCTGGAGGGAGTTCAGGAGGGTGGCGCCCTGGGCGTCGAGCGTGAGCTGGGTCGTCGCGGCGGGGGCGAACGCGATCGTCGTCCCGGCGGCGGAGGCGAGGGCGAGCGCGCCGTTGGTGCCGGTGATCGTCGGGGAGGAGGGGCCGGTGCCCTGGAGCCAGGAAAGGGCCTTCGCGTTGTCGAGCGAGAGGACGCCGGTCTGGTCCAAGCGGAGGAGCTGGGTCCCGGCGTCGGCGGTGTTCCACTCGAAGCCCTGCTGGCCGGCGTAGAACATCAGGAGGGCGTCATTGCCGATCAGGCCGGTGCGCTGGGTGATCGTCGATTGGGAGTTCGGGAAGACGATGCCGTCGCCGCCGCCGGAGAGCTGGATCCCGTAGTTGGTCCCTTTGGGAGTAAGATAGTTGTTGGCGACGTTCTCCAGCCAGAGGGAGTCGCCGGCGCCGCCCTGGGAGGGGAGCCAGGAGGCGTCGTAGTCGGCGTTCGAGTTCTTGGTGAGGACCTGGGTCGCGAGTCCGCCGGCGGGAATGCCGGGGAGCGGGAACTCGACCCAGCCGCCGTTCTTCCGCGCCTGGAGGACGCCGCCGACCGACTGGATGGTGCCGTTCAGCGGGGAGGCGTTCGTCGAGGCGCCGAGGGTGATGGCGCCGTTCACCTGGAGCATCTCCGGCGTGGGGATCGTCGAGCCGCCGATCTCCAGGCCCTTCGTGTTCGGGAAGACCGTGTAGCCCGAGCCGTCGATCAGCAGGCGGAACTGGGGGGCGAGCTGGCCCGTGGGAGCAGTGGAGATCGACCAGGTGACTCCGCCCGTGCTGCCCGTCCAGGACTCCGAGGCGGTACAGAGTTCGGTGAAGGCTGGCTGGCTGCTGAGGGTCTGGATCAAGTCGTGGCGATAGACCGGCATCCCCGGGTTGATCGTCTCCATCGGGAGCACGGACTTCAGCCAGGAGGGATCGCCGGTCGGCGGGGCGGCGATCGTGAGCGCGCCGGTCTCGACCGGGTAGGCGCCGGCGGAGGGCTGGAGGTTCGCGCCGGTGTCGATCCAGAGCTGGCCGACGGTGGAGGCGGGAGCCCAGACCGGCGTCCCGTTCGCGTTGAGCATCAGGAGGTCGGAGGGGCTGCCGAAGGGTGTGGGGAGGAGCCGATCGACGATCTCCGGCGCGAGCATGTCGAGCGTAATCATGCCCGGGCCAATGATGTCACCGATCAGCTTAGCTACTACTCTATAAAGGCGGTCGTCGATGATGGCCCAGTTCCGGTTCTCGGCCTGGTTCGGGCCGAGGTCGAGATGGAGGTAGGGGGTCTGGTTCGGGGCGGCGCTCATGCGAGTTCGTAGCCCCAGGCGGCGCCGCCGTTCGAGACGACGGAGACGGCGGTCGAGGAGGTCGCGACCATCAGATGGTAGGTGACGGTCTGCGCGGCGCGCTGGTCGAACGCGAGGAGGGTCGGCATCGGGACCGTCACGATGGTGCCACCCGTCCCGCCGACGAGGGCGACGGCGGGCTGCTGCACCCAGACGTCGGGGGGATTCAAGGTCGCGACGCCCCAGCCGAGGCCCGCCCAGACGCTGGTGCCGGCTGGCTGGGCGGTGAACTGGATCTGGGCACCGAGGGAGGCGGCGAGGAGAATCGGGCCACCTCGGGTGGTGATCGCGGGGAGGGCGAGGACCTCCTGCCAGGTGGTGCCGGGGTTGTAGGTGTGGGAGCCGGAGAGGATCTGCTGGGCGAGGGTGCGGGTCTTCAAGGCCGAGACGGTGAGCGAGCCGGCAGGGAGGGTGACCGGGCCGTTCGGGACGACGAGCCACCCCTCGACGTCGAGCCCCTGGACGTGCGTCGCGCCGGCGACGGAGAGATCGCCCGGGATCGGGAGCGGGGACGGGAGCTGGAGGGGTGAGCCGGGAAGGAAGGCGCGTCCGATCGTGTCGTCCAGCTTCCACCAGTTCTGGTTGGTCCCGTCGTCGGCGTTGAAGCGGAGCCGCAGCGTGGGGGTCCGCTGATCGAGCGTGGGATCGGGCATCACGGGCTCGCGGCAGGCGCGTTCAGCGGGATGTGGCAGACCTCGCACTCGGCTTGCTCGCCGGGATCCATCTCGTACTTGGCGGGGCAGCGCGGGCAGTAGACGAGGAGTTTCACGGGGTCGCCCGAGCCCGGGTAGACCCAGTGGCTAGCCATCGAGGAGCCCCACGGGGACGGTGATCGCGAGGCCGGCGAGGGTGGTGATCGCGCGCCGGATGTTGTGGTTCTGCGCCTGGTCCGGGGTGAAGCGGACGGTCTTCGCGGCGGAGACGGTGCCCCCGCCGAGGAGCGTGTCGAAGACGATCCAGTTCTGGTTCATCACCTCCTGGCTCGTGTAGGTGAGGCCGACGACCGGGGTGAGCGGCGGGGTGCCGGGTGTCCAGGTGTGGGGGGTGATCGGGAGGGACGCGGCCTTCGCCTGGAGTGCCAGGTCGAGGCGCGTCCAGTTCGCGTTGGTCGCCTCGTCGTCGGCGGACATGAAATTGGCGCTCGGCATGGGGGCCTCCTCTACCAGAGTCGATCGGCGCTAGCCAGTTTGGAAAGTTGCTGGACGCGATCCTGGCCGGCGGCGTCGAGATTGTCGAAGCCGTAGCGGAGCGCATCGACCAGGTCCTTCATCGGGTGCGTCTTCACGGGGCGGTAGGGAGGAAGGGCGGAGAGGTGGAAGCCGCCGGAGAGGGCTTCGATCAGGTTCGGGCACTTCGGGGAGATCAAGATGGCGGGCTCGTGCCCGAGACGCGGGACCAGGACCGAGCGGAGGAAGCGCTCGCGGAGCGCGGCGTAGGAGACCTCCGAGCCGGGGCGGTTGGTGTGCATGTGGATGCCCGCGCGCTCCAGGAGTTCGGCGATCGTTCCGAGCGAGCCGACGGAGTTGGCTTCGGGGTCGCCGGCGTCGAAGAAGTCGGAGCGCGTCACCAGATCGAGGGAGATCGCCTTCACCATCGGGAGGAGCTGATCCAGGGGGGAGTTGAAGGGACAGAGTTCGCGGTGGACGACCACCTGGGAGTAGGGGGTGAGCTGGCAGAAGAGGACGACCGGGGAGACGGCGCCGAAGTCCCAGAAGCGCAGCAGTCTACTGTCTCTCTGGATAGGGAGGTCTCGGACGTGCTTGTTGGCGTCGAACTCGGGGACGACCGGCTCGCCCTCGGGGGTGGTCCAGGAGATCTCGTACTCGCGCTGCCAGGCACGCAGCGAGAGGCCTTCGGAGGTCTTCTGCTTCCAGGCCTCCGCCCGCTTCGTCGGATCGGCGGTGTAGTGTAAACGCAGAACGAAGAAGCCGTTGCGCGGGTTGCGCCACTCGGTGACGCCCCGGCGCGGGGTACCCGCATGCTCGGGGGGGCGGTCGATCAGGCGCTCGGTCTGCTGGCTCTCACTCACTCGGGGGCTCCTCGTCACCGAGGGGAGGGGGCGTCGGCTGCCAGGGCGGGGGTGCTTCGGCGGCGCGCTCTCCCAGGCGGTAGCCAGCGAGGAAGAACTGGAGGGCCTGGGCGTCGGGGATGGTGAGGCGGTCGCCGAAGTCGGAGAGGATCTCGGCGCCCTGGCCGGAGAGCGCGGGCAAGACGAGGGCCGGGACCTGGAGCTGCCAGAACTCGGCGCGCACCTGGTCGGCGAAGCTGGGCTGGGGGGGGATGCCGGCGAGGGGGATCTGCATGTCAGGGCTCCCTATCGTGACGACGATTCAGCCAGGACCAGATGATGTCGAGTCCGACCAGCGCGAAGACGATCAGGACGAGGGCGCCGACGACGCCGAAGATCGTCTGCCACACCTACTTCCGCCGCATCTTGGCGAAGGTCTTCGCCAGGTTCGCTTGGCGCTTCGTCTGCGTCGAGGCACCGGAGCCTTTCTTCGTCACCTTGCTCGCGTAGGCGGCGGTGCTCATGCCAGCCGCCTGGGCTTTCTTCTTGAACGCTCCAGGGTGCTTGATGACGCTGCCTCGGGGTTTCCCGAAGAGTGTCCCTTTCTTTGCCATTAGAATGGAGCCCCTTGCCCATGGGTGAGGGCGTTGGTGAAGCGGACGGCGTAGTTCGCGATCGTCTGGGCCTGATCCAGGCCGTTCACGATCTTCCTGGCATTGTAGTAGTCGGTCTGGGAGTCGTTGATGTACTTCGGGAGGCCGACGCCGGTGAAGTCGCCGTCCTGCATGCCGCCGAAGATGATCTCGGTCGCCACCTGGAGGTCGAGGGCGGTGTCGGCGACCTGGACGAGCTGGCCATTCAACTTGAGTTTCTTATCTTGCTTGTCGTAGTTGGTGTACCAGGTGAGCTGGACGAAGCCTCTCCCGTAGTAGACCTGGTTGTAGGGACCGTCCGGTTGTCCGTAGGGTTTGCCCTTGCCCTTCCCGTACTCGCTGATTGGTTGCATGGTGAGGGCGGTTTCATGGTAGGTGGTTGCCAGGAGATAGGCTAACCATCTATCATCCCATGCGAGCTGCTCGGCCCAGTCGAGGAGCGCGGTCTGGCCATCGACCTGACTCTGGTTCATGGAGCCGGAGAAGAGGGAGCCCCGGACGGAGTCGAAGTAGTATTTGCGGTTGATCGCGCCTGCGCTCATCAGTGCTTCTCCCCTGTCGCGCGCTTGATCGTCTCCAGCTCGTCCCGGCGGACCTTGACGAGGAGGGAGGCGTCGTCCTCGATCTTCCGCAGCAGGGCGAGCTGCGCGTTCATGTTCTCGGCGTGCTGGGCCATGTACTGGGACTGGGCCTTCAGCTCCTGGGTCTGCGCTTTCAGCTCACCGACGAACATCTCGACGGCGGCGGCGTTCTGGCCCATGCGGGTGGTGATGGCGTTCATATTGTCCTGGAATCTAGTAAGTAAGAACCACAACAATACACCAGCCACCACGACGGGGAAGCCGACCTGGACGATGACGCGGCTGGCGACATCGACCCAGCCTTGGCCGGGGATGATGACCTGGGTTTGCGGACCCCCGCCAGGGCCGTTCGCCATGGGATGTCAATGGATGGTGGCAACGTGCCCGAGGAGTTCGGAGAGGATCCAGAGCCCGAGCCCGAGCGCGGTCAGGTTGGCGCGCGGGATGGGAGCCTGGGCCGCTGCCAGGATGAAGCAGATGAAGGCGAGGACCAGGAGGACGAGGCTCATGGCGCGTAGACGCGCTCGCCCATGGCGGGGTTGCGGCGGAGGTCCGAGAGCATGAAGTAGAGCTGGTCGATGACGACGTCGCCCGGGACCGACCAGGCGGCGGAGATGGCGGAGATGAACTGGTTCAGCTCGTCGAAGAGGTTGGCGCCGCGCTGGGAGCTGCCCCGGGAGTCGAAGGAGAGATTCTGGGTGCCGGTCTGGCCCCGGATCTCGACGCCCGAGCCGCCGACGTAGCGTCCGATGATCTGCGGGGTGGTGACGGTCCCGGTCACTGTGACTTGTGCTGCCATGGTTACCTCCTATCTTACTAGCTCGACTAGCTCGATGCGGGCCAGTTGCTGCCGTTGACGTAGCCGTAGTCGGTCGTCCACCCGCCCCCCGGGATGGAGACGGCGGGAGGCGGAGCGACCGGCAGGGCGGCGGGCGTGGGCTCCTCGGTCGGGTGATCCGAGAGGAAGCGGGCGTCGATGGCGGAGCGCTGGGACATGGGGAGGGTGGCGACGGCTAGCTCCCAGCCGGCGGGTCGTCGCCAGAGGATTTTCCCGTGGCGGGATCCACGGCGTCTCCCTCCCCGGTGGAGGCGGGGGGCGTCTCCCGGAGGTAGGGGTTGTCGGTGATGAGGCCCGAGCGGGGGGTCTCGTCGTCCGGGGCGAGCTGGGCTTCGGCCTGGGCGAGGAGATCGAGATACTCGGCTTCCTCGGCGGAGGCCTGGGCGGCGGCTTGGCGACAGGACCGGACGGCGTCGGCGAGCGCCGGGACCCGCTGGGCGAGCGGCATCTGGCCGATGTTCTGGAGGAGCGGCATGGGAGCCTCCTAGAAAGTTACGGCGTTAGGGCTGGTAGAGCCGGGAGACGGCGGGGGTCTCGCGATTCATCATCGCGGTGACGACGATCATCAGGAGGGCCTTGGCGGGGTTGAAGCCGATCCCGTAGCCGTCCGCCATCGCCTGGACGAAGGCGACGAGTTCGGGGAGATCGCCGGACTTGAGCAGTTCGGGCTGGATGCGATCGACATGGGGGACGTTCGGGTCCGTCTTGTCCATGTTGGTCGCGTCGAAGGAGATCGGGGTCCAGGTCCCGGACCACACGGCGGTTGCACTCATAGATAGCCTCCTTACTTCTTAGGGCTAGTAGATTCCACGGTTCATGAACGGATTGACGTAGCGCCCCCCACCGAGGAGCTGGAGGAGGGAGAGCGGCGGGTTGTTCTGGTTCGCCGGCTGCGACGGGGGTGCGGGAAGCTGGCTCCCTCCTCCGCCGCCCTGGGGATTTAAGTAGGGGGCGAGCTGCTGGGTGAGGCGGCGCTCGACCAACTGGCGGACGGTGTTGCCGAAGCCCTGGGTGGTGTCGAGGCCGTAGGTCTTCATGAGGTATTGCTGGAAGGGGGAAGCCTGGGCCGCGTTGGCGACCGCGTCGGTTGCTGCACCCGAGCCGGAGGACATGGGGGCGGCGTTGGCGTAGGGCGTCCCACCCGGGGGACCGCCCGCAGCGGTGGGAGAGCCGACACCCGGGACGGAGGTGATCCCGGTGAGGGACGGGGTGCCGGAGGTGGGGGCGTAGGGACCGACGCCGAGGCCGGGACCGTTCGGCTGGAAAAGGCCCGCGCCGGCGGAGGAGGCACCCGAGCTGACGGAGGCGGGGATGGCGCCAGCGCCTCCCGAGGCGGCGCCAGCGGCGGCGGGAGCGGCGCCGGAGGAGGCGCCCATGCCGGCCCCCATGCCGAGCCCGTGCATCATCGAGCCGAGCGCCCCGCCCATCGAGCTGAGGGCGCCAGCGCCCATCGAGCCGAGGGCGGAGCCAGCGGCGCCGGCAGCACCCGCCGCACCCGAGGCGGCGGCGGCGAGGAGGGGAGCGAGAAAGGCCATTTTCTACCTCTTTAGGTCTGTCCCCGGACGGGCCAGGAGAGGAAGGTGACCTCGCCCGCCGCGTTGGTCAGATCGAAGTCGTGGCCGAAGGGGTTGTAGCGGACCTCGTAGTTCTGGAGGCCCGAGGCCTGGGGGAACTCCAGGTAGGACGTGGTCACCTGGACGAGGTCGCCGCCGAGCGTGTAGGCGCAGTTGGTGTTCGAGCGTTGCTGGCCGAGCCCGTCGTAGACGCGGATCCGTCCGTTGCCGAGTCCGGAGCCGGCGGCGAGGGCGCCCCGGATCGCGATCAGGAAGAGGACGACGCCCCCCTGGACGACGGCGATCTGGGAGAGGTCGAAGATCTTGGTCTCGACGCCGGTGGGGCAGAGGACCTGGGAGACGAGGGCGCTGCGTTGCATCAGGGGAGCGCTCGACCCCGCTTGCGCCTGGAGCGCCACGATGGCGGCATTCAAGCGCGAGAAGTTGATGTTCAGGCCAGCATCGGCGGTGGTCTCAAGGAACATGGGGACCTCCGGCGGGGGAAGGAGGTGCCTCCCACGTCCACTCCCGTCGCTCCCTTGGGATGGACGACCCGAGGAACGTGCGATCGTGAAGAGGCGGGAGCCCGGAGACCCTCTCCGGGATGTGGGAGGCACCGTCCCCCAGGCCACCCAGACGTGGGTGGGACACGGGTGGGTGGTCAGTCGGAGGCATTGTCAGTGGTCTTCTTCTTGGCTTTCTTTTTCTTGACCTTGGCCATGGTCCCTCTCAGAGCGCGTCAAAGACTGCCTGCTTGAAGAAGCCGGGGTTGGCGGAGCTGACCCCGGTGAACCTGCCCCCTCCTTCCAGGGTGGGGAGGGAGGCGGAATAGGTGTCGTGGGCGAGTTCCCAGTAGGCCATCTCGTCGGCGAAGATGGCGGTCAAGGTGTACTGGCGGAGTTGATCCGCCCCCTGCGCGACGCCAATGATCTCACTCCCGATGGTGGGGTATTTGAGGCGGGCGAAGTTGTACTGGAAGGGGAGCGGCTCGATGTCGGCGGGGAGATGCTCCTCGATGAACTTGACCCGCCGAACCAGCTCCGCAGCACCCTCGCTGTCATTGAGACCTTGCTTGCGGGAGACAAAGGCAATGGTCGATCCGGGGAAAAACCTGGCAAGCCAGCTATGGAGAGCCACCATCGTCCATGAAACCAGAACACGTCGGCTCTTGGGGACGAGGAGGCGCTTTTCATGGAGCCACCTGTTGGTGACGTGCGCGACGTAGTTCTTGCAGTGGAACTCGCACGCGCACTGGACGTCGGTCTGATCGGGGAAGCGCCGGACCTGCTGGGAGGCCTGGTCGAGCGTCCAGCAGCACTCGATCAGGAACTTGTAGGGATCGGTGCGGTAGCGCTCGGAGCTGGACTTCTGGAGTGCCCGGAGGCGAGCGCGGGCACGGTAGGCCATCTCGTCCGCATCGGGGAGATCGAGGTGAAAGGGATCCCCTCCCGCATCGCCGTCTGCCACCCCAACGCTCGGCTCACCTGGGATGGGAGGCTGCACCCGAGACCTGGCCATCCTAGGGAGCGCGTTTACACGCAAAGGGGGGTGCCAAGCAAGTATGGCAGGAAGGCGGGACGGGAGCCCTGACGTAAGCGGTCCCTCACAGGCCTCTCAATCGAGAGCCCCCGTCCCGCGACTCTGGTAGCACGAAGCTGCGACGGAGCGAAGCGAGGGAGCAGGGGGTGGGAGGGGTCGGCCAGCCAGGAGGGGAAGGAGGGACTAGCCCCTAAGCCTCCGACCGACCGACCCACCCCGGGGTGTGGAATGGTCTCCTTTGCCTTGGGAAGCAAGGGAGCCCTCCGGCTGTGTGGGCTGGAGGGGTGCGGTGCCACCAGTGATGGCCCCCCCTCTCTACGGGGGAGAGTGGGGAGCTGTCAAGCCCGGGAAAAAGTCAGCTCTTGGCATGCGTGCTTCTACTCATCGGAGGAGGGAAAGACGGTCGGCTCGGCGAGGGGACCGGTGACGGGGGTGACGTCGAGGACCGCCTCGCTCGGCTTGGGGACCCGGGGAGCAGGCAGGAAGGCTCTCAAGACTTCTCTGAATCTTGCGGGCCAGACCCGGTGCTCCGCCAGGTCCTCAAGTTCCTTGGCCGTCATCTGCTCGATCACGCGGTCTGGGGTGGTGATCTCGATCCGCTTCGGAGGCTCGACCCCAGCCAACTGCAGCACGGTCTTGTTGGCGTGCAAGCGAGTGCGCGGATCTCGCTCGGTCTCCGACTGGCGGATGATCCGCCGCATGGCCTCGGGCGCCGCCGCCTTCGCGAGCGTGACGGGCTCGTACTCCCCCTGCATGGTGATGCGATGGAGGAGCCCCTTCTCGATCTCGGCCTGCACCTGGAGGAACCTGGGTCGTCGGATGCGCTCCCTGACCTCGACGATCGGCCTTCCCACATCTTCCGCGATGGCCTGATCCGAGAGCCCGGCGAAGCGCAGATGCAGCAGCCGATAATCGACGGGCTCCAGGACCTCCGCGACGGGTCCCGCTTTGCCGAAGAGGACATGGGCTCGCTTCGCCGACATCCCCGGCCCGGTCTCCGCCGCCATCGGCCCCAAGTACGGCTCCCCCGGACGTGCCGCCAACCAGAGCGGTGCTCTCATCCCTCAGCCTCCACGGGAACTTTGAGATCGAGTTCGGCGAGCCCCGCGTAGGCGCAGCGTGAGCAGAGCACGGTCCCGTCGACGACCTCGCCGTTGCGGAGCCGGTAGACGACGACCTTGGTCGTCCCCTTCTCCCGCTCGCACCGATCACACGTTCCGTTGTGGCTCATGCCTCACCTCTCGCAGATCACCTGTACCTGACGTGCCGCTTCTCGCCTAGCTTGGTGAGGGTCCGCGTGTACACGCGGTTGATCCTCCACCAGCGCTCGATCGGCATGGGCTCCCCTCCCTCCAGGGATCGAAGGTGGTCCTCGAACATCCCGAGGCGGGCAGCGGCGTAGCGCAGGGACCAGCCGAGGCGGGCGCGGAGGGCGCGGAGCTGGGACCCCATCTGGACGATGCGGCGATCAGGCATCGTCCTCACGCTCCTCCTCGGTGAGGCACTCCCAGTGCGCTGGACTGCCAGTTGCGGTGTCGAAGATGTCGCCGTGGATGGGGAGCCCACAGCGCCAGCAGGTGAGGGTGTCGGTGGCGCGCTGCGTCACGGGCCGGAGCTAGCATGGTAGGGAGGACCCTGTCAACTGGACTGTATGAGAGCTGGTTTGGGGGAGGGACTCAGCGCGGCAGAGGAGATACCCGCGCCGAGGACGGCGCGGGGGCGCGGAGCCAGCAAGCTATCATGTTAGACGTTCACTGTATGCTTTCTAGCGGGCTAGCTGCTGCTAGAAATCTTGCGGGCTGGCTGGGGATTGATCGCATTCTGAGGGAGGGTGATTCCCGCTAGCTTGCTAGGGCCAGCTAGACAAAAAAGGGGGCGACCCGAAGGCCGCCCCCGCGTACTAGCTGGCTAGCCAGCCATCAAGCCGAGCGGAATGTGCATGGCGTTGGTGAGGTGGAGTACCGTCCAAAGGACGACGACCAGAACGATCGCAGCCTGAAACCCGAAGCGGATCTTTGCTAGCATGTTAGTTGCTCCCCTTGATCGCTGCCAGGCAGCGTGCCTCGGTGGTGATCTCCTCGCGCTTGACGCCGGCCAGGATGACGCGAATCACGCAACCGTCGCCCGGGTAGCCCGCGACATATCCCCACCGTCCGATGTGCTCGCCTTCGACGATGGCGACCCGTTGCCCCGTCCAGAATCCCCCGGCTTCCTGCTCCAGACCCTTGATGAACTTGTGAGTTAGCTTTTGCATTTTCCTAGCCTCCTAGATGTCCGACCCAAAGCCGGAGAAAGCGGACGACAGAATGAGCATGGCGACCAGCGCGAGGTGCAGGTAAGCCATTACCCGTCACCTAGCTCTGAGCCGTAGCGAGAGCAGAGAATGCATCCCAACGCGAAGTAGAGAACGAAGACGCCGAGACATGCGAGGTTCGCGCCGGTGAAACCATTCCCTGTCGCAACCAGCATGAGGCCAAAGGCCAGAGGGATGGCGCACGGGATGAGATTCCCCAGGGAGCGCCGAATTGCCGCGCCATGCTCGTAGACTGCCGTTCCCCAGAACGGAAACGAAGCCCACGCGACAACGAAGATTAAACCTAGGAAGTTAGCCATCATTCTCTCCTTAGCGGGAAACGATCCAGTAACCGAACCAGTGTCCGAGAACGACCATCGCGATGGGGAATCCGTGTTCCGCTGCGATCAGCACTACGAACTCCCGCCCCCAATGTGCCCACGCCTTCTTGAGATGCCTCATCTCTAGTCCCTTCCTTCCGGCATTGATCGGCGGTAGCGCCGTGCCCCGTCGCAATGCCTGTCTGATTCACACGCCGAAGCTACCACGGTTGCGAGGGTAGCTGCAAGGGGAAGGTGGAACGCGCGCGAAGCACAAACCGTGCCATCGGCAACCTGGCCAGCAGCATTTCTAGCTGGTTTTGCTCTCTAGCTTGCGATTTCGGTCATGTTTTCTTGCTAGCTGGCTAAGAATTGCTTAATTTCTAGCTGGCTGGCTAAGAATTGCAAGATTTCTAGCGCCTGCGCTCGCGCGGCGGCCCGCTCGGCGCCTGGGCTCTCCCGGACAGTACTGCTCGGACAGTACTGGCTCGGACAGTACCGCGTGGACAGTACTGCGCCGGACAGTACCGGGCTGCTAGAAAGAATGCGGGCGATTTCCCGCAAGCCAGACAGCGGGCTGGAAGTAGCGGACGCCGCACGGCGCGCGGAGAGCTGCTACCACGGTAGCGCTCACCACAGAAGCCCCGGACGTTCGCACAACACGTACCACGCCGGGAAATCGTGATTCTTCTGCGAGCCTCAGCACTTGGGGCCGGTTGTCTTGTTCCTGCCCCCGGAGCCCGTATTCGACCGCACGCTTTTTGTTACCCGTTTTGTTGTACGCGCCGAGGGTAACAACCTAAGCCCCTGGAAAGATTCGCCCTGTGCAAAAACTTTCGCCTTTTCTTCTCCTCCCCTTCCACACCCACACACACACACACCACACACACACACACACCAACACCCACCAAACCCTTGCGAGAGTTGGTGTTACCCGTGTTGGCACAACGTTACCCGCCAACAGATTGCGCGGTCGAACATAGAGGCTTCCCCGGAGCGCGGACAGCAACGGCCTAACTCCCGAGATTCCCTGCTGAATCATGCAAAAACACGCCCGGCAACGTTGGCAACGTTCCCCAGCCTTGACTTTTGATGCTACCATGGTTAAACGAGAGATCAGGAGGGACTAGCGAATGGCTGAGACGACAACGGTGGCGCGCGAGGCGACTGGGTGGTGGGCTGGGGATCGCGTCGCGGTGCTCGGGGGGCCTCATCTGGGGCGCTGGGGCATCGTGGATGGGGTGCGCCCGGATGGCCAGGTCGTGGTGCGCCTGGTCGGTCGCAAGCGCCCGGTCAGGGTGACCGACTGGCACCTGGCCCGCATGCGGCTGCAGTAGGGCTATGGCACAGGCCTGGGCTTGACTTACGCGCTACCATGGTTAGGTTGTTTACACGACAACGGAAGGAAGGGACTAGAGAATGTTGACACATGAACAGTTCGTCCATCGCGTGCGGGACCTGGCCGTGGCCAGGCTGCCGGAGGGCGAGGACAAGACACGCCTGGAGACCGCGAAGCTGGTCTACGGGCTCGGGGCGCCGGGGCTGCGCGGAGTCACCGTGTTCGGCACCTGGCAGAACGGGACCAAGCACACCGACGGCACGCCGAAGCCGGAGGACTTCATCGAGGTCTGCGCGGCTGGCGAGGAGAACAGGGTGCAGCTCGCGGGCACGACCGTGCATGAGCTGGCGCACTGCCTGGCGGGGCACAAGGCTGGGCATTCCAAGGAGTGGAAGGACGCGTGCGCGCGGCTCGGGCTCCGGAACGCCATGGCGGCGGGGCATCGCTACCACATGGCGGGGTTTGAGCCGAAGCTGCGGGAGCAGATCGCCGGGCTCGACATCGTCGATGGCAAGCCGGCGTTCGGGCTGCTCGGGACGGGAGGGATCCTGATCCCCGTCAAGCCGCGTCCGTGCTCGCTCGGGTACGGGACCAGGGGGGGACGGAGCCGGGGGCGTGGCTCGGGCTCCAGGCAGCGGAAGTGGGTGTGCCAGTGCGCACCCCGTCCGCAGATCGTGCGAGCTGCAACGAACGATCTCCGGGCGCACTGCGACGTCTGTCACTGTGCGTTTACACGCGCGGACTGACCACCAGGCACCAGGGGGGCGTGCGATGCCCCCCTTGACTTCTGAGATACCATGGTTAAGATGATAGCAACGAAGGAGGGACTGACCGAGATGAAGGCAACTGAGTACACGACGACACCGCAGCGGATCCAGACGAGCATCGCAGAGCGTGCAAACGCGCTGGGGCTCCAGGTGATCATGTTGACCACCGTCCAGCATCGCGTGCCGACGTACTTGTTCTATCGCGACGGCGCGCCGCTGGGGTACGTGCAGTCGAACGCGTTGGCGTGGCTGGCTGGGTACGCGGCGGGTGAGCTGCATGAGCTGCGCCGGGGGAGGGTCGGATGACCGGGGACACCAGGTGCGCGTGCGGCTCGGGCAACGAGAGACACGCGCTCTACGATGGCTACGGGATCTTCCTCTGCTACGCCTGCGCGGCGTGCGAGGAGCGACGGCTCCGGGGCTACCGCTCGGACATCATGGAGCGCTACGACTGTGATGAGCCGATCGAGGAGGATGAGTGACCATGCGACGAAAGACGATGCGGGCCTTCATCCGGGAGCACCGCGCCGAGCTGGACCAGGCCATTTACCGCGTGCTCGCGCCGCACCGCCCACGCTTGAACGACAAGGAGCGGGCGGAGTGGGTCGCGAACGACGAGAGTCTCTATCTCTGGGCACGCGAGGAAGGGGTGCGGGTATGATCTTCCTGCGTTTCAACGCGGACGACGGCTCCGTGTACGTCTTCGCCGGTGAGCGGGGCGCGATCCTGGAGGACACCAAGGACGGGACGGAGTTCGGCTTCGTCCGCTTCACCGGCCATCGCCTCGCCACCGACCAGGAGGTGCGGGAGATCGGCTTCAAGTACTACGACGACGCTGTCAAGATGGCACGCGCCTATGGTGGGAGCTATCTTGTTGGCATTCTGAATCCGGACGGGAAGCCGTCCGAGTGGAGGGGAGCATGACGACGAAGCGAGAGCAGGAGCTGGCGGACGAGCGCGGATACCTCGCGCACTGGGAGGGTGGCTTCGCGGGGACGCGGCGCCTCCGGACGGTCAGGGAGCGGACGGAGCGCGCGAGCGAGCAGGCCTACGTGGTCAACCCCGGGGGCAGCGTCGTCGAGCTACCGCGTTCACACGCGTTTCCGACAGTACAGGAGCTGGAGGAGGCGATCCACGGGGAGCCGGCGTTCCTGGAGCTGGAGGGGCATCAGGGGCTCACCTTGGTCTACGCCGAGGAGAGCTGGGACCAGCGACCGAGGCGCAACGTCAGGGCGAGCGAGATGGCCGGGAAGGACATCTACGGGCCGGTCGTCGTGCTCTCGCGCCGCGTGCGGCCTTGACAGTACTGCTACCATGGTTAGGTTACTGCCATGACGATGTACGCATGGAGGGACGCGATGGGGGCATCCGGGGAGCTGGAGGACGACGACTGCGGCTACTGCGGGGCGCCGGCCTTCTACCAGGATCCGAAGTGGGAGCCGATCGCGGAGGACCCGGAGTGGACCCGGGAGACCGGGCTCTGCTCCTGGTGTGGGGCGCGCGTCAACAACACAACGAAAGAAGGAGAGGACTAGAGAGATGGCACAGTTCACGAAGTTTCGGACGATCGAGGTGCAGCAGAAGGAGTTCGCCCTCGCGGTGGACGGCTCGGGCTTGTTCTCGGCGCATGCGCCGGGGGCAGACGGCGAGCTGACCCACCAGACGATGGTGACGAGCTACCACCAGACCGTGGCGAAGGCGATCGAGGCGCTCAAGGACCGCGTGCGGGAGACGCGCTCGCGGGTCGCGGTGCCGTTCTGCCACGTCGAGAAGGACCACATCCGCCGGGGCGTGGCGCGGGGGATCCATCTGCGCTCCGAGGACATCCTGGTGACCTGGGAGGACGGGGAGAAGGGGACGCTCCAGCGCTACGATCGGGAGACCTATCAGCCGATCCCGGCGGAGCTGGAGTCGCGTGTGAACGAGAAGCTGCGGCTCCGCGATGAGCTGCACGCCAAGGTGGCGGCGCTCCGCGTGGAGGTCGAGGAGGAGCTGGCGCCCTACCGCAACTCGCCGAACTACGACGCGAAGCCGGGCACGCCGGGGCGCACCAAGCAGACCCTGGAGGGACTCGTCAAGCAGGCGATGGCGCAGGCGGCGGCCAGGAAGAATGGGGCAGAGGAGAAGGCCAATGCCAGCAACGATGCATAGCTTTCTGACAGGCGTGGAGAGCGTCTCCCTGCGCGACGTCCAGGCGGGGCAGATCGAGCTGGCGATCAAGACGCGTGGCGGGGAGGTCGTTATCAGGCTGATCGGGAAGAAGGAGGGCATCCGCGTCACCGATCTCCGGGCCAGGGACAAGAAGAAGCGGCGGAAGACCGCCTTCGTGTCGGTCCCGTTCGAGGAGATCATCAAGCAGAAGGAGCAGGCATGACAAGAAAGCGTGTAAACGAGCAAGTGGCGACCTACGAGCCGAACCTGCTCACCTGGCGCACCAGGACCGTGGAGGGCGTCAAGTTGCGGAGACATCCGGTCGAGGGCTGGCTGGGTGAGGTCGATGGCGAGGAGTGGCACTTCTACAGCTCCGCGTCCCGGAAGAACTGGAAGGCCTACACCACCGACCACCTGACCGGGGGAGGGAATCACGTCAGCCTGCGGGCGATCATCCGCTGGGTGCTGCGCCATCGCGGGGAGTGGAAGGCGAAGCTGAAGGTGCGGCGCGCGGCGGAGACCCGGATGGTCGATCCGGTCATCAAGGGGAAGCGGCGCTGCCCGGTCTGCGGCGGGTTTCGCGACGTCGGCACCCATGTGCGGTGCGACAGTACCGGATACGAGGGACTGGGTTGACAACGGTGCTAGCATGGTTAGAGAATCGGAAGTGAAGGAGGGACCGAGCGATGAGTGAGTTCGTGCATGTCAACATACCGACCGCCGAGCCGCCCAAGTGTGACTTCTGCTCCAGCCGACCCGTCGTCACCTGTTTCAAGTCGGTGGACGCGGGGATCGCGCTGGCGGGGGACAAGCCGATCGAGATCGAGCCGGGGCAGCCGAAGGTGAAGAACGTGATCCTCTCCAGCGATGCGCACTGGGGAGCGTGTGCGGACTGCGCGCCGCTGGTCAGGAAGGAGAAGCGCGAGGCGATCTACCAGCGCTCGCTCGCGATGGCGCCGGCGGAGATCAAGAACAGTCCGTTCGGGGCGACCGGCCTGCGATTGATCCAGGACACCATGTTCTGGGCTGGCTTCGAGGGGAAGGAGCATCCCGCGAGTGAGCATCCGCTGCCGAGCGTGGAGGAGTCCGGGCGATGAGCCGGGCGACGATCATCCGGCGAATCCAGAAGGCGCGCGAGGCGATCGAGGACGGCCAGCAGTTCCGAGCGCGGGACGCCGATCCCGGAGTCGTCGCTGGCTTCTTCCTCGAAGCCATCGCGCACGCGCTCCTGGCACTGATCGGGGACCAGGAATGAGCCGTTGGACGCCAGCGGACGAGGCGCGGCTCTGCCGGGCGTTTGGCACGCACGCCTGGCGGGTCGCGGGTCCCGTCGTTGTCCTCTCTGCGAGTAAACGCAGAGTGGCGCTCCAGTGCGCTCGGTGTGCGTCCTGGCGGTATGACATCTGGTCCACCAGCGGCGCCATCGAGGGCAGGGGCTACGACCTCCAGGCGACCTACAAGGATTACCTGAAAGACCACAAGAGGGACGGAGCAAGGACAGACATTCTATCGAGTAGTAAGGAGGTACAACATGAAGCTGACCACCCTCGCCTGCGACTACTGCAAGGGGGTCGTCGCGGCGGTCGGCAGCGCAAGACTGATGCTCGGGCCAAAGCCAAGCGAGCGTGATCCGCAGCTCGATCTCTGTCGCGCGCACTTAAATGCGCTCCTGGAGCAGTGGCTCCCGGCGCGGCGGACGAAGAACAAGGTCATCATGAAGCCGACCATGACCTGGGAGAAGCGCCTGGCGTCGATCACGCGCAAGCGCGAGCGGGATCGGGAGACCAAGCGGGCGACGCCCCCGGCGCCGAAGGGGCGTCCCAGGCGGGGAGGACAGTACTGGAAGGAGCTGGAGCAGAAGGTGCTGGAGGTGCTGACCGTCGCGCCGGGGCCGCTCGATCGGCCTGTGATCCAGAAGCGCGCGGGGCTGACCCAGTCCACGGCGGCGAACGTCGTGCGCCGCCTGGTGGGGCGCGGGCTGGTCGTGAAAACGAGCCACGGGAGGTGGGCGAGATATGAGCGACGGACTGGAGCGGGTGTTCACCCCGGGGATGAAGCGCCGCAGCGTGGTCAGGGTGTTGAAGAACGCGCTCCACGACGCGCAGCGGGAGCTGGGGACTGATCGCGTGGTCGGCATCTTCGGCATCGTCGTCAAGGAGGACGGGAGCGCAGCGCTCCTCTCCGCCGTGACGATCGACGAGCTGAAGATCGTGATGAAGGCGATCCCGGAGGCGCTCCACAAGACCGCGCTGGAGCTGCGGACGGGGAAGCCGGAGCCCACCAACTAGGCTTGACAAGCTAGGGTGGTAGCATTAGGTACAGGACATGAAGGAGGGACTGATGGCAAAGAAGGACAAGCAGCTCCGCGAGACGGAGCGGCAGCTCGACGAGGCCTGGGCGCACTTCGGCCCGAAGATCGAGACCCTGGTGAAGCAGGCTTGGCTCGCGGGGATGCAATTCGGGTTAAACGCGATCAAGCTGGGGGTGAGCGATGACCAGTGAGACGCTGGCGAAGATCCACCCCTTTCTCGACGGCATGCGGACGACGGCGGAGGGCCACATCCAGGCCGGGCATGAGCATGCGCCGATGGTCTTTCTCCTCTCCGAGCGGGAGAAGACCTTTCACCTGGACCAGATCGCCCTGGTGCCGACCGGGGAGGACGACGACGAACGGGACCTGATGGCCCACGCGATCGGGAAGCTGGTCGCGGATCACGACGCCTACATCTACCTCTGCGAGGGCTGGCAGATCATTCTGCCGATGGGGACCGATCTCTCCGGGCCGCTGCCGCGTCCCTCGAAGCATCCGGATCGCGAGGAGGTGCTCTCGATTCACTTTGTGAGCAAGCTAGGCGAGGAGCTGTCCCGGCTCTACAAGATCGACCGGACGGGGGAGAAGCCGGTCCTGGTTCACATCCGGGACTCCGAGGAGCCGGCGGAGGGCCGGTGCGCGAACTTCTACCGCTACGGCGTGCCGGAGCCGGCGGGGGTGGCATGATGGCGCAGCCGAGGACGAAGGGCGGCTCGGTCTTCATCCGGGAGAAGCTGGGTGGGGCCACCGAGCGCCACGCGGCGGTCACCATCTACCGGGACGGGAGCGGCCAGATCGCGCTCTACCAGAACGGGAAGCTGCGCTCGGAGATCGGGGTCGAACGAGAGGAGTGGGTCGAGATCGGGAAGCTGATCGAGAGCGTGATCGGAGCGGCGGCATGACGCCGGAGGACGCCGTCGAGCTGGGGCGGGAGATCGCCGACGCGGTGAACGAGATCGGCGAGCGCCGTCCGCTCTCGGACGCGTCGCGCAACGTGGCGATCACCAGCCTCTACGTCTTCGCCTGGATGGCGAGCTACGTCCCGGAGGTGCTCGGGTATGCGCTCAAGGCCGTGGAGGAGGAGTTCGTCCGCAAGCCTGTTTCCCGGGAAACGCCGGCGCAGTGACCGCGTTTAAACGCACGAAGGCGGGGGTCACCGAGGCCATCCGCAAGGTCGAGCTGGCGCTGTCAGAAGTGAAGGTGGTCGAGCGTCGCCACAAGGGGGTGGTCCTGGACCGGGCGGTGGTGAATCGGGATGCCCTCGTCCGGGCCAGGCGGCGCTACCTCCACGCCTGCCAGACCGTGGCGGCGCTCCGCTTGAAGGGCGGGTACGCAACCGGGGAGACGCCGCTCGCGCTGGAGCCGCACTACCTCCTCTCCGCCTGCCGCGCCCTCGCCACGCTGGAGCGCCAGCTCACCGCGCTCGAAGCGCTCTAAGCCCTTTCTTCGCCCCCAACTAATGGGGGTCCCGGGCCAGGACCTCCACAAGATATAGCTGCCTTGCATGTCTAATCCGATGGGCGTATAGCACCTGCGTCCTGGAGTGTGGGCCAGGGCAGGAGGGGTGCGATGGGGCGAGCGGGGCGGCTCGTCGTGGACAACTCGATCCTGTCCGCGACCGCCAAGTGTTCGACGTATGCGTTTACACGCTACGCACTCGGGCTGGCGACCCGGCAGGAGGCCCTCGCCCTGGGGGCGGGATCCTCCATTCACCTCGGGCTCGCGGCGTGGCTGGATGGGGCGTCGCCCGGGGACGCGGTACGCAGGATGGCGGAGGACTACGAGGAGCGGGTCGAGCGCCACCTCCGCCTGACCGAGCGCCGCCAGCTCGGCGCCGATGACAAGCGCTTCGAGCCGGCCTGGGTCGAGGCCGTCTTCAGCCAGTGGCTCGACCGCAACGCCGAGAGCTGGCCCTTCAAGGTCCTGGAGCACACCGCCGAGACCCCGGTCTCCGCGCCCTTCCCCGCCGCCGTCCCGTCCGGGCGGGACGTGATCTACGTCGCGCGTTTAGACGCGATCGTCCGCAAGTGGGACTCCGCCGGCAAGTGGAGCATGGACCACAAGTCTACCAAGAAAGTGACGGACTGGTGGAAGGACAAGCAGAAGACCAGCTCCCAATTTTCGGGGCACCTCTGGCTCTCCCGCGCCAAGAAGGGGGAGATGGAGCTGGAGGGGGTGGTGGCGAACGTGATCGAGCTGCCCGATCCCCACCGCTCCGAGCGCATCTGTCCAGACCATCACCTCTCGTTCCAGGAGTGCTCCGTCCGGCACGCCGGCGGGACCTACCTCTACATCACCCGCTCCGAGCCGGAGATGGACGGGTGGTTCCTCACCGCCAAGCAGCTCACCCGGCGCTACGACGGGCTGACCATCCGGGCCGAGCAGGAGGGGATTGAGGGGGTCCGCCATGTTCGGATGGACGGCAGGTTCAACGACTCCTGCGCCTTCTGTGAGTTGAAGGAGTGGTGCCGGCTCGGGCGCAACACAAGTAAGAATGCTATTCGGAGCATGTTCGTGGAGGATCCCTGGGATCCGCTCGCGCCATGAGGGAGTGGACGCTCGCAGAGCTGCGTCGCCAGGTGACGAGCTGGCTTGTCCCGGGCGGGGGCGGCCATCGCTGCCGGGTGTGCCGGCGCCCCGTCCAGCTCTACAAGCGCAAGCTGCACCAGGGCATGGCGATCGCGCTCGTCGAATTCTACAAGTGGGACCGCTATCATCATCGCGAGTTCATGGACTACCGGCGGAAGCTACACCGGGGAGCGAGCCGGGATCACGGCTTCCTGCGGTACTGGAGCCTGGTCGAGCGCAACCCCGAGGAGAAGGGCTTCTACCGCATCACGGAGCGTGGGCGGCGCGCGATCGAGAACGTCGGTGAGGAGGACGAGCGCGTCCCCTGGGCGATCTGGGAGTACAACAAGGAGTTCTACGGCTTCGTCGAGGACGAGCAGACCGGCGAGGTCATCATGACGACCATTCGAGAAGCGCTCGGAGACGCATTCGACCTGGACGAGCTGCTCGCGAGCCTGCCGGGTCGGGGAGGGATGAATGGCAGACCCTGAGAAAGTGACCCGGCTCCAGCCGAAGCGGCCCGATCTCCACCTCGCCTGCTACGGCGCCCCCGGGTCCCGCAAGAGCACCTTCTTCGCCACCTTCCCGCAGCCGATCGTGGTGGCGCACTTCGATGCGATCGGGAAGGACATGCCTTACTGGAGACTAGGTAAGGTACATGATCTGAAGAAGGATAAGTTTGACACGAACTACCGGGAGGTGAGCAACAAGGACGGGAGCCTGGCGTGTCGGATCGAGTACTACCAGGACCCGATCGTCGATGAGCCCCAGTCGGCGACGGCATTTCTTGAGCGTGTAAACAGGCTCGGGAAGGAGATCGAGCGCGGGGACTGCCGCACGTTCTGCTTCGAGACCGTCACCTCCAGCTCGTTGAAGGCGCGGAAGATGTACCAGTACGACTTGAAGCCGAACGCCAAGGATCCGAGGAAGTGGTACGGCGGAGCGGTCGATGTGCTTGAGGAGATCCTCCTGATCCAGCTCCCCGGGCTGCACTGCAACGTGTGTGTGGGACTGCACGTCTCGAAGACCAAGGTGGAGGCGGAGGGGACCATGGTCCGGGCGCCGCTCCTCCCGGGCCGGCTGATGGAGTCCTTCGCCAGCCAGTGGCCGGAGGTGTTCCGCGCCTATGTCGATCGCGACAAGAAGACGGGGGACAAGACCTGGCTCCTCCAGACGCAATCGGATGAATTCTGGGAAGCTACAACACAGATAGATGCGCCAGACCCATGCTCCCAGAACTACAAGTCGCTGTGGAAGAACTGGGACAGGCAGCCGCATGATTGATGGCCACTACGGGGACGAGGACCTCTACCCCCAGGTCTTCTTCCTGCGCTTCGAGCGACGGGTGGATCGCAGCGGTGGCCCAGATGCATGCTGGCCATGGACGGGGCCGCTCGATGCCAAGGGGCGGGGGAAGACGAACTGGCACAGCATGGCACTGCGTCCCCACCAGGTGGCGTGGTGGCAAGCGACGGGGGATCGCGTGATCGGCTACGAGACCTGTCTGCACCACACCTGTGAACTCGCCTGCTGCTGCAACCCGGCGCACCTGGAGGTACTGACGCGGAGCGAGCACATGGCGCTACACAACGCCAAGAGGTACTAGCGAAGCCAGGGACAAGCATGCTAGGGAGGAGTGAGTTTACACGCAGAGAGGGGGTGAGTAGCATGGCGAAGCAGAAGCGGACGGCGATCCGGCCCGGCACCGGCGTGGGGACGCAGGCGAAGAACGGCGACGTCGTTGTCCAGTTGGCGACGCGCATCCCGAAGGACCTCTACCGCGAGATCAAGCTGTACGCGGTCACGGACAACGTCTCGATCTCCGAGCTGGTGACCGAGGCGATGCAGGACCTCCTGGTGAAGCGGGGGGCGCGGAAGAAGCAGAAGCAGAAGGAAGCAGTCAACGAGTAAGCAAGAAAGGAGACAGTAGAGTATGAAGACCCCGGGGTTGTGGAAAGGCAAAGCGGCACAGGGGGTGATGCCCGCGATGGGCGTCAAGTTGGAGATCGAGGAGATCGAGCGCTCGGAGACGGGGGAGAACTCGCAGACGCCCGGCTGCCTGATGTACGTCGGTCACTTCCGCGTCGTCGAGCCTGAGAGCTACAAGGGTCGGCGGCTGATGGAGTGGTTCCCGATCGGCACCAAGGATGACAAGCGGGCGAAGCGCGACGAGACCTGGAATCGGCCCGAGCAGGGACCCGGTCGCCTCATTCGGCTGATGGAGAAGGCGGGGGTCCCGAACTCGGACGACGACGAGGAGTGGATGGAGGCGGCGGTCGGCGCCACCGTCTTCGCGCACGTCCAGACCCGCACCGACGAGAACGGCGAGAAGCGCAACCGCATGGGCATGTACTACGCCGAGAAGGACGAGGAGTTCGTCGGCGTGGGGGAGGAGCTGGAGGCGCCGCGCTCGGGTGCGGGACGCGGGGGGCGGAAGGCGAAGCCAGCACGGCGGGAGGACGACGACGAGTCCCCGCGCGCCCGGAAGGCGAAGCGCCAGGAGGACGACGAGGAGCCGAAGAAGCGGGGGGATGACGACGACGAGGAGGGGGAAGACGAGGAGGACGAGCCCCGCTCCGCCCGGCGCGGGAAGAACGGCGAGAAGCGCGCCGCCAAGCGCCGGGGTGGGGACGACGACGACGAGGACGAAGACTGACCGCCGAGGAGATAGAGATAGAAAGTTGGATTGACGACTGGTGGTAGGCCCGGAGTGTGGGCCGGGCCTGCCGAGACGAGGGGACGGTGCGGACGCCGTTTAAACGCACGCGCAAGGTGGTGCGCGGGGTGGGACCACTCGACGCGCGACTCCTGCTCCTCGGAGAGGCGCCGGGACGGGATGAGGCATGGTTCGGAGAGCCGTTCGTCGGCCAGGCCGGGCAGCTCCAGGAGCGTGAGGGCTGGGGGCCGGTCGGCATCACCCGCGACGAGGTGCGCATCGAGAACGTCTGTGAGGAGCGCCCTGATGGGAACCGACTTGAGACCTTCGGACCGGATCGGGTGGCGTGGTGGCAGCGGCAGTGCCGGCGTCGGCTCGATCAGTTCGTTTCGGCGGCGGCGGCGGCGGGTCGCCGTCCTTGCCTGGTGCCTGTTGGCAATCTGGCTCTTGCTACGTGCCTCGGGGATCCACTGCCGCTTCTGACCCACGGCCCGCGAGCCGGGCAGTGGCGGATCCAGAAGCCCACCGGGATCAAGTGGCTACACAAGATTACCCAATATAGAGGTAGTTTATTAGAGTATAGGACGGCGGAGGGGGTGTGGTGTCGGATGATCCCCACGCTCCACCCGGCGTCCTTTCTCTACCGGGAGGCGGGGTTTGAGGCCTGGCGGGGGGACTGGCGGCGGATCGCGCGGGAGGTGGCGATGGGGTGTCCGCCGGTCGTCGAGGGGAACGACGTCATTGCCTCCTCGGGGCGCCAGTGTGCGGTCTGGCTCAAGGGGGCGGAGCGCCACGGGAGTCCGATCGCGGTCGATCTGGAGACGGCAGGACCACAGCTCCTCTGTGCTGGGCTCGCCCAGGATGGAGCCGGCTCCCTGGTCCTGCCGCTCGTCGATCCCGCGACCGGCACGGGGGTCAAGTGGGCCTGGTTCTGGCTCGCCCGCGTGCTGGCCTCGGAGCTGGTCAAGGTGTTTCACAACGGGCTGTTCGACACCTTTCTGCTCCGCTGGCACCACCTCCCCGTCCACCGCTGGAGGTGGGACACGCTCGCCATGCATCACCTCCTCGATCCCTCCGATCGCCACACGCTTGCCTACTGCGCGTCCCGGGACCTCCGCACCGTGTTCTGGAAGGAGGAGTCGAAGGAGACCGAGGTGGGTCCGAGGGGAGGGCTCAAGCGGAAGACGGCGAACTGGGAGCAGTTCCTCCGCTACTGCGGGAAGGACGCCCGGCACACGATCGAGCTGCAGGAGAAGTACGCCGAGCGCCTCGTCCAGCGCGGGCTCCAGGACATCTACGCCGCGCACTACCGGCGCGTGATGTGGGCGAGTCTCGACCTCTCCCTGGAGGGCTTCACGGTCGATCAGGAGGAGCAAGCGCGGTTACACGCGGAGGCCATGTCCCAGTTGGAGGAGATCCGCCACCAGCTCGCCGAGCGCGCCGGGGTCCCGCTCACCACGGGTCCGAGGATCCTCAAGTCCGGGAAGCCGAGCACGGCCAAGTCGCAGCCGAAAGGGGGCCTCTCCAATCCTGCCATCTTGAAATACTTCTATGAGACCTTGAAGATCAAGCCGTATCGGAGAGGCGGGAAGGCGACGGCGGACGAGGTGGCGATCCGGCGGATCCAGGTCCGGTATCCGAAGAAGGCCGGCGCGGTCTGCGAACTCATCTTGCGCTTCCGCTACCAGGAGAAGGTGGCGCAGTTCACGGCGCCGACCCGGCTCGACCGCGATGGCAGGATCCGCTCGCTGTTCCGTCCCCTGACGACGACGGGACGGTGCCGGGCGCAGACCCCGCCGACCGGGGTGGGGACCAACTTGCAGAACCAGCTCCGCTCCGTGCGCTCGATGTTCGTCGCCTCCCGGCCCGGGCATCTCCTCCTGGAGCTGGACGAGAGCCAGGCGGAGAGCCGGATCGTGGACGGGGCGAGTGGGGACCGCCGGGCGCTGGAGCTGGCACGCACGGCTCCCTTGGACCTGGACCAGCATCGCCTGATGGCGGCGGAGGTCCTCGGGAAGGGGATGGAGGGGGTCACCAGCTCGGAGCGGGAGAACGTCGGGAAGCGGGGCCGGCATGCCACCAACTACGGGATGGAGGGGGCGAGGTTCTCGGAGGTGCTCGTCAAGGAGACCGAGGGCGAGGTGGTGCTCACCCCGGACGAGTGCCAGTCGATCATCGACCGCGTCATGCGAGCGCGCCCGTACATCGCCACCTGGCAGGCCTGGGTGCGGGAGCAGATCATCGAGAGACGTAGACTAGTTAACTCCTATGGTAGACACCTCCTGTTCTCCGGGAGGATCCTCACCAAGGAGGACTACAAGGAGGGCTACGCGTTTGGGCCGCAGAGTGACGTCGGGTGTCTCCTGACGCAGGAGGGGTGGGTGCCAGTATGGGCGACGATCAAGAAGCGGAAGATGGCGAGCCGGGTGGTGCTGAACGGCCACGACAGCTTCATTTTGGATGGGCCACCGGAGGAGCTGTGGGAGCTGGGCCAGGGAGCGATCGAGCGGATGCGGGCGGAGCGCGAGTACCAGGGGGTGAAGGGACCCTGGACGCTCCGGATGCCGGTGGGGCTCAAGGTGGGGAGACGATGGGGGAGCGGGATGACGGAGTTCAAGCAGGCGGAGCTGGTCACCTACGAGGCCTGGCGGGTGGTCGTGGACGATCTCCTCACCCGGGCCGCGTCGTGATCCGGCAGATCTTCCGGCGCCGCGAGCGCTGCCTCGTCTGCACCGACGGGGCGCTCCTCGTCCAGGACGACCCGCTCCCGCATGCGATCGAGGAGGTCTGGATCCAAAGAGGAAAGGATGAGGTGTGCTTCGTCTACGACATCACCACGATCGAGGCGGATGAGCACGGGCGGGAGACCGAGGTGGCGTGGTATCGCGAGAAGGAGGGGTTAGTCGAATGAGTCTCTTGACGGAGTATTTGAAGTGGACGGCGGACGAAGAGGCGCCGGAGCGCTTCCACCTCTTCGCGGCGCTCACCGGCGCGGCGCATTGTCTGGGACGGCGGGTGTGGGTGCCACACGGGAAGCGGGTGATCTATCCCGGGCAGACGCTCACCTTGCTCCTGGGGCCGTCCGGGCTCCGCAAGACCTCGGCGGCCTCGCTCGTCGAGGGGCTCCTCCAGGAGACCCGCCGGGCGCTCCCGAAGAAGGACCGCTGGCGGATCAACGTGATGGCGGAGCGTGGCTCGACGCAGGGGCTGATCGACGACCTGGTGCCGAAGGGGCTCGATGGGGAGGCCTTGCCGAAGGAGGAGTTCGACTGCGCCGGCTTTCTCTACGCGCCGGAGATGGCGGTGACGTTCGGCTCAGCGAGCTACGTCGAGGAGCTGACCCATTTCATTACCCGGGCCGCTGATGGCGCCTCGGGATTCTACAACGCAGCGCAGCAGACCGTCTCCGACGGCTGGCTCACGACATCCTTCAAGAAAGATAAGGGACAAGCCAGGTTCAAGAATCCGACCCTGACGATGCTGGCGTGCGCGACGCCGACGCATCTCCGCCAGGGGGGAGGCCTGCCACCCCAGGTGAAAGAGACCGGCTTTCTCGCGCGGCTCCTCACCATCTACGAGGAACGCTCCTCGCGCCCACCCCAGTCCCATCTCCGCCGGGTCGAGGAGGACCGTGATCCCGCAGAGCTGGTGCGAGGGTTTGCGCTCCTCGCATTGCTCGCCGGGAAGGCGACGCTCACGGCGGAGGGGGAGCGCGCGATGGATCTCTGGTACGCGGGACTCCATGAGCGGCTCCAGCAAGAGAAGAACACGCTGGTCCAAGCCTTCCTCGGACGAGCGCAGACGCATGTGATCCGCCTCGCGCTGACGCTGGCGGCGATCGAGGCCATCGCGCACCCGAAGCACATCATCCTGGACGAGCGCCACTTTGGGCAGGCGATCACGCTCGTCGAGCGCATCGAGCGGGATCTTCCGCGTGCTTTTACCGAAATGGTGGCGGGCGGGAAGCAGCAAGCGACCGTCGATCGCGTGCGGCACTGCCTCTCCAATCGCTGGGTCGTCTGGCGTCGACTCTGCCAGAAGGTGATGCATGCGCGAGCGGGGCAGTACCGGGTGGACCAGATCGAGCCCGCGCTCGATGCGCTCATCATGGCGGGAGAGGTGGTGCGGCGCGGGGAGATGCGGGGGCGGACGAAGACGGAGTACCGGCTCGCGCCGAGACGGGCGAATCCCTGGCTCTGCAAGACCCCGGCGCAGGCGATCCCCGATGAGGCCTACCTGGATGAGCAGGATGCGATCGAGGAGTGGGCGGAGGCCAAGGAGGCAGGGCTCAAGGCCCATTAGCGGTTGACGCGAGCATGCTGGAGAGTTAGGTGACGGGCATGCTCCTCCTCGACGTGATCGCGCTCTGGCTGGTCCTCTCCGGGATCCGGAGCTGGAGCCGCCGCGTGCTGCGAGCGGTCGAGCAACCGCCTCACCAGTGTGTGTGTTTACACGCGCCCGTCGTCCCCGTGCCCGAGCCGGCGCCGACTCCCCTCGACGCCGAGACCTGGGTGCGGGGACGCGGGGCGATGGGCGTCCGCTAGCTCACTCGGCGCCCGGCGTCTGCGGGCTTCCCGGCGGCGGCTTCAAGTTCTCCAGACCCTGGAGGAGGCGGACGGCGAGCCAGAGTTTCCCGAGTTCGCGGGCGTAGGGATGCGCCACCCGGGCGGCGGTGCCGACCCCGCCGAGGGTGCGGGGGATCGCGGTCTGGGCGAGCCACTCGGCGAAGGAGGGGTGGCCTGGCGGTGGGGGCTCGGACGCGAGGAGGCGCATCTCGAAGGGCGGCTTCTGGGCAGTGAGGGGGGTGACCTCGGGGACGGGGACGTCGGGTCCCATGGGGCGCTGGAAGCGTCCCGTCTGGCGGTAGTAGTCGGCATAGGCCGCGTTGCGCGCGGAGTTTGCCTGCTGGGCCTCCCGGGCGGCCTGCATCTGCGCCTGCTGGGTGGCGCGAGCGGCACGCCAGTCCTCGACCGCGTTGGTGGCGTTCTCCCAGTTGAAGGTGGCCTCCGACGGGGCGCGGGTGAGGACGTTGTAGACCCCCTTGGCGCCGACGAGCGCGGGGAGGACCGTGTTCGTGCCGTACTGGGCAGCGGTCCCCCAGTTCGGGTGGCCGGCGGCATCGAGCGCGGCGCCGGCGGCGTAGCCGGGGAGGCCGAGCGCGCGGTTGGTGTCTGGGAGTGAGCCGATCATCCGGGTCGTGTCGAGGGGGAGCCCGAAGCGATCGGTTGCTTCGGGGGCCTCCGGAGCGGGGACGCCGGCCCGGGTGCGTAGCGCCTCCATGAAGGTGGGGGGACCGGACGGCGCGGCGGTGGGGCCTGCCTCGATGCGCGCCCAGTCGATCGGGGCGTTCGAGGGTGGGGCTTCGAGGACGAGCATGCCACCGCCAGGAGCTGCGGCGGCAGGAGCTGCGGCGGGAGCTGCGGGAGCGGCAGCAGTGCCTTCGCCCGGCGTGAAGGTCCAGTCGCTCGCCATGGTGCCTCCAGGATTCCCTCGGTCGGCGCGGATCGCCGAGACGACCGCCATCCCCTCGTCGGGTTGCTTGTGACCGGGGTTGACCTCGCCGTGCCCGTAGACCGGGACATTCGGGTAGTTGGCTGAGATGAAGTTCCGGGCCGACGCGATCTGCGCCGGGGTGACGTCGGCGTTGTTCCGCGCGACCAGCTCCATCCCCACCGCGTTCGCGTTCGTCAGGCCCGGCGCCATCCCGCCCCAGGCGTCGTTCGGCTGCATGTGGGGGGAGCCTGCCCCTCCATATGGATAGATAGTACCATCCCTATCCATGAGGTACTCGGAGCCGAGACCGCGTTGCTGGAGGGTGGAGACGAGCCCGGAGAGGGTCGAGCCCCCCGAGTGGTGAAAGACGAAGCCCTGGGCGGGGTAGATCGGGAGGTCTTCCGTCGCCATCACTCACCGCCGACGACGCGGACGGTGGTCTCGGGGGAGACCGGGCCGGGCTGTGCCCAGGGATTCAGATGGGAGGAGACGTCCAAGGTGGTCATCTGGTTGTTCACCAGCGCCTGGCGGATCGTGTGCAGGGTCTGGAGGGTCTGCTTCACCTTCTCGACGGCGGAGGCGCGGGTGTCCATTCCAGGGGAAGGAATGTAGGCGTCTCGCATGTTTGCTTGCTCGTAGTTGGTGAGGCGTCCGGAGACGGACGTGGCGCGGGCGAGTTCGGCGAGGAGCCCCTTCTCGTTCATCATGATGGTGGTGGCGAGTCCGTGGTCCGGGTGCTCCGGGCGGCGCGCGATCCCGGGGATGGTCTCGAAGATCTGCTCCCCGGTCTGGGAGAAGGGATTCGGGAGCCCCTGGCCACCCGGGGAGATGACGCTCCCGAGGGGGCTGTTTCGGCCACCGAGAAAGAGGCTGTACTCCGTCCGCTGTGGGTCGGTGGGGAAGACGTCCAGGGGGATGCGACCCCGGGCGTCCGGGGTGATGTAGGCCTGCTCGCGGGCGATCATGCCGTCGATCGCGGAGAGCTGGGTCCGCATGGGGGTGGACATGCGGGCCTGGGTCATCGCCTGGGCTTCCTCGACGCGGTTGCGCTCCTTCCAGGCGCGCACGTACTCGGCGGTCCCGAGGATCTTCTGCTCGATCGTCTTGTACTCGGGGTGGGCGGCGAGCCATTCCCGGAGGTCCGGGTTGGCTTGCGCGGCGGCGTAGAAGTCGGCCTTCGCCTGCCAGGAGGGGGCGGCGGGAGCCGGGGTCTCGACGGCTTTCGCGGGCTCGCCCTGGGCGACAGGAGCTGGGGGCGCCGCCGGGGCTGGTCCGCGTGGCGGGATGAAGGCGGCGGAGGGGGAGCCGACCGCCTCGGGAGGAGCGCCGGGTGGGATCGGAGCTGGGGAGAGCGCGACGGGAGCGCGGGGCGCAAGGGCCGTGCCGACCTGGGCTCCGGCGGCGGCGCCGGGCTCCTGGAAGGCAGGGGACGGGTACTGGGGTCCCTGGGTGGGAGGGCCGAGCGCGCCGGTCTTCGGGTCGTAGGTCCGCACGGTGCCGTCGGAGGACATGAAGGTGTTGTCGGCGCCGAAGGTCCCCTGGACGGTCTCGCCGGTCTTCCGATTGGTGAAGGTGCCGGTCTGGCCCGGCGCAAACGTGGGCGCGGCTGGAGCTGCGGTGGGCGCTGGCGGCCCTGTGGCGGCTCCCGGAGCCGGCGGCCCTACCAGAGGCGCTGGCGGGGCTGTAGCGGCGGCTCTCGGTGGCACGGGTCGTGCAGGGGGAGCGGCTGGACGGCCAGCAGGCCGGGGCGTCACCAGACCGGGACCGGGGGGCTCGACGGCGCCGGGGTAGGTTGGCTGGACGCCGTAGTTCTGGGTGATGGTTGGGCCGTGGGGACCCATGGTGACGGTGGCGGTCTGGGGATGGAGGCCTGACTGGGTGAACTCGGGGGGCATGCCGCCGCGCTTGATGTACTCGGTGAGCTGGCGCTCGTACTCGGTCTGGGCGGTGGTCAGCTCCTCCTTCGGGGTGATGACGCGGGGAGGGAGGCCGGCGGGGAGCGCGTGGATCATGCCGAAGCCACCCGGGGTCTGGCCGAAGAACTGGATGTCCTCGGGGGAGAGCCCGTACTGGGCGGCGTTCTCGGCGGTGATGCCACCGGGCGGGAGGGGCTGCATCGGGATGCCAGCCATCTGGGCGATGCGGGGATCTCCCATCATGGCGTAGCGTCCGATCGGCTGGGTCTCCAGGTTCGCCAACTGGGAGGCCATCGCCATGTTGCGCGTCTGGTTGGCGACCGAGGGCTCCATGAAGCGTCCGAGGCCGTAGGAGAGGACGGCGTGCGGGGCCTGGATCAGGTCGCGGAGGATGTTCCCGGGCTGGGCTTTCGCGAGGTCCCAGATCGAGGTCCCGGAGCCCCCCGTGTAGTAGCCGGGTCCGCCGGCGGGCTGGCTGTACTGGTTCGCGATCCCGTTCAAGAAGTCGCCGACGCCACCCATGGTCAGTGCCCCGAGAGGAGGCCCCAGCTCTTACCCCGGGATGCCTCACCCATCTGTGGACGGATCATATTGAAGAGAGACATGAGAGGATTCTGGGCAGATTGGAAGTAACTCATCAAGTCCTGGGCTCCCTGCATGGGGAGCTGCGTCGCCCCGGTCAAGAGGGAGGCGAGCTGGGGATAGGCGGCGAAGAGTTGGGCCTTGGCATCGGGTCCCATCGACGCGAGCTGGGCACCGAGGGCTCCCAACTGCCCGCGTGCTCCGGCGGCGCCGGTCACTCCCTGGATCGCTGCTTGCTGGGCGTCGCGGTCTGACTGGAGGGCCTTGAAGGCGAGGTCCGAGGTGAGGGCCTGCTCGCCGGCCTGGGACTGGCCGCCCTCGACCATGCCGCGTGCGGCGGCGGCTTCGCGGGTGGGGGCGAGGGCGCGGCGCTCCGCCTCCTGGAAGGTGGCGCGCGACTGGAGCGGGGACATGACGTCGGAGAGCGCGGTCTCGGCGGCGCCCTGGGCCTTCGTGGCGCCGCTGGTCGCTCCCGCGACGGTGGACTGGAAGCCGGGGAGCTGGGACATGAAGTTATCGACCGCGTTCTGGTAGCCGCCGAAGGTCGAGGTCGCGCCGGTCGTCAGGCGGGAGGAGAGATCCTGGAGCTGGGGGATGTAGGAGCCAGCTACTTGTGTACCTTGATTGATGTAGTTGGCGAGGGGACCGGTGCCGCCCTGGTAGCCGAAGCCGCGTGCGAGGGGGGAGGCGAACTGGGTGTTGATCTCCTTCTCCATCGAGAAGGGGAGGCCGTGGAAGGGGTCGAACATCTGGGGGTGGGACGACTGCATCTGCTGCCCGTAGGCGCGGACGCGCGGCCCACGCGGGCGTGCGTGTAAACGACGCGTGTCGTCGATCATCGCTCCTCCTTCTCGGGGACCGGGACGGGGAGAAGGGCGTCGTGGTCGAGCCCGTTCGCCTGATCGGCGGCGCGCTTGGCGCGACGGCGGTCCAAGCGGGCGAGCATCACGGCGATCGGGGCGTGGGCGCGCACCTCGTAGTCGTGGAAGCCGTAGCGCTCCCAGATCTGCTGGCCGGGCTGGTGGGTGATCTCGCCGTGGGTGAGGCCCTGGGCGAGGCCGTGCTCGCAGGCCATCTCCGTCAGCGCTTCGGCGACCCCCTCGGTGCGGCCCTCGGGGGTGACGTAGAGGTAGTGGACGAAGCCGTAGCGCTGCGGGGTCCCGAAGGCGCGAGCCTGGATCTCGTAGAGGAGGAAGCCGATCGGGTCTCCCTCCAGCTCGGCGAGGAAGGCGAAGGCCTCCGCCGGTTGGCGGGCGAGGGCGACGGCGAGCTGGCGGGTGAAGGTGTCCACCCCGGAGGCGACGTTCTCGGGGTAGGGTGGGGCCAGCTCGGTGACGAAGGCCTTCCAGAGTGTCCGCAGGACGGGGAGATCCGAGAGGGTAGCTATTCTAATAGAGTACATGGTAGACCTACTAGGCGAGTTCCCAGACCCGGAGCGCGCGGGTGTGGATGGTGCAGCCGAAGCCCACGGCCTGGGGCGTGGTGGTCTGGCCCGTCAGCTTCATCCGGCTGGTCGTGCTGAGGACGTGGACGGCGATCAGCGTGACGCTCCACGGGACCGACCAGGAGAAGCCGGGCGAGACGGTGAAGGAGACGTTCTGGATCGTCTGGTCGAGCAGGTTCCCGGTGACGTCGCCCGGGTTGCCGTCCGATTTGAGATTGATCGTGACCGTGACGTTCTCGTTGGCGTTGCCGTCCATCTGGCCCGAGAGCCGACCGACCGCGAGATGGTAGCCGCCGCGACTGGCCGGCGTCCAGACCAGCTCGCCGAGGAGTTGCTCGGCGGTCCCGATGCTGATCCCGGGCGCGTCGCTCAACTGGGCGAGGGCGAAGGTCGTCTGGCCGATGCCGATCTTCGCGGTCGTCACCGCGCCGTCCTTGAGCGAGGTCGTGTCCACGGTCCCGGAGGGGAGCGTCGTCCCGGGCGCGAGGTCGGAGCCCAGGATCTTCCCGGCGAGATCGAGTTTCCTGTACTGGATCTTGACCCCGGTCCCGAGGACGTTGATGTTGGCGTCGTCTATGTTACCGTTTACCAAGTTGTAGAGGGTGTTGAAGTCGAGATCGACGTCGGCGTCGATGATGTCCGGGAAGCCAGCGGCCACCTCATCGACGTAGTTGGCGCTGCCACCAGCGGGCTTCGGCGGTCGCGGGGTGGTTCCCATGGAGGCTCCTTAGCTGACGCGCTCGCCGAGGAAGCGCACCTTGCGCTCCGAGAAGATGAACAGCAGCTCGAAGTCGCGGAGTTCGACGTTCGCCATCGACTTGAGCGTCGTCGGGTCGTTGTCGGAGGCGTCCTGGGCGGGGTCGTGGGTGACGTTGACGACGACCGAGAGGGCGCGGGGACGGGTATAGGGCGCGATCGTCTGCACCTCGACCGGGGTGATCGAGCCGAAGTGGGCCGTGTTCCAGCACTTGTTCGGGGGTGGGGGCTCGCCGTCGGCGCCGGCATGGAGATGGACGAAGCGTCCCGGGTCCTCCATCCCCTCGCCGATGATGACCGGGTCGAAGACGGTCGCCTTCCCGGCGTCGGCGAAGAGGGTGACGTGGAGGGCGGACTTGGCGGTTGCCTGACAGATCAGGCGGAGCCGCGTGAACACCTTCGGAATGAAGGGCTGGTCGGCGTCGAAGCGTCCCGAGCGGAGGAAGGAGCGGATCGGGATCGGCGTCGTCTGTCCGGGGATCGTCTCCTGGTAGATGCCGAGCTGGTGGCAGGCGAAGATCTCGGTGGTGGTGGGACCGGTGGGGGCGACGGCGGCGACGTAGCCGCGATCCACCTCGCGCGTCGAGTCCGGATCCGAGGCCATCGCCGAGACGGTGACGCCGGTGTGCGGACCCCACCAGGAGGGCGCGTCCGTCACGCCCTGGCGGAGATCGAGCCACCACTGCGTCGTCAGCGTGCTGCCGGCAGCCGCCGGCATGGCGATCTTGTAGAACTGCTTGTGGAAGGTGGCGCACACCTGGCTCCGGACGCCGACCGGGATCTGGCGGATCTGGTCCGCGATCGGCCAGCCGACGTCCTGGGGGTAGCCACCTCCGGGGGGAACAAGGTAGATAGAATCTATGCCACACCAGATGGTCCCGTAGGGGGTGTTGACGATCGAGCAGTGCGAGATGCAGCCGACGCGGGAGGAGAGTTCCACCAGCGTGGCGGGGACGTCGGGATTCGGGTCGAAGGGATCACCTTGCACCATGAAGGTGCGCGAGCTGGTGAAGAAGAGGAGCGGGGAGGTGGCGTCGTAGTCGGAGGTGACGCCGGCGATCCCGAGGCCGGTCACCGTCTGGGGGAGCGGGACCTGGGCGAAGTCCGGGAAGAGGGTCCCTTGGTTAAACGCGGCCTGCTCCAGGCCCGGGAGGATCACGTCGGTCGCGTACACGCGGTAGGGGGCGTCCGGGACCGTGGCGGTCGCCTGCATGCCGGCGAAGACCACGCGGTTCCGCCAGACGAGGAACATATTTCCTGTACGAAATACGTTGATACCTCCCGCCATGGGGACGCGGGTGTCCGAGACGTCGAAGGAGGAGAAGGTGTTCGTCACGGCGGAGGCGGCGAGGCTGTCCGCCTGCATCGTCGCATACTCGATCGGGAAGTTCCGGGGCGAGACGAAGAGGCGATAGACGCTGTTCGTCGGCAGCGCGACCGAGGGCGCGGTGAAGGCGACGACCTTCCCGGAGGCGACCGCGATCGTCGCGGGGTCGGTGCGCCCCGTGTAAATCAGCTTCACGGTGTCATACGCGCCCCAGGCGAAGCTGTAGGTGCCGGTGGGGACCTGGCGGTCGGCGGCGCTGCCGGCGGTGGCGTCGGTCACCGTGGGCGCCGCTGGGGCGCCGAGATTGGTGATCGGGGCGAAGGTGAGCGTATTCGCGCCGGCGTCGCCGATCTTCCAGGACATGAGCGGGTCCTTCCCGTTGCCGGCGTAGATCCGGTCGCGGAAGCAGACCATGCCGCCGCGTGCGGTGTGATCGGGGAAGGTGGCGTTCGGGGGATTGGTCGTGGGGGCGCCCTCGTCCTGGAGCTGGCGGACCTGGGCGGCGGCGCTCGGCGTCAGGCAGTAGGCGTAGAGGTAGGGGACGCCGTTCGGGTCGTGGGCGGCGAGCAGCGCGGTGACGGTGGCGTTCCCGAGCGACTGGAGCGAGCGGTGCCCGGGGCGGACGCCGATCCGGTAGGACTGGGTCGGGATCCAGTTCTCCGAGCGCGCGACGAAGGAGGGACCGAGAAAGGTCGAGTCGATCTGGGTGTTCGTCCCCTGGAACTTCCGGAGGCGGAACGCCTGCTCAGGCGAGTCCTTCGGCGCGGCCATCCATCACTCAGACGTTGCCTCGCCACGGGCGCGAGAAGATGGTCGGATCGAGCGGCACGAAGGCCGGATAGCTGCGCTCCGGGAAGGCGCCACCCCGGGCGCGATTCACCGACTCCGCGTTGACACCATATTGGTCGCCCCGGCGGGGATCCACCTCGTAGGACATCGCCCACTCGAACATCAAGTCGATCAGAAGAAAGTCCCATTGAAAGAGTGGGACGTCCTGGTCGTAGGCGTTGGCGTCGGACGTCGGCATGTCCGGGGGCAGGATCTTGTAGCGGAAGGTCCCGGCACAGGTGTCCTGGGGAAGGGGCCAGCACCGTCCGATCGGGACGGAGTAGTCGATCGTCCAGATGCGGGGGCGGGTGGCGTAGACGTTCGCGTCCGACGTGCTGCGTTGCTGGAAGTCCCGGTGATCGACCTCCGTGACGACGCCGCGATTCGGGGAGCCGCCGACGGTCTCGATCAGGAGGGATTGGTCGTCCTCGGGTTTGACGAACATGTCCGGGAGCGTGATGAAGCCGTTCATCGGGATGGTGATCGGCCCGAGGCGCCAGAGCCACGGCCAGTCCCAGCCTTGCTGGAGTTCCTGGAGGATCCTGTTTAACCGCGAACGGGCCGCGTTCTTGAGCGAGACCGAGGTATTGCCGACCCGCTGGAGGGCCTGGTCGAGAATGTCACCCCGCGTCGCGCGCACCGTTCAGCTCCTGCTTCTTCATCTCGATCGCCAGCTCCAGCTCCTGGAGTTCCTCGGCGCGGTGCTCGATCTGACGCTGGAGCGCGGTGATCTGCTGCTGATGGATCATCACGACCTTCTCGTTGTGGGCGATCATCGCTTCGCGCATCGAGGCCATCACCATACCATATGTCTCTATAGCTCTCTCTCTCGTTGTTTCGTAACATTCGAGGGAGATCTGCTCCTCCTCGGTGACGCGGCGGGTGACGACCAGGCGGTAGGGGCCGTACTTCCATGGTTTGGCTTGCCCATCGCGGATGAGTTCGCCGTAGTTCATGGCGCCTCCGTCCCGTCGTCGCGGGCGATGCGCGCCATGCGGGCTCTGCTCCCGATCGTACCGAGGTCGATAGTCCTCCCATTAGACTTTAACCTATTCAGTTCTACTCTCTGATTCTCATGGATCATCCAGAGGAGGTACTGGGCGACCGAGGAGCGCACGGTGTAGGTGCCGGGCGGGAAGGTCTTCGGGCCGATGACGAAGGGCTCGCCGGTGACGGAGGCAGGGACCGTCACCTCGACGAGGGGCTCGCGCGCATCGAGGACGTCCTGGGTGGCGCGCAAGAGGCGCGTGAGTTCGACCCGCCGATTCATCGCGGCCTGCGACTGATCGGGGGCCAGGATCTGGTACTCTTCGGAGTAGAGGCGGAGTTTCTTTCGGAGCTGGCGATCGGGGAGATCGGAGAGCGCCGGCTCGGCGGGCTCCTCCACCACCTCGGGCTCCGGGTCGGACTTCTTTTTCGTCATGGCTAGCCTGCCTTCTAGGTAGGTTTGGGAACGGATCAGCCGAAGGCGCTCGCGGACTCGATGCGGACGCCGAAGTCGGGATTCAGGACGAGGGCCTTGAAGAGTTGCTTCCAGCCGGCCTTGGTGCGCTGGGCGAGGGGATCGGACTCGCTGGCGGTCGCCGGGACGACGTAGGTCTTGAGTGCGTCGAGCTGGGTCGCGCCGAGGTAGCCGCGTCCCATGATGTAGGAGATGTGGATCGTGATCGTGCCCGGCGGGATCGGCGGAGCGACCGGGCCGGAGCCGGTGGCGACGAAGGCGTTGCCGGAGGTGGGAGCGCCTCCCGCGACGATGTAGGCGACGTCGTTGTTGGCGACGTTGTGGCGGACGCGGAGCTGGAGGGTCGCGGTGCCGGTCGCCCCGGACTGGAGCGTCGTGTAGATGCGGTAGGTGCCACTCGGCGCCACGGTCTGGTTGATCTGCACCTTGACGGCGAAGGAGGCGGCGTTCGAGATCAGCGACTCGGCGGAGATCAGGTCCTCGAAGCCGGTCTGCGGATTCAGCTTGGTGACGACGACGCGGACGCCCGGGGCCGCGAAGCCGGTGCCGCCGGGCCAGTTGGTGGTGGTCGTGTCGGCGGTGATCGTGACCCACGCCGCGTTCATCAACTGGATGATCGGGATGTAGTTCGAGCGCATCCAGTCCACACCCATCCAGCGCCCGATGTCGGCGTCTCGCAAGGTTTCTACCTGGGAGAAGACGCCGGCGAGCTGGAAGGTGGAGTCCTTGGAGATGTCCATCTCGACGAAGGGATCGACGACGCCCCGGAGGCGTCCGCCGCCGTAGGGGGGAGCGCCGTTCTGGCGCAGCCGGGCGACCGAGCGGCGGACGTCGTCGGTGGTGACGACGTCGGCCTGGGTGAGCGCGGAGCGGGAGGTACGCTGGGCGGCGAAGTAGATGTTGGTCGAGCCCATCGCGACGACCTGGACTTCGCGATCGACCAGCTCGTTGTGCTGCAAGGTCAGCAGCTCTCTCGCCTGCTGGACGAGAGGATGTTTGATGACGAGGATGACGACGTCGGACATGGAGACGACGGCACCCCACTGGTCGAGGACCGCGTCCACGGTGGAGAGGGTGATCGGGGTCGCGACCGGGGTGACCGACTCCTCCAGGGGCGCCTCGGGGAGCGGGAGGCGCTCGTAGCGGGTGAACTGACAGGTTTTCCCGGAGCCCTTCGGGATGGTGGATTTCTCGGCGAGATTCCAGAAGACGGTGTCCCGCTCCGCCCGTTCCAGCAGCTCGTCCATGATGTAGACGGCCAGGATGTCCGGGCTCATGCTTGCAGCGGTTGCGAGGTTTGGATCAGTTGCCATGCTTTCTCCTTTCTTGCTAGCCGTCTATGCTCTGGTCTAGCGGATCGGGGTCTCGGAATGCTGCGCGAAGAACTGCTTGCGCTCCTCGCGGCTCATGCCCATCAGATCGTCGGCACCCTTGACGGGGCGCTCGACCTCCATCGCGGCGGCGCGGACGGGGCGGAGCCCGCCGGCCTGAGAGACGTCCCGCGACCGGACGGCGGCGGGGGAAGGCGTGGACGGACGGGGCGTCGTGGCAGTCTGGCCGAACTGGCCACCCGCCGCGCCGCCCACGGTGTCACTCCCCTGGCCGGAGATCTTGTCGATGTTGTTCGCGACCGCGATCCGGTAGGCGACGTCCAGGGGGACGTAGCGCCCGGCTTGCTGCTCGGATTTCCGGATCTTGGTGATGTCCTGGAAGAGGGTGTCGGCGTGCGGGTAGGTCTCGATGTCACGCAACATGGTGAGTTGCGCGATGTCGTCGGCCTGCTGCTGGATGATGGCGAGGACCTCGCCGGCAGCCTGCCCGAGGTAGGCCTGGAGGAAGGGGACGATCAGGTCGCCGTTCTTCTCGATCTCCTGGTCGGAGAGCCCGAGGCCGGCGATCTGCTGGCGGAGGTTCTGGGGAATCTGGAAGCGCTTGCCGGGTGGGAGGGGCGGCGCACCGGGGGGAGCGGGCGGCGGAGGCCGGAGCGCGTTCAGCGTCTCTTCCATCCGGGAGAGGCGCTCGTTCGAGGTGCGAATCTGCTCGTCACGCTCGGCGAGGGCCTGCTGGAGCTGATCGACGGTCGGTTCGTCTGCCATGGCTATCTACCCTCAAAGCTATGGACTTGGGGATTGTACTCCCGCTCCGCCTCTCCGTCTGGCTGGGTGGAGGCAGCGAGCTGGGAATACTGGAGAATCATCTGGGGTCCGCCGTGTAGCAGAAGGGAGAGTTGCTGGATAGCGCCCCAGCGCTCGTACAGGTTTTCTCCCTCCTTGAGTGGGGAGGCGAGGAGGGCTTCGCGTTGCGCGTTGATGCCGTCCCGGAGGCCCTGCCAGACGTCGGAGACCTCGATCGCGCGGAGCATGTCGCGCGCCTTCGCCGAGAAGAGGGGGTGCTCCTCGGGCTTCACTTCGGGAAGATCGAGGCCGTGGCGGAGCATCGCGTCAGATCCTGGGCGGGGCTTGCAGCTTCATCTGCTTCGGCGGCTTCGCCATCGCGGCCTTGGTCCGTTTGCCGAGCCCGGGGCGCTGGCCGATCGCGAGGGGGGGCTTGCGCTTCGGGGCGGCGGCGCTTCCCCCACCTCCGGCGATGGCGCCGAAGAGGCCCTTCTGCGCCTGGGAGAGGGGATTTCCCCGCACCGTGCCGTCGGTCAAGATCTGCTTCGCCTTCCCGGGGGACATGTTCACCTTGGCGGAGGGCTTCGGAGGTTTGGCCATCTCAGGTCCAATCCGGGTGGCCGGTCAGCATCCGATTCCACTCCGCGTCCCACACGGCGGTCTGCGGCAGGTTCGCCGCATGGGTCGTGTTGTAGAGGTATGTGTTTACACCCATGATAGACTCCTATTGCATTGTTCCCCTAGGCAACCTTCTCTGAAGATCGCCTTCATTGGTGGTCTGGGGCGGACGCCCGGGATTCTCGGGCATCCCCCCACCCGGCCCACCTGGAGGGGAGCCACCGGGGGCGGCGCTCGCGTTCGGTGGACCGGGCGGGGAGCCCGCAGCCCCTCCTCCCATCAGTTGGGCCATGGCAGCCTGCTGAGCCTGTTCTTGCTGGATCTGCTGCTTCATGGCGAAGGAGGCGGCGTGACGCTGGATGTGCTGGATCACTTCCTGCTTGGTCGGCATGGGGAGGGCCTGGCCCTCGGGGGACTGGAGGAACTGGTTGTGGATCTGGGCGTGCTTCATGTCGTCGTCGATCGGGGAGACCGTCACCTCGTCGCCGCGTCCGACCTGGAAGAGCTGGTTCTCGATGACGGCGTCCACCGCCCGGGTGGGGGTGATGTCCTTCACGATCATCTCGGCCTCGCGGTCCCCGAAGCCGGTCGCCCAGACCTCGCGCAGGAGATACTTCCAGTCCACGCGGGCGTTGTCCTGGGCGAGGAACTGCGGCGGGACGCGGGCCAGGATCTGGATGAAGTTGAGCATCTGCTGGACGCGCACGTTCTGGTTGAAGGAGAAGGTCGAGCCGAGCCACTCGAAGAGGTAGCCTCCCACGAGTGTATCTCTAGTTACCTGAGTCTCTAGAACGACCGCGCCGTCGGCGCCATCGACGCGCAGCGCGAGGTCGCGGTCGAGGCACTGCTGGAGGAGCGAGAACATCCACTCCAGCATGTCGTTCATGACGCCCTGTTCGAGGTTCTCGACGACGTCGCGCACCTGGAGGAGGGCCTCGCCGGAGACGATCGACATCCCGGTCGCGGTCTCGACCGCTCGGCCACGCGCACGACCGGAGGTCTGCAGGCCGGCGCCGCCGAAGGGCGCCACGTTCGAGACGTCGTTCATCATGGCGATCAGGAAGTTGACCACCTGGATCCCCGCCATGGCGGAGTCCTTCGGGGGCTCGATGAAGTTGATCGAGTCCCTCGGGCTCCGGACCAGCCAGCGCGCGGCGGGGGCCAAGCGGATCGAGTCCGGGAACTGGACGGCGTTCGCGTCCATCGCGACGATCGGATTCAGGGCGAAGACCAGGCCGTCGCCGGTCTGGTTCATGGTATCATTCATGAAGTATTGGAAGTAGTCGAGGAGGAACATGACGCCGTAGCCCCAGAACTCGTTCTGCATCTCGCAGAACTTGGCAGCGAGATAGGGTGGCTCCTGCTTCCAGTAGGGACACTGGCGAGCCTGGACGAGGCACTCGTCGCCGACGATCCAGAGCTGCCACCACTGCGGGATGTCCGGGGGCGGGTAGCCGTCGGCTTCGGTGCCGTCCGCGCCGGAGGCGTCGATGGTGCCGTACCAGTAGGCCTTGGTGAAATCCATCGGACGCTTCGGGTCCTCGCGCGGTTTCTCCGACTTCGAGCGCAGCCCCTTCGTCAGGAGGCGGATCTGCTCGGCCTGGAACTTGTCGGAGTCGCGCGAGGACACCCCGGTGCGGAGTTTCTTCACCTCGGCCCAGTTCTCCACCTGGGTCCCCAGCTCCGGGCGGTCCTGGTCGATCGGGGTGTCGGACATCCGCTCCAGGGTGTCCCAGTTCACCATCATGTCCTCGAACACCAGCTCCGCGTTACGGACATATTGACAGGTATATGGGTAGACGTAGAAGAGGAAGGGATCGACGACGCGGAAGGTGGGACCGAGGTAGCGGGTGACGGTCTTCGTGCCCTCGACGATCTGGGAGACGCCGGTGGTGGGATCGGCTTCGGCGAGGAGGGAGGGGACCTCCTGCTCGTCGAGATTCCAGCCCATCTCGGCGATCCCGGTGCCGTAGATGCACAGCGTGCGGAGCAGGCCGGGGAAGGTGCCAGTGATCCGCATCTGCTGGCGCAGGAGTTTCATCATCAGTTCGTGGACGACGGTGCCGCGCTCCTGGTTCGCGGTCGAGTCGGGGGTGTTCTTGAACCACTTCCCCGAGTCCGGGAAGAGATCGGCGCGCAACTTCTGGACCCAGTTCTCGACGATCCGGTGAGCAATAGGAAGATACATCCGGAGTCTACCATGATAGCTCTGTTCAGTGCCCCGGAGCGTCCAGAGATTGTAGTAGCGGAGCCACTGCGGGCGGATGACCTGGTTCTTCTCCTGGCGGACCTGGATGAACTGCGGGGCGAGGGTCTTCTTCCACCAGTTCCGCACCGACGCCTTCTTGGCGAGGTTCGGGGAGAGGACGAGTTGGTCGCTCATGTGAGTTGAATCACCTGGAGCTGGGCGAAGGCCCAGGTGAGCTGGACGGTCGCGTTGGTGGTCGTCATGGTGGCTGCGAGGTCCCAGCGGTAGGCGCCGACCGGCGCGGGGGGCTTCGCGACCCGCAGGATGGTGATCGGGACGTAGAAGAAGCCAGACTTGGTCAAGGTATAGGCGAGGTTTCTAGACTGCTGCAATTGACCAGGAGGGTCGCCCCGGAAGAGGCCGACGTTCCAGGCGACCGGCTGGCTGGTCCCCGGGTCCGCGTTTAACCCCACTTGGAAGGAGATGTTCCCGATGATGAGGGACCAGCGCGCGGGGTCCTCGGTCGAGTCGGTGGCGACCGTGCAGAGCTGCTGCTGCGTCGTGACGGTCGCGTTCACGGTCCCGTTGGCGACCGTGCCGATCCAGGCGCCCTCGACGGCTGCCGCCTGGGCGAGCATGCCCTGGGGGATCAGGTGCGGGGGCGCGATCAGCGAGCTGCCGATGGTCAGGTTGGCGATCGTGGCGGCGCCGAGATTCGCGCCCGGGGCGGTGATGTTGCCGGAGGAGAGCGTGCCGGCGACGGACGCGTTGCCGGTGACGTCGAGATTGCCTTGGACCTGGAGGTCGCCCGGGATGATCGTCGCGGTGGCCAGCACGCCCGCGAGCGCGTCGATCTTCGCCCAGTTGGCGTTGACACGCGCGTCGTCGGTGAGCGTGAGATGGAGGTTAGGCGTCTCGTCCGGCACTCGCGTCTCCGTTCGTCACCGGGGGGGGCTCGGCGGCGGGCTCCTCGCGGAGGAGGTCTTCCAGGGCGAGGATGGCGCCTTCCAGTTGGGACGTGCCCATCTTCGCGAGGTCGAGGGCGCGCTCCAGCTCGGCGACCCGGCCCTTCTGGGTCTGGAGCTGGGTGCGGTAGGTTTCGAGTTTCGTCTGGATGTCCATCAAGCGGTCTTCGCTTTCCACGCGTCGCGGCACGCGTCCGAGCAGCATTCGAGGACAACCATCTCATCGTCCTGCGTGACGACGGGGAGATTGCCCGTCTGCGGAGAAGGGCCAGCGATGTATCGGGCGTGCGTGATCTGGATGCGCGCCCAGTCGGTTGGGTCGTCGGTCGTCTTCTGGCACATGGTACAAGTGTACATTTAACCTACCTCAAAGATATTCATATTGCTGACGTCGCTCGCAGCTTGTACGGACGC
>Ga0126369_10000133_pt1 | contig 44413 bp, 51 predicted proteins | sample PanSoiMetaPlot_1_FD_109646 | JGI IMG/M metagenome (GOLD analysis project Ga0126369, IMG submission 109646) | Tropical forest soil microbial communities from Panama - MetaG Plot_1 | ecosystem: Environmental > Terrestrial > Soil > Tropical forest > Bulk soil | place: Panama | collected 2016-02-17
CAAAGCAACATCAAGACTACAATTACACTGCCGTTCAAGTCGATACGTCGGGCAGTGGTCGTCTGATCTCTCGCCTTGACGGAACGACACGAATTATTCGCATTCCTGCATCAGGAAGTCGGTTGACTCGTGCAACGGACCGTGGTAGGCAGTCCCGTCGCTAACCCCAATCGATAGGAGCCGTCATGGCAGCAGTCAATGTTACGCTCGTCGGCACATTCACGTCAGCCGATGGCACTTCAGTTGGTGGCACATTCACAGGATCAATGCACTACACTGACTTAGGCATTGGTGGTGGACCTGCGCAACCGCCACTTGGCATCTGGGGTCCAACTGATCCCAGACCGACACCACCGATTTATTTGCCTCCGGGTGGTGGTGGACAGCCTCCGGGTGTGCCAACACATCCGATTGTCATCCCGCCGACACCACCGGGCACTGATCCGCCGCAGCCTGCACATCCGATTGTGCTGCCACCTGTGCCGCCTGACCCGCCACAGCAGCCGCCGGGCAGTGGCATGCCGCCGCCTGGATGGTCGTGGCATTGGCAAGACCCGCCTGGGGCTTGGCTGCTTGTCTACAATCCGCCCGAGAGTGGCAAGCCGCAGCCGCCCGGTGCTGGTGCTGCACCGCCGCCGCGTAGGTAGACATACGACTGCGTAGTGCTACAATGATGGGGTCTGCTTAGGCGGGCCCCATCACTGTTTGGAGCACACAATGGCCTCACCGTGAATGCGCTCATATCTATTTGCCAAGGGAGAGGCTACAATGCCGAACAATGACCGTCCAATACTCGCTTTGGACTTCGATGGTGTCATTCATCGCTACTCACGTGGTTGGCAGGATGGTGCTATCTACGACAACATGACTGATGGCTTCGTGGAGTGGGCACTACAAGCGATGAAGCACTTCAAGCTCGTTGTGTATTCATCGCGCAGCAAACAGCCAAGTGGCACTGATGCGATGGCAAATTGGTTCAAGGGCCAGATGCATCCGTGGCACTGCACAGACTACGTGCGAAGTGCAGATGAGTGCTATCTGCGCTTCCTCGATGCATGGAATGCTGATGTGCTCGTGTTCCACTTTGCACACGAGAAGCCACCTGCATTCCTGACCATCGATGATCGTGCTGTGCAATTTCGTGGACGCTGGAATGACATCAAGCTCAACCCAGACCGACTGCGTAACTACAGACCTTGGACGGAGGAGGACAACAATGGCTGAACCAACACAGTTACAGCGACTAATGGCTGCTGTGTATATGGTAGGCAACATGGACACTGAAGAGGACAAAGCTGCGTGGTGGAAGGACTATGGAACATTGTGGAAGGAAGTAGCTGCTGATGTAAATGTGCAGTCATGGGCAGACGTAATGGCAGAGGAAGCAGATAATGCCATCGGTCAGTAGAGCACAACAGCGTCTCATGCAAGGCATCGCACACGGCAGCATCAAGCCGAAGAAAGGCCAACCGAGTAAGGCAGTGGCACAGGACTTCGCTGCTGCTGATCATGCACGTGGTGCTACCAAGTTGCCACAACGTGTAGGACATGCTATAGTTGCTGGTCGATCAGCAAAGGAGGCATACTGATGACACAAGTTATGACGCAAGATGCACAGGTCGTTGACCTGTTCTTGCAGGACCACGGTGAGGACCCATTCACTAAGTTCAACACGCCAGCGTCACCGATACTGTTCCCAGTTGGTGAGCGTGCTGTTGGATGGCAGATGCGTGATGGTTCGTATCAACGCACCAATACGCACAAGGCGATCATCCGTCTGAACCAGAGGGGTGACGCTGCACAGTTGCTGAATGTCGTTGGCAGTGGCTACAAGCTGGTGCACAACAGAGAGTTGTTCAGTGCTGTTGAACACGCCATGATGAATGAGATGACGATCTCATCTCTGCATGATGTGCGTGTGACTGACAAGGTGTCTGGCTGGGGCAAGGTGTGCTATCGTCAGTATGTGTTCCCATCCATCAGGTGCAGACTTCCTGACACAAGAAGTGACATAGCATTTCGTCTCATCGTCCAGAATGGCTACGGCGGCAGTGCACTGCGCATGCATGCCGGTGCCATTGACTTCTACTGCACCAATGGGATGATCCGTGGTGACTACACGAGTGCATACCGCAAACACACCAAGGGCCTGATCGTTGGTGATCTCGGCAAGAACATCCGTGATGCACTGCTGCAATTCGCCAATGGCCAAGAAGAGTGGCAGCGTTGGGCACGGACACCAACGAAGTTCGACAAGGTGGTCGCCTTCTTCGAAGAGATCGCACAGTCTGCGAAGATGAAGGAGAATCTGATCGATCAGTATGCACGTGAGTGTGACACACGTGGCCAGAACATGTGGGCCGTGTATAGCGCACTGACCTACTACTCGTCGCACAACGATGGTCAGTTCAGCATGCGTCGCACTGTCGCTGAGATGGACAACGAAGCTGCTACGATGCTGACACGTGAGTTGAACGTTGCCAAGTGGACACAGGCCGACTCGTGGCGTGCATTGGAGGACGCTTGACACAGTGCTGTAGTTGTGTCATACTGTGCTTGTCTACTCGATGTGGTAGGCAAGTAGAGGAGTTCTTCACACATGTTGACGACTTCTGACAATGCACGACTCGTTGCCGATGTGGACAAGGCACTCATCGACATGGAGCAGCTACTGCCCAGTGCGGCAAGCAACACTGGTGCAGTGGCACTGCGCTACTGGCTGTGGAACCGCGTCGATGGTTTCGTCAAGGCCAAGTGCCGTGCCATCGACAAGGAAGCGCTCAGTGCTGGTGTGCTGTTCGATCACAAGGACAACCCACAGGCACCGGGCACCGACTTGGAGTTCTATCGTGACGACCACGTGTCCATTCGTGTCGAAGTGCGAACCGCTACGACACGACTGAACATCAACAGACTGAAGCTGCTGCTGGTGCAGAGTGGATGCATCAGTGCTACAGCGCTGGACGAATTGATCGATGAGGCGACGACCACCAATGCGCCGCCGCACTTCTTCAGGTCTAGCCTTGTGGATGATGACGCACCTACCGTCAAGACGCCAGCCGACACTATTTACTGACGAGGCACAATGTGGCACCCTGGCTTCGGCTGGGGTGCCATTTGTGTTAGGAGCAAACAATGACGGTGGTATACATGCATGACGTTGTGCCCAAAGTGGAGACGCGACACCATCGCGGTCAGCGATACGTGTTGCAATACGACCCGAACGCTGCCGATGGCCACAAGTGGTGCTGGCATGCGTATGTCACACACACGTATGAGTTCGTGGGCACGGGCAACACCATCGACAATGCAGCACGACGCGCAAAGCAACGCATCGACAAGGCGATGAGGCTGTGCAATGACTGACAGCGATCCGATGGCTGAGGTAGAGGCACAGAGCAATGAGCCAGACGTTGATCGATTTGACACGCCGACGCAACGCGCTACGATCAACATGCTGGACGTGGATACGCTAGACGCAGTGTTGGAACAGATACGTGAGCGCCGATTGCAGACGGTGCGCAAACTTGAGCAGGCAGCCAAAGTGAAGGCTGACGAAGTTCGCCTCGCAGCATTCCTGAAGTTCAACAACCAATACAAACGAGCGAAGCAGGCCATTGCACGACTGGACGAGGCAATCAGCAAAGCAGAAGCACAAGTGCACAGAGCAAGACTACTGGCGTTGGCGGCGGAACTGGAAGTTGGCGACGACAGCGAGGATGATGATGAAGGGACCAGTGCGGTCGCGTGACTTGCGCAGCAACATACGTGAGTTGGGCTTCGAACAGGGTGTTGTGCAGACCATCGAGTCGTTCCTCGATGAGTTTGCACAACATCGGCATGATCTGCGTGAGGCCGTGCAGTTGCTAGACATGTGCATCAGTCAGGTAGACAAGATGGTGCGTGTTGGTGACGGCATGGCCAAACAGATGAACGAGTTGCGCCGTGTGCGTGATCAAGGAGACGAGCATGAGGATTGAGTTGCAGCAACATGCGGCTGACATCCGCATGGCCACTGAGGCAGATGCACACCTGCCGTGGTATGACTACACGCGACTGGCAGCAGTCAACACGTGTCCGACGTGGGGCGTGCTACGCTACGACATGCACAAGCAGGCAGCCGGTGCTGGCCGTGCCATCGCGTTGGAAGCTGGCAGTGCAATGCACGATGTGTTTGCATTCGTGCGCCTTGTCACACTGTTGGAGTGGCACCAGAAGGACAAGCCGCAGCACTTCTTGGACCAAGTATGGAACTACCAGTGCACACGCCTGTATGGTGGTGAACGCGCAGAGCAATTGATCGCTGACTGTCAGGGTGCCAATGACACCAGCGATCTGTGTCGGCGTGGTGCTATCTCAGTGCTGAACACAAGTGGCTTCTATGATGATCCACGTGACAAGCAACGCACACTGTCGAACATGGAGGAATGTGCGTATGCATACATCAACCGTTGGCGCTTTGATCATCCTGTGTGGGTGCGCAATCCCAGCGACGCTACTAGCGATGTGGGTATCGAGGTGCCTTTCGATGTCGTTGTCAACATCACAGGTGTGCATCCTCTATCTATCCGCTTTGCTGGCAGGATTGACGGCCTACACACTGATGCACTCGGACGGCTGACCGTCCATGACAACAAGACCGCCTCCCGTCTGGGCGACGCCTGGACCATGGCACAGGAGATCAGCCACCAGTATACTGGATATTGTATAGCCGCATCGGTATTCACACAACAGGTGGTGTCGAGGTGCGACGTATTGGGGCTTGCAATACCGCTGCCGAGGGCGTATGATTTCGGTGGTTTCGCAAGGGAGGGGATGAGCCGAGACACCCACCACTTACAACGCTGGCTGGTCTGGTTGATCCACAGTGTGAACATGCTGCTCACATACCGTGGTGATCCGTTCTCAGCGCCCAAATACACGCACTCGTGCAACCGCTACTTCAGGCCATGTTCGTTCATTCCGTTCTGCTATGCAACGGATGAAGAGCAGCAGGACATGCTGTCTGAAATGGTGGATGACGAATGGTCACCATTGCAGAAGAAGGTGGTGCTCCAAGGCGTGGGCAGTGAATAACACATGCGCTAGCGCGCATGTGTAAAGAAGAAAGGAGACATGCATATGGATGAGATAGAGTATAGGAAGATGTATAATGAAGCATGTAATGAATTGAATAACAACAATCCTATTCGTGCTTCTCTTATTATTCTACAACTAATCAATCATCTCAATGAGCGCATTGATGATTTGCATGTGGAGGATGATGACGATGGCTGTTAGTCCTCCACAACGTAGTGAGATGCCTCGTCCTCGCTTCGGACCAATCAGTGCAGCGAATGCACGTATGTCATTGCTGCTGTGGGGTGCAAGTGGCTGTGGTAAGACAACACTATGTGCAACTGCACCAATGAACATGTTGTGGTTGCAGTTCGATCCTAACGGTGTGAACAGCTTGACACACTATCCCAATCTGCATAGAATACGACACATCAACGCAGTTGGGTATAGTGCGAGTGTGATCGATGCGGAGTTCAGCAACCAAGACCCATTCGGCATCGAGGCAGAACTCAAAGAGAATCCAAATGTGCAGACGTTGGTAGTCGATAGTGCCACCACACTTGCGGACCGTGGTCTAGAAATAGCAGTCATCAAGCAGAACAACACGTCATACGACGTGCCAGGACGGCATGGTTGGGGCACACGCAACCAGATCATCCGTCGCTACGTGTCGAAGCTGATGCAGATCGCTGCTGCACATGACTTGCACTTCATCATCACAACACATGAACACACGTTCCAGAAGATAGAGAATGGACCAGTCAGTATCACATTGTCGCTGAGCGAGAACCTTGCCAATGAGGTTGCAGTGCGCTTCAGTGAGGTGTGGCACATGGAGGACACCGGCAGTGCACGCCTAATCTACACACGTGCGTATGCCAACTACAAGCCGATGAAGACACGTATGTTCTTGACACCAGACAGTGTTGTTGGTGGCAAGTTCATCGTCCACTACGACGCGAATACATGGACTGGCGATGGCATTGCTGAGTGGTGGCAACAGTGGAATGACAATCAGGGCCGTAAGATACCACTGCCTGTGAAAGGAAGGTGACAAAGATAAGCCCATGCCGACATGCGACATGGGCCTGAAAGGAAACATGCAAGACTAACCACTGTCCGAGGTGCGGACGGTGGGAGTATAGTCCACCCCATCAAGGAGTTCAAGTCTCATGTCTGGAACACAGAACCAGATCACGATCGCTTCGTTCACGTCCGACATCACGAATGCGCCACCCCCGCCTCTGCTGCCCCCACGCAGCTATCGTGCTGAACTCATGGGTGCAGCAATCAGGCCGGTGGCGTCCAACCCTAACCACCTGATGTGGAACCTTACGTTCCGCGTCCCGCCCGAAGAGTATCCGGCTGACTATGATGGCGACCCCGAAGGCACCATCATCTACTATAGTCGTGCACGTGCCGAAGACAGCATGCGTGGCCGTCACGATACGCGCAAGCTGATGGAGAAGATCGGTGGGCCGCTGTCCATGCGTATCGACTGCAACGAGTTGATCGGTCTGTGGGCCAACGTCGAGGTCGTCCACAGCACGTTCAACGATGAGACGCGTGCTCAGGTTGCTCGCGTCCTGGCGCCGTAATATATAATGCACACGCGGTTGCCAAGCGCAGCCGCGTGTGCTACACTTCAGTGTCAATCAACGGAGGAAGTCATGAGTGGTTCTACCCAGCCCCAGGCTCGGGCTGGCAATGGTGAACAGCCAGCACCGAAGCGCAAGCGCAACCGCAGCCCCAGTATGCCAAAGCCTGCATTCGTGATCATGCAGCTTCTGGGCGATGACAATCAGCCGATGCAGTTCGACAAGCGTCGCGTCAAGGTTGTCGCTGTGGAGCGTCAGGCTGAGAAGGTGCTGGAGGCAGTGGAGAGCGGTGCACATCCCAACGCTTTCTATCTGCGCGTCATCGTGCCTGTGGCCGCTGGTGCACGCAAGGCAGCAAGCGCATAGCTAACAGGCCGATAGAGGGCCGCATCGATCCAACCCGGTGCGGCCCTTTCTTCTAACTACAACATCTGAGACAAGGAATGCACATGACAAACACTGACCCGGACGAAATGCTCGGTCTGCCACAGCCCATTGTGTGGGATGACGTGCAGAACCAAGCCATCGATGCGTGCTGCGATGTGTCCAAGCGCATCGTTGCAGTGACTGGCAAGGCAGGCACAGGCAAGACCATCCTGCTGCGCGAAGTGGAGAAGCGTCTGCGCCAAGCTGGCTACGTGGTGCAGGCCAGTGCACCGACTGGCAAGGCAGCCAAACGCATCAATGAGGCGACTGGCTTGCAAGCCATGACCAATCATCGACTGCTTGGCTTCGGCTTGCCACGTGAGATGGAAACAGAGAACGACAAGGGCGAGAGGGTGATCGTCAAGGTCAGCACAGGACCACGCTTCGGCCCTGGTCAGCCACTGCACTACGACACCATACTGTGCGATGAGTATGCAATGGTCAATCAGGAGATCAACCGCAACCTCATCGATGCGCTCAAGGCTGGTGCACGCATCTGCATGTTCGGTGATGTGAACCAACTCAAGCCGATAGAAGAGGACAAGCGCCTCAATGAGCAACCATCGGCATTCCAGAATGCACTACAGAAGTTTGGTGGGATCACACTCGACACGATCCATCGGCACGATGCAGGCTCTGGAATTGCTCGCAACGGTGCACTCATTCTGCAAGGACGGGTGCCCCGTAGTGGTGACGACTTCGCGCTCAGGCAGACAGATCAGCCTGTCCGTGCAGTGCAGGAATTTGTCCAACTGTGTCGCGATGAAGGACATTCATACGCTGATGCAGACCACCAAATCATCACCTGCATGAACAAGTCGTGGATCGGCACGCAACGTCTGAACATGGTCATCCAGTCCATGTTCTGGGATCGGCACAGGCCGTTCATCGAACTGCCGCGCTACAAGATCGCAGGTGAAGACCAGCCACCTATCCGTGTGCAAGTGGGCAGCAAGGTAGTCTACACTGCCAACACCTACAACATGGATGGCCTTGGCACATCCTATGCCTTCAATGGTGAGGTTGGCATAGTGTCCGAAATAGACTACAATGAAGGCATCGTCGAGATAGACTTCGGCGATCGTGCCGTTGCCGTGCCGCCAATCCTTATCACTGTGCACAACAATGGCAGAGTGGTGGAGGGTGATCCTCGTCGCAACATCGACTTGGCATATGTGTTGACGACACACAAGATGCAAGGATCGGAGGTGAAGCATGTCTGCTATGTGATCAACAAGGCAACTACGTGGGGGCAGTCAAGGAGGAACTTCTACACTGCCGTCACTAGAGCACGAGAGCGGTGCACTGTGTTCTGTGATCCGCACTCGTTGGCAAAGTCAACAAGATATGCAGGATGAACCACGGCCATGCCGTTTGTAAAACTGAACAAATCACGCAGTGGTGCTTACTACGACAACACAGAGCCACAGGTTCGCATGGGCTATCGCTTGCAATCCGACATCATGCCATCACGTGCCATCTACTTCGCTCTCACCCAGAGTGCCGTTGCTGCGGCAGGGTGGAAGGCCGAAGAACGGCCCAATGGCCGCGTTGTGGTAACCGTTGACATCCTTGAGGGCACGCATGATGATGCGGGCTTCCTCATGCTGATGCCAGACCCGAAGGGCTACTCGTTCGGCACCAATAGGGCCACTGGGGAGAACGCCACCAACACGTCACTGACATGCCATATCATCGCTGCCAAGTTCAAGCACTACGTGATGAACGATCCCGATGAGATCGACCCGCACGTTGTCGAACACTCATATATGGAAGGGGGCATACTCATCCAATGCCCTGACTGGCTACGCTACAATCCACTGTCACTGCCAGTCAGGCAGGAGCCGTCACCACCACGCCCTACAAAGGACGACGCCGACAATAAGATGCTGCCAATGAACAGGCAGCAGCGGCGTCGTCTGGTGCACGATGCTATGCGTGTCTACAAGAAGTAAGCCTATGCGCCCTCAGCAATGGGGGCGCTTCCCATGCATGGAGGACTGCCATGATGAAGACGCCTATCGTCAACATTGCGGAGATGAACAATGAGTTGGCTACAGTGGTCGCCGCTGCTGGCCTCGTGTTTGACTGTGGCTGCGGTGGTAGGCTTGATAGTAGTATTGCTATCGTGGCTGAGGCACCTGGAGAGCGAGAGGTGCAAATTAGGCAGCCGCTTATCGGTGGTTCAGGAAAATATCTCTGGGATCGTCTCCGATCTGAACGCATTACACGCAACGATGTCTACATCACTAACGTTGTTAAGCGAAAGCTCGTATCCGCTGCTGACGGGCACGACATCACTGATCGACAAGGCAAGATTACCCTCACGCGACAAGAACGACATGCATGGCGTCATATACTTTGGGAAGAACTTTCTCGGCTGCCCAACTTGCAGTGTGTGGTTGCGCTGGGAGGGTATGCGCTCGAAGCGTTGGTTGGATATGACAGCATTACGAAAGCTAGAGGAAGCGTCTTCCCCATCGACATCGCTGGTCATCGAGTGCAGGTCTTGGCGACCTATAACCCCGCCCACGTGATGCGTGAACCACGCATGGAGATCGTGTTTCGCTTCGACTTGGACAAGTTGCGGAGGTTGCGTTGTGGTGAGTTCTCAGTTCCCAAGATCAATGCGCACATCAATCCTTCGTTCGAGGATGCTATCACGGCAATACGCGACTTGCATGATGCACGCGATCCAGTCGCCTATGACATTGAGACAATGGCTGGCGAGACAGCATGCGTTGGCTTTGCAGCATCAAATACAGAAGGGATATGTATCAACTTCCGTAGCCAAGGGCGGAACACGTATACGCTTTGGCAAGAGCGGGACATCAGGCTGGCGCTTCAATCGTTATTTAGCAATGAAGCAACTAAGTTTGTCACGCAGAACGGTCACTACGACGCTACATGGTTGTGGTTCAAGGATCGTATACGGCCGCACAGGCATTGGTTCGATACAATGCTGGCACACCATTACTTATATCCCAGCCTTCCACATGATCTGGCTTTTATCACGGCGCAATACACTGACCATCCCTACTACAAGGACGAAGGCAAGCTATGGAAGGAAGAGGGCGACATCGATGCGTTCTGGGAATACAACGTCAAGGACTGTTGCATAACGCGCATGGCCTATGAGCGCATGGACAAGGAGTTGGCAGACGCAGGACTGCGTGACCGCTTCTATGATCACGTCATGCGCTTGCAGCCAGAGCTGATTGAGATGACCATCAACGGAGTGAGTGCTGATGAGCGACGACAAGGGCGATTCGCTGAGGAACTCGGACGGCAGCTTGACGAAGCAAGGGCTGTATGTCAGAGAGCGGCACAAGAGGCTACTGGCATTGCAACTTACGAGTTTAATCCCAACAGCGGTCAGCAGGTCGCTGCTCTCTTCTTTGACCAACTCGGCCTGGTCGGACGAGGAAGGTCAACTGATAAAGACAATCGTGAGAGAATTAGAAAGCATCCAAGAACATCGCCAGCAGCTAGAGAACTTGTGCGTGCAATTGATGAATACAAAGAGCACCACAAGTTCGTCACCACATATGTCAGTGCAGAGCCAGACACTGACGGACGGTGGCGTTGCTCCTACAAGCAGACAGGTGTCCAGTCCGCGCCAGGACGGCTGAGTAGCAGCCAGACGTATTGGGGCACTGGCCTCAATATGCAGAACATCCCTGAGAGCGCCAAGGATATGTTCGTGGCACCACTCGGATGGGAGTTCAGCTACTACGATATGAGCCAGATCGAAGCACGCATTGTGGCACATCTAGCGGACATACCGAAGTGGAAGTCACAATTCGAAGAAGCACGTTGCAATCCAGGCAGTTATGATGCACATTGCGCCTTAGCATCAGAGATGTTCAAGGTGCCATATGACCAAGTTCCTCGACATGATAGAGACGAGGGAGGACGCCCGACCATCAGGTATATTGCCAAGCGTTGTCGCCACGGACTCAACTACCGAATGGCTGCCGACAAGCTCGCCACCGTCACAGGGTTGTCATTCGTTGAGGCAGAACAAGCCTACCGTCTATACCACATGGCGACCCCAGAGGTCCAATTGTGGTGGGATGACGTTATACAATTCGTGCGACGGAACGGGCAGATCACTACTTGTCTTGGTAGACGATGGATGCTGCTAGAACGCTTCGAGCACGATGCACTCGATAGCGTCATCGCCTTTGAGCCGCAGTCAATCAATGGTGACTGGACGAGTGGCGTCATTTATAAGTGCCACCACGACCCAGAGTGGCCACCGTCAGCGCGGATCATCATGAATGTTCATGACGCTAACATTGCCCTCAACCGACACGAGGATGGTGAGGCAGTCCGCAGCATCATGCAACGCCATGCGCAACAACCCATCTGGATCAACTCGATACGCAACCGATTGGCTGGTGAGAACAAACCAGAACCACTGATCGTGCCTGCCGAGATGGGCGTGTCACAGCCCGACGAGTATGGTATACATAGGTGGTCAACCATCCATAAGCTGTGAGACGACAATGAACTACCAGCGGCTCGTGCCAGCCAACAGCTTCATGGGCCGCTACCTCTCTTACATGCAGAACCAAGAGACAGCGCCAGCATACGACTGGTGGACAGGACTGTTCTGCGTGTCCGCTGCATGCGCCAGACGCACGTATGTCGATAGGCCACGTGCGCCTGTGTTCCTCAACTTGTTCGTCATCCTGGTTGGTGAGTCAGGCATACCGCGCAAGAGCAGTGCCATTGCCATTGCCAAGATGCTAGTGCGCAGCGTTATTGACACAGATGCTGCGATATGGCACATTGATGCCAAGGTCACACCGGAGAAGTTGGATGCCACTCTTCACACTCGAACTATGGAACATGGCACTGCGCAGTTGTGTATCACTGTTCCTGAACTTGCAGTGTTCATGGGCACCGAGCGATACATTGCGGCCATGCCCGTCTTACTTACCGACCTATACGACTGCCCATCCATACGGGAGGGCGGGGGAACTATTGAGCGCGGTGGAGTCATGCAACGCAATGTTTGGGTTGCCTTTCTCAGCGGCTCTACCCCCGTCTGGCTTCTCAAGACCGTCAACCCCAATGTGGTTGAAGGAGGATTTACGTCCCGATGCTACTTCATCGTTGCCAACAAGCCGAAGCGGCGTATTCCGTGGCCAGACAGACTAGACTACACACTGTGGCAGGACATGAAGGAGGACTTGCAGATACTGCGCACAGAAGCAGAACGCAAAGGGCCGATAACGCTAACACCAGAGGCACTAGCTGTATACACACAATGGTATGAGAATAGAACGCACTCACTCGATCCGTTCAAGCAGTCGTTCGAAGCACGTGAGGACGCTCACGTTCTACGAGTGGCTGCTCTGCTCAGTATCAACGACGGCACTTGGTGCATCGGGCGTGCACATGTCCGTATTGCCGCACGCCTCATTGCTGGCGTCAAGGATAGCGGTGGCGCGCTATTCGAGAACGCAGAGGCAAGGACCAAGTTCGCAGTAGCACTCGACTTGGTGCGCACCATGCTCATCAGTGCAGGCATGGACCCTGTGCCTAGGCACAAGCTGTTCCAACGTGTGCGTGGTCATCTTGTGGCAGAAGACTTCAACACACTGATGGATGTGCTGCATGAATGCAAAGCCATACAGCGCTTCGAGTTGGAACACGACAGTGGCAAGGGCCGACGTGGCGAGTGGATACGTGGCACTCAGTTGCTACTTGCTAAGAGGCTTGGCGAGACAGTGTTGGAACGCTTCATCTGAACTGTGACATGTCACCCTGCCAGTTGATGCCTTGCTGGACATTGACAGGCACACCTGCCACACTACTAAGCTCTGCATTCAGGTCATCGACATAAGCCATCACCTGTCGCCACTTGTCTGCCAGATCGCGTGTGCGCTCATTCATCCACTGTCTGCGCTCTGCTGGGTTCAACATCTGCTGACCCACTGCGTCCATTTGCGCTCTGATTGCATTGATCTGTGGCAACAGTGTCTGGTCAAGGAAGCGCAACTTGCCAGACGTGAGCAGATACATCGAGCGCAGTTGTGGATCAGTCGGTATCTTGCCCTGTTGGCCGGGATACGTTGGCACTGCCAATGGCTGCTGCCCTGGTGTGAAGCCGAAACGTGACTCACTGCCTCCGTATGCACCCTCTGTCTTGCGCATCTGTGCAATCGCCTGCTGCCCTTGTTCAGCAATCGGTGGCTGTCTAGATGCACGCACTTGATTCTCAAACAGTAGCGTGTTGCCCTCTGCGTTGTAGTCCTTCAGTCCTTGTAGCCAGTCCTGACCAACGTATCCAGCAGCAGTTGCCCACTCGTATCCCTGTGCGTGGTAGCGGAACAGGCTTGTTGCCTGATCGAACAACGCACCACCAGCACCGAATGCGTTGGCGAACAACTCGCTCCAACGCTTGCCTTCACCATTGCGCATGGCGCTGTCATTTGGTGACATGCCTGGCAACGGATGGAAGTCGCTTGGCGCCTGGAAGAACGAACGCAGTCCGAAGTCACCTGTCTTGTAGTCATTCCATGCACGTGCGAAGTCAACGCGCCCAGATGCACCAGCAGCAGCAAGCGGAGCCTTCATCCACACTGGGAAGTCAACGAAGTTCAGTGAGTCGTTCAGGCCGTGCTCCATCATGGCAACCTCAGACTTGTCCAAGTGCTCTTGGCCTAAGTCCTTGATGCGGCTCAGGATGTCAGTTGCTGTCTTGGGATCAGCAGCAGCCTGTTGCACACCATGCAGGTGCATCAGCACTGCTTGCGTGTATGCCCACAGCAGTCGCATCTCCTGTGGCACTGGCAGCATGATGACACTGTTCGCACCGTCCGTGCCATTGTAGATCGGTATGTTGGCTACACGCTGCTCTGTGCTCATCTCATTGACGAGATGATTGATGTTGGCCTGCGATCTGAACGCAGTGGCCAACACTGCAAAACCAAGCATGCCATATGATGCCAGTGCTGCGGCAGACGTGTTGATTGGTTCCTCTGCCAACGCACGGCCAAACCTGCGTGTGCCCTGCACAGCGACGTTGGCATATGGCACATGCTGGCGGACCGTCTGCGCTGTCTTGCTTCCACCAGATATGGACGGATCACCGACGATGCCGCGTATCTCCGAAGCAAGCACGTTGGGGTCCATGCCACTGTCACGGTTGAGTCGATACAGCCAGCGGTGTGTTGACTCACTGGCGTTGATGAACTCTGTGCTGATCCAACGCTTCAGGTCCATGACGAACGGACGCGCAGACATCGATCCGTCTGCGTTCATGAGCACTCGTGGCTCAAGTTGTGCAACACCAAGCCTGATGGCTCTGTCTTGGCTGTCACGACTGAGCAGTGGTATCTCCATTGCCTTCTGCAATGACTGCCCACCGATGCCGCGTGTGCCCATCTCGTATTGCAACGAACGTGTGTAGATGTCCATCAGGTTGTCGCTGAAGTTGCGTAGTGCCTGATCGCCAACGATGGACCTGATGACCTGAATGGGTGCATCCATGTTGTCTGGCCTGAACGCACGTGATGCAGCAAGCACCAGTCTGTCCTTGAGACCACTGAGGTATTCGGGCGTGAACGCAATCGTATTGCCAATCACATCGAATGGTGCAGTGATGGCCTTTGGTAGTCCTGTGGCACGCGCTACGAGACCACCAGACAGATCGCCTGTCGCGTTGATTGGTGCCTGTGCCGCAGTGAACCACGCATTACGCACGGGCACGAAACGGCCAGTGGCAAGTGATGACACACCAGTTGTCATCTGTTGCAAGAGCCTACGTGTCACACCCATGCTGTCTTGCATAGCACGTTGTCGGGCAACGTTGGCGCCAACCAGTGTATCGAATATCTCTGGATGATCGACACGCCAATGTTCTGCACCAGTGCTACGATAGATGGTGATGGTCGGTTCACGTGCACCAAGTGCAGCAGTGCCAAGTGATGGATACAGAGTTGGCTGTTGCAGAACCATTGGGCTTGGCAATACGCTCTGATACACGAACTGTGCAGAGTCAGGGAATGCCTTCTGCACACCAACTTGGTGATCTATAAATGCAGTTTGTGCATCGTTCACATCTGCTTCACGCATTGCCGCTTCAAGATGCTGCATCATTGCATGTAGTGGATCAGTGATGCGTTGTTCTATGCCACCACCTGGTGCCAACACTCGTGGCCCGACGATCTGTCGGATGCGTCCTTCACGATCCGTCTCAGGGATGAAGTGTTGGTGGTCGTTCTTTATCGCTGCGGCGTCAGCGATAGGCAGCCGGTTGCGTGCTTGTAGTATGTCAACTGTGCCAAGGCCAATCATGTCGCCGCGCACAAGCAGATTGTTGACTACTGGATCGCTTGTGGCACGCGCAATGATGGCATCCAGTTCCTGCGTTGACTGGTGATAGAAGTTGTGCCGCAACTCATCAACAGTTGTCACACCATACGCTTGTGGTCCACTGCGCAGCATGATGTTGCGATTGTCTTTCTCGTCACGTGCCTCGACAGCATCAGCCCATATCTTCCTGCGTGCTGGGTCCAGGTTCACAACATCATGCACGAAGTCGGCAGGGCGCGGGATTGACCTGCCACTGATTGGGTCACGGCCAGTAACAAGGAACTGCATGAACTTTGCATCCCATGCCTGTTCATCGAATGCCATGCCCATCTGTGCGGATAGGCGCTTGCTGTATGCTGGGTTGTCACTGGTCAACTGTATGTAGTTGCGTAGCTGTGCAACAGCATCGAGGCCCCATGTCTGTGCCTTCACGCCCCAATCGCGTATGATGTTCTGTGGTGGATCAGGCGGTGGTGGTGCATTCGGATCACTGATCTCTGCACCTGTGCGCTTGATCACACTGTCGTTGTAATCAGCAGCCTCCTGTGCATACTCGGGATTGAGCATGCGTGCAGAACGCTCAGCAGCAGTGGCACGTGCACCAATCTGTGCAGCCCTGCGTGCACCTGCGACACCAGCGAGGCCAGCAGCCAACTTGATGAAGTTGTCGATTAGTGTGTATGGACTCTGCCCTGTGTCGGGCGTAGCAACTACGGCATTATCTTGTGCGAGTGGTTGGCTGGTTTGCGGAAACGTCTGCCGAAGCAGTTCTTGCAAATCCCTCGGTTGTGCTGTGGGCGGCTGTGCTGTAGGTTGTGCTTGCTGCTGTTGTGGTTGTGCAAACGTCCTAGTCAGCACGTCCTGCAACGACTGTGGTTGCTGTGCGGCTTGTGCAGCACTGTCAGGTCCAAACAGTTCATGCTCACGTGCATACTGTATTGCTTCGTCAGCGGCAGTCAGACCACCACCGAACTTGCCACCAATTTGTGCCGCATGCACAGCGTTGGCAGTCGTTGGCACCAAGCCAAGCACAGGACGCAGCAATGCAGGTGCAGCACCACGCACCGCACCCATGACACCAGCCGGTGCCATTGGTCCGAGTGCACCAGCACCAGATGCTATGCCATGCAGTATACGTTCAGCAGCGTTCTGTGGCTCAACGCCACCCATTGTGTTGTATAGGCCCTGTTCAGTCTGCAATGCATGCTGACCAGCAGTGGCCATGAACTCAGGTGCATGTCCGATACTGTAGCCTGTAGCTGCTTGGCCAAGATCACTAGCGGCATCATACAGACCACCACCCATGCCGAGTATGCGTTCACCAAGTGACACACCGGGGATATAGCCAGCAATGCCTTCGAGTTGCCGATCAGGCATGAAGTTGGTTGCGAACGACGATGCGTATCCAGGCCCGACGATACGAGCACTTCGGATCAGTGTGTCGAGTAGTGTGTCACTCATTGCATGCGCTTCCCACGTGCATCATATACGACATACGAGCCATCTGGTGACATGCCAAGGAACTGTGTTTGGTTGCCGACTGCCTTGCCACCATTGCGCGTCATCAGGCGTTGAACGTTGTCTACGAAGTCAGGATCAGCGATAGGCTTGTTGGTCTTGTCATCGTTGCCCAACATGCGCAATGCACCAAGGTATGCACGTCCATCAACTGCGTTCTCTTGGAACCCTGGTGGATACTCACGCAATGCCATCTGCGAGGCTTGTGCACCACCACCTTGTTGAGTATACTCTGGTGGCAACTCAACAAGCTTCTGTCGTTCACGCACATCACCGGCAGTGCCGGGTGCAGGCTTCAGCCCTGTCCTGCTTGGTGGTGTCGGCGGTGGCTTGCCTGTTGGTGGTGACACAGGTGGACCCTTCACCGGTCCTTGTTGATAGCCCATGTCTGACAACCACTTGGCAACTGCGGCAGGCCCTTGTGCGAATACAGCAGGTGGTATCGGCACGTTCATTGGCGAATTGCTCAACTCGCCCTGTGGCGTAACAGTCATGTGCACGCCTTGTGGCATCATCTGCTTCAGCAGGTCCGTAGCATATTGGTTCAGGCCCTCTTGCTTCTTGACTTGCAACTGTAGTGGATCAACCTGAGTAGTCAGGATGCCAGTCAGACGTTTGAACTCGTCTGGTCCTAGCTGACCGCCAGCGTCTATGTAGTCCTTTGCAGCAGCAGCAATCGCCTTTGCAATGTTGGCCTGTGCTGACTGGAAGCCCTGATTGACAAATGCCTGCGCCTGCTCCGGTGGCAGTGCAGACAAGATGTCACGCACGCCACCAACACCAAGTGCAATTGCCAAGCCATTTGGCTTGTCTAGGTAGTTGGGGATGGCATTGATCAGCGACTCATGCTGCTGTGTTGCAAGCACACGATTGGCATAGTCGTGCTGTGCTGCAAGCTCGTTAGTGTATTGGTCCTGGCTGGCCTGTCGTGACAGCCTGTTGTATGTCAACTGATCCTGTGCGAACTTATTCGTGCTGGGATTGGCAGTCATCTGCTCCAGAATGGAGTCCTCTGGATACGGCAAATCGATGCGCGGACTTGGCAGTTGGAATGGTGTGAGTGCCATCTATCTACTACCTTGGTGTTAGGTTGCCGAACTCATCTTGCACGAAGTTGGATGGATTGGTCGTGGCCGTGCTTGGTCCTGGCCCAAACAGACCACTGAGGAAGCTCAAGCCAGTCTTCGCTGTGTTGGTGCCGAGGAACTGTGACAGGCTACCAAGCCCTGACTCAGCGTCGGACAGGCCCGCTAGTGGATCGGGCACCTTGCCGGCAGCAGCACCAGCAGCACTGCCAGCAGCACTGACTGCACCAGTCTGTGCATTGAGACCAGCAGCCATCGATGATGGTGCGAACAGCGCCCTACTAGTCAGTGCACTGATCATGTCCTTGTTCGGATTGTTGGTCGCTATGCTCGGGAACTGGAACTGTGCAGTGCCAGCACCTATTGCACCCTGCAAGTCACTGAGCAGCCCTTGCCTACGCGCATTGTTGACTTGTTCAGCGCCAGTCATGCCCTGTATCTGTGCTTCATTCATGCCTTGACGCAACTGACCTGCACTCTCACGTCCCAACTTGGCCAGTATGTCGCCAGCACCCGTGCCAGTGCGTGCAGCTTGTGTCACTGCATCTTGCACAATGGGCCTGAACGTCTGGTTGTTGGCGTCTGCAACACGTGTGGTCAGCAAGCCAGTGAGCCTATCCGCAGTCATGGGCTGGAAGTTCTGGAATCGACGCATGGCCGCATCGATCATCGGCTGTGCACGCATCGCGTTGGTCGCTGCCTGTTCATTGGCAGCCTGTGCCATGCGCATGTCAGTCGTGTTGCGCATGATCGTGGCCAAGTCACTTGCTGTCTGCGCACGTTGCGGCAATGGTCCAAGCGTGCTGACCCACTGGCCTGTCGCTGGATCGAAGCGCAGTGCATTGCCCATGCTGTCAGTGAAGCCAGCACGTGCCATCTGGTTGATGAGTGCACCACCTTGGCCAGCCTGTGTAGCATTCTGGCGTGCAAGTGCAAGCTGATCGGCAAGCAGACCGAATGACTGATTGGCCTGCTGATTGCCTCCGAACAGTGACTTGCCAATGCCGATGCCAGTGCTGGCCAGACTGGCAATGGCGGCTGCTGTTGCGAGTGCCATGCTACAACACCTTCATATACATGCGCTCTATCTCAGTGAAGCCGAGCTTGGGAAACAGAGGCTCCGTGTTATAGACCATGCGGAAGCCATGGATCATCATGCCAACGCCACTCATCCTGAAGTCCGTCTCTGCGTGCTTGACCAGCTTCGTCCCAATGCCCTGACCACGGAAGTCAGGATCGACTGCCAACGTGTTGCACAGTGCGAACTTCATGCCCTTGTGCTGTGCATGGTAGCCAGTCAGATACATTGCGAAGCCAACAAGCACATTCCCCATCCGTGCAGTGTATATCGTCAGGTTGCCTGCCTTCTCGATGTTGGCGTATACTTGCCAGTCCATCTCCAATGGAGGCTGTCCGCGTGGTGCTTCCTCTGTGCGCTCATAGTAGTCCTTGATGAGTGCATCGACTTCAGCCAGACATTCGACAAGGCGCTCTCTGCGTATGCGCATCAGAACGCTCCTTGGTTGCCGAGGCCACGCTTCTGCTGTGCCAACTGTTCAGGCGTTTGGAAGAATGGCGACGTGCCAGGTATCGGATTGATAGCACCTTGTGCAAACGGATTGACTGCACCTTGTGCCACACCACCACGGTTCAGCAACTCGTTGATGTCTGTGAACTTCGTGTCACCGACAGCACCACGCAATGCACCAGCGAAGTTGGCAAGGTCAGACGTTGCACGTGACGTGGCCTGTCCACCGAATGCACTCGGATCGAACGTCTGATTGATCGTCAGTCCACTTGCTGCGTTGCGCGCACCACTGATGATGTCATCGATGTGTGATCTGTCAGTGTCTAGGATGCCACGTCCCAAGTTGGTGATCGTGCCGCGTGCTGACTCCAACTTCTGTCCCAACAAGTCATTGGCAGCAGTGAAGCCGCTAGGCGTCAACAGGTTGCGGTTGACTGCATTGGTCAACTGCTGGCGCAGCGGATCGAACTGCTCATTCAGTATCTGCTCCGTAGGTCCAGCCAGTGTGCTGTCAGGTATGAGGTTGGTCGTGAAGTTGGGCGTGAACAGATTGTTGAGTGCAGCCGTGGCCTGTGTGCGCTTGCCACTTGTCACGTTGCCAATGATCTGATCGCCAAGTGTCGTTGGGAACGCAGCAGCAGGATTGGGGTCCAAGTCGGCAATGCTGTTGAATTGACGCTGCAACGTTGGCTGTATGTCAGTCGTCATGTAGGCATTCGGATCGACGCCTTGCAATTGGAACTGGCGTATGACATTCTGCAATGCGTCGTTGTATGCCGTCTGCCTATTGGTTTGGAACGTGCTCTCAGCAGTGTTCGCCGCAGCCTGCTTAGCAGCATCGGCTTGTTGGCTCTTCGCTGCCTCGTCTGCTTGTCGCTGTGTGATCTCAGCGTTCAACTGTTGTGCCGCACTCTGCCCACCACTGGCCACGCTGAACGGTGTGCTGGTGAATGACCGTCCACTGATCGGATCAGTCAATGTCGTCTCAGTGAAGCGTGGATCAGGCCCACCACCGCCACCTTTGCGCACACCTGCGAATGTCAGATGGTCAATGTGCCCACTCGGTGTGAACATCAGCGTGTCCTCTTGTATAGCGTCCCTGACGGCACGAACCTGAACTGGCGCAGCATGTAGTCAATGGCCAGCCTGTCGATCTGCACTTCATCACCGCCTTGTATCATCACCGCACCATGCACAATGAATGCCCAATCGATGAAGCCCTGCATCAATGACTTGGCAATGCGTCCTCTGCCAACTGTCCCTGGCCGCACGAACCACAGATCAACATAGGCACCCAGAGCGGCGCTGAAGTAGAAAGGAACCACATGGCCGCCCAAGAAGCCACAAGCGCAGTCTGTGTCGTCATAAGCCAAGCGACAGTAGTAGGCGTCATGGTCCATGACTCCGATGACCATGCGCCGTGCGAACGCTGCATCGTATGCTGGTCCCGTCTTGGCAAATGGTGTAAGGTCATGGAGTTCTGCTCCCAGTGTCACTACGTCGTCGAGGTTGTGTTCTGCGAATGGCACGATCCTCATGTGATACCATGTGCAACCAATCGCGACTGGATGTTCTGCAAGCAATTGACGCACAATGCGATCAATGACATTGGCGATATGGCCAGCGTCGGATTGGCACCCGTAGGATCACCACCAGTGCCATCAGGTGCCTTGATGCCTGCAATCTTCACACACTCAGGATACACAGACTGCACAGACTGTGCGCTGAAGCCACAGTCCTGTAGTCCTGTGCTGCCGTCAACATTGAGCCAGTTGAACTCAATTGGTGCCAATGCCATCATCGTGCTGATGCTGTATGTCATCGCTGTGACGTTGGTCTTGAACCTGTTGTCGCTGACCGTGAAGCCACCAGCCGAGATGATTGCACCTGTCGGGTTGACCAGTGCGTTGTCACTGCCACGCAACTGCAACACCACAGGGTTGCCAAACCCTGGTGTTGCACTCTTGACCGTCATCTGTATCTCACTGGCAGTAGGACGGTTGAACATATTCATCACGTTGTTCGTGTCATACCGTATCTGCCTGAACGGTGTGGTGACTGGTCCTGCCTCTGTGATCGTGCCACTGATCATGCCCAACGACAGATCACTCGTAGCGAAGAACGCATTGGGCTGCATCACACCCCATGTCAGTGTAGGCAGTCCTGAGCCATCCAGATTGCCGAACTGTATCTGGCTCAGTGTTGTGCTACTGCTGTTCCAGAACCCAACGTTGGTGTTGACTGGCACAGACCATGCACTGACTGATGGTGCAAAGCCTGCTGTGTCCGTGCGCGAGATGAGTCGCCCACTCGTGGTGACTGTTGTGCCACTGATCGTCAGTGGTCCTGTCACTGTCTGGCCACCAGCGCCACCAGTCAGCTTCAGGAATGGTTGTGCAGCGGCAGTGCTGTCCACGTATGACTTCGTAGTGGCCTGTGTGCCTACCGTTGGTGTCGTAGCAGGCAGGTTCAGTGCGCCGGTGAGCGTGCCACCAGTCAATGCCAGACGCAATGCGACCTGTCCATCCACGTATGACTTGTTCGTGGCCTGCGCCGCCACTGTAGGCGCAGCGGCTGGCAAGTTCAGTGCACCAGTCAGTGTGCCACCAGTGGTCGGCAAGAAGCCAACACCACCAACTCGTGCGTCTACATACTGCTTCGTCGCAGCACCAGTGACGGCTACTGGGTCGCCACTCAGAATGAGCAGCCCAGTCATCGTGTCACCAGCCTTGCTGACCTTCGTTGCGGCCGTAGCAGCACTGTTGGCTGCGTTGGTTGCACTCGTGGCCGCATTCGTGGCCGACGTAGCAGCAGCGGATGCACTCGCTGCGGCTTGCGTTGCGAAGTCACGTGCTGGTGCCTGCAACAACAACCACCGCGTCGGATTGGCTTGCCTGTCCTGGCTGAACGTAGTCGGTGCAGACGGTGAGGTGTGTGCGATCAAGCATGACCAGATGCTGCTGTCCACGCTGTCAATCACCGACACACCAACAGTGAATACTGTGTCGTTCTTCCAGATGCCGACGAGATTAGGCACACCAAGGAACGATGCCATCGCACCGTCAATGATGCGCAAGTCGTTGTTGATGTCCTGATCCCATGGCTCCTGGTCGAATGCAGGCAGCGTAAGCTTGAGGACAGGTGTGAACGTCGCCATCCTTATCTCCTAATGCTGCCATGCAGATACGCAATCGAGATGCTAATGAACCGCAGCTTGCGCTTCGTTGCACCACTCATGCGCAGCTTCAGCAGCTTGAACTTTGCATTGTAGCCAAATAGCCTCTCGTCACTGCTGAGCCTGCCACCACCATACGGTGCATCCCCGTATGAGGAGTCGCCATATCCACGACTATCGCCGCCAACGAATTGCATACTGAGCATGGCCTGATCCGTGCCCGGTGGTCGCTCCTTGATGTTGTCAACATACGCGCGTGCCGTGAATGTCGCATCACCTTGCGTATCCAGCGCAATATACTTGATGATCTTGATGTCCATGCGATGCTTGAAGTCTGCCCACGGCATCTCCCAATCGAACACCACGTCTTCACCTGCGCCACCACCGATTGCTGGATCATTGCGTCGATCCGCATTCTGTGTAGGACTGTCGAAGTCGTAGGCATAGAGCTTATTCCCCCTACTGAACACTACGTTCTGTAGTGCTGTGCGTGCTGCACTCTGCCAAATCCAACCACGCAGCCGTGCCCATGCCTGCACCTTGAGCGTGGGGATGTTCGTATAGCTGAAGCACACCGTCTCTGTAATCGTGGTGCCGCTGAACACAGGCACGAACAGCATGTATCGGAAGTTGCGTAGGTCGTATGTAGCGAACACATACTGTTCGATCTGCTGCTGTGACAATGGCTGTATGGCAGCAGTGACGAGTGGATCGATGAGATGCGACGCCCTGACTGGCCGTAGCGTATTGTTGAAGTTGATACGCGTGATGCTGTTCACACCGATGTTGTCACAGAAGAATGTGTCATCGCCAACTGATACCAGTGAGCGATGAGATAGGCAGCCGAACTCCTCGATGAAGCCATCATCCGTAGGTGTATGAACCTGCGGTGCGGTGCCGGTGAATACACCAAGGCTGATAGGCAACACTCCACGCTCAAACGTAACCAACAGCTTATCTCTGTAGGCCACCATGCCAGTGATAGTAGAAGAGCCAAGACTAACACGAGGACCAAGGTCCACATTGACAGCGTTGTTAGGCGCCGGGTCGTTGAAGTATGTGCCACTCGTGTCCTCAGCGCTAATGAATATGCTAGACGGGTCGTCTGACTTGCCTGCGAACACAGTGAAGCGGCCGTGTGTAATCACATACTTGGCGATCGGTGTGTTGACGTTGGTCAGGGACGCCTTGTCAACCAGGAACTGTGGCACCAAGAAGTTGGGGTCCAGCGGATGACCACTCACTATGAGTGGCTTGTCACGCCCATTGGTGATGATCAGGTCGTTGTTGAAGATTGTGAAGTCAACGAACGTCACACCAGTTGGCCATGAGCCAGCAGGATTGGCCGTCCAGAACGTCGGGTGCGCAGCCCTGTCAGCAGCGAACGTGCCTGTGGCTGCACTGGTATGTGCAACAAGACAGCGCCAGAACGTCCTGTCGGTAACGTCCATGGCGACCTGCCCAACTACGAATGCATGGTTGTTGGCCCATGCAGCGAAGTTGATTGGCAGTTGCAGCACCACACCAGCACCATCGATACGGCTGATCTGGCCACTGGCCTGCACCGTCCAGATGAAGTTGTTGAAGTAGATATGGTTGATGATCGCTGTCGTGTCTGGCAGTCCAGCCAAGAACACAGTGCCTGGACGCAAGCTCAATGAACCGTCGATGTTGCGCTCTAGGTTGTCGAGCACACGCGCATACTTCGGTGACATGTTGAGGTCAGTGTCAGTCACGTTCAGGCCACCCTCGAACGATCGAACGGTGCTGACTTGCAGCAGTGATTGCGGCTGGCTGCCGCGTGGATTGAGGCTACCTGTTGTCTTGGCCAGATACACCCATGTTGTCCTTCTGCCGTAGTGCGTTCACTTCATGCTGTGTGCATTGCGTCTGTATCGCTGCAATGTGACGTGCCACCAACTTGTATGGTTGGTCAGACAGATACATCATCACTTGGTTCCACTCACCAGCCGATAGCGTCACAGCGATCTGTTCATCAGGTGTCATCTGCGTCTCCGTGCTTGTAATGAGCCGTATGCGGCCATGGTGCCTCCACTGAATGTGCCAACAGTGGACAGGTAGACTGTCGTTGTGCTGGTCAGCGTGATGCGCATTGCACCAACATACTCACAACTGTTGGTGCCGACGTTGATCGTGCCGCTATGGAAGAACGCGCCTGCATTGGGTGCACCTGGATTGGTAGCACTTGTCGTGCTGATCCATGCCTGTGCAGGATTGAACGTTGTTGCTGTGCCAGTATAGCCAATCGACGCCCACACATCCCAATCACCAGCAGTCAGTGACACGTTGCACACATTGAGGTTCGTGCCTGTGGTCATGGCTACTGCCGAGCCAGCGGCCACGTTCGTAATCACGTGTTCACCAACTGCACCAGCATTGGCATTGTTATTCGTGTTCGTTCCACGGACGCCTGCCAACTGGTCAGGCTGTATTTGCACACCGCTGGTCATTGTCAGGCTGGCAGCAACGATGCTCATCACATCGACGCCGTTGATGTTCCAATACATGCCTGCGCCACTAGGCAGTATGCAGTTCAATCGTGCTGACTCCACGCCGAAGCCGACAGTTGTGCCATACAATGCATGGTGCTTCGACAAGTCAGTGTGTGACGCGCCGAACACTGATCCATGACTGATGCCGAGACCGTTCATCGCCAAGCCCGTTGACGACACGGTGGCAACATCCGTGCCACCAACGATGAGTGAGTGTGTGCCTGCTGCTGGTGTGTTGTAGTTCACTCTGTTGGCCGTTATGCCAATGCCAAACGTCGCACCATACAGGCTGATGTGCTTCGTCACGTCTGTCGGCGAAGCACCAGTCACAGAGCCAAACGTCACACCATTGTTGAACTGGATTGCAGGATTGGTGCCCGTTGCTGCAAGCAGGACGGCATTGGCAGCAGCAGCACCAGGAGTGATGCTGAACTTGTTGTTCGTGCCCGTGCCAACAGTCAACACCTTGTTGCTGGTCACTGCACCATTGATCACTGTGTCGGTCAGCCCATTGAGCGTGAAGCCGCCAGCACCACTGCTTGTCACTGACACTGGTGTTGCAGCGGAGGCACCTGGTGTTACAACAAGGGCATTGCGTGTTGCATCAAACGAACCAAGATAGATGGTGCCTGAGCTTCCTTTGTTGTTGGGGCCACACACATCTAGGTAGACGCTGCCCTGCTGCTTACCTGCTGGTGCATCACCAGGACCAATGAACAGGTTGCCAGTGTTGCCTCCTGATGATACACCAGACCTCATTGAGATCGCACCAGAGGAGCCACTGCCTGCAAACACATTACCAGTTTGCACCGCAAGGCTGCCTGAGCCTGTCGCAGCAGCAGTTGCGTTGGTCAGCACATTCAGCCCACCGCTGTCTGACCATGATGCAATCATCGCTGGTGTGGTTGGTGTGTGCCCTGGCTGCATGAATATGGGGTTGCGGACGGTGGCCTGACTTGCCTGAACACCAACTATGACGTATCCTGGTGTGCCTGTGTTGTAGTATCCGTCAACGTTCAGAATGATGTTGCCTTGTTGTTTGCCAGCAGCAGGATTGCCAGGACTGATGGCTACGTTGCCTGTTGCATCACTGGTGCTGTCACCTGAGTAGATATATACGTCACCAGTCAGTCCATCAGACTTGCCACTATAGACCTCTGTGCCACCACTCTTGCCGCCAGCATCCAATGCACCACCACTGCCAATCCCTGCCCAGCCAGATGTCTGTGCTCCCGTTGTGTAGCCAGACATGAAGTAGGCCCATCCCGTAGCAGTCGTGTTCGGTCCATTGGCACCGCTTGTTACTGTCAGCGACGAGCCATTGTCTGGTGTCCTAATGACTGACGATAGGCTGCCACCACCATCGTCAGGCGAATACGTGAGATTGACTATGCCATTCAGTTCGATCTCACCCTTCGTTCCACTGGGTGCATCACCGGTGCTTATTGCAACCTTTCCACTGTCACCTGAGAGCGAACCACCTGAGTAGATGTGCACCTCACCTGAGTTGCCTGAGTTGGTAGTGCCTGTCCACAGATATGCAATTCCTGAAGTGCCTGTGCCACTAGCATCGCCTGATCCAGCGCCCACGTCACCACTGTTGGCGTTTCCTGTCACGAATCCACTGGATACGTATATCCAACCACTATCAGTTGTCTGTGGGTTGCCAGGCGATCCACCACCTGACTGAACGTTGAGTGGAATGCTGTCTTCCGTCCAGATGTCGAACTCGTTTGGATCAGCCGTATCTGGAAAGTTGCCCATCTGAATGGTGGCTTTGCCACCGAACGCATTCGTGAAATACAATGGTCCACCAAGCGTCACACCATCAGGACTTGACCCTGGCGGAGGCACACCCGGTATGGTGCCAGCAATGGCTCTGAACACCCATGACTTGCTGACTGCTTCGTTGTCATACTGCGGATCGAAGCCCCACAGCAGCAGTGGCGCTTCCATCGCGTCACCGCCCCAGCAGTCAACATGATGACCGAACTGGTCATTCAGCATCTCGGCAGTGAGCACAGTCCCAGATAGGAAGTTGCTGGCCATCAGATCACCGGCGTTGTGTTGAGGACAAACTGCTGTGTGCCGAAGTCCTCTTGGAACAGTGCAGGATCGGCAGGGAAGCGTGGATCAAGCATCAGTCCGTGTTGCACAAAGTCAGCCTTCACTTGCTGTCTGCGCTTGGCTGCCAGCATCTGGAACTTGTTGACCTGTGATGGCACGGTGCCATCATCGACTGCATACATCCAACATGCATCGAACTGCAACAGCAGCGGGTCGAGATACACCTTGTCAGTGTCAGCCAGTGGCACTGTCGGTTGCTGCCTGAACCACACCACGACATTGCCGATGAAGTTCTCTGGCCACACCTTGAACGGCCGATGCACAGCAGTAGCATCAGGACTAATGAATATCGGCCCGATGCCGCCCTGTGCGCCAGTGACGTTGAACGGGTTGACAGACTGTGGCAGTTCTGCTATTCTACGATTGCTGCCATCGATATACACTGCTGCGATGTTCGTGTAGTCATCACAGAAGCTGATCGGACCCTTCAGGTCAGCAGCCAGCAGCCCACTACTGCCGCTTAGTGGCACACGCTGATAGAACATCAAGTTGGGCCACCACATCTCGTTGATCTCTAACGTCAGTGCATCTTGGACGAACTGTCTGAACCGCTCTGCACTGTATATCTGTGTGGCCAGTCCAGGCACCTGCGACAATTCAGTGATGCACGCATTCACAATGTCTGCAACTGTGCCAGCCATGATGCACCCCTACACACACAGACGGCGCCAACGGGAGGAAGGCGCCGCCTGCTACCAAGCACTTCGGAGCGGTTGTCTGTCTACAAGCGCCTATCCATTGAAGTGCCTGATGCCGTGCAAGCCTCCATTGTTGGACGAGTTCAGGTCATTGCTGAAGTCTGCAACCAACGAGATAACGTTAGCAGCATTCAGCGCCGTTGTCGGCTTGTATGTGCCGCGTGGATCACCGGTCGTGGCCGTCTGCGGATCGTTGAGCACAGGATTGGTCACAGTGCCAAGCGTGCCAACTGCCTGACCGTTGGCCACCTCGAACGCGCCACGCTGCACCTTCCATGGCAGTCCAAGCGTGGTGCCCCATCCGGCGTTGAACGTCTGTGACGCTGTGACCGGTGCACCAACGGTGATGCTGTCAACGAACTTGAACGCCTTCTTGCTCTCCACAGTGGTCACACCATTAAGCGTGACGTTCTCAGTGACAGGCTGTCCGAGATAGTCAGCACCACGGATGGTGATGACATTGGCGACACCCGCCAGTGACGCAACGAACTGAATGGTGCGTCCCCACGGATCGACAATGCCCTGTGCATTCACGTTGCCAGTCAAGTCAACTGTCGCACCAGCACCCGTGCTCTGTCCATTCAGCAAGTTGTTGGCAACACCAGCCGGTGGTGTGCCAAGTGGAACACGCGATGGACTGTTCAGGTTCACATCCACTGCATACTGCATACCTGGCACATAGTTGTTGATGCGCCGCTGGAACGCAGTCGGTGACGGGATGACATTTGCCATTACTCAATCACTCCATGATCGAGCGCAGAGAAGCCACCAGTTGGTCGTGGTCTGTTCTGCGTCTTGCGTTCAACGATTTCCTTCGGTGACAGACCGAAGCCATCTGGCACTTCTTCGCCACTCTCCATGTCCACCATGCGTGGGTCTTGCAGCACACCGATACGACGCAACTGCTCAGTGTCGTCAGCAGCAACGAAGATAGAGTGTCCCTGTGGGAAGTAGATCATGTATCCCTCAGTGACTTCTTCTTCGATGGGCCTGATCTTGCGTGTGATGATGCTCTTGTCCTTCAGTGCACCGACCTGTCGCACTTCCTCTTCGATGTGCATCACCACGCGCTTGAAGCTGCCTGTCACCTTCTCTGCTTGGAATGCAGGCTTGATGTCAAGCTGCGGCATCTGCTTCCTCCGGTGGCGGCTCCGGTGGCGGCTGATCGTAGAAGTGCATCACACTGTCATACGAATAGACAATGTTATCAGAGATACGCCCAGTGATACGTGGTGACACTGGCACTTTGATGCCTGTCCACAACGTGACCATAGACGGATCGTCGCTAGACCATGCTGGTGTCGGCTCTACTTCTTCCTGCACAGGCTCGTCCTGTGGTGCATCCCAACGATCGCTCATCACTCACTCCTTACGGCTTGCCAAGCAGACCAGCCGCTGCCGTGTATGTCACAGCATTGACCAGCCCGTTCATCTCGGCGTCGTCACACCTGTTCAGCCCATCACCACGGATGGATGCAAGATTGTCCATTGCAGTGATGCATGCCTGCGGACCACTTGCCTCGTAACCAGCACTGGCATTGTCGAACGAGTAGTGCGTCACTGACGGATCAGTGGTCGGTGCAATGATGAACGGCGATGCAGTTACGGAACCAGACATGACGTGTCTCCTAGTTGGTCACAACAGCATGCGTCCGATACGCACGCCACAAGCACCACTGGCCCTGCCACACGACGCGGCTGCCAACTGCATCCACGTTCCATGGTGCGACAAGCTCCTTCACCTTCATGTTCACACCGCGCAGCATGTGGAGGCGCAGATAGGTGTCATTCAGGAAGTATGCGAAGTTGACTGGGCAATCCTCGTCATATAGCATGGCGATGCCATTGTGCATGCACCCTTCGAAGCCCAAGTCGAACATGCGCTTGCCAGCCTTGCCCTCACTCAGAGGGATCGTGAACTTGTCTCGCACTGCCTGACGGTAGATGCGGTAGATGTTGCGTCCAGTCAGGATGATGCTCGGACGCTCACCCTTCAGAGTGAGGTCCATGAGCACATCGTCCCACACCTCTTCGATGTTGGTGCTGTCAATGCCACCTGCGAACACATACGCACTTGTGCGCCACTGCGGTTGCGTCACACGGCTGATGCCACCAAGTGCACCCGTTGTCGGATTGGTCGGTATGAGCACGCCAAGTCCTTGCGGATCAGTGCCACCACCGTTGCCATACAGGTATTGACTAAATTTATCCTTGATGCTCTCCTCAAGGACGTTCATCTTCTCACGCATCAGCTTGAAGATTGCCGATGCACCGTTGTTCTCGTCTTGCTCCTGGTCCGAGATGATGACTGTGCCCGCAACACGCGCGTATCCATACTCCACAGTGTCGAACTCGTCTGTCTGATTGACAGGCAGTGGTGCGTAGTAACGATACGACGTGACGTTCGGGTTGCGTCCAACAGTGAGCGGATTGGTGATGTTGTAACCACCATCCTCATACTCAACACGGTCATTGCTGAACGCCCAGGCCATCAACGCATTCGACTTGATGCTGGCCATGACCAGCTTGCGCCGACTCTTCGTCAGAGTGCTATGTAGCACATCTGCAACCAGAGGGACAATTGTGCCGACAGGCATAACCTACTCCATCAGTTGATCTGGACACCGCTATCATGCATCGCAGATCGAATGATGTCGGCCCACGACGCATTCTCATTGAAGGCTTGTCCACTATCGGTGCCGTTGACAGGTCGAGCATCGGATGCTCGCACCGAACGGCCACCCGGCAGTGGACGCGTAGGCTGCTGTGTCTGCTGATGGGTAGGCTGCTGTTGACCGCCGTTCTGAAGTGCAGCAACTTGCGGCTTCAGAGGCTGGGTCCAGTCGAGACCGTTCTCGTGCGACCACCTAATCATCTTGGTGTATGCCGCATGGAGCGTCAGTCGAGGGTCAGCCTGCAACATTTCTGCAAGCACGTCAAGGTTTTGTTGCGCTTCCCCGTTGTCATCGATGAACGCCGACAGGTCACGTTCAGCCTGCTGCCTAAACTGTTGGTTCTGCTGCTCTTGCGTGACCCTACTGGTGAACGGTTGCAACTTGGTGTCGATCATTCGGGCAATGGCATTCATGTCCATGCCCTGCGTGACGCCCTGTTCCAAGAACGGTATGCGGTAGCCCTTCGACTTCACTTCCTCAACCAGATACTGCACAGTGCGCACAGGATCAGCCAGGAAGTCACTCATGACGCGCAGTGCAGTGATCTGATGCTCAGGTGCGATGTTCAGCTTTGCAGCTTCACGTGTCACATCGCTGATGCCCTGCAACGCAAACGTCGCCTGCTGCAACTGACCGCGCAGTTGGTTGTTCTCACGCTGTGCGCGTTGGCCGTCTTCGAACACACGACGCTCAATGCCACCATGTGCAACGACACGCCCAGTGACAGGATCGACTAGATCGCGAACGTTGGGATTGTCAGTGTTGGCGTATTCAAGCAGTCCGTCTTTGCGTGTTCTATACTGTGACCGCTGTTGCGCAGGCTGCTGAGTTGTGCCGCCACTGCGATCTGTCTGAGTTGGCGGTGCACTGGTAGTGGGGCCGCTACTCTGCCCTTCACTCGGCGGCGTGCTCGTAGTCGTGCTGCTATCAGCAACTTCACTGTCGCCTCCGTCCCTGAAGTCAGGGATGCTGTTAATGATGCTGTCTTCCGTCCCACTCATGCTGCGCTACCTCCCGCTCCCTGCCCTTGCGCTTGGCTGGCAAGCAGTTGTTGGAATATCTGTGCCGGTGGCACGCCCTGTGCCAACGCTTGGCCAATGGCTTGCAGCACAGGTGGCGGCAATGCAGACAACGCCTGCACAACAGCCGCTATCGCACTGCCACCACCTGCCTGCGGTGCTCCTGCAGTCGCTCCGGGAGTGGAGGTGCCAGTTCCGGGCTGGCCAGGAGCACCACCCATCTGCGACTGAGCCATCATCTGCGTCTCCTGCTCAATCGCCTGCCAATCCTCTGTGCTGATCATGAAGTCATCGAACGCCTTGGCCATCATCTGCAACGTCGCCTTCAATGCACTGGCCGGCGCAGCCCTGACGTATTGCGCCAACACCTGACTGATCTGCACTGCCTCTTGTTTCTTCTGCTGTGTAGTCAGCTTCTGCGTGCTGCCGCCAATGACGGACACTGCCATCTGCGATAGGTCTCGTAGATTGTCGAGCGGTCGCCAGAATGCACTAACATCGAGACCCGTGAGTTGGTTGACCGTCGCAACATCCATAAACCGCAGGCACAACTGTGCGAGCTTCCATCCGATGTCCCCGAGAGCGTCTTCAATAGCATCAAGCCGCATGTCAGTTCGCATGTTGCCCAATGTGCTGTAGTAGTCGATAGCCTTATTCGTCGTGTTCGTCTTGAACTCACCACCACGCTCCACTTCATTCGTGCTGGCTATGCGATCGACAGCCTGATACAAGTCACGTTTGTCAAACAGTTGCATGAATTGCATGCTTGGTGGTGGGATGCTGAAGATCAGCTTCTGTGGGTCTTTGCCATCGGGCACATCCAGTGGCGTAGCAGTTGGCTTCGGGCCTTCCAGTATCCTATCGATGGCTTCTTGTGTGATGCCCGAGTTGCGGTCATAGAAGATGTTGCGCCGTGCCCAATACAGCGCCCTGCGCTTCTCATCGTTGATCTCGTTGATCTGATCCTGCTGATCCAGGTAGTAGCTGACTTCGCCCTTTGCATACACACTGCCTGGGCTGTCATGGAACCACATGGGCGTCAACGGGAAGAAGCCCTGCAACTGATACGGATCATCCCACACCCAGATTGGCCACTTCCAGTCATTGTCAGCATACATCTCTAGTCGGCGCGTCACTTTGTCCCACACATACCACACTTTGGTGTAGCACGCCTTGTCGTAGCCTTCACGACTGGCAAATCCATACGCATTGTAGTCATTGTTGGGGCTGTTGCTGAAGATTGAGAAGTTGTCGCTGTCAGTTGTGTCACTACTGCCTGCATTCAGCACATGTGTCGGCTCAAAGACGCTCTTCACCTCCTCCGTCTCTTCGTCCTCGATGCCAAACTTGGCATTGATGTATTGTGTCGGCAGCATGTCCTCGATCATGACCCAATTGCTGTCTGACAGATACGGATCACTGCCATTCGGGTCACGCAATACCTGATGTGGCATGCGGATGCGCACAAACGGACCACTTGGCTGCAATATCTCGATCGTCTCTTCCAACGCTGTCAGTTTGCCTTCCACTTCGCGTATATCTTCGTCATCCTCAGCCGTAGCAAGCTGTTCAGACAGAGCAACAAGATCCTGCATCGCCTGATCGCTGCTTTGGCCCTTCTGTGTGTAGCCAACTTCGAACCACGCGCAGTTGGTCAGTAGACATATGAGCACATTGCGCTTAGCCTTGGGCTTGATGTTGACACCCGGTGGTGTCTTCATGGCAAACAGCACGTCAATCAGCTTCTGCACTGCCCGTGCGAACTGATCACTGGCATCCTTCACCTGCGGATCGTTCTGTGGCGTGGCACTGACGCTGACAATTGGGTTCTTGGCATACAATTCGGGCACTTGTGCCGTCACATTGGCAAACACGACGTTCTCAGTGCTGCTGAACATCTCATTCAGGCGCTTAGCGACGTGTCTGTTGCCCGCAGTGATCGGCACACCACTGAATGCACTGCTGTTGCCGTCGCGATGGTCAGCCTGATCGTGGTTGTAGTAGCGAATTGCCTCATCCCAGGCGTCAACCAAGTCCTTCATCGACTTCTGTGCAGTGTCACGCCGTGATCGCCACACGCCACCACGCTTGGACGACACTGGCACACGACTGTCAGGCATTGCCTTGTAGACGGCAGGCTCTGGCGGCTCAGGTGGTGCGCCCAAACCATCCTGATTGAGTGACTGTTCTAGTGGATCACCCGTATTGTCTAGCGACGGATCGTCTTGATACGTGCCGCTCATCGATATTCACCTGCTTGCTGCTCATGCAACGACTGTGCGTAGTCACTTGCATGCTCAGGAGTGTCAAACTTGCCTAAGTGTTGTCCTGTCTGTTGGTAGAAGTTGATTGCTTCCTCTGGAGACACCACGCCTCTACCTTCGATAACAGTTGGTATAACCACATTGTGGCCATTCTCATCTGTGAAATTGATCGAGCGCACAGTCGAGATAGAGCCATCGCTGTTCCTCACCACCGGACGCTGATGGATGTTGATGTTGCCAGGCACAATCAGTCCTTCTGCATTCGTTGGCTCGACATCGAACATCGAACCACTGCCACGAGGCAGCTTCGCCTCCAACACTTGACGAATTATGTCATCGAACGTATGGCTCATCTAGGCAAACGCAATCCTGGTGCCAATCCAGTCAGCAAACTGATCAGTATGAGCACCAATATGATCGCCACGATCACTTGTGCCACTAGCGCGAATGGATGCGGCAGTGGCACAAGTGAGATGACCCACCACACCAGCCCGAAGATGAGCACCAACACCAGAATGTAGATCAGCAGGTCGATCATTTGTGCCTCGCTCTACGTTCGTGTCGCTGTTCGCGTTCTATCTCATGCCATGCCAACCATGCAGGTGGATCGTCATGCCGACCAACGTAGCGTGCCAGCTTGGGCCTGTTGCTCATGGCATACTTCCACATGTCCATGGCATGGTCGTTGCGATCCACTGGCTTGTCAGTCAGTTCGTCGCTGCTGTCGCGGTTGAAGTAATACTCGGTGATCTCATCGATGAACCACGTGCACTTATCAGACACGTAGAAGTGTGGCGCATTGCGCAATCCAGTCAGCGGATGCTCATGCATCGGCAACGGACTCAGGTATTGCCAATTCTTCTGAATGCCAGCAGTGATGTCATTGTTGCCACGCTGCATCTGAATGCCATGCTCAGCGAACAGATCAGCTACTGTCTGCCCGACAGTTCGAGCATTGCCTGTCTTGCGTCTGAACACGTCAGGGTCAGCGAAGATTGGCCCTTGTCCAGCATCGTCCTCGCCGACTTCAGCACGTATTCTGTGTATATGGCGCGCTGCGTCTGCGACGGTAAGCTCTGCAATTCGGAACCCATCGAGCAGAAACACATTGGAGTCGTCATCTGCGTATAGGAGTCCATAGCAACTGTGTCGTGACAGTCCGTGGTCGTATCCCTCCACGATTGTAGGCTGAAAGCCACCGAACCGCAGTTGGTGCAGGTGTTCGAGTGCATCACGATGCGATACGATATGCGTCGCTTCATCAAACTGAGGGTATATAAGACCTGACAACGCTCCCCATCGTCCAAAAACGAAGCGTTCACGCATGCTTCCTGTGTAGGTTGCCAACATTCCTCTGATGTAGTCCTCGCCGACGTTCTCCACGTTCTCGTATGTGCTGCCCTCGAAGAGTTCGATGAGCGGCGTTGGCTTTCCATCCACGAGTATTGGTCGTCCATTGTTGTCCACCTCACACATCAGCTTGTCAGTGACGACACCGCGATGGAAGTCATGCAACGGCTTGACAATCTCTCTGTAGCACCAGTTGCGTGTTGGGTTGAGTGTTGCAATGAACCACTTCGGTCCATACTTCGGCATGCCTACGTCATCACCGATGTATTCCGTATTGCCGCGCAACCGGCCCATCAGGTCCATGAAGTCCTTATGACTAAACTCAGGATCTTCCAACTGATCCACTATTATCCAATCGTATGTCGCGGACAACAAGTTCGACTTCGACTCCTCTGTCTCTTTGCCGCGTTGTGCAACATACCTGAAGTTGACTGTAGAGCCATTCTTCAACAACAAGGTGTTCTCGTCCCGGCTCGGCATACGCTTGATCCAATGCGGCGGACACCACAGCAAGAACTCCCGCCTTATCGTATCGTTCAGCTTGGGATAGGTAGACCGTGCAACTAAGCCGTTGCACCCTGGGTAGTCCTTGCACAATTTCAAAGCTTTCACACATGCTGCTGCTGTCTTGCCATTGCCAAACCCACCACCAAGGAACTGCACCTTGCTGTGCGACTTGTGGAAGCGATCATGCATTCCACCTTCAACGATGCGATAGCGTCTGCTCATGTGCCTGGGAATATGACCACAGCGGCATGTTGCAGTGTCAGTGTCTCACCGGCTGCCGCAACGCCACCATTGATGTTGATGTAGCTGTCTACCGTCGTATCAACAAACATTGTGTTGATGGTCTGCGCACTGATGAAATACGGTGCTGTCATCTGTGTGTTGGCCATGTATTGGCCTGTGGCTGTATTGTTGTTCTCGACAAGGAACACGCCTTGTGTCGTAGCATTGGCTGTGACTGTCAACGTGAATGATACGATATTGCCAGTTATCACACCCGGCGCTGTCGTCCAGCGAACAAGCAGTGTCTTGTTGTTCACTGAGTTGGTGTGCGACCACAGCATTCTGATCTCGGCCAGCCCGTTCTTACCGACCACATTGGCTGGTACCCGCAATGCAGCGAAGTTCGCCTCTGCAACGATGCCTGTCTGTGTGACAGGACCAGTTGTGGCTATGACTATCATGGTGTTGGGAATACCACTGCGTAGGCATGGACCAAAGTCAACACTTCACCTGCACCTGCGGAGTTGCCGAAGATGTTAACGTAGGTGTCCTGTGTCGTATCAATCGCACCTGTGGACAGTGCCAACGTGCCACTGCCAAATGGGGAGGTAGCTGGTATCTGGCCATAGGTGATCTGTGCATTGGTGGCATTGTTGTTGCGGATCACCCACATTGATTGAGCACCTGCGACTGCTCCCCAAGTAGATGATGGAACGGTCAAGCCACCTACGCCTACTGCTGTATTGAAGCCTCCCAATGCCTGCTTGTTGTTGGCGCTGCTGGTCATCGACCACAACATCTTGACTTCGATGTGTCCATTTCGTCCCATGCTGCCAGCCGGTATTCTCAGTGAATACATCAGCGTATTGCCGATGACGCCTGTGATCGTAACCGAGCCTTGTGTTGCAGCAACGATTGTCATGGTGCGTAATACACTATTGCTGTTGCGCGTTGCAGTGTGACAGTCTCGGCCGCACTGGCCAACAGGGCACTGATGTTGACGTAGACATCCTGTGTTGTGTCGATACTGCCTGCTATGAGTGCAGCGCCCGTTGTGGAAAATGGCACACCAGGATTCGCCGCCCAACTAATCTGCGCATTCGTAGCATTGTTGTTGCGTGTGATGAGCAGTCCCTGTGAGCTTGCTGTTGTCGTCACTGCCTGATTGCCCGCAATGAATTGTCCACCGATAAGGCCAGAAACAGTTGCGAGCTTGTGAATGAATGTCTTGGTGTTAGATGAATTGGTGTATGACCACAGTAGCCTAACCTCAATTATGCCATTCTTGCCCATACTGTTCGCTGGAATGCGAAGTGCTGCCAAGTTAGTCTCAGCCGTTGTGCCTGTCACTGACACAGGAGCCGTGATGGATGAAATGATGTCAGCTGGTGCCCACTGACCGTAGCCACATGGCAACTGCCTACCAACGAAGCCGGCAAGTCTCACTGCACACACTCAGCAATGTTGACGATACCAGTGCTCACGCCATCATTGATAACTGCAACCTGCTCACCTGGCACCACCCAGAAGTATTCAGGTGTGGCCGCAGGCATGTAGAAGCTCAGCCCATTGGTTGCCGATGCAACAGGCGGCGTTGCAGGGCCACCGAATGCAATCCAACACGCACCAGTAGACACAATGCGCACATGTGCAGTGTGCTGGAAGAACGGATCGACTGTCAGCCCGTCAGCACTGCGCGTCGGTGCATTCTGCGCCACGAGGAACGCAGCACTGACTTGACTTACACCACTGAGAGTGATATTCTGTGTCTTGCCTGGACGTGCGGCCTGCACAGTCAATCCATGGAAGTCTGTCCTCAGTGTCATGTCACCCCCATGTCGATTGTCGGCGCATCAGCACCTTCACGCTTCACATACTCAATAACCAACCCACCATCAACGCGATGGCGATGCTCAACCACATCAGCAGGACGATGACCCGAACGATCGAGTATGTCACGAGCCGCTGCCATTCTATCGCTGCGACTGCCTGCTTGAAGTGCGTCCACCATAACGCCAGCAGCGTGCTTTGCATTCTTGGCGAGTAGCTCGCGAACCACATCAGTTTCACTATCCAACACTGTGCGCACCACTGCATCATGCATCTGCGTATACGGATCAGACACCTTGATGCGGCCAACTTGGTCAATGGTCAGCCCTGTAGCGATGGCAATCTCTTCATCATCCAGCCCAAACAGTGTGTAGCTGAGTATCGCACTCACTGCATTCATCGTGCGTGGCACTTCTGGCAGATCACTGACCTTGCGCCGTGCCGCAGTGATGATGCGTTGTGCCTCGCTGTGCGTCGGTATCTCTACCATGTCAGATGCAGGTGCAGGATCGCCAGGACGCACGTGACGACCGCCAGGATAGACGCGAGTGCCATCAGCCAATACCAGTGGTTCTCGTTCATCTGGCAGTGCCATCAGCGCAGTCCCAACTTGCCAGCACGCGCAAACGATTGCAGAGCACGCAGCACTGCTTCCCACCCACCCGGTGGTGTTGGTCTAGGACCAGCGAATGGCACACGCGGAGCAGCAGTTGGAGGCAACTCTGCTGGCGATACAGCACCAATCCTACGGTTGCCTAACAGATCAGGATTGACTGGATTGACATCACGCAGTGCCATCTCTTCAGCAGTTGGTGGGCCAATGAACTCTGGCGGTCCTGGTGGTGCCTGTGGTGGCGCGACGCCGGGGCCAAAGTTGGGACCAACAACTGGTGTGTCTCTACCAAACTGGCTGACAAGATAGCCAAGTCCACCAGCACCACCAGCCCCAGCAAGTGCCATCATTGTTGTTGGATCAAGCCCACGTGTAGCAGCCGCAGCCAACACATCAGCAGGCGTTTGCACACCACCAGGAGCCACACCACCACTACTCGGGTCTTGCTGTATAGCATTCTGCGTATCATACGATGTCTGTGGCTGCGTTGCCTTCTGCATTGAGCGTTCCATCGCATCGGGCGTAGCACTGGCATAGCCACTCGTTGGCGCCGCGCTCGTAGTTGGCTGTCCTTCTGTCTGCGTGCGTTGTCGTGCTGGTCGTTGCGGACCTTCTATTTGAGCAGAGGCATTGCCACGTTGGCCAACACCAGGGCCACCTTGTGCTGACCTATTGGCAGGATCATTGCCTTGGTCTGGCGGCGGTGGTTCATAATTGCGCAGTCCAGGTATCAGCGTCGGATCACGCGCATTCGCAGTCAGTGCCTCACGAACCGCATCACTGAACTTGGGATTGTTTGGCTGCATACCCTTGTTAGCAAGATACTGCATCACCAATGTAATTGGCGACTTGCCTTCAATCGTGTCCTCTTCAGTAACAGGTTGCGGATTGATACGGCTCGTGCCGCTGATAGGTGCCAGTACCATCAGTATTGTCCTCCAGTGCTGCGGTGTCCCAGTATGGCATGAGCGATGCTCGTCGCCATTGCTGCGTGCACTGGGTCTGCGCCACCGCTATGAGTGTTTGGGGCTTGAGCAGGTGCGTGGGGCACGAAGCGGGGCATTGAAGTGTCAGCAGGCATATGACTTGCTGGTGGCGTGTTCGCTGCGCCCTGCTGTGGAGGCGGTGCCGTCTGTGCGCGTTGAGTAGGTGCACGATTGCCCGGTCGCGCATCGATCTTCGTGTCCTGCGCGCTGCCTTCCTTGATGCCACGCTTCTTGTCACGTGCACGATCCGCAGGCGTCTCCTTCATTGCACTGCGTATCTCAGGCCCATAGTTACTTGCCATCGTTATCTCCTGAGTGTCGCACTATGTAGTCACCTGGGCGTGTCCTCGGAATGTCGAACAGCTTGCGTTTGCTGAAGCCAGCCTCACCAGGGATGTCTGAGCTATATGGAGGCGACGAAGCCAGGGGCGCTCTTAGGTCGTCAAGTGGAATGCCCATTGGTGGATAGTTGGGCCTACCCAGATACGCATTCGGATCAACGCCTGTCAGTTGATCCAACAACACGCCCATGTTCTGTTCTGCATTGGAGCCTTGGACATTCGCAGCAGGATTGAGTAGAATGTTGGCAATGTTGTCCAGATATGAGAAGCCGCCTTGTGGATTGGCCTGATCACCTTGTCTGATCATCTGTTGCAGCATGACTGACTTAGCAATCGCACGTGCATCAGGGTCAGGGATTGCATCCACACTGCCAACTGGCGGCTCAACAACCTTATGCTGCGGATGCGCGAACTCACTCTGTTTGTGCCCAGGCTCATTCTTCTCTGGATAGCGCATCCGACCAGACGACGTGTCGAACCTGGACACTTCCTCGTCATCGACAGCCGCACTACTTGGCGGATCGTCACTAGGCGACACGCGAGGACGCTTGGCCATTAGCCTACCTCAACGGAACGGCAGATTGAGGCCACGACCACCACCGTTGCGTGACACATCGACAGGATACGTGCCCTGTCTTGGCACAGTTGGGTTCGGGAACGTGTGTGCCATTGGAAACACAGGACGCAGGAAGATACTACGCAATGCATCACGATCAGCAGCAGTAGAGTTGCGGCTGGCAAGCCCTGCATCCTCAATCGGACGCAGACCACCCACATCGTCACCAGCACTGACTGTCTGCGACGGTCCTCTGACACGCATATAGCTGTTGGCTGTGCCAGTCGGTGAGCTGGCACCAGCGGCCACACCAAGCAGATTGACCATCAACTGTCTCATTGCCAGATTGCGTGATCCTGTTTTGCGAAACACCTTGGCAATTCGATCATCAGCATTCGTCTGTCCATTGAAGTAGACAGCGCCGGATGTCTGTCCGATCTGCACTGGCGTATTGCTAGAATTGGCCTGATCACCGAGCACATTGGTCCATCCAGTGAAGGCGATGCGTCCATCACGAGCCACACCCGTATTGATGTTAACACCATACGTCGGCATCTTCACGCTCCATGTGAGGGGGATTGATAGAGGCTGCCACATCAATGGGCTGTAATCAATAGACAATACAACATCTAGCACTAGATAATGAACCGACCCCTTCATATACACATGCATGACTTGACATAGCACGCAACAATGCTATAAGTGCAAACGGCGTGGCGACCAAGGTGCCCCGCACGCTTCCGTGGCATACGCTTGCACGTGTTTTTGGAAACGGCCGGGGAGGTGGGGGGCCTTGGCTTGATGCATGCATGCACATGCACGCTCGCATCACTACGCGTCTGTAGCACTCGCGTCGTGTAAGTAAGCAAGCACTATGTGATGTAAGCATGCGCAAGTGTGCGCGCGCCAGAACTCATGCACAGTCATGCACAGTCATGCACAGGCACAGTCATGCACAGTCCAGCATTCATGCACACATGCGCACACTCGACCATTACGCAACCGGACACGACACGTGTCCGGCATATGCATGCAATGACACAATCAGTCATCACTCGGCCCATTATCTTGTATAGGCAAGTGCACACACACGTGTGTATACGCAATGCAATACGCTGTGCATCTACAATCTGTCTACACAATGGCGTCGTTGCGTATGTGAGCGACACGGCCGCTATGGCACCTAGGATGGCGCTGCGCTGGCACTTGCTGCTGGCCATGCTGCGACACGTGTCGATTGCTACGCCTCTGTAGCGCCAACCTACGGCCCGCAATGGCAGGGCATGTATACACAACGAACCGCTACACAACGGTCGTTTGACATACCCAACGCAACGGCGCACTATGCTGACGGTTGCCAGCCAATGACGGCTTGGCACCACTAGGAGTAGAGTTGACATGCAAGAGAACACTATCGACACAACGGCTACCGTTGTGACCATCGACAGCACTGCCGTTGAAGTGACAACGGCACTGTCCACTGCAATCGTCCCCGTGCCTATCCAGCCGCTGGCAGTGATCGCCAGTGACACACCGCAGGCTGGTGACAACGGTGCACCCCCGGACGTGACGGCAGAGACTGTCATGCTGTCCATTCGCAACGACATTGCGGAGTTCACGCAGCACACGAATGCCGCTGATCACGTGCTGCAACGCATGGCGTATCACATCCTCCAGCGACACGCGCTCATGCAACAGGCCGGCAAGGTTGACTTCCCGCTTGGCTACCTCGCCACGTCCGATCTCGTGCGTAAGCCTTACTGGACTGGTCTGCTAGATGAGTTGTTTGGTGCGTGGCAGGACAAGAAAGATGCCAAGGCACCTGACCAGGTGCGCAGCTACATCGGCCGTGACACTTTCGTAAAGCGGTGTGGCCGCGCGTTCAACTTGGCCATGCTGCTGTCATGGGCACACGTGCCGATGACTGCGTTCGATCACGAGCGTGGACGTTGGAGCGTGCACCCGAAGTGGTTCGCACCATACGGCTACGGACTGCCGTCTGAGCTTGTCATGACCAACGACGGCAAGCCTGTGACATCCGTCGTGCTTAGCGCCAACGACGCACGCCGTGGCTACTACATCAATCGGCCCGGTCATGGTGGTCAGCCGATCAACTTGAGTATTGAACAGTTCCTGATGGCGACCGCTGATCTGGTCAAGGCATCGCTCGATCCCAACAAGCAAGTCGGCGAGGCGAACCCCGGCCGCCAAGCCAAGGCCGACAAGCTGGTGGCGGAAGCCAAGGCCAAGGCTGACAAGGCGAAGGCTGACGCGGAAGCGGAAGCGAAAGCCAATCGCGAGCGCACCGCAGCGTTGCAAGCTGGTCCGTCCGTGACCACGACGGCCACGCCTAGCAACGCAACGCCACCGTTGTCTGTGCCTACACCAGCGACACGCGAACCTGCCGCGCCAGGGTCAACGGATCGTAGCGCTGCCAACAAGGCGCAAGCGGAAGCGGATAGCCTAAAGGCTAGAGCCGATGCTGCGCAGAACAAGGCAACGGAGATTGCCCAGACGGAAGCCGACAAGGTAGCCGCGCTCACACCGACGGAACTTGGTGAGCGCGTGCCAGAGGCAAATCCGCAGCGCACATGGCTGATTGCTGAACTCACGCGACACTATGAGGCAATCGACAAGCTGCTGAACATGGATGTGGCACAATCCGTGGCATGGGCTGACTTGCCGCTGTCCTGCCAGAACGGCATGACCACCGGCGTTCTGTGGTTTGATAGGCGCAAGGGTGACATGCCTGAGGAAGCGAAGCCGGCGACGGCCTAGCCAAACGCAAGCCCATGCATCGCAAGGTGCATGGGCTTTGCCATATGCAACATACATGCAAGGAATGACCAAATGACCAACGACATCGCCATACTGCGGCGCATGATGGACATGACACCGGACGCACTGCGCACACTGTCACGTGCATACATGGCATGTGCATGCCATTGCGAGGCACGCGCTAACGAATTGTATAGCGCACAGGACATGGCATGGCAGGACGGCAACGACGCGGAAGCCGACAGGCTGGGCGCTCAGGCTGACAAGTGGGTGGACAAACGCGACATGGCGTACACGCTAGGGTCAGTCATTGATCGCCTGATCCTTTTGAAGAGTGTCACCGACAAGCTGGCCAAGGGTGGCACCGTCATCCTGTAGCTAACGCCGCGTAGGCAAGGCCCCATGCTGGCAACGGCATGGGGCCTTTGCTTTGCCTACTGTATCGCGGCGAAGCCGCGCGGCTTTGCTTGCGGCGGCTTGCGATTGCATGCACATCAATGCATCAACGCACACATGCATGCATCAATCAATGCATAGTGTGGCACATGCATACACGCACGCGTGCATAGTGATGCATGCGCATGCGTCGCACCTGCATGTATGGTGTCGCACATCTGCATGTATGGTCGCGAACCCTATGACGCGTCGCTTCGCGACGATGGGTGGCAACGGTGCAGCGCAACAGTCCACACGACTACGTGCCAGAGACGCTGAGACACTCAGAATAGAATAAGCAATCATTGCTAAGCCATTGATCATGCGGCATGCCGCATGCTGCATTCTTCTCGTTGCCAATGCAAGCCCCCGCTGAGCCAATGCAAGCCCCCGCTGACGCGTCGCTTCGCGACGACCCTCCAACCAGGACATGAGTCGTGTCCGCATACGCAACGACTTGACACATCTGCAACCACTGGTATAATAGCTTGTTGCTTTTGCAAACAAGGAGGTGTATGACATGTGCGGTCTACCAGCACTGCCAGGGTGGTGCGGCCCTATGACCAGTGAGGACATACTGAACTATGGTCTCATTGCCGCATTCCTAATTGCCTACTACTTGTTCTTGAGGTATGTGTGTGGACACAAATAGCCAACAGCGAATGCTGGAGGGCTTCGCACTCTACACACCGCGAAGCCTACGAGGCACCGGTCATGATGTGATCGATCCTGGCATCAATACACGACTGCGACGCATTGTCCGCGTGGAGAACGGATGGC
>Ga0126369_10000134_pt1 | contig 44384 bp, 40 predicted proteins | sample PanSoiMetaPlot_1_FD_109646 | JGI IMG/M metagenome (GOLD analysis project Ga0126369, IMG submission 109646) | Tropical forest soil microbial communities from Panama - MetaG Plot_1 | ecosystem: Environmental > Terrestrial > Soil > Tropical forest > Bulk soil | place: Panama | collected 2016-02-17
CCCTGTGTAACAGTCAGGTCGGCTCCTGCAATTATTGTTTCGGGACCTGCTCAGCGTTCACTCACGTTATGGCCTGCACGCTCGCGGAGTCGCTTCGCGACCCTTTCCATCGAAAGCTCCGACAGCTTCGTTGCCTCCGCCGCCGTCTCGATTGCTACCGGGTGGAGCGAACCAGCTCCCGGGCGGGAGTTGCACCCGCTGAAGTCCAGCGCCTCTCACGGCGCACTGTTTCGACAACTACAGGCGGATTCCAAGCTTTCCGAGTGGCCCGACCATCTACCGACCAGTGCATCCGTGTAACACCAATCGGTTGCGTCTATTACCTGTGTGGCTCGATAATTCCCGCTAAAGCTAGCTGACGCAGGTTTCTGGTGTGGCCTTCGCAAGTCCAATACGGATCCCTTGGTGGTCATACACCTGGCCCTGTCTGGGGCTACTCATTCTCTTGGCGCATTTCGCACACGGCCCCGCTAGTGTGCTCACTGCACCGGAAGCATTCGCCTTGATGGCAACGGTGTTCTCGGCGGTGTATCACGCCGAGGTTGTCGCTCTTCGCGTCGGTGAGCCATTCGGCACATTGGTGCTTGCGCTGGCTGTAACAGCGATTGAGGTAGCACTCATCGTGTCCATGATGATTGCAGGGGGTACGGAGACAGCCAACTTGGCACGCGACACCCTTTTCGCCGCTGTCATGATTGTTTGTAACGGTATCATCGGCATCTGTCTTCTTGCGGGTGGTCTGAGGCATCACGAGCAGGAGTTCCAACTGCGGGGAGCGAACGCGGCCCTTTCCGTTCTAATCGCCTTAACGACGCTGACTCTGATCCTTCCCAATGTCACTAACACAATCGCAGGACCGACCTTCAGTCGTCCTCAACTCGGATTTGCGGCCATCGTCTCGTCAATTCTTTACGCTTCGTTCCTGTTTGTGCAGACTCTTCGCCACCGCGACTACTTTCTTCCTGCGGGGGGTAACGAGGCCGAAACCCATGTGCCCCCGCCACCGAACAGAATTGCGATTGCCAGCGCGGGATTGCTGCTCGGATCATTAGTCGTAGTCGTGGCGTTAGCGAAGGTGCTCACACCCGCCGTCGAACGAGGGATTGAAGCTGTCGGTGCACCCAAAAGCGTCGTTGGTATTATCATCGCCGGGCTGGTCCTCCTTCCAGAAGGCTTGGCCGCCTATCGCGCAGCGATTGCGAATCGTCTGCAAACTAGCGTGAACCTATCGCTCGGGTCAGCCTTGGCGAGCATTGGACTGACCATTCCGGCTGTGGCAATTATCTCGCTTGTTCTTAACCGACCGCTTATCCTGGGCCTCGATCCGAAAGAGGAAGTCCTGCTTGCATTGACGCTTATCATCAACATCCTCACTCTCGGAACTGGTCGCACGACTGTGCTGCAAGGCATGGTGCACCTCATTATCTTCGCTGTGTTCCTCTTTCTTGCTGGGATGCCCTAGAACCCAGAACGAGGGGGAACAGACGTCGGTATGTTAATTGTTATGATCAGGCGTCTCTGACAATGTCGGCGGTGCCAAGCAAATTTGGAGCGTTCTTTAGTCGGTTGAAAGTGACCACTCGCTTCCAGTGCTCTTCCTTCGAGACGTCCAACTCTACTCCGGTCACACCAGTCGGAAAGACGCCTGACGGATTGCTTGTGCTGCCGGCATAGACGGTCGCACCTTCCCGAGCAAACAGCTCGGACACCGCGAAACCGATGCCACGCGATGCGCCGGTTACCAGCGCCACTTTTCGTTCGAGTCTCATTCCTTGCCCCCTCGCGTTCCGCGACCCCAAGTCAGGCTCTCGCCAGGTGTGCAGTGTGCGCCGCAGCCCGTCCCACATGGATGCGCTGGGCTCAACTTCTCGCTCGCTCGAACGGAATAGATGACGATGTGAGGCCCAACAACGGCGCGCCCCAATTCTGTTGTTAAATTTTTTTCTGAACGCGACCGAGCATGTGCATGCTGAGCGGGGTGGGTGGGGTACCCCTTGGACAATCGGCGACCCTGGCAATCGCAACGACACAAGATTTTGTGTCGTTACTTGTGTCGTAACCCTCTGATCCCTGCCCATATCGAAGGGTGTCGGGCCCTGTCGCTCAGGAATAATCGAAGGGCAGCGGACAATGCGAAGACCCGCATGAACACTGCCTCTCCATCCTATTTGGGCTTCTTCAGTGTCTCGTCGCCTGAGACAGGGTGCAGAATTCGCAACGATGAGGTCGTCGGTTCGATCCCGACTAGCTCCACCATATTTTCAATCACTTGCGGAATCTGCTCGTCGGAAGAAAAGCCAAGACTTCCTGACTATATATTCAGGCTGCCTGATAGCAGGGGAAGGTTAGCTCGGCCTGCACAACTAACATCGGTAACCGGTGCAGAGACGCAGGAGTACATCAGGTACCCGCGACGCGGCAGGAATCTGAACCATGCGCGTGATCTGCCCTTCGTAACTTTCCCCGATATATTGCTAGGTTTATAAACGGGACTGATCATGCCACTGCGCTCGTTGGTCCTCTCCCGCGACAGTGCCACAGTCCAGTTCCTGACTCGTGGTCTTAAGGAATTCTTGGTCGACGTCGAACCCTGTTCTGATCCCCAACATGCTCTGAAGAGACTGAAAGAGCAGCGCTTTGAGGCTGTCGTCATTGACGACGAGGATCGCGCTGGAGCGATACTGATCCTTGAGAGCCTGGGCACAGTGGAGCTCTGCAAGAACAGTTTGAAAATCGTGGTCACCGATGCTCAAACTGCGCTTGCCACGGCTTTCGGTACCGGAACACATCTGGTAATGTACAAACCGCTTTCGTCGGACCGCCTGCGACACTCGCTACGTGCGCTCCATACCTTGATGAACCGAAGAATTAAGCGCGAGTCGGCACGTATTCGTGTTTCGGTTCCTGTCATGCTCCAACTGCCGGACAACAAGAAGATATCTGCTTCCATCACGGAAATCGGTTCCGGAGGAGTAGCCCTGTCGACCCAGCAAGTCCCCGCTACCCTGAAGACCCTGAGTCTTAAGTTCGCTCTCCCCGATCGGGCTGAGATGATCGCCACCTCCGGAGAGATTGTATGGAGCGACGTGCGAGGCCGGGTTGGTGTGCAGTTCGTGGATATGGAGCCTACAACTCGCGTTATGTTGTCGCATTGGGTTGATAAAAAGCTCATGGCGACGCGACTTCAGAAGCGAACTGCCAGATCCCAAGCCTGATCGTCTTCACATTCGCCGTGCTTCACAGTACTCAAAGCTGCCGTCTGCGCTTCGACTTTTCCGATTCGTGAGGCAGTATGCGACGCCATTATGTCATCTAACAAAACCTATTCATGGCGAAGAAACGGTCACTGGCAGCGCACGATACACCTCAGATGCTGAAAGGCTGGAAGGCCATTGCCGAATTCCTTGGCCAGTCTCCATCCGTCGCGAAGCGCTGGCACAGTGAGGGAATGCCGGTCATGGAAGAGGGACGGTTTGTGCACGCAGATCCGGAAGAACTCACCAAGTGGCTGGGAACCGAGCATGGGCAACGCAAGCCAATTCATATCGCTACGCAAGACGAGAACCTCGCCGCCGACCTGAAACAGGCTCTCACTTACGTTCGCAGCCGAAAACGCGAATAGTAAGAAAATGGGGTCACTGATTAATCCCATCGGCCTATGCTTTTTATCCGGATTGCATCAGTGACGAACCAGAACGGTCGAAAATGGGCGAAAGCGGGGCGAACCAACCCCCTCGTTGAACAAACTCTCGTTACGACCTGGCATCGAACCTGCATCGGAGAAAGATATGCGAGATCAGGTGGAACTTTCAGCGGCCATTCGTCGCGTGATGCGAGACAAAAACCTTTCTCCAGCGGAATTGGGAAAAAAGCTGGGTGTCAGCGAAGTCATGATCGACAAGATCATCTGCGGCGAGGTCGTTCCTTCGCGTCACCTCGAGAAACAGATGATCGAGATACTCGAGATCAAACCAGACCGGGTCAAAAACTTGGCTGCACGCCGGCAGAAAGAACGAAAGCGGGCGTGAAGAGTGAGTCCAGAAAGAGAAAAGCTGCATAGCGCTCTTCGATGAACGGGCCTTGCTGAGGTCCATCACTTGTGCGAATCGCTCAGAAGCATTTTCTTCAACAGTGCAATTTGGCCGGCGTGATAGACCGCGTGCTGGGTCGTGCTCTGGAACAGCCGGTAGAAGTTGTAGGTCCTGCCGGGAACCGTGGTTTCGAGCCGCTCGTCAGCGCTGGATTTGATGGTTTCGACCAATTTCGAATGACTCGAGAAGAATGAGTCTACAGTCTGTTTCCACGCGCCCTCACTGCTATCGGTGACTGCGGGCCAATCCAGTTCCACAGGCATGGCTGGCCAGGGAGGGATAGGCGTCCCATTTACCGCGCCCAAAGCAAATTTGACCCAAGCCTCCACGTGAAGAACTAATTCCCAGATCGAGTGAGCATTCGGAATAGGATGAGCTAGCGCCTCTTTTGCGGCTACGTCCTTAAGAACCTGCCGTAACGAGTCTCCATACCACGCCTCACCGTCGATGGTGGAAGCCAACTGATGGGCGATACGAATGCATTCAATGCTCATAGTGTTCGCAATTGCAGATTGCCTTTAGTGAGAATCCGGAAATGGGGAAGTGAACGCTAACATTGGTGACTTGATTATCTCGACTCGGACGCGCCTGAACTCTTGAGCGAAGCTTGCCCCTTCAGTTCAATGCTCTGAGCCACCAACCAGGCTGCGGACCCGATTACCCACGAAATGAAAAATGCCGTCCAGGGTAGCCGCGTTCTTGGGGCGGCCGCAACAGCTGGGGCCCACACTAGAGCGGTGAAGATACCGATCATGCCCGCTTCGATCGTGGCCGCCAGCTTCGGAAATACGGAAAACAGCACACCCAGCCCGCATGCCATTTGTCCAACGCCCGTGAGGTATGCCCATGCCGGCCGAAAAAGAAGCCACGGCGGCACCAGTTCAGCGGCTTCCTTTACATAGACGATGTGAGAGAGTCCGATCGGTATCAGAGAAATCGCAAACACTTTTTGGGCTGCTCGGATGCTTCGCGAGGATGTCAACCGGGCCAATGGCGACCCCTCTCGCACTTGAGATAACTTGGCGAACAGAACATAGCCCCCAGACAGCAGCACCGCAAGCTCACCCAAGCCCAGCCACACGGCTTCCACCCGTGGCGCCACCACAATTGCCGGCACTTTCAGCAAGAACCAAATGGTCAGATACGGCAGCAGGACGCGAACCGACCATGCTGCAGTCGCTTCGAACAGCAGCCCAATCCCGCCCAGCAGCATGATGAGACCCGCGCAGTAGGCGAGAACAATGCGGCCCGGAACCCACGCAGGAACCGGTTGCCAGACCAGCGCAAAATCACGGTAGATCAGAGCAAGAACACCCAAGCCTATCAGTCCTATCGCGAAGAATGTGACGGCAGGTTGTTGATTTCGATTCATGAGCCGGCAGATCTGAGAAGCTGTACAAGACTACAACGCTGAGGGAGTCACCGCTATTTGTCTGCTTTCTTCTTGCGTTTCATGTACTCTTCGACTTCACTCACCGTCTTGCGGTGATCGTCGGCGCTGGTGTCGACGGTTTCGATCGCATTGGTGAGCAAAAACTCGTACTGGCGCACCTCGCCGGCATCCCCAACGGCGGAATCCTTGATCGCCCGCAACTTCGATTGGAACTCAGTATCGGCTTCGATCACGGTCTTGAGCACCTTGCGAATGTCGTCTTTCCGGCCAACATACATGTCTATGTTGTCGTTCAGTTCGTCGTAGACAGCCAGAAAATCCTCTAGCATGTCATGCGTCTGCGCAGGCCTGTCTTTCACCTTGGGATCGCTTCGCATTTGCTCGAGCTTGGTCATGCGGTCGCGCGTAAACTTCACGTAGAGCTTCAGCCGCTGGTCAGGATCGAGCATCGCATCGCGCAATTGATCGATTTCCAAATCATTCAGCGGATCATGTTTTCGCTGAGCATGGATCGTCCCCGCAAGCAACAGTGCCAGCCCCAATGCAATCGCAAACCGGCTCCTCATTTCTTCTTCTCCTTGCTGAACATCTCTTTCAGCAATGCGGTACGGATGCTTTCCAATTCCTGAATCGTCTTTTCGACTGCAGGCTGGTCTTCGAATGCCAAAGTACGTTTGATGTCCCGCAGCTTCTCGGACAGCTTCCGCACTGAAATTTCGACATCTTTCTGGTGTTTTTTTGTCTGCAAAGCCGCGTCGCGTGCCTTTTCAGAGTAAGTGACGATCTCTCGCACGGCAGCGTGTGCTTGCTCGGCGTCCCCATCTGTGAACAGTTTGTCAGCGCGCGCAAGGTCTTGTTTGGCGATCTGAAGGCATATCCCGATCTGATCTTCCGGGCGAGCTTTGTCCGCGCGCGCTTTCAAGTCGTCGAGGCTTTGCGCCACGGCGGCAAAGGAAAGAACAAGCAAGGCAGGGATCAACCAAAAAGCAAGCGGGCGCATAGCAATTAACGTTTCTTCGGTTCGATGGCGATCAGGCGGTGGCGAGCCTGCCACTCCTGATCAGGATACTTCCCATTAGCCCCTTCGAGGAAGAGATGATAATCGGTTGCAGCCTCTTTGAACGCGCGCAAGTGATCATATGCCGATGCCCGGAAAAAATAGCAAAGTGCCGGCATTTCTGGTTGGAACTTGGCGCGCTGGTCTAATGCCTTGATGGTAAGTGGGTAATTCTGGTTCTCGCTGGCCGCCACTGCAAGGTCGACATACACGTCCGGCCAGTCGCTTTTGAGCTGGACCGCCGTCAGGAACTCTTGTTGCGCATCCGGGAATTTCTTCTGTCGCAGCAATGCCTGGCCAAGCCCACGGTGCAAGGCTGCGTCCTTCGGGTTTTTCTGAAGCAGAGTCCGGAACGCAGTTTCCGCCTTGTCCTGTTTCCCTGAACTCCCATAGAGATCAGCCAGTTCGCGCTGCGCGTCCTCATCATTCGGAACCAGTTTCAAAGCCGTCTCAAACTCTGCGATCGCATCGTCGTTCTTCTGTTGCGCGGCCAGCACGCGCCCCAATTGCACGTGGAGATCGGCATCATCCGGGCGTTGCCCCACCAATTGCCGCAGTAGGGGCTCCGCCTCGGCTACTCGGCCTGACTTCATATAGAGATTCGTGAGCCCGATCACGGCATCGCTCGATTGCGGAGCCAGCGCCAGCACTTGCTTGTAGTCCGCCTCGGCTCCGGAGAAGTCCTTTCTTCGTTCGCGAAGCAGGCCTGCCGATAAATGCGGCTCGGGGTCTTTTGGCGTTAGGGCCGCGGCTTTTTGATACGCATCTAGCGCTCCCGCGGGATTGCGCCCCTCGATGACGCGCCCCAACGACAACCATGCTCGCGCTTGTCCTTCCTCCACGTGATCGGTTGGCTTCAGCGTCGCGGCGGTGCGAAGGAATTGCTCTGCCTCGGGGCTGTTTTGGCGCGCCAGCATGAGTCCAAGATTTAAGTTCGACTCGAAGACGTCCGGCTTCGCCGCCACCGCCTGCCTGTAGGCATGGATCGAGTCTGTGGTTCGGCCCAGCCTATTCTCGACAAATCCGAGATCAAACCATGCCTGGTAATTTTTCGGATCTTTCTCGAGCGCTTTTTTGAGCAGCGCCTCGGCCCCCGCAAAGTCATTTGTCTGAATAGCGTTTTCTGCCTCGGTAATCTCCGCCGGCTGATCTGGCACGGCGACCCGATGGCGCCGGATAGTGGTGTGAGTCTCGAGATTGCCCGTCTGGGCCAGTGCGGAGCCGAGCGCCAAGACAAGCAGCGCCGTGCCAAGACCGAAGCACCGCGCCAGCTCCCAAGCTTTATTTGTTGCCGTTTCCATTCAACACACGCGCCAAGTAGTGGCCGGTGTAGGAACTCTCGATCTTTGTGATCTCTTCCGGCGGCCCTTCTCCGACTATCTTTCCACCGCGGTCACCACCCTCAGGACCCAGATCGATGATCCAGTCCGCGGTCTTGATGACTTCCAGGTTGTGCTCGATCACGACAATCGAGCCTCCTGCTTCTATCAGACGGCGGAAAGCCGACAGTAGTTTGCTTACGTCATCGAAATGCAGCCCGGTCGTAGGTTCATCAAAGATATACAGTGTGCGTCGTTTGCGTCGGGGCGCCTCGCCCTCTGACCGCCGTTGGACCTCGCGCGCGGCGGGCTGAAGATGTGCCGCTAGCTTCATGCGCTGCGCCTCACCGCCGGAGAGCGTCGTCGCCGACTGGCCCAACCGCAAGTATCCCAATCCAACTTCATCTAGCACTCGCAGTTTCTCGGTCAACCGGGGGACATCAGCAAAAAACTTGAGTGCCTCACGGACCGTAAGATTCAGAACCTCATTGATGTTCTTTCCCTTGTATCGGACCTCGAGCACTTGTGGCTTGTAGCGCGTTCCTTTGCACTCGTCGCAGATCAATTCGACGTCGGCGAGGAACTGCATCTCGACTGTGACCGTGCCATCACCTTGGCAATTTTCACAGCGGCCTCCGGGTACGTTGAAGGAGAAGTGTCCCGCTGAGAAGCAACGTTTTTGTGCCTCCGGCAGGGAAGCAAACAGGTCCCGGATCACATCGAACGCTTTGATGTAGGTCACCGGATTCGAGCGCGGAGTGCGCCCAATGGGGGACTGGTCAACCAGAACAACCTCATCGATGTATTGATCGCCATCAACTTCATCCCATGTAATCGCACCAGGCTGGACGCCGTTCGCCTGTTTCTTTGCCATGGCCAGCGCCTGATAGAGCACGTCGTGCAACAGAGTCGATTTTCCCGAGCCGGAAACGCCAGTAATCGCGACCAGCATGTTCAACGGGATTTCCAGATCGATGCGCTTCAGGTTGTGGGCACGCGCCCCGCTGATCCGGATTTTCTGCGTCCCCGGCTTCCGGCGCGATGCTGGAAGCTGAATGTGTAGTTCATCCGCCAGATAGCGCCCGGTAAGTGAGTGCGGAAGCTTCTTGATCTCCTCGTATGTGCCGGCTCCTACGACTTTACCGCCGTTTTCGCCCGCGCCCGGACCGAGATCTAGAATACGGTCGGCGGCGCGCATGATGTCGGGATCGTGCTCGACCACGAGAATGGTGTTTCCGAGATCACGCAGATCATGCAGGATTTTGATCAAGCGGTATGTGTCGCGGCTGTGCAAACCGATCGAGGGTTCGTCGAGAACGTACAACGTGCCTACGAGCCGCGAGCCGAGCGATGTTGCGAGCTGAATACGTTGCGCTTCGCCACCCGAAAGCGTCGAGGCCAGACGGTCCAGGGTCAGATATTCCAACCCAACTTCATTCAGGAATCGAAGGCGCTCCCTGATTTCCTCGAGCAACTTTTCGGCTATTGCCGCTTGTTGGGCAGTCAGCGTCAATCGTTCAAAGAATTGGGCTGCCTCCTCCACCGTCATACTGCATACCTGGCAAATGTCCTTGCCCTCGATCTTGACCTGGCGTGCCTCCCGCCGCAGGCGCGTACCCGAACAGGTGGAGCACAGCGAATATCCACGGTATCGGCTTAGAAAGACTCGGACATGCAACTTGTACTTCTTGCGTTCAAGGTGCTGAAAAAATCCGCGAACGCCCGGGAACCGCCCCTCGCCGTCAACGATCACTTTCTGGTGCTCAGGATCGAGCTCGTACCACGGCACATCCATGGGGATCTCCGCCTGCCGCGCATAGCGCTTCAACTCCGTAAAGAGCGGCTTGTACTTCGGCTTCGTCCATGGCTCAATTGCGCCTTCGTTCAGAGTCTTCGACTTGTCCGGAATGACCAGGTCGAGATCGAAGTCGATCGTATTTCCGAAGCCCTGGCAGCGCGGGCACGCTCCATAGGGATTGTTGAACGAAAATAACCGAGGCTCGGGGTCTTCATAACGTGTTCCGTCGTGCTTGCATTCGAATCGCTGCGAGAACCGAAGCCGCTGCGACTCTTCGCCTTCTCGCGGAAGAGTCTCGAAAATCACCTCACCGGATTCGCGATAGCCGATCTCGGTGGCGTCCACGATTCGAGAGCGCGCGTCTGCCGAAACCACGATCCTGTCCAGGAGTGCGAACACGGGCTTGGAGAAATCGACGTCGATGAGCGACTCGGGTGTTGAAAACTCGAAGATTTGTCCGGTTTGGAATAGGCGATTGAAACCACGCTTACGCAGATCCGAGAGACGAGCTTTGACTGCATCCGATGGCAACCGGCTTTCCGCTTCCGGGCCGCTTTTCTTGGTGCGCGATTTCTTTCGTCCAGTCTCGGCTGATGGTGGTGCCGCAATCGGCGACACCGGAAACAGCACATTCAATCGTGTGCCTTCCGCAAGAGCGAGCACTCGCTCCGCAACTTCGTCTACCGTGTCGCGCTTGACCTCCTGCCCGCACAGCAAACAATAAGTGCGGCCGACGCGGGCAAACAGCAGGCGCAGGTAGTCGTAGATCTCGGTCGCAGTGGCGACGGTCGAGCGTGGGTTGCGCGTCGAGTTCTTCTGCTTGATCGCTACTGCGGGGGCAATGCCGTCGATCAGGTCGGCGTCGGGTTTTTCGATCCGCTCCAGAAATTGCCGCGCATACGCCGAGAGCGACTCGACATATCGCCGCTGACCCTCGGCGTATACCGTGTCGAAGGCAAGCGACGACTTGCCAGATCCCGACACTCCCGTGACCACGGTCAGCGTGTTATGAGGTATTTCAAAGTCGATGTTCTTGAGGTTGTGAACCCGGGCCCCGCGAACAACAATGCTCTCCGTCGACATCTTCCCCTTGGGCCGCAGGCTTCCTGGTCGAGACCAGAACGGCCTCTATAGTGAGCTTCAGAAGCCTTAGCGAATCTTTCTATTATACGAGGAGCGTGCCGTGGAGGCGAGGCGGGGAAGCACCGTATTCATCTCGCCGCGAACGAGAACAGGATCAGGATGTAGATCCACAATCCAGTCATGAAGTGCCAGTACCAGGCCGTAACGTCTACCACGATACGGCGGGTCTCAATGGGGCGGTTCAAGATGGCAGCCAGATCGGAGAACAGCAATGCCAACGTGCCGCCCGCGAGATGAAGCCCGTGCATTCCGGTCAGGAAGTAAACGAAGGAAACGCTGGAAGCGCCCGGACCTCCTGCAAAGTGGAATCCCCGCTCAGACAGTTGCATCCATACGTCGCATTGCCCGGCCAGGAAAAGGAGTCCGAGCACGGTTGTGATGCCGAGCCACGGTAAGTTGCGTTCTTCCCCCAGCGAGACACCAGGAATCGACCGAACAGGGGCGAGCGCAGCCTGCCGAGTGATGTCTCGCCGCGCAAGTTCGATCGTAAGGCTGCTGACGATGAGTATCGCGGTGTTCGTCAGCAACAATGTCCAGGGAAGCCGAACCGGAAGCCACGTTCGCACATAAGTCGGATTACCGAGATCGAAATTCAGGAAACCGCGCCACACCAGGTAAGCGACAGTAAAGGAGAGGAACAGCATCAAGATCGGGATGATCGCCACGGCTAGGCCGAGCCGCGCACGGCGCAGGCGCTCGCCGTAATTCGGCATGCTGTCGCCACTGCCGCGGCCTCCGCGGCCGTCACCTCCACCACCCGAATGCGGTGGTAGGGAACCGCCGTTGTGACCAATCGACGGACGATTCGAGATTGGTGTCACTCGAGACATGAAGACACTGCCAGTTCCCGTCCAACTTCCACTTCGAGGCTCGAAGCTAGCAGGTAGGTTGCCCCACGCTCGTTGGCCTCGGGTTATCTACTTCGAGAAACGTTGACGACACGCTTCCTTAGTCACGAATCAGAAATGGGATCGAAAGTATGAAGCCGGAGGAACTGGTAATGTTCTAGATGATCTCACCGGATTGGAGGCTTCGCAAACACAGAAGTGAGTTCAAACAATGAGCTGGCGCGAATTGCTTATTCGGCGCCCACGGCCCCGCGATATTCCTGCAAACGCCCGCGAACTTCATCCATAACTTTTTGATACTCAGGGTCATTCCGCACGTTGGCATAATTCTTGTCTCGCTGAAACCACGGATAGTTGTGATTCCCAAGCGCGACTGCCCGGCGAAACCATATCATCGCGGGCTTCTTCTCTCCCAACAACGCATACACTCCGCCTAGCCAGTAAGCTCCGTCGCCATCGATGTAGCTTTCGGCTCGATAGGAAAACACAGCTGGATCGATTCGTTCGCGTTGCCCTTTCGCTGCATAGACAAATGCTGCTAATACGGGCGGAGCCTCGTCTCCGCTGCCTTTTGAAAGTTCGACGGCTCGGGTTGCGACCTTGTCTGCCTCATCCATCTTGCCGTCGTAGTACAGGAATTCCCCGAGGTACGCCATTGCTTTGAATTGATTCGGATTCGCCTTGAGAATCCGCTGCATCTCTTCGATCGATTCCTCCGGCCGTCCCTGATACAAGTGCATGCGGGCGTGCATCCAGTGAATGCGCGTCGTAGTAGGGTTTAAGTCGATGCTCTTGTCATAGGCTTCCTCGGCCAGATCGAGCAGGCCGGTGTAGTGATACAGGTAGCCGAGCAGATCCCAAACATGCTCCGAGTTCGGCACCATGCCGGCGGCTTGACGAAGGATCTTCAACGCCTCCAGATTCCGGCCTTTCTCTGTGAGCGTACCTCCGAGAGCCATCAGAGCGTCGGGCGAGTTTGGTTTAAGGGCTATGGCCTGCCGCGCCGCCTTCTCTGAGGCGTCCAGATTCTCAGCGGCGTTCGTTGCAATGTTCGCTGCCTCCATCATGTAGATCTGCGAAAGCAGCGAGTATCCTTCCGAGAAATTCGGATCTTTGTCCACTGCCTCCAAAGCCAATTGTTGGCTCTGATTCAGGCTATCCGTTTGTGTGCGCATGTAGTAGTCGTTCAGGTGAAAGCGCGCCTGCAGGTAGAGGTTATAGGCCTGCGGAGAAGACGTAAGCGGCGCCTCCAGAGTTTGTTGCTCATTTCCAGTCACCTGAACCTTGAGTCCATCAACTACTTTTTTAGCGACCTCGTCCTGAAACTTGAGCATGTCACTCGTGCGGAGATCGTAGTGTTCCGCCCATTGTGCAGTTTGGCTCTGCCGGTCGATGAGTTGGACGGAAACCCGCACCACGGGCCCAACTCGCTGATAGGTTCCATCGAGCACCGAGTCGACTTGCAATTCTTTCGCGGCCTGCGCCGGTTCGGCAGGCGACTTCACGTATTTAAGAACTGAACTCGTCGGCCGCACCGCAAGATTCTGCAGCGTTGCCAAGCGTGTGATGATGGCATCGGTCATGCCAATGCCCCATGCTTCGTCTTCGGATGCTGGCGACAATGACCGAAAGGGAAGCACCGCAACTCGGTGGACATCCGATTGGCTCGCTGACGGAGTGGAAGAAGTGTGTCCCTCCGCATGTTGGTCGTGCGGTTTGGGATAAAAGTAAATGCCCGCAGCAACTGCCAGAATCAAGATCAGCGCGGGCACGGCCCATTTCCAGGGAGCTACGCCTGTTTTCGCGGCTGCGACTGCCGATGAAACACGTCCTGACTCGGTATCGCGCATCAACCGCTTGATATCTGCGCGCATCTCCGAGGCGTGCTGGTACCGCACGTCGCGATCCTTCTCCAGGGCTTTGTCGATGATCCGTTCCAGTTCCGGTGGTGTAGCGGGGTTTAAGCGCACGGCAAGCGTTGGGGCCTTGTTTAGCAGGCTGTCGAAGATCTCGGCTGTACCTTCGCCACGGAATGGGAGGAATCCAGTCACCATTTCGTAGATAACGGTGCCGAACGAAAACAGGTCGGTACGTGCGTCGAGATCCTTGCCGCGCGCCTGCTCCGGAGACATGTAGGCGACGGTTCCAAGGCTGCTGCCGGGGCTGGTCAGGTGTTCGTGCGACAGCGTTGGAGTAGATTCGCCGCTGCTCGCAAGCGAGGCCTGCTTGGCCAGTCCGAAATCCAGAATCTTCACCTGGTCGCGGTTGGTGATGAATATGTTGGCAGGCTTGATGTCGCGATGCACAATGCCCTTGGCGTGAGCCGCATCCAGGCCGTCGGCAATCTGAACCGCGATGGATAGGACACGGTCTATTTCCATCGGTCGGCCGCCAATCGCATGCTTAAGCGTCTCCCCTTCGAGATATTCCATGCTCAGGAAGGGTTGGCCGCTGTGCTCGTCGATCTCGTAGATCGTGCAGATGTGCGGATGATTCAAGGCTGATGCGGCGCGCGCTTCTCTCTGAAAGCGCTCGAGCGCCAGCGGATCACGGGTGAGTTCTGGGGGCAGGAACTTCAGGGCAACATGCCGGCCGAGTTTGAGATCCTCAGCCTCATACACGACTCCCATGCCGCCGCCGCCGAGTTTTTTCAGAATGCGATAGTGGGAAACGGTTTCGCCAATCATCGTTGGGGCAGACTAGGGGGACTCGTCATGGTAGGGCGCTTAGAGTGGCGAAGTCAAACCAGCATGTTGTAGAAGCAACGCCAGGCCGAATCAGTTAGCTCGCGCGGCGCAGAACCAGGGCCGAGTTCTTGCTGCCGAAGGCAATGCAATTTGCGACTGCATGCTCGATATTGGCATTGCGGCCGGGCTGTGGGACATAGTCCAGGTCGCAGTTAGGATCGGGATTCAGCAAATTCAGCGTGGGCGGAAGTTGTCCCGAATGCATGGCGATAATGGTCGCGGCTACTCCAGCTGCTCCGCAGGCTCCCTGCGGGTGTCCGATCTGCGACTTCAGGGCTGACATGGGAACCCGGTGTGCGCGCTCGTCTCCCAGAACTAACTTGAGGGCGCGAGTCTCGATGCGGTCGTTGAGTTGAGTCGAGGTTCCATGGAGGTTTACATATTGAATATCCAACGGAGCGACGCCTGCTTCCTGCATCGCCAGGCCGATCGCGCGCGCGGGCTCTTCTCCGCACTCCTGCAGACGGACACGATGAAACGCCTCGCAGGTGGAACCGTAGCCGATGATCTCCGCGAGCGGTCGGGCGCCTCTTGCCGTTGCGTGCTCGAGTTCTTCAAGCACGAACATCCATGAACCCTCAGCCAGCACAAAGCCATCGCGATCGACAGAGAACGGCCGCGAGGCCTTTTCCGGCTGGTCGTTCCAGGAACTGGTCATGATCTTCATGAGGATGAAGCCCTTGACGATGCCGAGCGCGATGGGGGAATCCGCTCCGCCACTGAGCACGCAGTCGGCACGTCCGAACTGGATCTGCCGCATGGCGTACGCAAGCGCATCAGTCGAAGACGTGCAACCGGTCGTGACCACGTGGCTCGGTCCGCGCAGGCCAAATCGGATGCTCAAGTCACTCGAGAGCGTTCCCATGACCGTTGTCGGTACACAGTGAACGCTCATAAGGCGCTGCTTGTCGTGAAAGAAGAGATCGTATTGCTGCTCGGTAAAGTCCTGAGAGCCTCCACCAGAACCGACGATCACGCCAAACCTGCGGAGTTCGTCAATCGAGAGCTTGGCCGGATCGATGCCGGAATCGGCAAACGCTTCGCTGGCGGCCGCGATCGCCAATGGCAACACGCGCGAGACCTGGCGGCGCTCTTTCTTGTCGATCCACGCCAACTCGTCGAAGTCGGGAATTTCGCCGGCGATCTGCACGGAGAGTTGACTGGCGTCGAAGCGCGAGATGCGACGCACGCCGCTACGTCCGGCCAGAATAGCTTCTGAGAATGCGTGGCGTCCGATGCCGTTGGGGCTGACCGCGCCCATTCCGGTAATTACGACCCGCCGTTTGCTTGTCATTGGGTAGATGAGATGCTTTGTGCCCCAGCTAAGTTACCAGAATGAGAAGCCGCGTGCTTTCGTGGAGGACGATTTGTCATCCGTCGTGGCCGCAACCTGCTAGACTGGCGCGTTTCCAGAGGATAGCGATCATGATTACGCGACGCAGATTTCTTGCCACGTCGGCGACAATGGCCGCATTTGCCGGGCTGCGGCCTGCATGGGCGAAGGGTGCGAACTCCAGCCCGAACCTGGAGTTTCCGACTCAGGCGCGCGAGCGGATTGCGGTCGCTTCTTATCCGTTCCGCGACTTCATTGTCGATCCGGCGAATGCTGCCTCTTCGGTGCAAAAGATCGCACTCAAGGATTTCGCTGCACACGTCGTTGCGCGATTTAAGGTCAATAAGGTGGAGCTGTGGTCTGGACACTTTCCTTCCACGGATCCGAAATACCTTGCGGAGATGCGTGCAGCGGTCGAAGCGGCTCACGGCGCTGTGGTCAACATGGCTGTGGATGGCGAGCACAGCCCTTTTGGGGAGGATTCAAAGGAACGTGATGCGGCGGTAGCGTTCAGCAAACAATGGATCGACGTGGCTGCTGCTATCGGGTCTTCGAGTATCCGGACGAACCTTCCGCCTCCCACGAATTCGAAGCCCGATCCAAGTGTCGGCGTGGAAAGATTGAAACGCGTTGTCGAATATGCGTCGACGAAGAATGTTGTTATCAATCTGGAGAATGACAACCCTGTCAGTGAGGATCCGTTTCTGCTGATCAAGATGATCGAGCAGGTGGATAGTCCGTGGCTACATGCGCTGCCAGATTTTGCGAACAGCCTGACGGCCAATGACGAGGAATACGCTTACCGCGGAGTAAACGCGATGTTCGGGCATGCCTACAACATTTGCCATGTGAAGGAGTACGAGGCATCCGACAATGGCAAATCCGTCCACGTCGACCTGGCGAAAACGTTCGGCTTTATGAGAGAGCACCACTATCGCGGCTATTGCTCGATGGAATTCGATAGCGCGGGCGATCCCTACCAAGGAACGGCGGACCTGATCGAGAAGGCCGAGAAATTTCTCGGATGATTCATCCGAGTTCGATAGAAGGTATTAACCGAATAGTACCCCGCAAACCCATCCCTCCCAGGTCCTTTCAGGCTCAACCACTTAGGTTTGCTATTTTCGACAAAATCTTCTGCGGCAAGGGCTTATAGCTAAAGCTTTACGAAATAAGAAATTAGCAAGTTTCTCTTGTCAAGGTGCCCTGATTGTCAAAGGGCGAAGGCGACTAGGCATGATCGTTAAGGAAATAGCAACACTAATCCTGTCGCCCCAACACGGAAATTATCTCGAGTTCGGTTGGAGGTATCAGTGATACCTGCACAGAAAAAATGTGATGAATCAAGCGAAGGCGTTTCTTGGAAAACCTGAACTGCAATTGCTTTGAAGATAACACTGTGTGTAATTCCCGTTGCTACCTGCGGAGTTCGTCCGTATTATGAGGCGAATCCCACGTCAGTTGTGCCTTTGAGGCAGTGTTAATGGACTTCAGCACGTGCAAAGTCGCTTTACAAGTGTCCTCAAAATTGTATGTACTTGTTTTTCCTGGCTTGACCTTCCCCTGTCTGTACACCGGATCCTTTTCAGAAAAGGGCGCGCAAGTTTGCCTTCTGTGAGGTGAGCATTCGGAAACTCACTGCGTATAACACGACAGAAATTCAGCCGCTGCATGTGTATCCAAGGGGGAGATGAGATATGAAAGTGCATCGTTCGACCTTAACGGCACTAATGCTTCTTGCGATTGTCACCTTCGCTATAGGAACTTCAGCTCAAACCGTGACAGATGAAACTGGCGCTCTTGTCAGGATCCATAGATTCCAGCCGGTTTTGCCGCCCGAGGCGGGTTCGCCCGCACGAATGTCCGGTGGACTCAGTGATTCCGCGATCCAGCAGATTGATGCTCTGGAGCTAGACAAGCAGACACGCACGAACGTTCAGCAAAAGATCAGCTCCCATCTGATTTACACCTCGAGAATGCTACAAGGGCAGCCGGCAGCTCCGGGAATCCCGGTGCTGCGCAGCAACATGGAAATCGATGATCAAAATGACCTTCTCGTCGATATCAAGGCGAAGGTGAGTGCAGATCTGCTGCAGACGATCCGCTCTTTCGGCGGCCGAATCGTCAGCGCGCAGCCGCCGCTACACATGCTTCGCGCATTGGTGCCGCCGGGCAAGTTAGAAACCATTGCGGCCTCGCCTGATGTTGTCTTTATTTCGCCGAGGCAGCAGGCAATGACGGTGGGAACGATCTCCCGCAATAAGCTGAATGCGCTCTCGAATGGACGACCAGTTTCGTCAGACTTCGCCGCGCGCGCGGCTCGGGTTCGCGAACAAGTGACCGCTCAATTGAAGCGCATGGGGAATGGCATCGCTTGCACCGGCCAAGGAAGTGTTACCACGGAAGGCTATCTCACGCATCAGGTGGATGCGGCGTGCGCCACCTTCAGCGTGACGGGAGCAGGTGTGAATATCGGCGTACTATCGGACGGCGCGTTGAGCTTGGCAGCGAGTCAGACGCTTGGCGATTTGCCTCCGAGTTGTCCCGCCGGGCCGCCGTGCGTCACCGTATTGCCTGGCCAAACCGGAGATGGCGATGAGGGTACGGCAATGATGGAGATCATTCACGATATCGCACCGCAGGCCAATCTGTTTTTTGCCACGGTGGATCCCAACATTGAAACCTTTGCACAAAACATTCTGGATCTACGCGCTGCGGGCTGCGACATCATTGTGGACGATGTTATCTATTTTGTAGAAACGCCCTTCCAGGACGGGCAGGCTCCAACCGTGCAGGCCGAGCTGGACGGTGGAGTCGTGGTCCAGGCGGTCAACGACGTGACTGCGGACGGCGCTGTCTATTTCTCTTCGGCGGGAAACGAGGGAAGTGCGGACGCGGGATTCTCGGACACTTACGAAGGCGACTTCGTCGATGGAGGTACCAACTCTCACACCGGGCCGAAGTCAGGAAAAGTGCATAAGTTTGGGTCGACTTCGTATGACGTATTGACGTTCTTCGCTGGTCCTGATGTGCCGGTGGTGTTGCACTGGCCCGACCCACTTGGCGGTTCAACAAACGACTATGACCTTTTCATTCTGAACCCTGCCGGATCCGCGGTAGTGGCGTCTTCGACCGAGGTGCAGAATGGCACACAGGATCCAGTTGAAGGAGTGCCTGCGGGCGAGGTTAATGACCGGGTCGTCGTTTTCAAAGCCACCTCAGCAGCAAACCGTTTTTTCCATCTCACCGCATTCGGGGGACTGCTGTCGATCGGCACCCAGGGAGCAATTGTCGGCCACGCTGGCGCGAGCGGAGCTTATGCGGTCGGAGCTACGCCGGCATTCGAGCCGATTTGCAACAATCCGGCGATATGCCCAACCGGGCCGTTTCCTAACCCGTTCAGTTCGATCAACCTGCTGGAACCCTTCAGCTCAGATGGACCGCGGCACATCTTCTTTGCGGCGGACGGAACGCCAATCACGCCCGGTAACTTCTCATCGACCGGCGGCACGACCCTACAAAAACCGCAGTTCACGGCCGCCGATGGAGTGTCGGTCACGGGTGTGGGTGGTTTCGGCAGCCCGTTCTTTGGAACCTCCGCTGCCGCCCCTCACGCGGCGGCGATCGCAGGGCTCATCAAGTCGTCTGACTTGACTCTCACCAACACGGAAATCGGCGACTTCCTGAGCAACACTGCAATCGACATCATGGGAGCTGGCACGGATCGCGATTCCGGAGCCGGGATAGTTATGGCGCTGGCGTCGATGCAAGCTTCGATGGCTCCGAAAATCACCGACCTTCAGCCGCCGTCCGGGGACACAACCACGACAGTTACACTGAGCGGCAAGCATTTCGGTGCAACCCAGGGTACGAGCACGATCACATTTTCTGACGGGGCGGGGGGTACGGTCACAGCAACGCCGACCAGTTGGAGCGATACATCGATCGCAGTTCACCCGCCATCTGCCGCCACAACGGGAAACGTCGTGGTCACTGTGAACGGAGTGGCTAGCAATGCAAAAGTGTTCACCTACACGCCGAAGATCGTTGGTCTCAACGTCAACGCTGCGCCTATCGGATCGCCAGTAACGATTACCGGGACCAACTTCGGCGGAACTCAAGGCACGAGCACCCTGAAATTCAACGGCACTGCGGCGACGTCGATTACGACGTGGAGCGCTACTTCCATCGTTGCCAACGTGCCAACCGGCGCGACCACCGGCACTGTGGTGGTTGCTGTCAACAACGTGAACAGCAACGGCATGCCGTTTACGGTTGAGGATTTTGCGTTTTCCGCTGCGCTGACGGACATGACGGTAACGGCAGGTAGCTCGCAATCGGAGACCTTCACGATCACAAGCGCAACGGGCTTCGATGCAGCAATCACGTTCAGCTGCAGCGGACTACCATCGAAATCCACATGTACGTTTAATCCGGCGAGCGTGACGCCCGGGGCGAACCCGGCGGACGTCTCGTTGCAGGTTTCGACAACTGCTTCACGCACGAGCGGCGCGGGGCCCGGGTTGTTCGGCATCTGGCTACCGTTTGGAGGGATCGGCCTCGTAGTGGCAGGCATTGGAACTCGGAAGCGGACGGGCAAAGTGCTCGCAGCGTTCGGCCTATTCCTGCTGGTACCCCTTATGGGCGCGATCACTAGTTGCGGTGGAGGTGACGGCGGGCACCAGACGATTCCCGGCACGCCAGCGGGCACGTACACCGTCAACGTAACAGCTTCGTCCAATGGTGGCACGACGCACTCCGAAACGTTCAAGCTGACAGTGAACTAGTTTGGGAGCTAGTACCTCAGGGGCGGCGCTTGCGCCGCCCTTTTTCTATGAGGAAGATGGTTGTGCAGCCGATTTTTGGACGCAGGAGCCGATGCTACAATTCGCTTAATGCTCGTGCGAAAGTGGCGGAACTGGCAGACGCACCAGACTTAGGATCTGGCGGGGAAACCCGTGGGGGTTCGAGTCCCCCCTTTCGCACCAGAGTTTGTTGAGATCCTTCGACTCGCCTGTGCTCGCTCAGGATTTCGGCTGTTCCGACCTACTCTTTATTCTTTGCTTCCTTCCGTGCAGCGACGAGGGCCTCGAGTTCATGCTTCTGTTCCTCACGCATCTGTTCAAGTTTCGTCTGCTGTTCGGCTGAGAGAATGGGCTTTATTTTTGCGTCGTTAGACTGCACAACTTTCTCAAGCTGCTTGAGCTTGTCCTTATCGGACATGACGGGATTCCGCCAGAGATATCCCAACTCGCCTGCTTCCTGCTCAGCGATTGGTTTGATCTTGGCCTGCTGATCGTCCGTCAGGGACAGGTGTTGCGTGAGATTTTGCATTTTCATCGTGAAGTATTGGCCAGGCGCTTTTGACCAATCGATAGTTTTTTGGATTGGCAGCGCTTCATGGCTGACGATGGGCACGTCGGCGGTTGTGCCAAACTTGCTGAATCGGATGGAGTCGTTTTGGACCAGCACAAGAAGATCCATACCGGCCGCATACTCCACCCCGCGCTGTCCTTGGGGTGGTGTGTAAAGCACCACATAAACGTTGTTGGCTGCTTTCAAGGTCACGTCGTAGCGGGCAACATCGGGCTCTCCAGGTGCATTCTGGTGAGCAGAGACTCCCATGACTGTGGCCGGCTGATAGTCTGACGAGGAATTCTGCGCGAACGAAGAAATTATTGCCGTGACAATCACGATCAGACCCAGGCACTTAGACATACTGCACCTCCAAAATGGCGGTTCGGAACGGAGCAGGAGAGCAACCTTCCACGTCCTCGAGAAGTGAGATTACTGGCAGAACCCGACTCAAAACACTGTTAATAGTGATAGGGGCACAAGTCTACAGATTGTGCGCGCAACCAAGAAAAAGCGGGGCAGTTCTTCAGGTGCAGGGTGGCTGGATTGATGCTTTAGATCGTGGCGAGAACTTTCGGCCCCATTCGTTCTACTAGGAGGCTTTGGGAGGATTTACTCGACGTCTTAGCGCTTCCAAAACATCCATCGCTTCTTCGATCGCGGCGAGTTCAGCTGCGTGGGATCGGCTGCCACCAATTCTGTCCACGCGTTTTGCAAGTATTTCTCGAACCTCGTCGATGCGCTTCGAGAGCCGTACGGGATCGGTTTCGTCGATTGCCGCAAACAGCTGAGGCTCCCACTTCGGATAAAGTACACGACGGTCTGACACTGCGATGCCTCGTAGTTTGTTTGGTGGATGACCAATTCTTGGACGAGAAAAAGCGGGATCGCCCTCCCCCGAGTACGGTCCCGCTCTGAGAGTTGCGACCGAGACATCCTCACTTCCGGTTGCTTTGAGGCATACTGTCAAACTCTACAGGCTGTCCCCTGTCTATCGGTGCATGTCTGGCAGGTCGGGGGCCGAGGTTGCTGGAAATGCTCGGTGGCTTTTGAATAGACCTCCCGGCTGTGGGAGACCGAACCGGGCGGCCCAGCCATCTGCCGTATTTCCCCCACGCAGACGGCCTTCATAGTTTACTCCCGGACGTGCTGTAACATCCTCGCATGAACTTCTATAGGCTTTTCTGCGGGCTGACCGTTCTGCTCGTCGCGACTTTTGCAAGCGCTCAGGAGTCCATGCGGATTGGGCTGTTCGAAAGGCACACCGACATTGGGGACACTCCGCGTAAGGGAACGGTTGTATTTGATCCAGGAAGCAAAACGTATCGGGTCACGGGAGGCGGCGCGAATATGTGGAGCACGGTCGATGCCTTCCAGTTTTCGTGGAAGCAGGTTGCCGGAGACTTCGTGATCACGGCTGATGTGAAATTTGAAGGCAAAGGCGCGGTCGACCATCGGAAGGCGGTGCTGATCGCGCGTCAAAGTCTCGATCCGAACGCGGCCTATGCGGACGTCGCACTTCATGGGGACGGGCTAACGGCACTGCAATTCCGGCCAGTCGCTCGAGCGGAGACCTCGGAGGTGAGGTCGGTGGTGAATGGTCCGGTGCGGCTGAGGTTGGAGCGGCGCGGAGCACAGTTTTATATGTCGGTGGGGAAGCCGGGAGAAAAACTGATCGAGTCGGAGCCGACAACCGTAGTGATGGAGGGGCCGATCTATTTGGGGATCGGGGTTTGTTCGCATGATGCGAATGTGCTCGAGACGGCCGTGTTTTCGAATGTGAGTGTCGAAGAGAGGGCGGCTACGAAGGGCGAGGCAAATCCGACCCACGTGCGCAGCAAGATCAGCGTGTACGACGTCGCGAGCAACGGCACAAGCGTTGTCTTCAGCGATGACAAGCTGTGGGAGGCACCGAACTGGTCGCCAGACGGGAAGTATTTGATCGCCAATTCCGGCGGGGTCATCTATCGCTTCGATCTCGGCGAGGCTCCCGTTCATCCCGAAAAGCTGGCGCTCGACGGCGCCTATGAATGCAACAACGACAAAGCGATCTCGCCAGATGGGAAGTGGCTGGCCTTCTCGGCGGAGCATGGGTCGGCAGGAGGCTCGCAGGTATTTCTGGCTGGTGCCGATGGCAGCGCCCCGAAATTGATGACTCAGAATGCTCCGAGTTACTTTCATGGCTGGTCTCCGGACGGGAAGTGGCTGGCGTTTGTTGCCGAGCGCGGAGGAAATTTCGATATCTACCGTGTGGCTGCGTCGGGTGGAAGCGAAGAGAGATTGACCTCGAGCCCGGGCTTTGATGACGGTCCGGACTATTCACCGGACGGGAAGTGGATTTACATCAACTCGGACCGGTCGGGCGGGTGGGATATCTGGCGGTTTCCGGCCGATGGTGCGGGAGCGGGCGATGCGAAGGCCAAGCGGGTCACGGGAGACGAGCAGGAGGACTGGTTTCCGCATCCGTCGCCCGATGGTAGGTGGCTGGTGTTCTTGTCGTTTCCGGCGGGGATGAAGGGTCACGACTTCAAGACAGCGGTGCAGCTTCGGATGATGGCGATGCCGTCAAGCGGTGCTGGGGCGGCTCCTCCGAAAGACGAAGAGGCGATTCGCGTGCTTACGCAAATTTTCGGGGGACAGGGCACGATTAACGTCAACTCATGGTCGCCGGATTCTAAGAAGTTCGCGTTTGTGAGCTATGAAGTGATTGGGAATTGATGATTGTTGAATTTTGATCGCACGAAATATTGACGTAATCAGGAAGTCCGATCGACGCTTTGAGAAGCTGCGCTTAGGGGTAGTTTGAGGCTTCAGCAAAATCAAGAATCAATAATCGAAAATCTCGTCTCGGTCAGTGGCTGATATAGCAAGCGGGAATCTGCGACCATGCCGTTTTGCTCTCCATCGTCGACAGACGTTACACTGCCAGCTATGACGACACCGACGCAGCCCAATATCAAATTCGTGAACACGCCCGATTACCGCGAGACATACGCCAATAGCGTTCAGATTCGAGTGAATGTCTGGGATTTCTTTCTCGTGTTTGGCACGATGCAGCAGAGTTCTGAGACGCAGGTGGAGCTGCGGAACTTCCAGGGAATCTACCTGAGCCCGCAGCAGGCGAAAGCATTGATGTCGCTGCTGCAGCAGAATGTGTCGAATTACGAAGCGGCATTCGGACCGATCCAGTTGGAAGCGCGTGCGGCGGCCGGGCCGATCCACTGATGAGCGCTGCTCCGACTGCCTCGGGGAAAGCGGACTTCCAGTCTGGCGCAACTTCGTCCTCTTCGGTTTTTCCCTGGAGCCAGCAAGCGCTCTTCTATGCGCTGGTGTTCGTCGGGTTGATGCTGCTTCATGCTCCACTTCTACACCTTCCATATTTCTGGGACGAGGCCGGATATTACGTTCCGGCCGCTCGCGATCTGTTTCTTAAAGGACTGTTGATTCCGCAGTCGACGCCGTCAAATGCACACCCTCCGCTGGTGATGGCATGGATCGCGCTGGCATGGCGAATTGCTGGATTCGCGCCTGTCGTGACCCGAACGGCCATGCTGACAATTGGCGCTTTTACGTTGTTAGGGCTGTTTCGCTTGGCGCGTTGTGTCGCGAACACACCGGTAGCGATTGCAACTACGGTGTGCACCGGGATCTATCCGGTGTTCTTCGCGCAAAGTTCGTTGGCGCATGTGGACCTCGCGGCGGCCGGTTTCACGTTCTGGGGACTTTTGGCGTTCGCGGAAGATCGGCCCTGGCAACAAGCGATTTGGTTCGCGCTCGCGGCGTTGGCAAAGGAGACGGCGATCTTGGCGCCGATCGCTCTGTTTGGTTGGTTGATGCTCGCGAGTGTAGTGAGCTCGCGTTGGCCAGAGGCCGCACCGCCGGCGGGACGGCGGACGACCGCGTTTCACCTTTTGATTCCATTAGTACCGCTAGCCGGCTGGTATGCATTTCATCTCGCGAAGACAGGATATCTGCTTGGGAATCCTGAATTCTTTCGGTACAACGTGGCGGCGACGCTTTCACCTTTCCGCATCCCACTCGCGCTGGGTCTGCGTTTGTGGCAAATCTTCGGATATTTCGGCCTGTGGCTGCTCACTGTAGCGGGACTCCTGGCGATGTTCCGTCCGGCGCGGGGCGGGCATGGTGAACCAAGCCCGCGAATTGCGATATGGATCCAGATTGCATTTCTGGCGGTGTTACTGGCCTATGTTCTTTTCATGTCAGTGGTGGGTGGTGCAGTGCTTGCGCGCTACATGCTGCCGGTCGTCCCGCTGGCGATCCTCGTATGGGTATCGACGCTCTACCGGCGGCTTCGCTACTGGAAGTTGATTGTCGCCTTGGTTGCCATTGCGTTCGTTGCTGGGCTTTTTACCAATCCGCCCTACGGATTTTCACTCGAAGACAATCTCGCTTATCGTGACTACATTCTCTTGCACGTTGAGGCGGACAACTTTCTCGCGATGCGTTTTCCGAGAACGCGCGTGCTGACGGCGTGGCCTGCGTCAGACGAACTCTCGCGTCCATGGCTCGGATACGTGCGAGAAGCGTTTCCCGTGGTGCGGATCGAGGACTTTAGCGGACCGCAAGTAGCTCGTGCCGCGGCTGCTATTGGGCAATATGACGTGACGCTGGTGTTCTCCACGAAATATCAGCCCGATCACGCCTTCTTTGATAATTGGCGATGGTGGGAGGAGGTGAAAGAGCGCTACTTCGGATATCATCGCGACCTTCCGCCGGAGGAAATTGCGTCGCAAATCGGAGGACGGGTTCTCTTCCGCAAGGAGCGAAATGGTCAGTGGGTCGCTGTGATTGGTGTGGAGCGGGAAGAGAATGCGGAGTTAGCATCTGCGGGGATGAGACTCGTGCAGAACCCATCGAAACGCAGTGAGCTTTTGCGGCCGCTGGAGCGAATACTCAGCTCGTTTGTTGGCTCCTATGACACGGCTGAAGCCGTCCCCACCCAAACCTATATGGCGCGAGTTGGCTGCGTATCAAATACAGATCCCTCGATCGTGCTGGCCTGCGACTAGGACGGTTCGGAATGACAATTTGTTTGAGAGGTTGGGAACCTGGGCCCACGTACCTCTAAGCGCTCATCAAGTGGCACGAGTACGTTTTGACGACGATCCAGACCTTTCTTCCTTCCGAGAGACTGAGCGATTCGCGGGCGGCCAGCGTCAGGTGCGCTTCAAACTCGGTGCCTGAGCAATCCACAAGGGCGGAGACAATGACGTCCCGCTGCTCTAGCTTATGGATCTTGCCGGGTATAACGTTCCGCGCACTCAGTCCGCGTGGGGTCTCAATGGCCAAGAGAAGGTCGCCGGCACGAATCCCGAGGCGGAGCTTCGATCCAATCTTTGCGTGCACAAGCGGCGTTTCAAGTTCCACCGGCCCGCGATTCACGCGGCACGTCATCGTTCCGCGATCTTCGTGAATGCCGATGACGACGGCATCAAACAGATTTTCGACGCCCGAGAGCTGGGCTACGGTTTCCAGCTGCGGGGCGCGCATCACCTCGTGGGGAGGGCCCTGTGCAACGATGCGTCCAGCATCGAGCACGATAACCTGTTCGCCGAGAGCAAAGACCTCCTCCCGGCTGTGCGTGACGTAAAGAATCGGGACATTGTGAGCGCGGTTCCAGGCCCGTAGATCATCGACGATGTGCGATTTCGCACGTCGATCGAGAGCCGCGAGGGGCTCGTCCAGGAGTAGAGCGCGCGGTTCGGTAATGAGTGTACGTGCGAGCGCGACACGCTGGCGCTCGCCGCCCGAGATTTCGGAGATATGGCGGCCGTGTAGCTGTTCCACACGAAATGTACGGAGAATTTCGCGGCTGCGACGGCGCCGGTCAGCAAAGGGGAGGTCGTAAATTCCGTAAGCGACGTTTTGTTCAGCGGTGAGATGCGGAAAGAGTGCAAGGTCCTGGAGTACATATCCGATGCGTCGTTTCCACGCAGGAACGTTTACCTTCTTTTCGGAATCGACGAAATCCTCGCCGCCAATAGAGATGCGGCCTTCGTCAGGGCCGTCCAGGCCCGCGATGGAATCGAGAATCGTAGTCTTGCCCGCGCCAGAGGCGCCAAACAGAATCGTGAAACCCGGCTTCGCGCGAAAGTGAACGTTGAGGTGGAATGTTCCTTCGGGGTGCGGGTACCGTTTTCGAATGCGGACTTCCAGATCGGACGACCTCGAAGACGCCGGCGCGGCCTCGCTCATTTCCACGCACCCATGGCCCAAGGGCGTCGATTGATGCCGTAGACAAGAGACAGGATAAGGAATGACAGGACCAGCAACACAAGGGCGGTCAAGTTGGCGGCGGCATACTCGGCCGCCTGAACGCGGTCATAGATGTCGATCGAGATTGTGCGCGTGACGCCAGGAATGTTGCCGCCGACCATGAGTACTACGCCAAATTCACCGAGGGTGTGTGCGAAGCTGAGCGCGAATCCCGTAATCAGTCCCGACTTGGAGAGAGGCAGAACGACGCGAACAAATGTTCGAATTGGCGATTGCCCGAGTGATGCGGAGGCACGAAGAAGTCTCGGATCGACCGCCGAAAATCCAGCCGCGAACGGCTGAACCGCAAATGGCAGGCTATAGATGAGAGATCCGATGACAAGGCCCTCGAAGGTGAATGCCAGAGTGTGGCCGGTGAGAGATTCCCACCAACGCCCGATCGGGCTGCGCGATCCGAGCGCCATTAGAACATAGAAGCCAAGTACGGTCGGCGGCAGCACGATCGGTAGCGCGACAACGGCGTCGACCAGAAATTTCCAGCGCCAGCGCGAGTAGGTCAACCAGTGTGCGACCGGAATTCCGATGACCACCAGGAGGGACGAGACGATCACTGCCAGCCGTACGGTCAACCAGAAGGCCGGCCAGTTCATCTAGTGAGGCTCCGTTGAGAAGCTGAAGCCATAGTTCTTGAGCAGGGAAGTGGCCTCGGGACCGCGAATGTAGTCGAGGAATTTTCTCGCTGCTGCAGGCTGCTTCGATTTCGAAATTACCACCGCCGCCTGGTTCAGCGTCGGGTACGCGTCGAGCGGCACCGCCCAGTACTTTCCTTTCCCTTTCATCGCAGGAGAAAGAGCGTGCGAAAGCGCAACGAGGCCGGCTTGCGCATTACCAGACTCCACGAACTGCGCCGTCTGCGAGATATTCTCACCAATCACCAACTTCGAAGAAATCTGGTCGTACACGCCCAGCTTTTTGAGCGCTGCCTCAGCGGCTCGGCCGTAAGGAGCGTGCTGCGGATTGGCAATGGCGACCTTCTTGATCGAAGGATCAAGCAGCGCATGGATGCCAAGCTTTTCGACGTCGAGGGGAGAGTCGTTCGGCATCCACAGAACGAGGCGTCCGACGGCATAACGGTAGAGCGTGTCTTTGTCAGCGAATCCGTCGGTGATCAGTTGCTTCGGATATTCCTCGTCGGCTGAGAAGAAGACGTCGAACGGGGCACCGTTCTTGATTTGCGTCGTCAGATTACCGGATGCGCCAAAAGACAGTTTCACGTCCTGCCCGGTTTGTTTTTTGTATTGGGCAGCGATTTCGGGAAGAACCGCGCTCAGATCAGCGGCGGCTGCAACGGTAATTTCCTGCGCCGCAGCGGTGACAGAGAGTAGGAGAAGGAAGACGAACGTAAACAGTCTCAAGTTCATCCTTAGGAAGGTAGATGCGAGGCCGAGGGAAACAGGCCCGCGGCTTCGCCAGAACGACCGCGGCGGTCCGGCCGCCGCACCGTACTCGCCTAGACCAGCTTGGTCTTGGACAACGGCAATTCTCGTACGCGCTTTCCGGTTGCAGCGAAAACGGCGTTATAGATCGCGGGGGCAATCGGCGGTGTCCCAGGCTCGCCAACCCCGGCCGGCGGAGCTTCGCTCGCGACGATGTGCACTTCCGTCTTGCGCGGAGCGCGGTTCATCCGGGTGATCTGATAGTCGCTGAAGTTGCTCTGATTGATCGCTCCCTTGGTGGCGGTGATTTCGCTGAACAGCGCCAGGCTCGTTCCGAAAACAGCCGCGCCCTCAAACTGGTTGCGGACATTATCGGGGGCCACGACAGTTCCACAATCCACTGCCGTCCAGACGTTAGGAATGTGAACTTCGCCCTTGTTGTCGACCTCAGTCTCGACCACGCTCGCGACATACGTCAGGAAGCTGCGATGGGCGGCAATGCCCATGCCGTGGCCCTTACCCATCGGACGTTTGCCACACCCCGACTCTTCAGCGACCATTTCGACCACGCGGCGATAACGTGCCGTGTCGAGAGGAAACTTCTTCGCGTCCTCCGCGTCGTCACCCTTCAACCCGAGATCGATGACGCGCGGAGGGCCGATGAGGTTGAGCAGGTACTGAACGGGGTCCTGGTTCGCGTTGTGCGCGAGTTCGTCAGCAAAAGAATGGATCGCAAACGCGTGATAGATATTGGCCACACTACGCAGCCATCCGATGCGGACGTGGTAGTCGGCGGGTCCGTTCTCGGCGCGCTGGTTCGGGATGTCGAAAGGAAGATTGTTCCAGCCGAGCCCCATCTCGTCATCGGCGTACTTGGCAGCTGGATCGAAGGTGGAAGCGATCGGCGGGTAGACGGTACGCTGCAACCAGGCCGTGGGCCTGCCATCTGCACCGATGGCGGCTTTCATGTACATCGCAGCCACAGAGTGGAAGTAATCGAAGCGAATATCGTCTTCGCGATTCCAGACCACTTTTACAGGCTTGCCGAGTTGCTTGGAAAGCACGGCTGCTTCGGCGACCTGGTCGGGCTTTGACTTGCGTCCGAATCCGCCACCCAGCAGCGGGACATGGCAGGTCACATCTTCTTTCTTGATGCCGAGCACTCCAGACAACGTTTCCTGCACGGCTTGCGGGTTCTGGGTTGGAGCCCAGGCGATCGGCTTGCCTCCGTTGTAGTCGACCACAGCAACTGGAGGCTCCATCGAGGCGTGCGCGAGGTGAGGTGTGTAGTATTCGGCCTCCATAATCTTTCCGCCTTTGGCGAATTCGGCATCGACGTCGCCAATGCTGCGCACCACTTTCCCGGGCTGACGCGAAGTAGCTTCCAAGGTTTTGCGATACTCGGCGGAGTTGTACGACTGGTTCGGGCTATCGCTCCAATCGATCTTCAGCGCCTTTCGGCCCTGGAATGCCGACCAGGTATTGTCGGCGATGACGGCCACGCCACCGAGCGGCTTGAAAAGATGTGGCGGAGTCACGCTGTCGATGGTGAGCGTTTTTTGAACGCCGCGAACTTTGAGAGCGGCCTTGTCGTCGTAGGAAGCGATTTTCTGGCCAAGCACCGGAGGATGTTCCACGGAGGCATAGACCATACCAGGGACGGCGGCATCCATGCCGAACGTCGCTTTGCCGGTGACCATGTCCGGCAGATCGAAGAGTGCGTTGCTCTCGTTGCCGATGTATCGCCACTCAGAACGCTGTTTGAGCGGAACAGCGTCTTTTTTGGGAACTGGCAGCTTGGCAGCCGCAGCAGCTAGCTCGCCATAGCCGAGTTTCCTGCCGCTAGCGGTGTGAATGACAAAGTGCGGCTCGGTTTTGCATTCGTTAGGAGAGACGTTCCATTGTGCCGCTGCTGCGCTGATCAGCATGACGCGGCCGGTCGCGCCCACCTGGCGCATTTGATCGAAGAAACTGCGGACCGAATGAGAGCCGTCAGTGTCCTGATCACCGTACTTGGGGTCACCGATTGCCTGATCGATCTTTACCCTGGACCAGTCGGCATCAAGTTCGTCAGCGACAACGAGCGGAAGAGCGGTACGGCTGCCACATCCCATCTCTGAACGATGAGCCACTATCGTTACGGTTCCATCCGGGTCGATCGCCAGGAAAAGGTCGGGTTGAAAGACGCCGCCTGCAGCCTGGGCCCGCTCGGCTAAGAAATGACTGCCGACCACCTTGGCTCCGAGCACGAATGCACCGGTAGCCAGTGCTCCGGTCAAAAACCCGCGGCGTGAAACATTTTCGATGAGCTTCATGCGATCTCCTTGGCCGCCTGGTGAATGGCAGCCCGGATCCGCTGGTAGGTTCCGCAGCGGCAGAGATTGCCTGACATGACGGTATCGATGTCGTGGTCGCTCGGGTTCTTGTTGTCCTTGAGAAGCGCGATCGCCTGCATGATCTGGCCGGTCTGACAGTAGCCACATTGCGGGACTTTGATTTCCATCCAGGCCTTTTGGACAGGATGCAGCGGAGTGATGCCCTCGATGGTGGTGATTTCGGCGCCGGCGACTTCTTTCATTGAAGTAGTGCACGAACGGATGGCCTCTCCGTTCTGGTGCACGGTGCAGGAGCCGCAGAGCGCCATCCCGCAGCCGAACTTGGTTCCAGTCAGGCCTAAAACATCGCGCAGAAACCACAGCAACGGCATATCAAGATCGCCGTCGAAGGAACGATCCTTTCCATTCACCTTGAGATTGATCACGGCCCCTCCGGAGTGAGGTACTTCCAGAATGTACGGAAATTGCAACCATATCCTAGTCGCAGGGAGAGAAATGTGGCAAACATTGATTAACATTGATTGATGATTGTGATTGTGGATGACGATTCTCGGCTGTGGATTGGCGTATCACGGAACCTGTTCCCTGGGTTCTCAATTAAGAATCAACAATCAAAATTCGTCTCCGTCCCGGTAGGACCGGACACAGTCGAGCGGCGGCATATAATCGTCAGTTCTCATCAGTTCTGATCGAGTTCGTATTGGAGGAATTTTTGGCCTACGACGATCTGCGGGAGTGGATCAAGGCGCTCGAGCGCGCTGGGGAATTGAAACGCATCCGTACCGAAGCAGACCCGATTCTGGAGATCACGGAAATTGCGGACCGTGTCTCAAAGAGCCGCGACCGCCAGGGCAACGTTGGCGGCAAGGCGCTTCTGTTCGAGAACGTGAAGGGCTATCCGGGCTCGAAGCTGCTCATCAACCAGTTCGGGTCGGCGCGACGTATGCGGATGGCGCTGGAAGTGGATTCGCTCGACGAGGTAGCCGAACGCATTCGCGGCTTCATGGACGTGAAATCACCGCAGGGATTCCTCGACAAGGTGAAAATGCTGCCCATGCTGGCCGAGATGGGCAAGTTTTTTCCCAAGGTGGTGCCAACCGGACCGTGTAAGGAAGTGATCAAGCGCGACAATTTCTCGCTGTTGGATTTTCCAATTCTGCAATGCTGGCCGAAAGATGCCGGAAGATTTATCACTCTGCCATGCGTGATTACGCGCGATCCGCGAACAGGGAAACGTAATGTCGGCATGTACCGACTGCAGGTATATGACGAGCGTACGACCGGCATGCACTGGCAGCGCCAGAAGGTGGCGGCGGAACATTATCGCGACCGCTTGCGGGAGACACAGCAAGCCGCCTCTCTACGAGTCGACTTAATGGCGCGATCGTCGGGCGGAGCAATGCTAGCTGATGGCGAGCGGCCAAGCGGAAGAATGGATGTGGCAGTGGCAATCGGCACCGAGCCTGCGCTGACATTTTCGGCGATTGTGCCCGCTCCTCCAGATGTCGAGGAGTACATCATCGCAGGATTCTTGCGGCAGAAGCCGGTTGAACTAGTAAAGTGCGAAACGATCGATCTGGAAGTACCAGCGGATGCGGAAATCGTGTTGGAGGGCTACGTAAACCTTGATGAGCTGCGCACCGAGGGGCCGTTCGGCGACCACACTGGGTTCTATTCATTGGAGGATGAGTATCCGGTGTTTCACGTAACTTGCGTGACGCATCGCAAAGATCCGATCTATGCGACGACGGTAGTAGGCAAGCCGCCGCAGGAAGATGCATGGATGGGAAAGGCGGTAGAGCGTATTTTCTTGCCGCTGATGAAGCTGACCATACCCGAGTTGGTGGATGTGAATTTGCCAATCGAGGGCGTATTTCACAACCTGATGATCGTATCGATCCGCAAATCGTATCCGGGGCAAGCGCGCAAAGTGATGAACGCGATCTGGTCGCTGGGGCAAGCGATGTTCACGAAATGCCTCGTGGTGGTGGATGAAGATGTTGATGTGCACAACCTGGCTGATGTGACGCTGAAAGTGTTCAACAATATTGATCCGGAGCGGGACATTCAGTTCACACTCGGTCCGATCGACTCGCTGGACCATTCGTCACGGCTGCCAAATTATGGATCAAAGATGGGCATTGATGCGACGCGCAAATGGTCGACGGAAGGATTCACGCGTCCGTGGCCGGATGAGATTCAGATGGATTCCAAGACCCGGGAACTGGTGGATGGGAAGTGGAAGCAGTTGGTGAAAGAGATAGGAATCGAATAGTGTCCTTTGGGCATTGAGGGTGAGACCTCAGCGGCTAAAGCCGTTTTTCTCTAGTACCTACATCGCAGCGCTGAAGCCCTCCACACCATCAAGCCAAAAGCAGGCCTGATGGGCCCCGGCGCTGCGCTACCCAAAGACGCCCAGCGACTAGATTGGGTGCTCAAGCCCTGCGGCACCCAAAACGATTAAATTGCCAGTTGGTCTGAAGCGCGTTGGGTGGGTAGGGGTCCCTCTACTACACAATTTGATTCACAAAGCGAATCAAATTGTTTCGCTCAGGATGACAATTGCGGGTAGGGAATCTTCGCCCTGAACAACTTGGTTTCCTTTGAAGTCAAATTATTTCGCTAAGATCACAATGGCGGCGGTTTAGCGCGATGGGCAGCTATCCCACATAGCTAGAGCCTAGGTGACAGCGACTATGGGTGAAATCCAGGCGCAGTGGAGCGGCGTAGTCTGTGGATAATCCCCGCTTGAGGGATCACGCTGCTTGTGTTCTCATACCTATATCCAACAGGCCCGTGCTCCTGTTCTCGGAAATGCAGCGCGCCAAACCGAAACCCTCAAACTAAATATCGGAGGAACTTAATGAGTCCCGTGAAATATATCCCTGAAGGTTACAGCTCTGTCACGCCATACCTGATCATCAAAGGCGCTTCGCAAGCGATCGAATATTACAAGAAGGTATTCGGCGCCACCGTGGTCATGCGTATGGACGGTCCCAATGGAACAGTTGGCCACGCAGAACTGCAAATTGGCAACGCCAAGATCATGCTGGCCGACGAGAATCCCAGCATGGGGCAGGGCCATACCAGCGCCAGCACGATGGGCGGAAGCCCGGTGAGCCTATATCTCTATCTCCCCGATGTCGACAAGGTGTTTAACCGCGCCGTATCGGAAGGAGCCAAGGTACTCAAGCCGGTCCAGGACCAGTTCTACGGCGATCGGTCCGGTTTCCTGCAGGACCCGTTTGGACATCTCTGGGGCGTTGCGACCCACGTCGAAGACGTGTCACCGGAGGAATTGAACGAGCGAATGAAAAAGATGGCACCGGCAGCCTAGGGTGCGCTCTTAACCGGGAGCGGAGGACCATCCGCTCCCATCCTGCTACAATTTCCCTCCAACATTTCGCGAAAGGATGCTCACTTCCATGCTACAGGCCGGCATTCCGTTTCCCAATTTCGAGCTCCCCAACCAGGACGGCAAGATCATGAAGCTCGGCGATTTCGCCGGTCAGTGGCTGGTCTTGTACGTGTATCCGAAAGACGACACTCCGGGATGCACGACCCAGGGCAGGGCATTCACAGCGAGCAAAGCAGATTACGACGCTGCCGGAATCAAGGTGGTCGGACTGAGTGCCGACGATGTGACCTCGCACAGGAATTTTTCGCACAAGTTCGCATTCAAAATCGATCTGCTCGCTGACCCTGATTCGACTTTCATCAAGCAACTCGGAATCGGCAAGGGCGAATGGAAAGGCATGACATTCTGGGAGCGCACGAGCTTCGTGATCGGTCCCGATGGCGTACTCAAGAAGGTGTATGAGAAGGTAAACCCAGAGGGACATGAGAAAGTCTTGCTCGACGATATCAAGCAAATGAAGGCGAAAGCGGCATAGATTTCGGTCCTGTGGGGCGGCAATGCGAGGGCAAGTCGTCGCGACTGCCGGAGTCGCCGGCGCTACAGTTACTCTGCGAAGGGATCTGACGCAAAGCGGGCATCGTTCCAGGGCAGGTGAAGAGCCGATGCCAAGCTCTCCGCCATGAGTGCCGGTAGTGTGCGATAGAGCCGAGAGCGCAAGTCGCGATAGCCCTGAATACCAGCAAACAAATCTGACATCAAGTCGCGGAATGTTTCACTCTGTTCGGTGAATGCAACGATGCGTTCGGCAACGCTCTCGCCGAATACCTGCCCAAAATAGAAGCGGTGGGAGACGCGGGCGGCGAGCTTGAGTTCCGGCAGAATTTCCTGCTCGAGCCAACCAGCGTACAAAGCTGGGTGGCCCTCGAGGATTGCCTTGGCACAGAGCTCAGCCGACCGAAGCGCGTAGAACAATCCTTCGCCAGTGATGGGGTCTACGAGACCTGCGCTGTCTCCGATGAGCGCCCAGCCGTCCCCAGCGACCTGAAGGGTTTCGAGGGTCTGCAGGCGTAACGCCGGGATGATGTGGGAATAGAACTGTGCGCCCTCCAAGCTTATGCCGTGGTCGGCGAGCCATTGCTCCAGCCTTCGGCGCAAGTCAGCTGTGGAAACCTCACCCATCTTCCCGGCAATTCCCGCCGAGAGATGATCGAGACGAGGGAAGAGCCAAATGTAGCCGGAGATTCCCTTGAGGAATTGAACCTGCATCAGACTGGTGCGCGCGGGAATCAAGTATCCGGCTGTGACCAGCAAATCGTCGGGCGTAAACGGGTCGGTGAACTGCTTGCGAAAAGGGTTGCGCGCTCCAGCGGCCATCACGATCTGAGGGGTGGGGAATTCGCCAGCCGCGGTGGTGAGGCGCCAGTCTCCTGCCTTTCCGGCGATCCGAATGACTCGTTCTTTGCGGACTGCAGCTCCTGACCGACGAGCCCGCTCCAGCAGGAATTCATTCAGGACGAATCGTGAAAAGATGGCGACGGGAAAGCGCAGATGAAATCGCGCGCGTCGCCCGGACGGGCTGATTAACTCGCTGTCGAAAACAGCGCGGTATTCCGATTGCGCCTCGCGCAAGAACGGGTATTGCTCGAGCGCTTTATGGGTAACTCCGCCGCCGCAAGGTTTTTCCCAAGCCAGCTTTTCATCGAAGAGAACAACGGATTTTCCGGCGCATGCAAGAATGTCTGCTGCTAAAGCACCTGCTGGGCCGCCCCCGACAATTGCAATTGAATCTTGGGAACTGCGCGTCACGATGCGAAAACTCCGGATGGCAACACTTCTCCTGTAGAGCGGAGAGCCGCCACATCGATTCTTTTCCGGGGAAACGTCGTGGCGCAGAACCGGCCACAAACCGCCGCTTATTGCAGCGTGTTCGACGCCATCAGCCCGTTATAGATGAACAACCCGGCAATGACCAGGATCATTGCTCCTGACAAGGCGCCGAGTACCTTGACGACGGGAGTGATCTTGTTCACTTTCTTGAGAATGTCAACCTGTTCTCTCTCCATGTGGGATTCGGATTCATTGAGGAAGATGGAATCATCCTCGTGCATGGTGAGAGTGCTGCGGTAAATCAGGAGGACAATGAGGATCGCGGTTAGAACACCCCACGCGACCAGCAGCCCGACCAAAGGAGACATGTGCCACCTCGGAGCTGAGATCGAGCCAATTCCCAGGTTTCGGGTACGGGCCCTTGATGCGGGCATTATAGCTCCAAAAGGCAAGTCCGGCATGCGTCCGGGGGGAGAGACGTGGCATCCAATGTAAGGGTAATGTTTCGGTTACCAGTACCCGAAGTGCCGATGGCTGGACAGAACAGTTTGCTATAATCGGTTTCTAAAGGAGATATGAGATGGCAACCACAACCACCCCGGAAGTCACACCCAAGGCCGCGCCGGTCGTTTTGACCGCGAACGCGATCGCAAAGGTCAAAGAAATTATGGCTTCGCAGAACCCCGTTCCTGCGGGATTGCGCCTGTCGGTGGTCGGTGGCGGCTGCTCCGGATTCCAGTATTCTATGGCCTTCGAGAACGGCGCGGGGATGATGGACAAGGTGTTCGACATGGATGGCCTGAAGGTATACGTGGATGCGACCTCATTGATGTACCTGAACGGCGCGCACGTAGACTACGTGGAGACGCTGGAAGGCGCCGGCTTCAAGTTCGAGAATCCCAACGTGAAAAGTACCTGCGGTTGCGGATCCTCGTTCAACGTCTAATTGAGATTTTGTGGTGAAAGGCCCCGCCGGCATGGCGGGGCTTTTCTCTTGTCCGATTATTGATCGGGCGGCATTGGATTAGGGTTCGGATTGGAGCCGCCGGGCTGTGGCTGCGGGGTCGTTCCCGGTCCGCGATTTGGCAAGTTGTTTAGCGGCATGCCGGGTTGCATGCCCTGCATAGCGCCCATGGGGTTTGGCTGCCACGGTGAATTGAGCAGACCGCCGCGATCGCTGGTTGGGTCGTAGATGAAGAGCCAATCGTTGTAGTGGTTCTTGTTGGCGAATTCGCGGATCGTCGTGTCCTTGCTGGTGCTCGCCACGCCAAGAATTGGGCCGCCGCCGAAGACCGTGCCAGAGAGGCCTCCTGGACCTCCTGCCGCCAGCGGACCGGCACTTGAGCTGGGCTTGTCGGAATCCTTGGACGCATCGGTGGCCGATCCGCCGGCGGAGTCATCGCTGCTGTCGGCCTTAGGCGGCTGAGCATTTTGGGACGGAAGCCCGGTGACCTGCGGTGTGTTCAGGTCGCCGGGGCCGGCCTGACGAATTCCACCGCCCTGGGCTCCGACAAAACCGCTAGCTCCCGGAAGAACGGGCCCGTTGTTCAAGGTCACGTCCTGCATATGAAGCAGCTTGAAATCTTTTCCGGTTATCGGGTCTTTGTAGCGCTTGCGGATGAAGCGCAAGTTGTTGGTATTTTCAAGTTCTTCGAGACGAGTCGGGTATCGACCGAATTTTTTATAGTAGCGCTGGATGGCTCGTGAGTACCCGAGCGCGCGATGAATCATCTCTTCTTCGCGGTCGCGTTGAATTTGCTGAATGGCATTGGGTAGCATCGCCGTAAGAGCGATGGTCAGCAGCGTGATGAAGAGCATCAGGGTGATGAGAATGTAGCCGCCCTGACGTGCATTTCGTGACTTCGTAATTTTGCAATCGGGTTTGAGGCGGCGCCGCATCGCGAACTCTTTGGATCTTCAAATACGAATTACGAGTTCCCAGGCTTCATCCCTGCGTCAGCGGAATGCTCTGACGGTTGTTGTTCATGACATCTTCGATGTCGACCGCGCCAGGAGAAATGTGCAGAACCCGGTAGCGACGGTCGACGATATCGCCCTCTCCCGCAATGAAGACGTCTTCACCCTGAGATAAGAAAACGCGCTTTGGCTCTCCGGGTTTGCTGGCGAAACCGAAAAATTTCAGATTGATCGGTGGTGGCGGCGGAGGCGGAGGAGGCGTAGTGTCCGCAACTTCTTTCGGCCGCTTGACTTCTGGAATCTCAATCTGACCGTTGGCAAAAATGTTTCTGCCCTTGCCAGCGTACTTGCTTTGTTCGCTTTGCTTCAGGAGATCGAGCGCAAGCGTGGGATCGAGCCGGGGCTCGGTGGCCTTGACGAGCTTTCCAGAGCTGGTCCGGCGGAAGCTCGGGCGGTTGGTTGCACTCGTCGTGGGGGCAGGAGCAGCGGCAGGAGCGGGACCCGACGGCCAGACGGCGCGCAGCACCAGTCCGAGCGCCACGATGCCCAGCACCGCCAGCACAATGACCTGCTTCCGATTTTCTGATCCCAACTTCAACTAAGTGTTCCTCAAATAACTATGCAGCTTCACTTCCAGCCGGATTGGGCCGGTGCCCTCACTGGCCAGGCTGATGCTGTCAACGGTAAAAAATAATTTCGAACGTTCGAGTGCATTGATAAAGCGCACCAGCTGCAGGTAGTCGCCAGAGAAATTGCCCTCGACCTCGACTGGAACGATTCCGGAAGCCTCGGGATCTTCCTGCTTGTATTTTGCCTGCAGAATGTGAACACCGCTTTCGGAGGCGAGCTTGCCGAGTTCACTGGTGATGTCGGAATCATGGCCACCAAACCGGTCGCGGTAGAAGTCAGCGATCTGGTCTTTGGCCACCACGACCTTCTTATCCATGCCGCGCAAGGGTTCGACGGCGTGTGTCTTGACTCTCAGTTCGGCCGAGAGCTGCTGGATCTGCTCCCGGCGCGACTCAGCCGATCCGACGAGCGGCGAGATGAGAACCGCAATGGCAATGACGTCGACGGCTACAAGTGCGCCGATGACCACCTTGAGCTTGCGCCGGGATCCCTGGAGTTCGGGCATTAGTTTCCACCTCGGCCTGCCGCATCAACACTCTTATTCGGTTCCGGAATGTAGATGGCAAGAATTTCGGCGCCGACGCCTGAGCTCTGCTCGGCCTGGACTTCCGCGGTCAGTTGTGTGCCCTGGAAATGCGGAGAGCTTTCCATGCGATGGATGAGATCAATATTCGCCGTCCGGGAATCGCCGACGACTTTCATTTCGAGCAAGAGCTGGCCCTGATCGTTCAATTCCGGCTTGAGCGAGACGACGTGGGTGTTAGGAGGCATGACACGCTCCAGATCTTCGAACACGTGCGTCCAGGAAAACGATTTGCGCTGAATGAGCGCATTCAGGAATTGCGATTGGTCGCGAGTGCTGCGGTTCGCAGGCAGATTCAGATAGGACTGTGCCGATGCCCGCTCGTTGTCACGCTCGGCGATCTGCGCCTGAAGATGCTGGATGGTGTGGCGATCGCGTCCGGCATTGATCCAGCCGCGCAGGGCAAAACCGAACAACACGAGCGTTACGAGAGCAAGCGCGCCAACACCAACGCCCCAACGCGACCAGAATTCACGCGCGTCTTCGTAGGGCCGAGTCGCGAGATTGATATCGAGACGCATAGCTATGCGATCAGCGCCCCCACTACGCCTGCCATCCGCCAGCGAGGAACCGATCCGCTGGTCGAGCCGATCTGGGATGCTGCGACTAACTCTTCGACTTGAGCTCCTGTTTGCGCTTTGAGCGCAGCAGCGGCTGATGCGAAATCGGGCAAGCCCGCTACATAGATGCGCTCAATATTCAAGTTGTATGTGTCCTGAAAAAAGACCACCGATGGATAGACTTCCTCAGCCAGTTGCTCGCCGCTAATGGTGACTCCACGGAGGTTCTCGAGGGTGCGGAACAGCAGCATCTGTTCCTGATCGAGAATCGCGACGCTGGTAGTGCGTGCGTCCACTTTGATGACGAGTGTGGGTCGTTCGGCATCGGCTGCGCCGAGCGCCGCCAACATCGAGGGCATCACGACGCCGGGGCTGTAGCCGACATCGCGGAAAGCCGATTCGTACTCCTGAAGAACGCTGTTCAAGACCACGGCGGCGACAACGCGTACCCCATTGGCAGTGGTTTGGGCGTGGTAAGAGATACGGGCCTCCTCGACATTGAACGGCAACGACTTTTTCAGGCGAAAACGAACGACGGCTTCAGCTTCTTCGGCCTTGGCGGGAAGCGTTTCAAAATCGACCAGAACGACGCGTACGGCGGTATCCGGCAGAACGGCGACAACGTCACGGCCGCGTCCGGCGATCCCACCCAAAGCGTTTTCAATTGCCTGGCGAACCGCGGCCCCGTCGCGGAAGTTGCTCTCGGTCAGGTCGGGGACCAGGGTTCCTGGTGCCAGTTCGCGGGCGGCGCAGACTTCGACCATGCGGCCGGCATCGGAGCCGCGTCCGGCAAGGACTCGGTCAGCCGCGATCTCGCAAGCCAGCGAGGGTCGAGTAGCGTGTTTGCTTTGTTTCTTCATTCAAATCAAACGATTGTGAGAGCCAGATCTGCCTGCTAATCAGGAACGTGGCAGACCGCCCAGCTTGCGTAAGTTTACGACCAGTTCACCAAAGCAAGGATAGTATCGCCGACCCAAAAGGGGGAGAACAGTTACCTCAGAGGGTGCCGCGGCTTGAACTTCCGGCCAATCCGCCTCAGCGGAACGTTTCAATGAACGTAACCTTGTTGATCTCCTTAAGCGTGGTCACGCCGGACCGTACCTTATCGAGCGCCGATTCGCGCAGGAACCGCATTCCTTCTTCGCGGGCAGCACGGCGGATTTCGGAGGTCGGCTTCTTCGCCAGAATCATTTCGCGGATCCGGTCAGTCAAATCGAGCAATTCGTGAATTGCCGTCCGTCCCTTAAAGCCGGTCCCAGCGCATTCAATGCAGCCTTGCCCTTCGTAGAGTGGAACCTGCGACCACTGCTGCGGGTCAAGTCCGCTTGCTTCGAGTACTTCGGGGGGATAGTGAACGGCGGTTCGGCACGAATCGCAGATCACGCGCACCAGCCGCTGCGCCAGTATGCAGTTCAATGCCGAAACGAAGTTGTAAGGCTCGACGCCCATGTTTAGAAAGCGTCCGAGCACGTCGACCACGTTATTGGCGTGGACCGTGGTGAAGACCAGGTGTCCGGTGAGGGCGGACTGGATGGCGATTTGTGCGGTTTCAGTGTCGCGGATTTCGCCCACCATGATTTTGTCCGGATCGTGACGCAAGATCGACCGCAAGCCACGTGCAAAGGTCAGTCCCTTTTTCTCGTTGACGGGGATCTGGGTGATGCCGCGCAGTTGGTACTCAACTGGGTCCTCGATGGTGATGATCTTGTCTTCGTCGGTCTTGATTTCGTTGACCGCCGCATAGAGGGTGGTCGTCTTGCCGCTGCCCGTTGGGCCGGTGACCAGCACCATCCCATAGGGTTCCTTGATGTAGCGGCGGAAGCGGCGCAGGTCGATCTCGTCGAATCCCACGACATCGAGCGTGAGCTTCTTGAACTTCTCGCTCATCGATTCTTTGTCGAGCACGCGGAGAACAGCGTCTTCGCCATGAATCGAGGGCATGATCGAGACGCGGAAATCGATCGCGCGCCCGTTGTATTTCACTCGGAAGCGCCCATCCTGCGGGACGCGACGCTCGGAGATGTCGAGCTCGCTCATGACCTTAATACGGGAAATGATGGTTGAGTGATGTTCTTTTCCGATGGGCGGCATGGCGTGGGTAAGGACGCCGTCGATGCGGAATTTAATGCCGACCGAAGTGTCTCCGGTCTCAATGTGAATATCGCTGGCACGCCGCTGGAGCGCGGTGAAAATCGTGGTATCGACGAGGCGGATGATCGGGCTCATGTCGCCCGCGGCCGCTGTCAGCTTGTCGATCGAGATGGTCTCGTCGTTGCCGGCTTCATCCTCGCGGATGACATCGAGCGTGAATCCCTCGCTGGCGTCTTCCAGCACGCGCTTGGACTGCTCGGTCTTTTGCAGAATGTCGGAGATCTGCTTCTCGGTGGAAACCTTGGTGACAATGCGCTTCCCGAGCAGCAGGCTGATCTCGTCGATCATCATGAGCTGGCTTGGGTTGGCGATGGCGACGACCAGGCGCCCGTCGGCGGTCTCGTCCAGTGGGACGAACTTGTACCGGAACATCAGGTGAACCGGGATTTTTTCGAACAGGTCGTGGTGCAGCGTGAAGTCTTTGAGGTCGACAAATTCACAGCGATACCGGCGCGCAATGTCGCGTGCGCGTTCGATATCGTCGCCGACGGTCTCGGGAACCAACTTGCCGCCATTCCCGCCGTTCACCACTACTGTCTTCTTATCCGCCATTCCCATTCCAGTTTACAGCCTTGTTGTGAGCCCCGTGTCAGTGGATTCCAGACCCGAGGGTAAAGATCGGCAGGTAAAGCGAGATCAAGATCCCACCGACGAAAACCGCCATGACAATCAGGATGACCGGTTCGATGAGCGCCATGGCAGCACCCAACGCCGTTTGCACATCTTCTTCGTAAAACTCAGCGACCGAGCCGAGCATTGCAGGCAAAGCGCCGGTAGACTCGCCAACTTCCAGCATTTCGACAGCGAGATCGGGAAAAATCTTCTGGGTCTCGAGGCTCTTGGCCAGACCCTGGCCTTCGCGCACACGCTCCGACGCAGCCAGGATGCCATTCAGGATCTGACGTGAACTCATGGAGGCACCGGCGGTCTCCATGGCGGGGACGAGAGGCAATCCGCCTTGCAGCAGGGTGGCTAATATTCGCGAAAAATTTGCGACTTGATACTTTTGGCGGATCTCTCCGATGAGAGGGAGCGAAAGCAAAAATCGGTCGATTGCTTCGGCACCTTTATCGCTCTGCTTCCATCGCCAGAGGAGCACGATCGCGGTCAGCAGGACAAGGATTACGATCCACGCATACTTCTGCGCGTTCAAGCCGACTGCCAGCATGAAAACGGTGATTGCCGGCAGCTGCGCGCCCAGGTTGTTGAAGAGATCGGCGAACTTGGGCACGACATAGGTGATCAGGAAGATCAGCATCACCGTAACTACCGACACCAGCAGCGCGGGGTATACCAGAGAAACCGCCAATTTCTTTCGGAAAGTCTGCACCAGCTTCTGATAGGAGATATAGCGACTCAAGACCTCTTCCATGTTGCCGCTTTTCTCGCCCGCCATCAGCGTAGTCGTATACATTTTGGGGAAGACATGCTGAGCGGCGAAGGCGTCTGAAAGAAGCTCTCCTCCTTTGACCCGTTCCCGCACATTCTCAAGGAGCTGCAGGAGGAACTTGTCCCGCTGTCGCTTGATGAGCAGGTCGAGGGCGGTGAGGATCGGCAATCCAGCTTTGATCAGAGTAAGAAACTGCTGGTTGAAGATCAGGAACGTACTCTGCTTAAGCTTCGTGCGGCGGCCTAGCGGGACCCCGCCCGAGGTCAAAATTGTGCGCGGTTTGACCCAATAGACAAGATAGCCTTGCTGGCTGTAGCGGTCGCGTACCTCGGCTTCGGAGTAACCATGCTCCACATGCTGCTGGAGATGGCCCTGCTCGTTCGCGACTTTGATCAGAAATTCTGCCATGAGGGAAGTCCGGCCAGCCGAGCTTAACGCAAGTGTAACACTTTCTTTCCCAAGCAGTTACCGAAGGAGTATCCACTCCTGAAACTCAGGTAATACAGCCTAGGGACCGAGTTCGCCTTCGGCTGTTTCAACGCCCGGGGGAGGCGAGAAGCGAAACCGGTCATCCGCGAGAGCCTGATTTTCCTTCAAGTTTGCAAACCGAAATTCAGTGGTAGCTCCATCCACCTCGGTCAGCATGATCCGTACAATCTGGTTGGCGGACGTGACCTCCAGCAGGACCTCGCTAACCCGATCTGCCATTGCCTTGGGGATGCCTCGCAAAACGATATCCCCGGCGTCCATCGGCTGCTGATCCGTAACTTTCGAAAGTCCCTGCAACTCACTCTCCAGCTTGGTCTTGCCAAGCAAGAAGGCGATGGGAGATCGCAAGTCTTCCAGTTTCTTAAGTTCCGTTTTGCGGAGTTGCC
>Ga0126369_10000135_pt1 | contig 44032 bp, 59 predicted proteins | sample PanSoiMetaPlot_1_FD_109646 | JGI IMG/M metagenome (GOLD analysis project Ga0126369, IMG submission 109646) | Tropical forest soil microbial communities from Panama - MetaG Plot_1 | ecosystem: Environmental > Terrestrial > Soil > Tropical forest > Bulk soil | place: Panama | collected 2016-02-17
TAATCCGAGAGTGGGAGGTCCCTAACACAGGGGGGATCTCCTACTCTTTTTATTTTCAGGAGAGCAATGCAAGTTATATTCGAACCGTATGACAAAATTAAGGAACATATCAAGCGACATAAAGAAGCGTATATTGTTGGAGCTGCTGGAGTTGGGCTCGCAACTATTACATATGCTATAACGAGAAGGCGTCATGCCGAGAACGCTATGCGCTCGGAGATACACGACGGTGTTGTCATGCGCTTTCTCAATATTTTTTCTAAGCAAGAAGTTGTTAGTGTAATTGAACGATCAGGACGAGGACATCCGGGATATTTGACTCGGTGCCTTGAAACTGGTGAAATTTTTGACTCACAAAGTCAAGCGGCAGATTTAATGGGTATTTCACGAGTTGCTCTTTCAGAACATATTCGTGGAAATTATCCAGATGTTAATGGCTATCATTTCGAACACGTTAATGTGAGATAAGGAGAATCTAATGTTTGGTCCGGAATTGATCATCGTGTTGTTCGTACTTGCAATTATCTCGTCACCGTTTATACTGGTCTTCTGGCTGATTAATCGGTACAACAACAAGAACAAGGGTGCGTGATGAAACACTACGTTATTGAATTCAACGTCACAGACGAAGAAGCGGTTGCAAATGCTGTAAAGGGATTGATTACTTCGCAAGGCATCAATTCTTTGAGTGTCAAGGTTCACGATGACGAACCTCAGGAAATTGTCAAGAATGGTATTCCGAAGAACAAAATTTCAACTCGTCGTGAGAGGGTTTTGAAACTCTACGACCAGGATTATGCCTATGTCGATATTGCTAAGAAGTTGAAGGTCAAGGTCGGAACCATTTACAACGACGTCACAGCTTTGCGTAAGCAAGGCAAGATCAGCTAGTCGCAAGAATAACATCCCTAGTAATGGAAGGACACGTAGTAATACGGGATCTGAGCGTTACCCTGAAGTATAGGAGAGGTCAGATCAGAGTCCTTCTTTATTTATGTCCCATGAAAGGATGGACGTGGAAAGAATCAAGCAATTTTATCAAGACCACAAGCAGGCGGTCACGATCTGTGCGATCGGAACAGGGCTTGTGAGTACGGTTATGGCCATCAGATTTGTCAATGGCCAGAGGATGAGTTCAGCGAGTTTCTACATGCGTGACGACGAGCAAGCTGCTCTGATCGTGGTCCACAAGAACAACGGTCAAAGCAAGTCGTTCGTCAAGTATCGACCGAAGGAGGTGCCACAGAGTGCCTGAGCTACCATACATAATCGTATACAATTATCCAAAGCGTTATGGATTCTGGAAGTTCTGCGGTGATGTCTTTATGACTATCGCCACAGCTGGCCTCTGGCTTATCTGGATATTCGTCCGGGAGATGCGGAGAAGGTAATGGACCTAAACAGCCTCGTGGGTGTAATCAGAAGAAATCTCAAGCAAAATTCAAACGCTTATATTTCTGCGAGCGCCTGTATCGGTGTGGTTGCCACCGCAGTATTATCAGCAAGACAGGGTATTAAAGCTCATAAAGCATTAGATGAATGGGAAGAAAATAATGGCATCAGTGACAACGCCAGAGAAAGACTGGTGGATCAGATTAGGGTTACTTGGCGTATCTATCTTCCTGTCGTGGCTAGCGGCGCAGGAACGATCGCGTGCATTATCGCAGCAGATCGAATTGGAAGTAAGAAGACAGCTGCAGCCGTTGCCCAAACAATAGCTGGATCACAGGCGTTTGCTGCATATAAAGAAAAAGTAAAAGAGCAACTTGGTGAAAAGAAACATCAAGAGATTATGGGCAAAATCGCTGAAGATAAAACCAAAGAGAATCCCCCGCCTGGTAAAGACGTAGTCATCGCTGGAAGTGGGCATGTCCTGTGTTGTGAGCTCTACACAGGAAGGTACTTCAACAGTGATGTAGAGACGTTGAAGAAGGCGGAGAATCGTCTCAATAAGAAGTTACTGTCGCAAGACTTTCAAACGTTGGCTGATTTCCAGTACATGATCGGTCTGACACCAACTTCGAATTCGAATAACATTGGATGGACGTCCAGTAGATTACTAGAGCTGGAAATCTCAGCAATACTCACTAATGATGAGCGTCCATGTCTAGCATTTGACTATAATTACACAGTGCCAGTCTAATCGCAAGAATCGCATGCCTCATAATGGAAGGAGGAAGAATGCTAGAGCAAGAAGCTACTATCATCGAGATGCCTGTAGTCGGAGAACCATTGGTTCACCAGATTGCGAAAGGTGTGATCGTCCTATTGATAGGGATCGCAACTTCAAGAGCGGTGGACAAGGTTTACGATGCAGGTCTCGATAAGTATCGAGCAGCAAAGCAAAACTCGTAACCAGAAAGAGGGGGTCCGAAAGGGCTCTCTCTTTTTATGTCCCAAAGGAATAGAATGCTCAAGCGAGATATCACCTACGAGGATTTCAATGGTGAGACTGTCACTGAAACATTCTACTTTAATCTGACTAAGACAGAGATCATCCAGCTTCAATTTGGATACGAAGGTGGGCTTGAGGCCGCTATTCGGAAGATCATTGAGTCTGAGGATGGTAAACAGTTAATCGATGAGTTTCAGAAGATCGTTCTTGCATCATACGGTGTGAAATCTGAGGATGGTAAGCGATTTATCAAGACTGAAGAACTTCGAGAGGAATTCAAACAGACCGCTGCCTACGATCAATTGTTTATGGACTTGGCAACTAATGAGGACGCAGCTGCCGATTTTATCAAAGGCGTGGTTCCGAAGGATCTCACGGAAGAGCTTCAGAGGTTGGCCGCAGCTCCAACACCGCCGGCAACTGTAGATGTACCGCTGCCTCCTCCGCCACGTCCTGCGTAAGGAGTAATCTTGGATTATCAAAGTAATTCCAGAAAAACCAGAGAAGGTCTCCCTGGTGGAGAACCTCAAGAGAAGAAGATAGAAAAGGTCGTTACTGGAGAAGTTACCTTGAAATCGAAGTCTATTGGACGGAAATTCAAGGATATTTTCTTTGGCGGCGATCTTAAATTGGCTTCAAAATTTGTGACGGGGGAAGTGTTGCTTCCTGCGTTGCGCAATCTTGTAGTCGAAATGACATCAAGAGGGATCGAACGGGTTGTATATGGCGAATCTTCGTATCGTCGATACAATTCTGATCCCAGACCTCGAATCATGTACAACAACATGTATCGAGAAGATCCCAGACAGCCAAACATTCCAGTTCCAATAAGAAGAATTCCTGATCAGCATTTTCGTACAAGACGAGAAGCGCAAGATGTAATTGTACCATCAAGGGAAGAAGCCGAGGATGTTGTCGAGCAACTTATGGATGTACTCGATAAGTATCAGGTAGTTTCCTTGGCAGATCTGTATGCAACGCTTGGAGTAGAAGCCCAAGGTTCGTATATAGATAACAAGTGGGGATGGACATATTTGAATAATGTGGAAGTTCGCCAAGTCAGGAATGGATACCTGATTGATCTTCCGCCTTTGGAAGAAATCTGAAAGGTGGTTCGAATGGGCCTTAATAAAGAGAGAGATGTTCTAAAAAAAGCGTCTCGCAGCGCAAGATGGGCGGCCCAGGTAGACCTAATGAGTGATGAGCATGTCATGTCCATCCTGAGGAAGCTTCGGGACGAGAAGAAATCCGGGAGGAAGAAGGCATCATGAAATTTAATGGTGTGAGGAGGAATTTTAATCACAATCTATTACAGCTAAAGAAACAGTCTCCGCATATTTTCTTTATCGGTGGCGTAACTGGTGTTGTCACAAGTACTGTTCTCGCATGTCGAGCAACGTTGAAACTCTCAGATACGCTCGATGAGATTAAGAAAGATTCTGATAACATCCGTGGGATGAAATCTGAAATCGAGAATTATCCTACGGAACAGTATTACAAAGACACGCTGTATGTCTATACGAAGGCTTGTGTAACGCTTGCAAGACTGTATGGACCGTCGGTGGTTCTTGGTGGCCTTTCCATCGCAGCATTAACCGGATCCCACATTCAACTGACAAAGCGTAATCAAGCTTTGATGGCAGCGTATGCTCTGGTTCAGAAAGCATATGAAGATTATCGAGCTCGTGTCCGAGAAGAAATCGGAGAAGAACGAGAACTCGATATTTATCATGCAGCCAGAACTGAAACAGTCAAAGAATTGGGCGACGTAAAGGTAGTCGATCCTAATACGTTTTCTCCGTATGCAAAATTCTTTGATGAATATTGTCCAGCCTGGAAGAAAGATCCAGAAATGAATCGGATCTATGTCCAGTGTCAGCAAAATTATGCCAATAATCTCCTTCACGCAAGAGGGCATTTATTCTTGAATGAAGTTTATGACATGCTGGGGATTGACCGTACCAATGCGGGGGCGGTCGTAGGCTGGGTTATTGGTAAGGACGGAGATAATTTCGTTGATTTCGGTTTGTATGAAGCACATAATTCCCGGTTTGTAAATGGATGGGAACGTTCTATTCTGCTGGACTTCAACGTAGATGGAGTTATCTATGATAAGATTTAAACCAGAATGGAAGGTTCCTGCAGGCATGGCAGGAGTTGGTGTAGGCGCCTTCATCATGGGAGGCGTCGGTGGATATTTATACGGCCGTAAACAAACTACTGAAATTATCGTACACGAAGAAGAACCAGATAGTGAACAACTGCAATTTCAATTTGACTTTCACAGAGAAGAGAATGATAAAGCCTATAATCGTAAGGTTGCCGAACTCACTCACATGATTGAAGATATTAAAGAAGTAGTTGGATTTGAGCGAGAATCCAGATCAGATAGAGTTGCACGTGAAATGCATCAGCACGTAGTACCTCCAGATGCCATAATTGTAGAAGATGAATGGGATTATGAGGTTGAAATGAGGAATCGAGGAACAGACAAACCCTACACTATTCATCAAGACGAATACATGGCGGAAGAATCTGAGTTTAATCAGGTTACACTGACGTATTATGCTGGTGATGACGTTCTTTGTGATGAGCAAGACGTACCGATTTATAATCCTGAAACAATTGTTGGGCAACTCAAGTTTGGGCATGGATCTGGTGATGGGACTCTAGTTTATGTACGTAATCCTAAGCTTGAAGTCGAGTATGAGATTCAACTAGAATCTGGCAAGTACGCAGTTGAGATACTCGGTGCGAAAGCAGAAGAAGATTTGTTGGATGATGACATCAAACACGGAAACGCTATTCATCGATTTAAGAAGGATTAGTCATGGACGAGCCTTTTGAAGGTCTATATTTCAATTGGCTCTGTGCTAAAGTAGTCAATCCCAGGGAGAAAAGTCTAGCCTTGACTTACTGGGAATTGTTGAAGGTACTGCATACAACCGAATTCGTATGGCTTTTGTCCGGAGATGATAATCGTTCTGAGGACGGCAAAGAGCTCCGGAGAGAATTTCTTCTAGCCTCTGATATTCCCGATCACATGGAGTGGCGAACTATCTTGGGATGCTCTCTACTTGAGATGTTCATCGCATTCTCTCGTAGAACAGAATTCGATACTGAGATCAAAGCCCGCAAATGGTTTTGGGAATTCATGGACAACCTTGGTTTGAAAGAATTCAATGATGCCAATTTTGATCCATACAAGATAGAAGATATTCTGCAAGAGTTTATCTGGCGTACTTATGATGATCATGGCCATGGGGGTATGTTCCCTATGAATAATCCGCATGCTGATCAAAGAGAGGTTGAAATCTGGTACCAATTCTGTGATTACCTACTAGACCAGGGTTTTACTGTGTAAGGGGGGTGCGTGGATTTCTATAAGATCAGAATTCGTGAGTCTTCAAAAGGAATTCGACAAGCGTACCCCGACTGGATTGTTGATAACTCAGAAGACTTGATGGTCAGAGGTGGAGCTTTCTATGCTATTTGGGACGAAGAACGTTCCATGTGGTCTACTGATGAATTCGATGTGCAAAGGAAAGTGGACGCAGAAGTACTGGCCTTTGTAGACGAGCACAGTGAATCTGGACCGATAGAAGCTTTGCTAACCAGAAACTTTAGCACAGGGCTTTGGGAGAAATTTCAAAGATTTGTAAGAAGTATTCCGGAAGGAAACTTTTATCCTCTAGATGAGTGTCTCACATTCGCTAATTCAGAAGTAGGAAAGAAAGATTACAGGAGTAAGCGACTCCCGTATGCGCTCGAGCCAGGTAACACTGACTCATGGGACGAGCTTATGGGTGTTCTATACTCAGAGATTGAGCGTGACAAAATTGAATGGACTATTGGCGCTATCATAGCCGGCGATTCCAAGTGGCTTCAAAAATTCCTGGTTTTCTATGGGCCACCAGCTAGTGGAAAATCTACGATTATCGGAGTTATTGAGCGATTGTTCGCTGGATACTTGACTACCTTCGAAGCGAAAGCTCTCACAGGTAGTAACAGCACTTTTTCAATGGAGATGTTCGAACACAATCCATTGGTAGCAATTCAACACGATGGAGATCTCTCGAGGATCGAGGATAACTCAAAAATTAATTCGATTGTTGGTCATGACATCATGACAATCAACATGAAGTATCGATCTCCGTTCTCCATTCGTTTGAATACGTTCTTGATTATGGGTACGAACAAGCCTGTAAAAATCACAGATGCGAAAGCTGGTAATACAAGGCGTTTGATCGACGTCCATCCTACAGGAGCTCATGTAGATCCTGGTAGGTACCACATCTTGCTCGAGAACATCAACTACGAGCTAGGTGCAATCGCAGACAAATGCCTTAAGCGTTATTACGACATGGGAAAGTTCTACTACGAGAACTATATCCCGACTCAAATGATGCAGTTAACAGATTCGTTCTACAACTTCATCGAGGCTAACTACGACATCTTCAAGTCAGAAGAAGCATTCCAGCTTCGTCGTGTCTGGGAGATGTACAAAGAATACTGTGAAGAAGCGAACATCATCAAACGACTTCAACGACATGAAGTTCGAGATGAACTGAACAGTTATTTCGAAGAATTTAGAGACCGTTATTTCTCAGGCGAGAAAGAATTTAGGAGTGTTTATCTTGGCTTCAAAGGACTCCCTCAGCAAGGACCAGCGCCGGTGGTACCGGACACCTCTTATGTGGTGGAGCTTGGTAATTACGACATTACTAGCAACCCTTCCAATTTTGATAAGATTTGTGCGAAGCAGCCGGCGCAAGAAGCAAACCGAAACGGGTTTCCTAAGCAGGCCTGGTCGAAAGTCACAACCAGCCTAGCTGACATCGATTCCACAAAGCTGCATTATGTTCAGATTCCAGAGAACCACATCGTCATTGATTTCGATTTGCGGGATGAGAGTGGAGAGAAAAACCTGGAGTTAAACCTCACAGAAGCTTCAAAGTTTCCCCCCACTTACACAGAGTTGAGTCAGAGTGGTAAAGGCATACATCTTCATTACATTTACAATGGCGATGTAACAGAACTGGAATCGAAGATAGGATCTGGTGTTGAGATCAAAACACTTTTAGGTGATAGTGCTCTTCGACGTAAACTGACGATGTGTAATAACCTAGCTATTTCAACTATAAGCGGAGGCTTACCGAAGAAAGAGAAAAAGGTGCTTAAATCTAAAAGTATTCAGACCGAGAAGGGTCTGCGAACGCTTATCGTTAGGAACTTGCGGAAAGAGATTCATGCAGGTACGAAGCCGTCTATAGACTTCATTTACCAGATTTTGGATGATGCCTACAATATGGGCATGGCATATGATGTTACAGACATGCGGCCGGACATTATAGCTTTCGCAGCTAACAGTACGAACCAAGCGAAATACTGCATCAATCTTGTGCAGCAGATGAAGTTCGTCGGTAAGCAAGCAATGCCAGACGTGGAAGGTAAAGACGGAAAACCCATTGTATTTTTCGATGTAGAGGTTTATCCAAACCTATTTGTCGTTTGTTGGAAGTATCAGGACGAAGAAAAAGTCGTCCGAATGATCAATCCAAAAGCAGACGACGTCGAGATGCTATTCAAGATGAAACTTGTGGGGTTCAACAATCGTCGATACGACAACCATATTCTGTATGCAAGATTCCTAGGCTATTCAATCGAGCAACTATTTGAGTTAAGCCAAAGAATCATCTTCAATACAAAGTACAACAATCAAGGTTTGTTTGGAGAAGCATACAATCTGTCATATGCTGATATCTTCGACTTCAGCTCAAAGAAGCAGAGCTTGAAGAAATTCCAGATTGATTTAGGAATCCATCATCAGGAGCTAGACCTTCCTTGGGATAAACCAGTTCATGAGAATGACTGGAAGAAAGTTGAAGATTATTGCGTGAATGACGTAGTCAGCGCAGAAGCAGTTTTCAATGATAGATATCAGGATTTCATCGCAAGACAAATCCTAAGCGAGTTGTCAGGACTCTCCGTTAATCATACGACTCAACAGCATACTGCTAAGATAATCTTTGGAGACGATAAGAACCCGCAGAACAGCTTTGTCTATACAGACTTGAGTGAGGAATTTCCGGGCTATGTTTTCGATGGCAAAGAAAGTACATACGGTGAAGAGATTACGGGCGAAGGTGGCTATGTTTATAGCGAACCTGGATATTATGAGAAGGTTGCTGTCTTAGACATTGCTTCAATGCACCCCACCTCAATCGAACAGCTCAATCTTTTCGGACCTTATACCGAGAAATTCAGAGAACTCAAAGCTGTACGTATAGCAATCAAGCACAAAGATTATGATACAGCTCGTGTGTTATTGGATGGTAGGATTGACAAATACTTGGATAATCCTGAGCATGCAGACAACTTGTCGTATGCACTTAAGATCATCTTAAATAGTGTCTATGGGTATACGAGTGCCCATTTCCCGAGTATGTTTAAGGATAATAGGAACAAGGATAATATTGTTGCCAAGCGTGGTGCTTTGTTCATGATCGATCTGAAGCATGCTGTACAGCAACAGAACTATATTGTGGCTCACATCAAGACGGATTCAATCAAGATCCCGAATGCTGATCCACAGATCATTCAATTTGTAATCGACTTCGGAGAAGAGTATGGCTACACGTTTGAGCATGAATGCACCTACGACAAATTCTGTCTCATCAACGATGCTGTATATATCGCTAGTGACGGCGGTGAGTGGACTGCTGTTGGTGCGCAGTTCCAGCATCCGTACGTTTTCAAAACACTGTTTTCGCACGATGACATTGAGTTCAACGACATGTGCGAGACGAAAGCGGTCAAGCAGGGCGTCATGTATCTCGATACGTTGGACTCCGACGAAATCGAGGACATGCGATTCCTCGGAACCACTGGAAGCTTCGTCCCGGTTGATCGAAACGGAGGAACCCTCTGGAGAGTGAAGGACGGTAAGAAGTATGCCGTCACAGGAACCAAGGGTTATCGCTGGATTGAACGAGACGTCGCTGCTTACAGAGAACCACTCGGAGAATTGTCTATTGACATGAGATACTTCGAGCGATTGCAAGAAGATGCAATCAAAGCAATTGAGAATTTCGTACGGTACGAAGACTTCGTATCATAATTTGTGGGGTTAACGTGGAGAAAATCGAGCACGATGCTGGAGCGCTAGCCGATTGGATCGTTTCAACAGCCACCGTACATAGTCAACGTACTGGCCAAGTAATGTTCAATCAACTACCCGCCGAGGTTGCAGCAGTCGTTCGTGGTAGTCCTTTCGATCCATTCTACAAGGACTTTAATCGTCGAGAAATCACTGAGTGGTACGACAATCACATCATCTGGAACGACTACGACGAGATCATTGTGGTGTTCTCAGCTAATACTATTCTTTGGGAAAGGGAATGAGTATGCCTGATGAGAATAAAAGTTTTATGGTGGAAGATGCTGAGATAATCTTCCGTAATTTCGAAGGAAGAGAAGGGCCATACAACAAAAAGGGTGAGCGCTCCTTTGGTGTGGTCTTAACAGAGGAAGTCGCCGCAGAAATGTTGGCTGATGGATGGAATGTGAAATATCTGGAGCCACGTGAGGAGGGGGATAGCCCAAGACCGTTTATCTCCGTGGCCGCAAGGTTTGACAAGTATCCCCCAAGAGTTGTTCTGATTACCGGAAGAAGCAGAACACAGCTTGATGAGGGATCCGTTGAAGTTCTTGATTGGACGAACTTCAAAACAGTAGATCTTATTGCCCGAGGATCACATTGGGAGGTTAATGAAAAGAGCGGATGGAAAGCCTATCTTCAGTCCATGTTTGTGACAATTGAAGAAGACGCTCTAGAACGTAAATATGGTATTAACGAATTACCACCTAATCATGGGAGCTAAAATATTCGGAAAACACAAAAAACCAGACGGACGAGGCCAGTCAATGGATTTTACGAATTTCGTGCGTAAGCCTTTTGTTGTGGAGGCCGTCGAGGTTACCATTGATAACATAGGTGAAGTAGCTAAGTATGTTGGTGACCTTCGAGAAGAAGAAGACGGCACTAAGTACATTCTGGTGGACCACAGACTTGTCCCCAATGTAATGAGGGTGTACCCCGGATTTTATATGACCAAGATGGGCAAGAAAGTTCGTTGTTATTCAAGGAAGATCTTCAGGGAGCAATTCGTCGAGGAAGACGAGAACATTCGGCCATGGGTTGAGTTCATGGAAGCAAACTCAGTTTAAAACCGCGGGGGAAAAGGGGCGCTAAGAAAGCTATGATTATTGCCACCTTGCCAGGAAACTATAATCGTAGTTGATTCTTACTGTCTGCGAATGCTTCGAGGCTCCACCCTCATCCGGCATTGTCAGGCCGCCCCCTCTCGAAAGGAGGCGAATTAATGGTTAATTGGAAAGTGACTACGCCTCTCGAGGAAATATTCGAAGAGGCGGTAAAAGGAGCAGCCAGCTGCTGGGAACATCCTGAACTTGCGGGAGAGTACGATCAGGAGAAAGCAGACAAGATTGTCAGATCTTTGTTAAAGGCTGTTAATAAGAAATGTCTTAGAATTCGTTAGGGTGCTACGGATGCTCCCCAAGCTAAGCCGTACTGTCTGTGCATTGCTGTGAGGCCAGCCCAATCGCAGCACACAATGGTCAGACCACCCTTTGATCGGGCGGGCGCTAAGGCGCTTTTTCTCTGCCAGAGAAATCCTCTAAATTAGTGGTCTTACGATCTGCGAAGCTAAGCTCCCCCGGCGGCTTGTCAGATCGCCCAACCGTGTCAAAAATGTCGCAAAAATCGCATCTCCTATAATGGAGAAGATTCACTCATAAAAGGAGATAATGATGGAAGCTATCACACAGGAACAGGTTGATTCTGCGGTAGTTACGTATTTCGAGAATCAGACCCATCACACAGGTGAAACCGTTAAGGCGATGCTTGTTGTTGGGCTTCTGATGGTCGGAACGTACACTACGGCGAAGACTGTTACTCACGTGGTTGCGAACGTGATTAGTAACCGGCGAGAGCTGAAGAAGCTCAAGAAAGCAAATAAAAGCAACTCGTAAGAGTTAAAGAGAGGTTAATCGAAAGATTGATCTCTCTTTTTGTCTTATTTTGTCGCATAAATTACATACTATATAATGGAGAGAACAAGGATAAGAAACTTCATTCCAAAGGATAAGAAGTCATGCTTGCACTCGGGCGTACAAACCCGACCAGCAAGTAGACACAAGCTTCCGGAGGTTGATGAAGTACAAGCTTCCGAATTCTCTCTTAAATTTTTTTGTCCTGAGGGGAGCCAATGGAAACGCATAAAGAAATAAGAGAACGAGCACGGAAAGAACCTCGTCTGCCTTGCTTGTGTTATGGGACGTGCAAGTGCGAGAAAGAGAAAAACGCAATAGATCCCACCCCGCCTAGTGAATCTATTTATATGCCGTACTACGGTGGGCAGTGGGAGAGTAACCGAGCGGAGCATTAATGGAAGTTTGCGAGTTCGACACAGATGATTTGGCTCCAGTCGAGTTGATGGAGCATCAAAAGGAAGTACTCCCTTTTATCGGTAATGGCAAAATACTTTATGGAGGCGTAGGTGCTGGAAAATCTCTCACTGCCGTGGCTTATTACGCAGGAGCTGAAGCTCCCCGAGATCTCTATGTCATCACTACAGCAAAGAAGCGGGACTCTCTTGAATGGATGGGAGAGGCAGCTAAGTTCGGCATCGGAACTGATGAAGAGTCAAGCGTTGCAGGCATCCTCACTGTGGACTCGTGGAATAACATCGGTAAGTACACAGATGTCACGGACGCCTTCTTTATCTTCGATGAGCAACGAGTTGTTGGACATGGGGCTTGGGTACGTCATTTTCTCAAGATCGTCAAGCGGAATCGATGGATTCTCCTTAGCGCTACCCCTGGGGATACATGGTTGGATTATGCGCCGGTTTTCATCGCTAATGGATGGTACAAGAACATAACTGAATTCAAGCGGCAGCATGTTTTGTATGCCCCGTATACCAAGTATCCTCAAGTAATTGGATATGTTAATGAGATGCGTTTGGAGGATCTTCGCAACGAGGTATTGGTGGAGATGCCTTATGTGAAACACACGGAACGTATCATGAACTACATGGATGTTGCGTACGATAAAGAGCTTGTTAGAGCCGTTGTTCGTAATCGTTGGCATGTATACGAAGATAGGCCTTTGAAAGATGCTGCGGACATGTGGAGGCTGGTACGAAAGATTGTGAATTCAGACCCCAGTCGTTTTGAGATGATCAAGTTCTTACTCAAGTTCCATCCAAGGCTGATAATCTTCTACAACTTTGATTACGAACTTGACATCTTAAGGTGGCTGGGTGATTCTGTTACTACCCGTGAATGGAATGGACACCGTAAGGATCCTTTGCCTGAGTCAGATAGTTGGGTGTACCTCGTACAATATGCTGCTGGTGGTGAAGGATGGAATTGTACTGATACAAATGCAATGGTGCTGTACTCTCTTACCTACTCATATAAGAATTTTGTACAATCTCAAGGTAGGATCGACCGATTGAACACCGAATTTCAGGAGTTGTACTACTATGTGCTGTCGTCAAATTCGTTCGTTGATACCGCCATACGAAATGCCATTGCCGGTAAACGTAATTTTAACGAGCGTGAAGAGCTGAAGAAAAGCGGGATTTTTCGTCAAAACGGCGATTATGACGGGGAGTTTGCCGGAGGTTTGCAAGTACTCTGACCTGGGGTTATTCGCTATATTGTACGTTAGGCATTTATTTATATAAGATATATATATATTTAAGAAGTAGTAAAAAGAGCCTAGAATTTCCCCCAAAAGTTTTTGTTGAAAAATTGTCGCCGAATGCCGGGTAAAATAGGAAAGGTACAAAAGGGACGCACGTTTTACACGCTATATAACGAAGAAGAGGAGTAGATGTGACACGCATCTATTTAAAATTTGCCTGAGGAGGTGTTATGACACAAGTAAATCCAGACGCAGGTGATGGTCCGCAGCCTGACCCGACTGATGAAGAAGAACGCGAAAGTCGGCAAGCTGCATCAGAAATCGAGCCCACAGAGGCTCCTGGTCATGACCACACCGAGGAGAAGCGATAATGCCTCCGCCGGTATCTCTTGTAACTATTCACCACCAAGGTGGCGGGGCGCCCACAGATAACTCAAGCGGTTATTCGTATGGTGGATATACGTATGGAGTCGGAGCAAGTCGTTGGGAGCGGTTCCGTTCTGTATGGGAATCATACGCCACTCTTAATTTCAATGGTGTGAGTTTGGATATCTGTCTCTCTGGTGATCGTCACACCGGTTATCCATTGTACGACGCAGATATTGAAAGAATTCGAGGTATCTGTGCAGATGCTCGTAATCGACGTGAAGTTGTTGACAACCCACAAGTGCGAGATCATAGCCAGTCGCCTGGAAGCGCCACAGCATGCTCTGGTAATAACGTACGGGCCCGATGGGCTGAAGTTGTGGCCGCCTGTCAAAAGGGAGCTCAACCGTCCGCACCACCGTCTCAAGCTAAGGGAGGCGCAATGGATATCGTTCGTACTCCAACAGGACGTGGTTATTACATCGTTGCTGCGGATGGTGGAGTATTTTGTTTTGGTGATGCCAAGTTCTTTGGCTCCATGGGAGGTAAGAAACTTAATGCGCCAGTGGTTGACATGGCAGTCAAGCCAAAGGGAGATGGTTACTTCCTAGCAGCCGCAGATGGTGGCATCTTCATGTTTGGTAACTGCGTCTTCTACGGGAGTATGGGTGGTAAGAAATTGAACGCCCCCATCGTAGGATGTGAGTATGATGCAGAGGGTGATGGTTACTGGCTGCTCGGCCAAGATGGTGGAATCTTTACATTCGGTAAGACAAGCTTCTACGGTTCTGCTTCAGGCAAAGTTAAGTATCCATGAGAGAAACTCAATACCAAGCTAAACTTATTAAAAAAATGGAGACCTTGTTTCCAGGATGTCTAATCATAAGAATTGATTCTAGACAGGTACAAGGTCTCCCCGACATTCTGATTCTGTTTAACGATCGATGGGCCGTTTTAGAAGTTAAGATGGGCGACACATCTAGGCTCCAACCTAATCAAGAGTATTACGTTAATATGTTGAATGATATGTCTTATGCCTCCTTCATAAATCCTGACAATGAGGAGGAAGTGCTGAGTGATCTTCAATCCGCATTTGGAATTATACGACAGGCACGCATTTCTTAGCCCAAGCAGTTATCATTGGGTAAATTATAGTGATGAGAAATTAGAGGCTCGGTTTATAGCATCAACAGCAGCTCAACGTGGCAGTGATCTACATGCATTGGCTCATGAGGCTATTCGTTTAGGAGTTAAACTTTCTAAAGGAAACAGGGCACTGGCATCTTACGTCAACGATGCCATTGGTTTCAAGATGAATTGTGAGCAACCTCTCTATTACTCAGAGAATTGCTTCGGTACCGCAGATACTATTTGTTTTCGACGGGGTAAATTAAGAATTCATGATTTGAAGACAGGTCTCACTCCTACATCGGAACATCAATTAGAAGTGTATGCCGCACTCTTTTGTTTAGAGTATGGCTTCAATCCTTATGACATTGTAATTGAGCTTCGGATCTACCAGCGAGACGAAATCAGAATTTTTGACCCCCCTCCGGTTGTAATTGCATCCATCATGGAGAAGATAATCTATTTCGATCAGCAAATCGAGCAGATGAAACTGAGATAGGAGGTGACGCTTTGAAGATTGATGAACAAGAGTATCTCGAACATTATGGAACTCCACGGCATTCAGGGCGTTATCCATGGGGATCCAGTGGTTGGGGAGATGGTGGTACAGAATCAGATCAACGCAACCCAACGCTTCTTGATCGTATCAATGAGTTGAAGAAGCAAGGACTTTCCGAGAAAGCAATCGCTGATGGTATGGGTATGACCTTGATTGAGCTTCGCTCTAAGCGATCAGTCGCTAATGCTCAAAGGAAACAATCCAACATCATCTTTGCAACAAGACTAAAAGAAAAGGGTATGTCTAATACTGCCATCGGTGAGCGAATGGGTGTGAACGAATCTGTAGTTAGGTCTTGGCTTCGTCCGGGTGAGTTGGAAAAGACTAAGATCATCGATACTACTGCTCAGATGTTGCGAGAAGAAGTTGATAAGAAACCATTCCTCGACATTGGTCGTGGCACAGAGAATCGAATGGGTGTCACAGCTAACAAGTTGAATTCAGCTGTTGCCATTCTCAAGGCAGAAGGTTATGAAGTTCATAAAGTTCAAGATCCTCTTGCATTGTCTGGTCACAAGGTCACTCAGAAAGTTCTAGTACCAGCTGGCGTAACTCAAAAAGATGTATGGTTGAATCGAGATAAGATTCTCCCTGTTGGTCAAATTTCTGATGATGGTGGTAGAACATTTCAAGGCATGCTCGCACCTAAGAAGATCAGTCCATCTAGGGTTCATGTGGTGTATGGATCTGATGGTAGTAAAGCAGACGGCATGATCTATGTTCGTCCTGGAGTAGCGGATGTTTCTCTTGGTGGTTCGAACTATGCTCAAGTTCGGATCGCTGTAGGAAACAACCACTATCTCAAGGGCATGGCCATGTACAAGGATGATCTTCCTGAAGGATCAGATCTTCAATTCAACACGGCCAAAGAACAAACAAGAAGTAAGCTTGATGCTTTCAAAGAGAATGAAGATGATCCATTAAATCCATTCGGTACGTTTATTGATCGCCAGATCATTGAACATCCTGGCACATCTCGGGAGAAAGTCACTTCTGTAATGAACATTGTTAATGAAGAAGGACAATGGGAGAAGTGGTCTCGAAACCTATCCTCCCAGATGCTTTCAAAACAATCCCCCGCCCTTGCTAAATCACAACTTGATATGACATACGAGCGTCGTGAGCGAGACTTCGATAACATCATGGCGCTTACTAATCCTGTTGTTAAGAAGAAGTTGCTGGAAACTTTTGCCGATTCAACGGATAATGCATCAGTTCATTTGAAGGCGGCCGCGCTTCCAAGGCAAGGAATTCATGTTATCCTGCCAATCGAAACCATGCCAGAAACTGAAGTGTATGCGCCAAATTATTTTCCTGGCGAAAAGGTTGTATTGATTCGTCACCCACATGGTGGGACGTTTGAGATTCCAGAATTGATTGTTAACAACAATCACGCCGAAGCAAAGAAACTACTTGGTAATTCGAAAGATGCGATTGGTATTAACCATCGAGTAGCCAAGAGAATGTCAGGCGCTGATTTTGATGGCGATACTGTCATGGTGATTCCAGATCCACAGGGTAGAATCAAATCTTCCCCACCACTAGAAGCGCTTAAGAACTTTGATCCCATTGCTATGTATCCTGGTACTGATGACAGTCCCAAGATGACAAAAGATAATCTTCAGAATGAGATGGGTAAGATTTCGAATCTCATTACTGACATGTCAATTCATAGAGCACCAGTGTCAGAGATTGCAAGAGCAATCAAACATTCCATGGTAGTGATCGATTCCTATAAGCATGGACTTAATTACAAGCAATCATTCAATGACAATGGAATCAAAGAGCTTAAGAAGAAGTATCAAGTAGGTGGTGCATCTACTTTGATTTCAAGGGCCAAAGGTAGGAAGGATGTTCCTGCTAGAAGAGCCCGCCCCCATGGAGAAGGTGGCCCTATTAATAAGCAAACAGGGGCTCGAGAATGGGTACCTACTGGTGAGACCCGTGCTGTTAAGAAAGTTAATAAAGAAACAGGCGAAGTTACATGGGGTCCTGAGAGAGTACAAAGAATGACCAAGAGTACTAAGCTAGCGGAAGCTACTGATGCACGCTCCCTTATGTCAGGCCCCGATAATGTGGGTACTATCATAGAGCGGATGTATGCAGATCATTCTAATAAGCTTAAGACTCTAGCAAACAGGGCACGCCTCGAGTCTACAAGAACCCCCACTACTAAACAATCGCCTACTGCCCGGGCTACCTATGCAAAAGAAGTAGCCTCCCTCGATGCCAAGATAGCACTAGCCCGTACAAAGGCCCCCCTAGAACGCCAGGCCCAACGAATTGCCAAGTCCGAGATGAAAGAGCGTCGAGCTCACAATCCTAACATCTCAGATGATTCGTTAAACAAGATGGAATACCAAGCACTAGAGAAAGCACGGGCCCGCCTTGGTATTAAGAAGAACAAGGAAGACTACGAGATTACACAGAGTGAATGGGATGCTATCCAGGCTGATGCTATAAGCCCCTCCAAGTTAAGTGAGATGCTACGCTATGCAGACATTGATCATGTTCGTAAGCTAGCAACACCAAAGGATCAACCATTGATGGGCCCAGCACAGAGATCAAGAGCTAGGACAATGGCTGAGCAAGGCTACACAAGAGGTGAGATAGCAGCTACTCTTGGTGTGTCTCTTACTACATTGGAGAATAGTATTGCAGTTAAGGAGAAGTAGATGCATGGTATGCTAACAACAATTGACAACCCTCATTCTCCTTACACTGACTTCGATGCATGGAATGCGTATGACATTCAATCAGGTTACCACACAATGGAGTTCCTTGGCAGAATAGTAATGACTTCTGATCAATTGTCAGAAGCAGACTACGATGCAGCAGTCGAAGAAGCAATTGATGAAATTATTTATGAAAATGTTTTAGGAATTTATAGAAAAATTACAATTGAAGAGATTCAAAAGTTAAAAGAAAAAGAGATGAGGGATCAAACTTTGTGAGGGGAGGGGGGGTCTCGCAGTTTCCACACCCCCTCGGCATCGCCCGGCTCCCAAAAAATTCCCCGGTGGTATATTTTGGAAAAACATTCCGAAATCAGGGGCGTTTTAATGGTTGAGCCGAAAGTTTTCATTAACAGGAAGGAGGCTAGGCGGTCATATTAACTCCTTTCCAAAGCGGGGAAGGATAAAACAGGAGAAAATCATTGAAAAAGCGAAAGGTATGGGCTGTTGCAACAGTGTGTGCAACAGTAGGCGGGCTCCTGGGCGGGTTCGCTATTGCTGGTGCTAACCTTTCTGGTAGCACTTTTGAAGGCAATGATGGAAATATCGTGGCCAATGGCGGAGTCGACTGGGCTAATCTGGTTGCTTCGGGTGGCACATTGAGTGTTGGTACCGACCAGCCTACTGGGCAAAACGATAACTCGTTCACCCAAGGCTCGAAGGAAGACGACACCAATGTTGTTATTGGTCTTGGTTCCATTCCAAACAACAAAGCCGACATCGGAAAATTCGGTGTGGGTACTCAAGTGCCAACAAGCGGAGCCCGTTCTGGTCACACGATCATGGACCTCGCTTGGATTCGTAACAATGATGGTGGTACAACCAACTTCGACTTCGAAATCAACCAAGCGGCTCAGCCGAACATGTTGATTTCAGCGGGTCAGCCTGACCGTGCGGTTCAGCTTAACCGTACTGGGGATGGTGCCGGCCCGTTGGTCGACGATCTCCTCATTACTTACGACTTGCAAGGCGGAGCATCGAACCCGACTTTGTCGTTCCGTAAGTGGGGCGGCTCGGCTTGGGGCGCAGCTCAGCCGATTACCAGTGCTGACTCAGAGGGTAAGATCAACTGCATTACCAGCAGTGCTTGCTCGAATGGCGCTGGAGCGATTACACAGGCAAACTCGGGTCCGTTCAATCAGGCCATTGCAGCTACTCGTTTCGGCGAGGCTGACATTGACCTGACTGCACTCGGAATTCTTCCAAATCAAAATGACCCGAACGCGCCGTGCGTTAGCTTTGGTTCAGCGTACGTGAAGTCCCGTTCGTCTTCGTCTTTCACGGCGCAGATGAAGGACTACTCGGCTCCGATTGGCATTGGTCTTGACACTTGTGGATCGATCACGGTCAACAAGATTACTGACCCGTCGCCAGACCCCACAGCTACCACGTTCAACTACACTCGTAGTGGACCTGGCACGGCGTATGATGCACCGTTCACTTTGGTCGACGGTGGCTCAAACCATGTTGGTAACTTGACGCCTGGCGTCTACACTGTGAGTGAGACCGACCCCGGTCCCAACTTCGCTTTGCAGAGCCTGACTTGTCAGGACCCTAACGGTAACACCGTGGTTTCGGGAGCAACGGCAACGATTACTCTCGACGCTAAGGAAGATGTTGTCTGCACATACACGAATCATTTGCAGCGTGGACACATCGTGGTGAACAAGGTTGCTGAGCGTCCGAACGTGTCTTTCCACTTCAACGCCAGCTACAATGCTACTGGATTCGACCTGGCGGATGGTGGGTCGAACGACAGTGGTGAACTGCTGCCTGGTCAGTACAACGTGTCCGAGAATGTTCTGCCTGGTTGGAACAACTCGAGCGCTACGTGTGACCACGGTAATCTTGTGACTGCGATCAACCTTCTGCCCGATGAGACGGTGACTTGTACTTTCACCAACGTCATCGAGCGTGGAGCGGTTGCGGTTCACAAGGTTGCGAAGGACGCTGCGGCGGGTGGCACAAAGCCTGTTGCTGGAGTGAGCTTCGTGGTTACGAATGCAACGAATGGCACTAGCACGACGATCACAACGGACGCAAGCGGTAACGCCTGTGTTGCTGGTCTTCCCGTGTCTGTGCTTGATGGTGATTACAACATTCACGAACTCGTGCCGCCGGGCTACGCTCCCGTCGCCGACCAGAGCTTTACGGTCGTCGAAGGTGATTGTGGTACGGCTATTCCCGCACAAGTCGTGAACATTCCGCTGACTGACATCCACGTCCAGGTTGACAGTCAAGTCGATGGTGGCACCGCCTCCACTATCGATTGCGGCGCCGGCACGGTGCACACCGGAGCAAATGGAGATGGTTCGACTGATCGTCTGAATCTCCAGCCCGGTACTTACACCTGCACGGTGGTAATCGACCCGTGATGGGTTGAAACGTTTGCTGGGGGAGGGGCCGGACTTGCCTTCCTTTCCCCTCCTCCGGCAGCGTTTCTCGAGCAAGGAGAGAGATGAGTGACGATGTAGTCATCGTAGCGGTGATTGCATTGGCGATTTGCTTACTCGCAACTATTGGAGCTTTGGTACTCCTAACAGTCGGGAGAGCTAGGAGACGTTGGTCTGTTCAACTTAATAAGGACCATGAAATTATGGATGATGAAGGAGGTGACGTATGAGTCACGGACAAAGCGTCGTCCTTTTGATCGAGGTAGGTGTGATTGCCGGAGTGCAATTGCTGACTTGGCTAGGCCTTCGTAGATGATTAGCGGTTATGTAATCTTTATATTTGTACTTGTGATGCTGTTGATTGTGATTTTTGCACTCATATTCGGAAGACCACCACAATGAGCGACGAAGAATTCGAACGTTTTTGGAAGCGAGAACCCCCTCCACCAAAACCTAATCACTTTGTTTTGCTTGTTATTCTTGGTGTAATAGCTATTGTAGGTATTATTTCTGGAACAGTCCTGGCTACAGCAGATTATTCCTCAGCCGGGGCATTTTCTGTTGCCTCCGCATGCGTCGGAGTGCTTGGTACTCTGATCGTGATAGATAGAAACGGAGGCCATTAATGTTCGACGATCAATCTGAACATGAAGTAGTGGGAACCACCACAACGTTGAGTACTCCAAGAACTACTCAACCATCGAAGATTACACTATCGGGTCCATTGAAGATTGATTTGTCTGTGTATCGTGGAGACACAGGAAGGTTTCGGATTACAGTTAGGGACCCAGCTGGTAATCCTATTGACATCTCTGGCGGAACGTATGACGCCGACATTCGAATGAAGGCTGCTGATACAGACACGATCGCTAGCTTTCTCATTCAAGCCGTCGCAGGCGATGTTGCAAGCATGGACGTCGTCCTTGATGAGGCTAACTCGGATTTATTGGTGAATGGTTGTGTTTATGATGTCGAGATGAGGCTTGGCACTGACGTAACTACATTGGTTTACGGTACTATCACCGTCACACAAGACGTGTCGAGACCATGAACATCTCCATCAGCTCAGACGATCCACCTGTTGTTGATGTTACTATATCAGATCTTGCTGTTGTGGATGTCAATCCTTTTGACGAAGACGTGCTTGATGTAATGGTCACTCCATTGCTTCCAATTGTTGACATCACAGCAAAGGCGCAACCCGATTTGACTGTCATAGGATTACCAGGTCCTCCTGGACCTGAGGGACCGCCCGGACAACCTGGTCCTCCTGGTACCGGCGGGGGAGTTAGTTATAGGTTTATTCAACCTACTGCTGCTCAAATTTGGGTCATTGATCATCCTCTTACATTTCCTGTAATCACTGTTGTGGATTCTAATGGGGAAATTATTATCCCTGAGGCAGATTACACAAGTGGTTCACAGGTCGTCTTAACGTTCTCAGCCGCTGTAGCGGGCGAGGCGTACCTCAGCTAGGAGGAAACCATGCCCAAATTCTACGGGGCTATTGATCTTGTTCAAAATGAACTACGGCAAGCAGTTGTTCAAAATCTTGGTACGGCTCCAGCATCACCAGTAAAGGGTCAGATTTATCTTAACACCACTGACAATACTCTATATTTCTACAATGGTACGACATGGGTAGCTTCTTCTGCGGCTGCAGGAGGTCCTCCGAGTGGTCCGGCTGGTGGAGACCTTAGTGGCACATATCCTAATCCGACAGTTTTGAAAGCTGCTGGGGATTTCACAGTTGCTGGTGATATTCTTATGCCAGCCGCTACAAGTCAACTCGTATTTAATGGTGCTCCTCAAACTTACGGTAGAGTTCAACTTCCTAATGCTGGTACCACACCCTCTGATGGTATTAACTTCGGCAGTAGTATGAACATTTACCGTGGCGCAGCAAATTTACTCATGATTCAAGGAATGAACTGGATTGGCTTCGGTAATGCCATTCTTCAAAACGTCGGTGATCCTACTGCTGGCACAGATGCTGCTAATAAGAACTATGTAGATAATCTTATTCAAGGTTTGTCATGGAAGAATCCTTGTAGAGTTGCTTCTACAGTGAATCTTGCGGCACTTTCTGGTTTGATTGCTGTTGATGGTGTAACAGTTGCAGCAGGTGACAGAGTTCTTGTTAAGAACCAAACTACACAAAGTGCTAATGGTGTATACGTAGCTGCAGCTGGTGCTTGGGCACGTGCAGTCGATCTTGATGCGCCTGGCGAATTTCCAAATGCGGCAGTATTTGTATCGGAAGGTACAACGCAAGCCGATACGATGTGGCAACAAACTACGAATGCTCCAGTAGTTATTGGTACTAGCAATATTCTTTGGACTCAGATTGGTTCTGCTTCATCTTATATTGGTGGAGCAGGTCTTACTCTTACTGGTAATACATTTGATGTTGGTGCTGGTACTGGAATTACTGTTGCAGCAGATTCGGTAGCAGTTGATACGACTACTGTTGCTATGAAATCTGATCTTAGTGGGCTTCCTCATAAGTATGTAACTACTTTGGCCGGTAATGTTGCATATGCAACAGGTGAACAAGTGATACACAGTCTTAATACATTTGATGTGCTTGTGCAAGTATTTCTTAACGCTGCTCCATATACTGGAATTGAAGTTGATGTCGAACGCACCACTTCAAACATGATTACAGTCCGTTACAATCCGAATATTGGCGCTGCTCGTTGTGTGGTGATCGGATGAGAACAAACGGCGTTACCAATTTTCAGCGATCTGTTGGGGCGCCATCCGCTACTCCGGTTGCTGGAGATACTTATTACGACACAACATCTAAAATATCCTACATATATGATGGGGCGTTATGGACTCCAATTGGTTCGAGTGGATCTAGTTTTGAAATGGATTCTGGATGGCATTACTTTGATGCGCCAGGAGAACCGGTTTTCAACGGTAATTATTATAACAATGCTGGTAATGCATGGCCAATTGCTAGATTTCGAAGAGCCAAAGATGGGTCTGTATTTTTTGAGTTAATGCCAACCGGACTTACTCCAGGCAGTACAACGATTTTTACAATGCCCCCAGGTTTTCGTCCATCAGCTACGATATATTTACCAGCGGCCACAAGTGCCGGTCTTGGTTGTTTAACAATTCAACCGAATGGTATAGCAAATCTTTCATGGGCCCCGTCTCATACATGGAGTAACTTTGCTCCATGTACTTACATGGCTGAAGATATTCCAACACCACCAAATTGGATTGTCCCAGCTACTCTTGGCGGAGGATGGACTAATGGTAATCCTCCTGGAACTGGTTTGAGGTATTGTATTGACAGTGCCGGAGATTATCACTTTAGTGGATACATCAAAGGCGGGACTACAGGCGCAGCCAACCCGATTATCAACATACCGGAATTGGCCGATGGGCAAGCCCACAGTTTCCTTACTGTAAACGGTGTAACTGGTGCTGCAACAAGAATAGATGTAGGCACTACAGGCGATATTTACGTACAATCATATTACGGTAGTGGAACTAATACCATGGTATCTTTTGATGGAATGGTAGTGGCGAATCCGAATGGACATTGGTTAGCTCCTGCTTTGGCAAATTCTTGGATTGCCTATGGAGGAACTTATCCAACGTTTCAAAATTGCATCAATAAAAATGGTATAATTAGTTGTCGAGGACTGGTTAAGAATGGAACTGCTACGGCTAATACTTTGATGGTAGCGGCATCAGGAATGATTTACCCGCCTCGTAGTCAAGTTATCTTGATGACTATTGCCAACGCTGGCTACGCACGAGTTGACCCAATGCAAAACGGTGGAGTTTCATTTCAGCAGTTCTTTGCAGGCGGAGTCAACTCATTCGTTGGTATCTATGGTCGCTGGCTTTGGGATTAAGGAGATACCCATATGAGCAACGAGGTTATTGTTCATAAAGGCAGAACTAACACTGTTATTGTTAAAATGGGTATCGATATTTCTGCCGACACATATACGAGTGAGATTAGAGCTGAACCAACTGTTGAATCTGCATTCATTGCAGCATGGACAGTTAGTTTTCTCACAGATGGAAAAGATGGTCAGTTGAAATTGGTTCTTGATGATATTGTGACAGCGCAAATCAAAGCCAATAGTGGTTTCATGGATTTGAAACGAGTTTCAGGAGGAGAACCAATTCCAGTTTTCGATCGACCATTGGATGTCGCCTTTAGAGGATCGGTGACACAATGAGTACAGAAATTAACGTAATTCAAAGAACTCAGATTATTGAAGTAGAGCCTTTGTCTGGTTCTGTTTCAATTATCAATGCAGGACCAATGGGACCGGCTGGACCAAATGTAGTTCCTACAGGAGGAACCACTGGACAAGTGCTAGTGAAGCAATCAAACGCTGATTACGATGTAGCTTGGGTAACTTTACCTTAGGAGACAAAATGGAGCGAGTTCCTGGTGACGAAGAATCTGAAGCAGAAGGAACTGAGACAGAGACAGAGACGGAAGAACAAACTGAAGAAGGCGGAGCAGAAGAAGCAGAGGGAACGCTTCACAGGGAAGACCTTCAGCAATCCTGATCAATAGGTAGCGAGAAAGGAGGCTAATGTGGCGCCTAAAAAGAAACCACGGCGGCAGCCTGCGATCACGGAAGAAGGAAGAGAAAACCAGTTAGTCTCCTTGGCAATTGATCTCGCTGAAAAACAACTCGAAGCTGGAACTGCGTCTGCTCAAGTCATTACGCATTATTTGAAACTTGGATCTACTAGGGAAAAATTAGAACAAGAACGGCTTTCAAGAGAGAACGAACTTCTTCATTCCAAGGTCGAGATGCTTGCTTCGGCTAAAAGAGTCGAAGAACTCTATGCAGCCGCTCTGGATGCCATGCGTTCTTATGCCGGACGTGACATCGGTGATGAAAATGAGCAAATCTAGAACATATTCAGAATTACGCAAATTTGATTCATTTCCCGAAAGATTTGATTATTTACGACTACATGGAGAGGTTGGAGAAGCTACTTTTGGCTTTGATCGATATATAAATCAGCGGTTTTACCGCTCTCAAGAGTGGAAAATGGCTCGTCGAGATGTAATTATGCGGGATAACGGATGCGATTTGGGCATTCCTGGATATGAAATTCATGGCGGGTTATTTATACATCATATGAATCCAATTGCTCTTGACGATATTCTTCATCACGAAGCATGGATATTTGACCCAGAGTTCTTGATAACAACAACTCAGAGGACACATAATGCCATCCACTTCAGTGATGAAAACCTTCTACCGAAGGTCGTCATTGCTCGTTCGCCAAATGATACAAGACTTTGGTAGTCGACGAAAGGAAATTCAGATGAGTGATGGTGAGGGTAATGCGGAGCAGGTCGAAGAAACCGAAGTAATTGATGATGATACTCGCTCTCCCATTACTGATCTTGCTCATGAAGTACTTGCAGGTCGATGGGGCATAGGAGAAATGCGTAGAAAGCGCTTGACAGAGGCTGGCTACGATCCAAATGATGTTCAAGCGGAGGTTGATCGCCTCCTTAACAGGAGGTGACATGGAAGAGAGTATTCTTAAAAGCACTAAGAAGATTCTTGGTCTTGCTGACACTTATACTGTGTTCGATCTTGATGTTATTACTCATATTAACGCCGCTTTTAGTATTCTTAATCAACTCGGGGTTGGGCCCACAGTAATGTTCTTCATTGAAGATGAAACTCCTGTTTGGGGAGATTTCGAATGTCCACCAGAGCAACTTCATCTTGTAAAGACTTATGTTTTCTTGAAGGTTCGAATCCTTTTCGATCCTCCTGCTACATCATATTTGATTTCAGCAGCAACTGACCAGATCAAAGAATACGAGTGGCGGCTCAATACTTTCCGTGAAGAAGTGCTTCGTCCAGATCCCAATCCTCCTTTGGAGGTGAATCCGCTATGACTGTGGTAGCTCATATTTCAGAGAGACCATGGAGTGATTACAGCGAAGCAGATTATAGCATTGAGCAATGGCATAATGCATGTCTAATTCATTTGCACACTGGTCCTCCGACATCAAAGGCTCAATGCAAACTTCCCATTAAGACTCCGGCTGGTGTGATCAATCGTAATGGTGTTAGTGCAGCATTAGCAGCTTTGCATGGTGCAAGAGCTGTTCTCAAAGCCCCTGCCGATCAGAAAGCCAAGGCGGAACGTCGTCTTCAAAGCTTAAGATCTCAGCTTGGTACCCAGAAAGCGTCATCCCTTGAACATCATGGAGTCAAGGGAATGCATTGGGGAGTTCGTCGAGATCGTTCAAGAGTAAAAACTAGCAGTGATTACAAGAAGACCGCTCATCTCAGAGGAAAACCTGCTCACGAACTTACTAGCCATCAACTTAAATCTTTGAATGAAAGAATGAATCTAGAGCAAAACTACTCTCGTCTTAATCCTTCAAATCTTAAGCGTGGTCTAACTATTGCCGGAGCAATTGTGGGTGCTGGCACTATGGCTCTTAATGCCTACAATCTTTTCAAGAGTCCTCTTGGTCAAGGAATGATCAAGCTTGGAAAGAAGGCATTGAATAAGTAAGGAGGTTTGATTGACTTTATCAAATACTGCAACTCCTTATTACTACGCTCAATTCAGGAATTCTGTTCTTTCAGGAGAAATTCCAGTTAATCGAGAAATTTCAATGGAGATGAATCGCATTGATGAGCTCATCGCAAATCCAAATATCTATTACGACGACGACGCCGTCAAGGGCTTCATCAAGTATTGCGAATTCGAGCTTACTCTCACAGATGGAAGCGATTTACATCTTCTGGACAGTTTCAAACTTTGGGCCGAGCAAATTTTCGGTTGGTACTTTTTCATTGAGAGAAGTGTCTACGAACCGAATGAAATAGGTCCTGGTGGACATTATATAACCAAACACATTAAGAAAAGACTCACAACCAAGCAATACTTAATTGTTGCCAGAGGTGCAGCCAAATCGATGTATGGAGCTTGCATTCATGCGTACTTCCTGAACGTCGATACCGCAACAACTCATCAAATAACAACTGCTCCAACCATGAAGCAAGCCGATGAAGTGATGTCACCGTTCCGAACTGCTATCACCCGTTCCAGAGGTCCTCTGTTCAAATTCTTAACAGAGGGATCCTTGCAAAACACCACTGGGTCTAGAGCCCAACGTGTGAAGCTTGCGTCTACAAAGAAGGGGATAGAGAACTTCTTAACCGGATCCTTGCTTGAAGTGCGTCCCATGACGATTAACAAGCTTCAGGGATTAAGACCAAAGGTCTCAACCATTGACGAATGGTTATCTGGTGACATCAGAGAGGATGTGGTTGGAGCAATTGAGCAAGGTGCTTCCAAGATGGAAGACTATTTGATCGTTGCTATCAGTTCCGAAGGGACGGTTAGAAATGGTTCTGGAGATACAATCAAAATGGAACTTGCTTCCATACTTCGTGGTGAGTACCAAGCTCCGCACATTTCGATCTGGCATTACAAATTGGATGAGATAGAAGAAGTCGCCAATCCAGAAACATGGCTGAAAGCGAATCCGAACCTTGGGAAAACCGTCACGTACGATGTTTATCATTTGGATGTCGAGAGAGCGGAAAAGGCTCCTGCTGCACGGAATGACATTCTCGCCAAGAGGTTCGGAATTCCAATGGAAGGCTATACCTATTTCTTCACCTACGAAGAAACACTTCCACATCGAGCAAGAGAGTTTTGGGGCATGCCATGTGCTCTCGGAGCGGACCTTTCACAAGGCGATGACTTCTGTGCATTCACTTTACTATTTCCATTTCAAAATTACTCGTTTGGAATCAAGACACGAAGTTACATTACATCTCTTACGTTGATGAAGCTTCCTGGTGCTATGCGAACTAAGTACGAGGAATTTATCAACGAGGGCAGTTTGCACGTTCTTGATGGAACTGTTCTCGACATGATGGAGGTTTATGATGATCTTGACGAGTTTATTAGACATAATGAATACGATGTTAGATGCCTTGGTTTCGATCCTTACAATGCTAAGGAATTTGTTACTCGATGGGAAATCGAAAACGGTTCCTTTGGAATTGAGAAGGTCATTCAAGGTGCCAGAACTGAGTCTGTTCCCCTTGGAGAGCTCAAAATCCTTGCTGAGGAACGGAAACTGATCTTCGATCAGGACCTGATGTCATTCGCAATGGGAAATGCAGTTACTTTGGAAGACACAAATGGCAATCGTAAGCTTCTGAAGAAACGTGCAGAGGAAAAGATCGATAATGTCTCGGCCATGATGGATGCTTATGTTGCATACAAAGCAAATAAGGAGGCATTCGAGTGAATTGGGAGGTGAAACTTGCCGATCTTAGACCGAATTAGAAAAGCTTGGAATGCCTTTCGTAATAACCAGTTCGAATATTCTGATGTGTCGTATGCTAGTGGCGCACCTTCTTATGGAACCTCTCCATCAAGACCTACCCTGCGTATTTACAATGAACGCTCTCTTATTTCGTCGATTTACACGAGAATAGCGATTGATGTAGCAGGAATTGCGATTAAACATGTAAAAGTTGATGATGAAGGGCGATATAGCGAGGATATAGAAGATCCTCTGAACGATTGTCTTACATATGAGGCAAATCTTGATCAATCTCCTAGGGCATTTAGACAAGATATCATCATGACCCTCTTTGACAGAGGAGTTTGTGCTGTTGTTCCGGTTGATACGTCCGTAAAACCTGTTAACGGTAATCAATTCGACATTTATACAATGCGTGTTGGTGAAATTCTTGTTTGGTATCCAAATCATGTTCGTGTGAACGTCTATAACGAGAAAACTGGTAAGAGAGAAGAAATTGTACTTGAGAAGAGCTTCGTATCTATTATCGAAAATCCACTTTATGCTGTGATGAATGAACCGAACTCCACTCTCCAACGACTAATTAGAAAACTTGGCCTTCTCGACATAGTCGATGAACAGTCGAGTTCCGGTAAATTGGACATTATCATCCAGCTTCCTTATGTTATTAAATCTGAATCAAGAAGAGCTGCTGCAGAGCAACGCCGAGAAGACATTGAGTTCCAATTGAAAGGGAGCCAGTACGGCATTGCTTACATCGATGGTACTGAGAAGATTACTCAGCTAAATCGACCTGCTGAGAACAATCTAATGAACCAAATCGAGTACCTTGTCAAACTCTTGTATACCCAATTGGGTATTACAGACGAAGTGATGAATGGTACGGCCAACGAAGCAGCAATGCTGAACTATTTCAATCGAACGATTGAGCCTCTTATCGAGGCGGTAGTCGAATCCATGCAAAGAGCGTTCCTTGGGCCCCAGGGTACGCAAAACGATGAGCGTATTATGTACTTCCGAGATCCGTTTAAGTATGTACCACTTAGTCAGATCGCTGACATTGCAGATAAGTTCATTCGTAATGAGATTCTAACTAGCAATGAGATCAGAAGTATCATGGGAGTCAAACCTTCCAAGGATCCGAATGCGGATAAGCTGATTAATCCAAACATGCCATTGGAAAAGACGCATCCTGAAAACATCGGAGTACCGGGGCCGAACTCTTTCGAAAGGAACAGTCAAAATGGAAGCGGACTTCAGCGGATACGCAACTAAGGCAGGACTAAAATGTTCTGATGGTCGAACGATTATGCCTGGAGCCTTCAAGCACCAGGATCAAATGCGTGTTCCTCTTGTTTGGCAGCACGGGCATTCCGACCCTGAGAACGTTCTTGGGCATGCTATTCTCGAAAATCGAGAAGATGGTGTCTTCACATACGGATTCTTTAACAAGTCACAGAAGGCAGAGCATGCCAAGGGGCTTGTGGAGCATGGCGACATCACTATGCTCTCTATTTGGGCAAATGAACTGGTGGAACGAGCGGGCCGAGTTCTTCATGGGGCCATTCGTGAAGTAAGTCTCGTTCTGTCAGGTGCTAACCCTGGTGCTCTCATTGAAAATGTCACTATTCGTCACTCAGATGGCGACGAAACGCTGGACGATGAAGCAATTATTTACACCGGGCTTGAAATTGAGCTTCAACACGACGACGGGGCTGATAATACTGATAATTCAGGCGATTCAGGCAATAGCGAAGAGACTTTGCAAGACATTTATGATTCTCTGACTGATAAGCAGAAGGATCTTCTTCACTACATGCTTGGGCAAGCTGTTCAGGAAGCCGAAGCCAACGCCGGAAGTGCTCAGCAAAGTAATCTCGAAGATGACTCCAGCGAATCGAATGAGGAAGGTAGTAAGATGACGCGAAACGTTTTCGAGAAGGATGATAAGGCCCCGTCCTCAGTCCTTTCTCACTCGGATATGGCCGGGATCATGGCCGATGCCACTCGGACGGGTTCTCTGAAACAAGCTGTCGAAGCTTATGCGATTGCTCACGGCATTAATCAGATCGACACGCTGTTCCCCGAAGCTACGGCTATGACCACTGCTCCGGAATTCTACACTCGGCGTACTGAGTGGGTGAATTCGGTTCTTGGTGGAGCTCGTAAGACACCGTTCAGTCGAGTCAAGACTCACTGGGCAGACCTGACGTATGATGACGCTCGTGCAAAGGGTTACATCACAGGTGCAAAGAAGGAAGAAGAGTTCTACGGTATGGCTCGTCGAGAGACTATGCCGCAGACCATTTACAAGAAGCAACAGCTTGACCGTGATGACATCATCGACATCACAGACTTCGACGTTGTCGCCTGGATGAAGGGCGAAATGCGTTTGATGCTCGATGAAGAGCTTGCTCGTGCAATCTTGGTTGGTGACGGACGTACTGCGGCAGATCCTGACAAGATTCTGGAAGACCGTATTCGTCCTATTTCTACTGATGACGATATGTTTGTCATTGAGGTCTTTGCTGATCTGGCTGCTGGAGATATTTCAGACGTTACAGACGCCATCATTCAGTATCGTGCATTGTACCGTGGTACTGGTACTCCAGTGATGTTTACGAGCGAAGCACTTATTGCTCAAGTCATGCTTTTGAAGGACACGCTCGGTCGTCGGATTTACAGCTCTGTCGAGCAGTGGGCTTCCGAGATTCGTGTTTCTTCGGTCATTCCGGTTGACATTCTCGATCCGGCTGCAGGCAACCCTATCGCAATCATTGTCAACATGAATGACTACGTCGTTGGTGCTGACAAGGGTGGCGAGGTTAACCTCTTCGACGACTTCGACATCGACTACAACCAGTACAAGTACCTGATCGAAACTCGTTGCTCAGGTGCTTTGGTGAAGTTGAGGTCAGCATTGGTCGTCAAGCAGGGTACCTTCGTTGCTCCGCCTCCCGGTACTCCACACATTATCGTTCCCGAACCGCCCAATGAGAGGCAGAGTGTTCCTCCTGTTCATGGTTCTCTTCCTGACTCCGGAGGAGCGGCAAATTTAGCAACGGGGGCTAGTGCAGGAAGCCCCGGCTCTTGGACTCCTGGTGGGTCGACTCCTCCTGCTAACGCTGCTGGTGCTACTTCGACAGGTGTTGTTGCCAGCCCGACAACTGCTTGGACAACAGGTCAATACGTCCAAGGATCCACAGTTGGGACGCCTGGTCAGATGCATTGGAGTGGTACAGCCTGGGTAGCCGGCACAGCTCCGTAAACCTTCTTCCTGAAGGAGCTAAGATGGCAAGGTTCTATGGAGAAGTTGGTTACGGCGATTCCGTAGAAACTCCGGATGCTTCAGGTGTGTGGGTTGATGTGATCACAGAAGTTCCATATTTCGGCGACGTAATTCGAGATACAAGGAAATTGGACTCTGGCGAGAATCTTAACGATGATATTTCAGTAGGAAACTCAATCAGCATTGTCGCAGACGATTATGCCAATATTCACTTCTATAAGATTAAGTACGTTCGATGGCAGGGGATTCTTTGGACAGTGACAAGTGTCGAGGTCCGGAGTCCCCGGCTCATCCTTAGTCTGGGGAGTGTTTATAATGGCCCCACGCCTTGAACTTCACGCCATCTTATTGGATCTCCTCAAAACCGATCAGGTATTTTTTCAACCACCGCCAAATGTATACATGAAGTATCCAGCTATTGTATATCATAGGGATTACGAATTGACGAATTATGCAGATGATGCTCCATATTTGCATAGAAAGCGTTATTTGGTAACTGTCATCGATCGTAATCCTGATAGTGATGTCCCGGATAAAATAGCGGATTTGCCAATGTGTGTATACGATCGGTTTTACACAGCTGACGACTTAAATCATGATGTTTTCAAACTCTTCTTCTAGGAGGAAGGTTCAATGCCTGAACTCGTGTGGGATCAAGTAGGTGAACGTCTTTATGAGACTGGTGTGGATCATGGCGTTCTCTACATTCCAGATGCAACTGGTGTGTACGCTACCGGCGTAGCATGGAATGGTTTGACTACCGTTACCGAGAGTCCTTCTGGTGCTGAAGGAAATGCTCAGTACGCCGACAACATCAAATACCTCAACCTGATTTCGGCTGAGGAATTCGGCGCAACCATCGAGGCATTCACATATCCTGAAGAATTTGCTGAATTCGATGGATTGGCTGTGCCATCTCCAGGCATCTATGTCGGGCAGCAAGCTCGTAAGGTGTTCGGATTGTCCTATCGGACCAAGCACGGCAATGACGTTGAGGGCGAGGACTTTGGTTACAAGCTCCACTTGGTCTATGGCGCTATTGCAACGCCTTCTGAGAAGGCTTACAACACGATCAATGACTCTCCAGAAGCCATTGCATTCAGTTGGACCATCTCAACAACTCCTGCTCCTGTGACCGGATACAAGCCTACTGCGCTCATTGTGGTTGATTCGATTACCGCAGATGCAACCAAGCTCGGTCTCCTTGAGGTGGAGCTATACGGTGATGCCACTACTGGTGTGGCCAATCTCCCGACTCCTGACGAAGTGCTTGCGATCTTTGCAGGACCGTGATTTAGGGATTGAGAATGCTCAAGCTAATCATTCCTGGTGATGAATACTTCAATCAAGAAGACGAAACTTTTGAGACGGTTGGTGACGTCGAATTAGAGCTAGAGCATTCTTTGGTATCTCTGTCAAAATGGGAGTCAAAATTCAAGAAGCCGTTTTTGAGCGATAAGCCGAAGAGTGCTCAAGAAATCTATTGGTACATAGATGCGATGATTATCACGCCAATTTATCCAGACGATGCTTTGACAAGGCTTACCAAGCAAAACATCGATCAGATTAATACATACATTGAGTCAACAGAGTCTGCAACGACGTTCGGAGAAATGCCTGAACGTAAAGGGAAGGGCGAAATCATAACCTCCGAGTTAATCTATTATTGGATGGTAGCTTTCAACATTCCTTTCGAATGTGAATACTGGCATTTGAATAGACTCTTCGCATTGATTCGCATCTGTAACATAAAGAATTCCAAACCGAAGAAGATGTCTGCCAGAGAACTCTCACAAAGAAACAGGGAACTTAATGCCGTACGAAGAGCGCAGTATAACACAAAGGGTTAGGGGGTTATATGGCCAAACTTGCATGGGATCAAGTTGGCGAACGTTTATTCCAGGCCGGTGTGAGTAAATGCGTTCTTTATGGAGAAGATGGTTATGGCATTCCCTGGAACGGTGTTACATCTATCGTAGATGATGACAACAACGAAGCGTCGCCAGTTTACTTTGACGGGGAAAAATTCAACGACATCATAACGCTTGGTGATTACACTGGTACTCTCAAAGCGTTTACTTTCCCCGAAGAATTCTCGTATTACCAAGGTGTTTTGGAAGATCAAACAGGCTTTTACATGTTCAATCAGCCTCTAAGCAGATTTAGCCTGTCTTTCCAAACTGAGATTGGTAATGATGTCGATGGATTGGATTACGGCTACAAAATCCATCTCTTGTACAATCTAGTGGCCATGCCTGCGGAAAGAGAGCACAAAACTCTTTCGTTGGACGTAGAACCAGTTGAATTCGAGTGGACTCTTAGTGGAATTCCTGAAGAGATCGAATATTTTCGTCCAACATCCCATGTAGTATTCGATAGTACGAGGATTGATCCATATTTGTTGATTGATCTCGAAGAGATTCTTTATGGTGGTACCGATAATGACGCATATTTACCATCTTTGAAGGGTCTAGCTACGTTTATACGGAAATGGGATCGTCTTGTTATCACAGATCATGGTGACGGTACTTGGACAGCATATTCTCCTCTACCTGACGTTATCACGATGCTTGAACCAGATCTCTTTCAAATTGTGTCTGATACCGCGAATTACATTGACGCATATTCATACACAATCGAGAGCAGTGAGAAGAATGAGGACGACATATGGCTACCATAACCGGTTATACCGCTGAAAGAATGAAACAAATCGAAGATAAAGCCATTGTTTCCGGTCTTGTAGATGCTAATGGCGACCTTATTCTTAGTGCAAACGATGGTACTCAAGTTCCAGCTGGGCACGTGGAAGGAGATGTAGGTCCTCAGGGTATCCAAGGTCCTAAAGGCGATCCTGGAACCAATGGTGTCGATGGTATCGGAGCTCCAACAGGATCCTTGTTCCCGTTTGCCGGCTTGATTCTTCCAGCGGGATATTTGTGGTGCGATGGATCATTGGTATCTCGAACCACGTATGCTGCATTATTTGCTGCGATCAGTACTCTTTATGGATCTGGAGACGGCGCTACAACATTTGGTCTTCCTGACCTTCGTGGACGTATGCCAGTGTGCCAAGATAGCATGAGTGCTAATAGTCCTCCCGGCGCAGGAGATGGAGGGCGTCTAGCTGGTGGTGCTATGGCTGGCGTAGGAGGGTCTGAGACTCATGTTCTTACAGCAGCCCAAATGCCTGCTCACAATCATGCGATGACAGCGGCTGGAAACCACGCTCACCTTGTTGGTGGGTCAAACCTTATTCAAATTCGATATACATCATCCGCAGAAGGTCTTGTGTCGGGTGGAAATGGCACTCGAGTGACTGGTACTGACATGGATAATGCAGGAAACCACACCCACCCGGTTTCTAACACTGGTGGAGGCGCAGCACACCCAAACATGCCTCCATATATTTTGATGAACTACATTATTAAGACGTGACGTCATGGTACATATCGCGTCGGTAGGTTCATGGCAAGACACAATTTCATATTTGGAGTACCTACAGAGCGGGAAGATGTTCGACGTATTAGACCGTTACGGTCGCATCGGAGTGGATCGTCTCGCTAGTGCTACGCCTATTGAAACCGGGTTCACGGCCCATTCTTGGGGTTATCAAGTAGAAAGTAAAGGCGATTATCACTCAATTAGCTGGTTTAATACTCACAAAGAACAACCAGGTAATGTGAACATCGCTGTTATTCTCCAATATGGGCACGGAACTGGTACGGGTGGTTGGGTAGAGGGCAGAGATTACATCAATCCTGCAATTCAACCTGTGTTCGACAAAATGATCGAGGATATTTGGAAAGAGGTGAGAAATGCCTAGTGTAGACGATCGAATTGTAAGGATTGAGTTCGATAATTCATCGTTTCAGCGCAAAATTGATGATACACTAAAGAGCCTCGCCCAGCTCGATCAAGCCCTCAGGTTGGAAGGCGCTACTAAGGGACTAGAAGCAGTAAACCAGGCTGCAGATTCCTCCGGGGGACATTTAGGCCATATAGCGGAGGGCGTTGACCATATCGCCAGTCGCTTCTCTGCTATGGGTGCTGTGGCCTTTTCGGTAATTCAAAAGATTACCAGTGGCGCCCTTGGTATGGCAAAACAACTCGGTGGGGATATTCTCGAACCGATCATCAGCGGTGGTAAACGAAGAGCTCTCAACATCGAGCAAGCCAGATTTATGTTCCAAGGCTTGGGCGTTGATGTTGAAAAGTCCATGAACAGTGCTCGTGAAGCTGTTCTTGGTACCGCATATGGTCTGGACGAAGCGGCTAAGACAGCAGCGCAGCTAAGTGCATCAGGTATTCAAGCCGGCGATGAGATGACCAACACCTTAAAGGGTATTGCAGGTATCGCCGCAATGACTAATAGCTCATTCTCAGAGATGGCTGATGTATTTACCTCTGCTGCTGGTCAAGGAAAGATCAGTGGTTACACACTCGAGCGAATTTCCTATCGTGGTCTGAACGCTGCAGCCGCCTTTGCAAAGCAGACAGGCAAGACTGAAGCGGAAGTTCGGCAGATGGCTTCCGAAGGTAAGATCTCTTTCAAAGAGTTTGCCGATGCGATGGACAAAGCCTTTGGTGCCCATGCTAAGGAAGCCAACCAGACCTATACAGGTTCTTTGGCTAACTTGCACGCTGCTATGTCACGACTTGGAGCGGCGTTCATTGGTCCACAGCTTGAGCAGCAACGAGACTTGTTCAATGCTATTACACCTCAGATTGACAAGTTCAAGGAAGCCTTGGGTCCTGTAATCGATATGTTTACATTCCTTACCAGGTTGTCGATGAACAACTTGATAAAGGGCATCAATGCACTGAACTTCGATGCTTTGAAACTTGCAATGCCTGGTATTGCTCGTGGTATGGCAAATCTCTTCATCTTGTTCGACAAGGTAAAGAAGATTGCCCGTGGAGCGTTCAGGGATGTATTTCCTCCGCAAACAGTCTCTATCTTGCTCAAGCTTGCTGCTGCATTCGAATCCTTTACAAAGAAGCTCACTATTGGATCTCAGCTTGCAAGCCAATTGAAGAGCATATTTAGAGGATTGTTCTCCATTCTCAGCATTGGTTGGGAAGTCATCAAGGAAGGTGTGAAGTTCTTCTATCAGATGGTTGCGGCAATGCTAGGCCTGAGTGGTGGAAACATCATGGCCACCCTTGCAAGTATTGGTGACTTCTTCTACGGCTTGCAACAAGCTCTTGTCAAAGGTAAGGGCATTAAGACTTTCTTCGATGCTCTGAAGGAGATCCTCACAAGTCTCTATCCGTTCATTGAGAAGGTTAGGGATGCTATTGTCGGGTTCTTTACTGGATTTGACTCAGCACAAGCCGACGTCGTTCATAAGAGCTTGGGACGTGTGGAGGATCGTTTCAAGAGTCTGAAGAAGATTGGTGACAGGCTTTCGGGTATATTTGATCCTCTCATGACTGCCTTTGATAGAGTGAAGAGTGTTTTCGAGGCTATCTGGGACTACATTAAGAACTTCTTCCAGCAGCTTGGGAAGAACATTGCAGACGTCATGGGCAAAGGAGTCTTCGACTCTACTCTGGACGCACTGAACACGACTTTGCTTGGTGGGATTACTGCTCTTCTTGTTGGATTCTTCAAGAAGGGAATCAGCGTTGATCTCACCGGTGGAATTATGCAGTCGATTAGTGGAACTTTCCAACAGTTGACTGGCACTCTCAAAGCCATGCAAACGCAGATCAAAGCCGAAGCTCTCATGAAGATTGCTACGGCGATCGGTATCTTGACAGCTTCTGTTCTGGTCTTGTCGATGATCGATTCGGCCGCTCTCACAAAGTCTCTCACCGCAATGGCAGTCGGTTTTGGTCAGCTGCTTGGTGCATTTGCAATCATTGATCAGTTGTCAAGTGGCCCAAAGGGTGCAGTTCAATTCGACTTGATCGCTGGTGGAATGATCATGTTGGCCTCGGCAATGGTAATTCTTGCTGGGGCTGTAGCTATATTTGGGAAATTGGATTGGGGAGAATTGCTCCGGGGGTTAGTTGGTGTAACTGCGGTACTAGGGATTCTCAGTGTAGCACTCATACCATTGAATGCTCAGAAATCAAGTCTCTTCATCACTGGCGCAGGTTTGATTCTCGTTGGTACTGGTCTCACTATTCTTGGTGGCGCTGTAAAGATATTTGCGTCGATGTCCTGGGGTGAAATGGTTAAAGGCCTTATTGGGGTTGGTGCAGGTTTAGCCATTATTGGTTTGGCTATGAAATTGATGCCTGCAACTTTACCAATTACTGGGCTTGGGCTTATTCTTCTTGCCGTTGGATTGAATATTCTTTCGGGTGCTATTGCCATACTTGGAAATATGGACATTTCAACACTTGCGAAAGGGATACTTGCCATCGGCGCCGCTCTTGCAATTATTGGTTTGGCTATGAAACTCATGCCTTTGAGTGTATTTATTCTAGGCCCTGCTTTGATTGCGGTTGGCGTTGCAATGAATATTATCGCCGGAGCGCTAGCAATTTTGGGTGGTATGAGTTGGAGTGATTTGGCCAGAGGCTTGACTGGTATGGCTGCTTCTTTGGTCATTTTGGCCGTTGCTACTCATCTCATGCAAGATACAATTGCTGGAGCTGTAGCTATTGGAATTGTAGCTGTATCTTTGGGAATTCTCGCAGATGCTTTGATTAAATTCTCTGGTATTAGCTGGGGTGATTTGCTTCATGGATTGATAGCTATTACGGCCGCATTGGCCGCATTGGCTTTGATAGCCTATGCTATACAAGCTGCCATCGCACCAATGCTTGCTATGGGAATAGCATTGATGGCGATAGGCGCAGGATTTGCCCTTGTAGGTACCGGTGTGTTCCTGTTGGCCAAGGGACTGGAAACTTTGGCTAAGTCTGGTGTGGCGGGCATAGAAGCGCTTGTAAAGGGCCTAGCGAAGATTGTAAGAGCAATACCAATGCTTGCTGAGGCTCTAGCTCTTGGATTGCTGGATTTCTTGAAGGAATTTGCTAAGGGGTTGCCTGCTCTGGTGGCAATTATTGGGGAATTCCTGAACCTGCTCATTACGGAACTCACAAAGCTGATTCCAAAGATTGCAGACTTTGCAGTTGCATTACTTGAAGCTTTGTATGAGGTTATTCGAGCGCAAGCTGACAACCTTGTAGCAAGTGGCATCTATGTTCTCATGACGTTCCTTAATGGAATTAGGGATAATATCGGGCAGGTTGTCGACACTGTGGCTGAGATTATCACGACATTCCTGGATGAGATGGGTCGAAAAGTTCCAGAGATTGTCACGTCTCTGACGAACATGCTCATAAACATATTTACATCCATTGCAGAGAACATGGGGCGTATGGCAGCCACTTTGTGGATCGGTCTTGGTGTGGCCTTCATTAGAGGATTCATGCAAGGCCTTGGTCAGCAAGCTCCGACTTTGAAGAAGTGGTTTGTTGATCTGCCTATGAAAATCCTTGGCTGGATCGGTAATGTTGCAACGACATTGTTCCGCAAGGGCTGGGAATTGATCAATGGCTTGTTCAATGGCTTGAAGAGTATAATCGGGAGTATCTCTAGTTGGCTCAGCGGTCTGCCTGGAAACATCGTTCGGTGGATCGGCGGAGGCCTTAGCACACTGTTCCAGAAGGGCGCTGATATTCTAAGTGGTCTGTGGAATGGTCTCAAGTCAATTTGGAGTTCTATTTCTGGTTGGGTTAGTGGTCTTCCAGGAAAGATCGTTGGTTTGATTCCAAATCCATTGACTTTGCTGACGGATGTCGGTTCGAAGATTATGGAAGGTCTGAAGGACGGCATCGTTAAGGGATTCGAGAAGGTTAAGGACTTTGTCGGCGGTATTGGTAGCAAGATCGTCAGCCTTAAGGGTCCGCCAGAAGAAGATGCAAAACTCTTGATTGGCAACGGTATGCTGATCATGGATAGTTTGCAAGTTGGTTTGGAAAAGGGTTGGGGTGAAACTGCTCAATGGATCGATAATCTGGATGTAGGAAAACAGTTCGATACCATCGTTCAGCAAGTCAATGATTCGATGAGTGCTATAGACGAATTCCAGCCTGTCATCACTCCAGTGCTTGACTTGACACAAGTTGCAGCCGATGCTTCATTGGTGAATGATATGATTCAGAATTCACCAGGAATTCCTGCTGCTTTCTCAATTGCTCAAGCCCAAACCATTGCCTCGACTCCTACACAAGCAGCGCCTTCGATGGAACCCGCTACGGCAGGTGCAGAGGGTATTAAGTTCGAACAGAACATCTATGCTCCTGAGCAATTGTCTACAGCGGATATTTACAAGAACACCCGCAATCAGATCACCATTGCGAAGGAGGAGCTGAACATTAGATGAAGATCACACATGTGAACCTTTTCTCCTCCGACGAAGATGTTGCAAACGAGTCTATCACATTCAGACTCAATCAGGGAAAGCCCACTGATCGTTATATTGCGAGAGCAATTATGGGCTTGGATCCTGATGATATCGTGCCTAAGTTCTATGGATTCAATATCAATGGAAAGTCAAAATTCTTCGATTTCGCCATCAAAGCAAGGCTTGTGGTTATTCGGTTGGCTTTGAATCCACGATTCCGCATTGATGAGTCATATTCTGACATTAGAGACACTCTCTACAAGATCATCTCTGCAAATCGTTCAGGCGAGGTTACCATGCATTTCAATGCTGGTGCTACTACCGTCTGCAAGATCTCAGGCTTTGTGACAAAATTCGAAGTTCCATATTTCAATGAAGTACCAGAAGTACAGATAACTGTGCGATGCGACGATCCAATGTTCCGAGCAATTAATCCTGTGGATTATGCTCCGGGGGAATTTGACACAACTAATCCAGTAACAATTCCTGACAGTATTTCGACAGCGCCTCATGGCTTTGCTATGCAAGTGACTATGACTGCTGCCATACCTTCGTTCACTATTCAGGATGATCCTACGACGCCTGAGTGGATGTTCAAGGTAACGCCGTCAGGAGGATTCCTGGTTGGAGATGTGTTATATTTCTCCAGTGAGTTCTCGAACAAGTATCTGTACATCATGCGTGGATCTACAAAGATTCCTTTGATGGACACATTAGATCCCACGTCTATCTGGCCGATCCTCTTCCCTGGGCAAAATATATTCCATTTCGTGAATATTGCTAGCATGACTTGGAATGATCTGAATTACTATCCGGCGTATTGGGGGGTGTGATGAAGTTATTTAAGTATAATTACACCACCTACCCAAGCGTTTTGGAAATGGGTGAGCCAATTAATGGTTATACAAGCGCCATGTGGGTTGAGCGTTATCGGGATACCGGTGAAATAGAGCTGAAATCACCGCTGAGTCGTGGATTAAGAGAATTTCTTCCTGTTGGAACCATTGTTGGTAATGCAGAATCCATGGAAGTAATGATTATTGAGAATCATGAGATTTCAGAGAACAAAGACGAAGATTCCGAGTTAACGATCACAGGGCGTAGCTTCGAATCATATTTGCAAAATCGGATTGTTGGCTTGAACTTGGCACGAGCTGGATCGACACTTGCTGAGTATATTTTGGCCAGTGGTTACAGCTGGACTCATGCGGTGAAGTTGATCAATGATCATATTTACACTGTCAGTAACTCGATCGATCAGATTGTCAACGTTCAAGCCAGAACCGATCTTACGACACTTCCTGGTGCAATTCAAGAAGCTAGGACCATTGCTCGTGGGGATGTGCTTAGCAAACTTGAAGAGATCCTTGCTATCAATGATCTTGGCATTCGGACTATTCGTCGTAACCAATTCAACTATCCAGGAGGATTGGCAGGATACACAGTATATTTGATTCATGCAGGAGTTAACCGGACGGCAAGTGTTCACTTCTCTTGGAAAGCCGGAGACATCAGTAAAGTTGAATACTTGTTCAGTGATAAGAAATTGAAGAATTCGGCAATGGTTCTCGGGCGTTATATTTGGCAAATGGTCGATGACGCAAGCCAAACTCGTTGGGATAAGCGAATGATGATTGTAGACGGTAGCGATCTTGATGGAAATTTGAGCGCTCCTCCGACCGGAACCGCTTTGACCACGCTTTTGGGTAAAATGACTGTCAGAGGCCGCCAGGCGCTTGCAAGACAGAATCGAGTGACAGTTAGTCAAGCTGATATTTCAGATACAACGCAATATCATTACCGCAGAGACTTTGATGTAGGGGATTTGGTCACGTTGAACGCCAACTATGGTCAGATCACGACTACACGTATCGTCGAATACGCAGAGATTGAGGACGAAAACGGTCAGAGCGGGCATCCGACATTATCTTTGCCAGGAGGGTAGGTGCTTTTAAAGAAACTTACGTTAGTTATTCTGCCTGGGGCAGGAGTGCTGTACTTCATCATAGGAGTTATATTTGACTTTAAGTGGATGGTATATGTACTTGGCATTATTCTTGCGTTGACGTTATATTTGGGGATTCTCGTCGTTCTCAGCACTCGATATGATGGCAGAATCATCATTACGACCTCTGAAGAAGGCAAGCGGATTTTTACTCTGGAATTAGACATAGACCCTGACGATATTTTGGAGAAAGATACAATTATTTTCGATGTTGTCAGTGAGCTAGAGATTCGCAACATAAACATGCCTTATAACGGAAACTGAAAGGATGTTTATGTGGAAAATTAAGAGGAAGTCCAAACTCGATGAAGTGACGGATTTGCTTCTGGATCGCATGAAGACAGATTTAGAGTTAAGCCAGGATTTGAATCCAAAACAGATCGAAGAAGTTGAAAGGCTGAGCAAGCTGAAGCAGTTTGATAAAGACAGCAAGCTCAGTGCTGATACGGTAGCGATCGTTGTGGGCAATCTGGTTGGGATTCTGATCATCGTTATGTATGAGCAGAAGCATGTTCTGACGTCAAGAGGTTTGGGATTCGTCCAGAGAAACCCAAATAGTCCGTAAGAATCTAAGCACAGGAGGTGTGTAGAGATACATGCTTCCTGTGTTTTTTTCTTGCCCATATTTTTTCGATTTGAAAAAATCCCCGGTGGGAAAATTTGGACAGACATTCGCAAGAATTACATGCGACATAACGGAAGGGACACTGGAAGAGGTGTGCGGTTTCAAAACCACCCTTCTTTTTATTTTCTAATCGGAGGACGAATGAACGATCTCAGCAAGCAACTGAAGCTCGTAGTCACGGCATTGGTCGAATTGGCCAGTGTCGTTTCTTCTTTGTCCCACATAATCGAAGAGACTAGGAAAGTAAGACCTAAGGATGGAGTAACAGAAATACTTCATAAAGAGGGGCTACTGTCACCTTTTTATGATTGCCATATTCCCGATTAAGGAGCAGCCTAGTCGTGCGACGACTTATCCTCATCGTGGTGGCCTTGATTACGGTCGCTGCGTGCACACCGGAGCAAGTAGCTGAGTTACGGGGACATTCCGTAGCTACTCGGGACGATGTGAAAGTTGCAAACGCTGTTAATGCCTCGCAGAACAAGGAGGTGATTAATTTTCTGCAGATTGCAGCGGCACTTCACAACGATCCATTCCTCGTTTGCACCAGAGCTCACGAGTCAGATACCGCGGGTGGATATCAGGCGTATAACTCGTCTGGTCCTTGGTATGGAGCTTATCAGTTCCTCCAATCAACTTGGAACACTACAGCAATACATGCTGGCTTGCCATATTTAACTGGGGCCAACATTCTCAGAACGAATGCGTTCTATCAAGATCTCTTGGCGATGACTTTGTATCGCTGGCAAGGAAACGCACCTTGGGGAGGACGGTGCTAATTCGCAAAAACAACATGCCATATTATGGAGAGAAAGGAATGTAATGAACAAGGCATGGTTGAAAATCAAGCAAGCCTGGGAAGAAAACCCTTTAATGGTCATTGCTATCGGAGCCGCCGCACTTACAGCAGGTGCGAAGGTAATCGATGCAACGAGCAATTACAAGGGTCGGAAAACCTGGGAGCGAGAAGTCGACCGTCGTATTCGTACAACTCGATAATCCGAGAGTGGGAGGTCCCTAACACAGGGGGGATCTCCTACTCTTTTTATTTTCAGGAGAGCAATGCAAGTTATATTCGAACCGTATGACAAAATTAAGGAACATATCAAGCGACATAAA
>Ga0126369_10000137_pt1 | contig 43777 bp, 31 predicted proteins | sample PanSoiMetaPlot_1_FD_109646 | JGI IMG/M metagenome (GOLD analysis project Ga0126369, IMG submission 109646) | Tropical forest soil microbial communities from Panama - MetaG Plot_1 | ecosystem: Environmental > Terrestrial > Soil > Tropical forest > Bulk soil | place: Panama | collected 2016-02-17
ACCAGTCCGCGGAGCGGACGACGGCATAAAGCCTGGGGCGTAAGCCCCAGGATCAATCGCAGAAAGAATTCGAGCCCGCGGAGCGGGCGACAGCCCATTGGAGTCAACGTAGCGTCCACCGCCAGGGCTGTCGCCCGCTCCGCGGGCTCGTTGTTCCGAAATGTCCGTATTCCTGGGCTTTACGCTGTCGTGCGCTCCGCGCACTGAGCATCAGGTGAGTCAACTATATGACTGCCCATAAACGGGGCTTTTGAACGACGCCTTTCTTTCCCCAGGCGTAAACGCCTGGGCTACAGAAAAGCAATTCAAATTGGGGTACGACCCGCACTCCAAATAATTATGGTTGGGCTGGTGACGCTGCCTGGTCGTGGGGCTGGTACTTTTCGCCGGCTTCGATCGCTACCGGCAGACGGTTCTGCCGCGGCGGCAAAGGACAGGTGGCAAATTTGGTGAACGCACAGGGCGGACTGTAGGCTTTGTTGAAATCGATGATCAGATGGCCCGCGGCGTCGGGCGGATCAAGATACAAATAGCGCCCGGCCGGATAAGTATCTTTGCCGCTGGTCTGGTCGGCGATGATCATGAAGAGACGCCGCTCGTTCTTTTCACTAATCGCGTCGAGCCGGTATGGTTTGCCGTCGATCTCGAACTTGACCGCGCCGGGTGAGCTTTCTGAGTTTTCCATTCCCAACACATTCGTAATCGGCATGGCTTTAGGCGGATTGTAAGGTTCGAATTGGGCGTCGATACGCCACTTCACGTCCGTCGGATAGAAAGTTGTGCCTTTGAAGTTGAGACGATCCTGATTCTGAGAGTCCTTCACCCGCAGGCCTAATTTGTCGCCGCGCTTGATGATTTGGAAACTGAGGGATCCGAAAGTGACAATCGTCGGTGAACCTTCAGCATCAGTAGTCAATTCAATGTGGGGCGGCCCGATGATCATCGTCTCTCTCGTTTCTTCCCACACGGTCGATGCGGGCCGCCCATTAACTTTGATCGCCTGATCTTTCGTGTAGAGTGAGACAATGCCGTGATCAACGACGAAAGCTGCGAGCAGACCAGGCGCCTTATCCTTTGGCAAGACTATGTCAAGACTGGAATCACTGCCGCACTTGTTGGGGCCCTCTTTCAGCCAAAACAGTCCGACCAGCGTCAGCCAGCCATCTTCGCTGTTGAGTTCCTTCCAGCGTTGCTGATGCCACGCTTCGATCTCTTTGGCGTAGGCGGCAGCGTCAATCTGAGACTTGGGCGCTCGTCGATTGCACGAAGCAACCGCAGCCAAAACCAAAAGAAGCGCAAGGAGTGTCCCTACGCTTCGTTGAATTTGAAGATGAGCGATATTCATTTTGGAGCGCGCCGGCAGAGCGAAACGGCGACGGCTCTTTGGTTCGGAGTTCCGCGTTCACGCGGCCAACCGCCTGAAGGCGGAACTCCAAACAAACCAATGCGTCAGGCCGCTGCCCTCCAAATTACCAGATCGCGCAGCGATCTTTTTCCGGCCGCACCATCGGATCGCCCTGCTTGCACTGGAACGCCGCCGCGAACTCCGGCAGGTTCGAGAGCGGACCGTTGACCCGGAACTTGTTCAGCGGGTGCGGATCCTGCAACGCAATCAACCTGGCCAATTCCGGCCGAATGTTGCTGGCCCAACCGCGCGCATATCCCAGAAAGAACCGCTGCTCAGGCGTGAACCCGTCAATGTTGGCGGGACGCGGTTTGCCCTTCATCGATTGCTGGAAAGCCGCATAGGCGATCACCAGTCCACCCAGATCGGCAATCGATTCACCCTGGACCAACTGGCCGTTCATGTTCAGGCCCTTTTCGACCTGGAAGCCATTGAATTGATCGACGATGCATTGCGACTTTGCCTGGAACGCTTTCAGATCCGCGTCGCTCCACCAGTTGGCCAGATTGCCGGTGGGATCGAACTTCGCGCCCTGATCGTCAAACCCGTGGGTCATCTCGTGACCGATGACCGAACCCATACCGCCATAGTTCAAAGCGTCATCGGCATTCGGATTAAAGTACGGCGGCTGGAGGATGCCGGCGGGAAAAACGATTTCGTTGTTCTGCGGATTGTAATAAGCATTGACCGTCGGCGGCGTCATGCCCCATTCCATCCGATCGACGGGTTTTCCGACCCGGGCCCAATCGCGATCTTCGTTGAACTTGCTGACGCGGAAACGGTTCGCCTGATAGGAAGTGCGATCAACCGTCAGGGCCGCATAGTCGCGCCACTTGTCCGGGTAACCGATCTTATTCATGAAAGCGTCCAGCTTGAGGGTGGCCTTCTTGCGCGTCTCCGGACTCATCCAACTCAAGGTGGTGATGTCGCTCTTTAAAGCCGCTTCGAGGTTGCGCACCATCTGCAGGGCACGTTCTTTCGCGGCCGGCGGAAAGGCCTTCTGCACATAGACCGCGCCGAGCGCCTCGCCCAGCGCGCCGTCGGTAGCCGACACGCATCTCTTCCAGCGCGGCAGATTTTCTCTCGCTCCCTGCAGCACCGTGCCTTTGAAATGAAAGTCCTCGTCGACGAATTTTGCCGCCAGACCTGAGGCGGCGCGATTGATGATGTTCCAACGCAGATAGGTCTGCCAGTCGGCGATTGAGGTCTCGGTCAATTGCCGGTCCATCGCCTTAAAGAACTCCGGCGTGGCCACGTTGACATCGGCGGTGGTATGGCCCACCGCTCGGAAGTAAGCGATCCAGTCAAAAGTCGGCGCCAGCGTTTTCAGATCGCTCTGGTGCATCCGGTGATAGAGCTTTTCCGGCTCACGCATCTCCACCGGCGGCAGTGACGCCTCTGCCAGCTTCGTTTCGACTTTCATCACCGCGTCGGCTTCACTCGCCGCCTTGGCCGCATCGTCGCCCATCAATTCAAACATCTTCGCGACATGCTTAACGTACTCATCGCGAATCGCCTTTGACCGGGCATCATCTTTGAAGTAGTAATCGCGCGTCGGCAAGCCGAGCCCGCTTTGAACAATTCCGATCGTGACATCGGCGGCATTTTTGAAATCGCGATTCGATCCCGATCCAAAGACCGCGTTATAACCGAACGAGTGCAGGTGGGCGATTTCCACCTGTAGCGATTTCTGATCCTTGACCGTCGAGATCAAATCCAGTTCCGGCTGGATGGGCTTTAATCCTTCGGCTTCAATCTTCGCCTCGTCCATGCAGCTCGCGTAGTAGTCACCGACTTTCTGTTCGTTGCTGCCCTTTTTAGCGGCGCTGTTCCTGGCCGCGGCTTCGAGAATCTCGTGCAGCACGTCGCGGTTCTTCTCCACCAGCACATTGGCGACGCCCCAGGCCGGATATGCGGCGGGAATCGGATTGGCGGCCAGCCAGCCGCCGTTTGCGTATTGATAAAAATCGGCGCACGCCGATGTCTTGCTGTCCATGCCGGAGACATCAAAACTAGACTGACCGAATAGCGCGGTGACGCTGAAGGCCATCACCAGTAATAAGGAAACTACACCTCTAAAACCTTTCATGCTGATCTCCTGTTTTTGATTTAATGACTGGCCGGGTTGAATGACGAATTTACCGTTTTCATGCTGCTAATGCCAGTTGGGTTCTACGGAGCGGGCCCAAATTTGGTTTCACCTCAAGGTCAGAACCCGGAGCGGTAAGGACCAGGCCTGCACCTTATCGTGCTACGCAGCTCGGGGCAGTCGCCCGACCGTGAGGGAGGGCTCCTCCCAAGCAAGCCCTCCCTGACGGTCGGGCTACTGCCCCGCTTTTTATTTGATTAGTTGCTTGACGACACGGTGATTCACTCGTACCGTCCTCGTCGGCTCTTGCTCCTGAATCATGGACGACACCATCCAGACGCGTTGCTGCATCGCCGGCGGTGGACCAGCGGGCGTGGTCCTCGGTTTTCTTTTGGCGCGCGCCGGCGTCGAGGTGGTTATCCTCGAAAAGCACGCAGACTTTTTCCGCGACTTTCGCGGCGACACGATTCATCCCTCGACCCTCGAAGTGGTCTACGAACTGGGCCTGCTCGATGAATTTCTCAAACGCCCGCATCAGGAAATCCGCGAAGCCGGCGGGCAGATCGGCGACGAGTTCATTCCCCTGGCCGATCTCACACACCTGCCGACGCACTGCAAGTTTATGGGCTTCATGCCCCAGTGGGATTTTCTGAATTTCTTCGCTGAACACGGCCGGAACTATCCGCAGTTCCAACTGTTAATGGAAACCGAAGTCACCGGTCTGATCATTGAAGGAAACACGGTGGCGGGCGTGAAAGCCATGACGCCGTCGGGCGAGATCGACGTGCGGGCGACGTTGACGGTCGGCTGCGACGGCAGACATTCGCTGGTGCGCGAGCAGGCCGAGTTGCAAGTCGCAAGTCTGGGGGCGCCGATAGACGTGTTGTGGTTTCGCGTCTCGCGTAAAGCAGATGATCCCGGCCAGGTGCTCGGCCGGTTCGTTCCCGGAAAAATCCTGGTCATGCTGAATCGCGATGAATACTGGCAATGCGCCTTCGTGATTCGTAAAGGTGAATTCGAAAATATCAAACACCGCGGCCTTGAAGCCTTTCGCGCCGATATTAATTCGGTGGCGCCGTTTCTCGGCGAACGGGTGCAGGAAATCACCGACTGGGATCAGATCAAACTCCTGACCGTGCTGGTCGATCACCTGCGCCGTTGGTATCGGCCGGGATTGCTGTGCATCGGCGACGCGGCGCACGCGATGTCACCTGTCGGCGGAGTGGGCATTAATCTCGCGATTCAGGACGCCGTGGCCACGGCAAACCTTCTCGCCCGGCCCTTGTTGGAAAATTACGTTTCGCTAAGTCACCTGCAGCGGGTGCAGTGGCGGCGCGAGTTTCCGACGAAGGTGACGCAGTGGGGACAGGTCCAGGTGCAAGAGCGAATCTTAAGCGCCGTACTCGGCTCGCAGGGGCAAGTGCGGCCGCCATGGTTCCTGCGCCTGTTCAAAAAATTTCCGGTGTTGAGAAGAATCCCGGCGCGGCTAATTGGGATCGGAGTACGGCCGGAGCATGTCAGGACCCCGGATGTTCTAACTCCGCCGCAACTGTCGAACGACCACTGAACTCGTTCCCGGTCCCTGGGAATACTCAATTCGCATCCGAACCCGAGCGCTGGGTTGAGTTGAACGCCGTCTCTACGTCTCGGCGATCAAATGTCTACCAAGGTGGAGGTCCGCTAAGTCGAACCTCAACCAAGCATCTTCTCGATCACGCCGTAACTCGCATTCAATGCTTCGCCGAGTTTCTCAGGCTGGCTACCGCCGCCTTCAGCCATGTCGGCTTTGCCGCCGCCGCGGCCGCCGATGATTGGCGCCAATGCTTTAATCACCTGACCGGCAGGAACTTTCTTCGTGAGATCATCCGAAGTACGCACGATGAGCGAAACCTTGCCGTCGTTGGTGCGGCCGAGCACCACGACGCCTGACTTGATGCGATCGAGCAGCGTGTCGGAAAGCTGGCGCATGCCCGCCGCGTCGAGGCCGCTGGCTTCTTTCGCCAGCACCTTCACACCGGCAACGTCCCGAGCCTCGTCGCCGTTTGCCGCCGCCCCGCCGATGGCGCCGCTGGCGATTTTCAACTTCAAATCTTCAGCCTCGCGCCGCGCCTTTTTCAGTTCGTCCTGCAGTTTGCCGATGACGTTCGCCAGTTCGGCGCGCGAGGTGCGCAGATTGGCGGCGGCTGCTTCGATCAATTTTTCGTCTTCACGAAACCGCTCGTAAGCGTCGAAGCCGGTAAGGGCCCGAATGCGGCGCACGCCGGAAGCGATTGACTCGTCGCTGGTGATCTTAAAGACGCCGATGTCGCCGGTCGCGCGCACGTGCGTGCCGCCGCACAACTCTTTTGAAAATCCGGGAACGGTCAACACCCGCATCAGCCCCGCATATTTTTCGCCGAACAGCGCCATGGCGCCGGAGCGAATCGCATCTTCAACCGGCATGACGTCGGTGTCGACTTTCACATTGCGCAAGACCTGTTCATTCACCAGGCGCTCGACTTCTTTGACTTCCTCTTCGCTCATCGGCTGGTAATGCGTGAAGTCGAACCGGAGGTAGTTCGGATGCACAATTGAACCCGCCTGCTTCACATGCGTGCCCAGCACTTCGCGCAAAGCGGCATGCACCAGGTGCGTGGCGGTGTGATTGCGGCGGGTGGCGTCGCGGGTCACCACGTCGACTTCAGCAGAGACGTTGTCGCCGACTTTGATCGATCCCTTGTCGATCTTGATCTTGTGCACGATCAGACCTTGCGCCGGAGAATAAGTGTCGAGGACTCGTGCAACCAGGGGACCCGCTTGTTGAGCCCTTCCTGACGGTCGGGCTACTGCCCCGTCAGCATCACCGGCCGCAGTTCGGGGCAGTAGCCCGGCCGTGAGGGAGGGCTCATAGAGCGTCCCGACATCACCGACTTGTCCGCCCGACTCTGCATAGAAGGGCGTCTGATCGAGAATGATTTCACCTTCATCGCCTTCGCCCAATTCGTGGACTTCTTCATCGCCGCTGATCACCGCCAGGACCTTCGCGTCGTCAACCCGGGTCGCTTCGTACCCGCGGAACTGGCTCTTAATGCGCTTGGCCACCTCGGCATATACCGGCCGTGTCTTCGCCTTCGATTCGCCTTTCTCCGTGGCGCCGGTCTGTTGCAGCTGCTGCAATGCCGCATCGAACTGCGACATAAAATCTTCTTCACTGACGGCGACGCCGCGTTCTTCCAGGCTAACGCGAATCAAATCTCGTGGGGTACCAAAGGTGTCGTAGAGTCGCGCGAGATCCTTATATTCGGGAGGTCTCCCGCTCTCTGCTCTAGAGAACACTTCATCCAGCTTCTGCAACCCAACCGTCAATGTCGATCCGAATCGTTCCTCTTCCAGCCGCACCATCTTGTCGATGAAATCACGATGGGCTTCGAGTTCGGGAAAGGCTTCGCCCATTTGATCGACGACGAAGTTTGTCACCTGGTGAAAGAACAATCCGTCAAAGCCGAGCGAATGCCGGCCCTGGTAGATCGCGCGGCGCATGATCTTGCGAATGACGTAATTGCGGCCTTCATTGCCCGGCAAGATACCGTCGGCGATCGAGAACGCGGTTGCGCGCGCATGGTCGGCGATCACGCGCATGGCGAAGCCTGTCTGGGTTTCGGCTTGGTAGTGCCGGTCAGAGATTTTGGCGACGAACTCGACGATGTTGCGGAGCAGATCGGTTTCGTAATTTGACTTGACGCCTTGCAGCACCACGCACAGGCGTTCGAGGCCCATGCCGGTGTCGACCGACGGCGCGGGGAGTGGGGTTAGTTGGTATTGCCTGGCTCCGGAACTGACGGGCGCGCCCGCTGCCGCAGGCGGTTCTGACTCGCTGCGGACAAACTGCATGAAGACGAGATTCCAAATCTCGGTGATCTTGTCGCCGGGCCCGTTGACGTTGGCGGCGCAGTTTTCGGCGTCGGACGGATCTTCGCCCATGTAGTAGTGGACTTCGCTGCACGGGCCGCACGGTCCGGTCTCGCCCATCTGCCAGAAATTATCTTTGCGGCCGAAGCGCAGGATCCGCTCGCGCGGGGCGCCTACTGCTTCCCAGAACTTTTCCGCGTCCTCGTCGGGACCAACCTCATCGTCACCCTCGAAGACTGAAAACCACATCCGCGCGGGATCGAGTTGGTACTCATTTACCAGCAGGTCCCAGGCAAATTTGATCGCGTCCTCTTTGAAGTAATCACCAAAGGAAAAATTGCCGAGCATCTCAAAGAACGTCTGGTGCCGCGCGGTCTTGCCGACTTCGTCGAGGTCGTTATGCTTGCCGCCGGCGCGCAGGCATTTCTGCGACGAGCAGGCGCGTACGTACTCGCGCTGCTCGTGTCCGAGGAAGACGTCCTTGAACTGGTTCATGCCGGCGTTGGTGAACAGCAACGTCGGATCGTTTGCCGGCAGCAGGGGCGACGAGCGCACCCGGGTGTGCCCATGCCGCTCGAAATATTCGAGGAATTTTTCGCGAACGCTGTTTCCGGTCCAATTCATAAGTGCCGTGCTGGTTTTCTGATCGTGGCGTAATTGCTTAGTTAAAACGTAAGAAGTGAGTTTAGCATGCGACCCCACGCAACAGAACCGCGCGCCGTAGCGGGTCGTGTCTCAATTTAATTTTTCTCTTAGTCTCGGTGGATCTCGGTGCCTCTGTGGTGAGCTCTTTCCTGAACCTATCTTCACCACGGAGACACGGAGGACTCACAGAGACACAGAGAATTTGACTGGAGCGGAACCGTCCTCGGTTGCCGGGTTTTAGGGAAACGCCGGCGAGGACGCTTACGCTCCAATCCAAAAACGGTCGCCGGCCAGACTGCCCGGCTTCATCATTGACTGGTTGGAGATTCAAAGTATGTTGGGTTATTTACTTAGACAATGAAATTGCACTCGTATTGGCGGATGACCCTGCTCATGATCGCCGGCGCGCTGATCGCCGCCTGCTCTGAACCGGCGAAGCCAACCGGCCCACGGCTCACCGGCCGATTGTTCTATCTCTCAGGCGATAAGGGGAAGGGTTCTGATCTGTTGGAACTAACCGCAGCGTCCAACGGCGCCCCCGCTAAACCACAAGTCATCACCAGCGGCGTCTTTGAGGCAGTCGCAAGTCCCGATCAGACAAAGCTGCTTTACACCACCAAAGATGAAATTATGATTCGCGATTTTGGCACCGGCAGCGTGAAGTCTCTGGTTAACGAAAGGAGCTCCTGTCTCGCCTGGGCCCCGGATGGCAATCACTTCAGCTATGTAGAGCGAATTGGGCCCGTCACGAAATTCTATGCGGCCGACCCGGAGGGAAAGGCGAAGCTGGTGCTGGAAGATCCGAACGGCTCGGGATCATGCGCGGAATGGATCAGTTCGACCGAGTTGGTATTCGACCGCTTTGTGGGCGCGCCGGTAAAAAAGAACATTTACTATTACAACAGTGATGGCGGAGGCCCCAAACCAAACACCACCACCGTGGCGACCGTCGGCGAGCCGGTGAAATTGAAAGACACACCGCGTAAATGGACGATCGAAAGCGTCTGCGCCAAGAGCAACAATGGATTTCTGCGCTCTGATGATCAGGGGAAGTTGCTGATCGCGAAAAACATCGATCACTTCGAGAGCCTTGATCCGGCGCCCGGCCCCTGTTCAGAGTGCCGCTTCGTGGCGTATGCCGCGCAGAGCTGCGTCCCTTTCTTTGTCGAACAGCCCACGAGTACCACCACCGAATTGTTCTATCTGAACCCCGCCAACTGGCAGAAGCAGAAGCCGGCAACCATTAATCGAACGTTCTCACCGAGCGCCAAAGCGCTGATCAAATCATCCGCGAAATCGATGGTGATCGGAGATGGCGAGAACCTCTTTCTGGTTGATGCCGAAAGCGGCGCGATCGTGTCGCTGCTCGATGCGCCGGTAGTCACATCCAATTCCGGAATCGCAGCCATACCGGTCCTCTGGATTGAGAAGTGATCGCACCGAAATGAGGTCAGTACCATTTGCGTCAGCAAATGGATCGGGCAGGCCGGTTACGCTGTAAACATGCCGCGCACTTGATCCCATCCGCTAACGCGGATGGGACTGACCCGTAACGTATACTCAGCGAACACGCGTTATCGTGCGCCCGCGGCTTGCCGCTCCCCAGTGCGGAAAGGCTTGCCTTTCCGAAAAGCCTGTTAGAGATCCTTCGAGGCTCCGCCTCTACCTGACAGGCATAGCCTGCAAAACCTAAGAGCATTCCTGCCGGTAAGGCGAGCCTTACCGCACTGCAAAGCGGCAAGCCGCAACGCGATCGTCAATCCCGATTGGCGAGGCTCTACGAGTCTTCGGAAGATTCACTCTTCAGCAGCCTCCGCACCCGTTCGCTCACCAGCTCAAAAGCAAATCCCTGTCGTAGCAGATGATCGAAGAGTTTCTTCGCCTCCTCGCGAGTTTGTGGCTTGCCGCGCAGGCGGATGCGCTTGGCAATGGCGCGCTCGATTAGTTCTTCCTCAGGTGTGGACTCAAACACTTCATCCAGCGCGGCGCTGGCTGTCTGTTTATCGACTTTCTTCAGTGACAGGTCGCGTTCCAGCCGCCGCCGGCCCAGCGCCCGCTCGCGCAGCCGCACCGAGGCATAACTCTGCGCAAATTTCGCGTCGTCCAGATAACCGTATTCACGCAGCCGAGCGATGACCTCATCGACGTTCGCTTTCGTCGCGCCGCGGCCAGACAACAAGCGCGCGCGCAATTCTTCGACTGAGCGCTGCCGGGCAGCCAGCAACTTAGCCGCGCGTTGAAAGACCAGCTCGCGCGCCTTTGCCGGATCGAGCGGCAGGTCGTCCGCTTCCGTCTTTCGTCCTGCTCTGTTTCGGGTCCGGTTGATAGCTGTTTATTTAACCACAGGGGACACAGCGCACACAGAGACAATTGGAAATCAACAAACTAGAATGCAGGTCGATGTCTTATTAGCGAGTTGCTCGGGGCGGTAGCCCGACCGTAAGGGAGGGCTCGTAAGGAGCCATAAAGGAGCCCTCCCTGACGGTCGGGCTACTGCCCCGCCTAACCAACAATGCCGGGAATGGACGGAGCGCTGATTATCGACAAACCCGCCGGGATCACTTCGCACACCGTGGTGGCCCAGACGCGGCGGCTCGCCGGCACGCGGCGGGTGGGCCACACCGGAACGCTCGATCCGTTTGCCACCGGAGTGCTGGTCGTCCTGGTCGGCAAAGCCACGCGGCTCATGCAATTCCTGAACGGCGCCGAAAAAGAATACGAGGCGTTGATTCGCTTCGGATACTCAACTGATACCGGAGACATAACCGGGAAACAATTGGCCAAGCCGCTTATCGCGCAACGCTTACACAAAGAAGATATTGAAACGGCAATGGCTTCGTTCCGCGGTGAAATCGATCAGGTTCCGCCGATGTACTCGGCCAAGAAGATCAAAGGGCAAAAATTGTATGAGCTGGCCCGCCGCGGTGAGACAGTGGCGCGCGCGGCCGTGCGCGTAACCATCAGCGAGTTCGCCGCGCTCGCTTCGCAAGGCGAACCCAACGCAAACGAAGACGGCACCTGTGATTTCGCGGTCCGGGTTGTGTGCTCAGCCGGAACGTATGTGCGCACGCTCGCAGAAGATTTGGGCCGGCAGCTCGGCACCGGCGCGCACCTGGCTGAGTTGCGCCGCACGCGCGCCGGCTCATTTCGGATCAAAGAAGCGCGCACGCTCGATCAATTAAAGGAGATGTCCGAAACAGGTTCGGTAACTAGCGCCATCATCGCTCCGGATACAGTCGTGGACCATCTGCCAATTATTGAATTGACCGAGAAAGATGTGCGCCGCGTGCTGAATGGAGTGGGCCTTGAGGCTGACTTACCTCATCAGGATCAGCAGCACGTGCGGCTGAGAGATGCCGCCGGTGAACTGATTGCCGTGGGAGTTTTTGATTCAGCAAAAAAGGTTGTGAACCCGCGTGTGGTGCTGGTCACCGACAGCCCGTGACGGAGCGCGGGCCACCGCAGGTGGTACTGACATCAATCACTTGTTAACATCTGGGCCGAATGAAAAAGCGATATTTCTTCGCCGGACTGACTGGTGTGGTCGCGGGCGCAGTCGCTACTAAACTGCTGACGCGCCCGCGCGATGTCAGTTGGGCCGACAGTCTCGAATTCATCTACAACCCGGAATACTCCTGGTTCACCCGGGTCAACGGCGTGGGCATTCATTATCAGGAGGCGGGTGATGAGCAGGCGACGCCGATCATCCTGATACACGGTTTCATCTCTTCAAATTTGATCTGGAGTCATGTGCTGCTGCCGCTGGCCCGCAAAGGGTTTCGCGTGATCGCGCCTGACCTGCCGGGCTATGGATATTCTGACAAGCCGGCCGAGGCGCGTTACACCATCGCGGAACAAGCGCGCGGTGTGGTCGCGTTTATGGATCGACTGGGAATTAAGAAGGCGATGATCGCGGGCGCCTCCTATGGCGGCGCGATCGCGGCCACGATGGCCCTCGATTTTCCCGACCGCGTTGCCAAGTTGATTCTGATTGGCGCCGTGACCAACGATGAGGCGAAAAAGAAATTTCTCATGCGCGTGTCATGTCTGCCGCTGATAGGCGATGTCGCGACCCCGCTCTTTCTGGGGTCCCGCTGGATTCTGCGCAAGCGCATGCAGAACATGTATCGCCGCATGCAGAAGCCGATCAATGAAAAGATGGTCTCTTCTCGTCATCACCTGTTGGCGACTGCCAATACGCACCGGGCCATGATTCGCACCGCGCGCGCGTGGAGCGCGTCCCGGATCGAGCGCGAAGCGGCTTTGATTCGCCACCCCACGATGCTCATGTGGGGTGACCAGGACGATCACATTCCGCTCGACGTCGCCTTCCGGTTGCGCGATACGATGCCGAACGCGAGACTGCTGCTGTTTCGTAATTGCGGTCACTTGCCGCCGGCGGAATATCCCGAAATTTTTGTCGAGGCCGTCGAGAATTTCTGCCGGCCGGCGACTTAAGACCCGAATTCGATTTGTCAGAACCGCCTGCGGTAGCGAGCGGGCCCCCTAATGACGACCAGATCCTCATTCGCCAAGCGTGCCGGTCTCGGCCTCAGTATTCTGTTCTGGGTGCTCGCCCTGCCGCAGCCGCAGGTTGTCGCCAAGCCCTCGTTCGTCGTGCGCCCCGAGCCCGCCTGGGTCAGGCAGTTTGAGATCAATCGAGATGCGGGCCCGCGCGATCGGCCCACATCAATTTTGCTCGAGGACCGCGAAACGAAGCTGTCGGCAAACACCGTCGAGCGATTTTACCGCCACAGCGAACGAGTCAATACGAATGCCGGTCTCGAGCGGCTCTCCCAACTCCAGTTTAATTTCGAGCCGTCCTATGAATCGCTGGCCGTTCATTTCATTCGCATAATTCGGGACGGGCAAACGCGTAATGCGCTGACGCCATCGGCAATCAAGATCATCGCCAAAGAAGACGATCTGGATGAACAGATATATAACGGCACTTTGACCGCCGTGGTCTTCGTTAACGACGTGCGCGTCGGCGACGTGGTCGAGTACGCCTATACCGTTAGCGGCAGCAACCCTGTCTTTGGCGGGCGTTTCGCGGACAAGTTCTACCTCGCCGACGAAGAACCGATACTGAACCTGCGCGTCAGACTCGTTTCGCCTCTGGGCCGCACCCTCTATTTCCGCAATCAAGGCACGGACCTGGCGGCAAAGCAGAACTCATCCGCAAGCGACAACGAGTATGTCTGGGACCGCAGCGATGTTCCCGCGATCGATCCTGAAGACTTAACGCCCTCGTGGTTCGAGCCGACCCCGTCGGTGACCGTCAGCGAATTTGGTGATTGGCAGGCTCTCGCGCAATGGGCGGCGCCGATGTATCAGGCCAGTCAGACGCTGCCGCCGGAACTGAAGAAAAAGGCTGAGGGTTGGCTTAAAGAAATACCCGCGCCCGAAGACCGGATGATCGCGGCGCTGCGGTTCGTGCAACAGGAAATCCGTTATCTTGGGATTGAACTGGGTCCTTATTCGCATAGCCCGTCCCCGCCGGCGCAGACTTTCAGCCGGCGCTTCGGCGATTGCAAAGACAAGTCGCTGCTGCTGACTTCGATTCTAAATTTTTTGCAGATTGATTCCGCGGTGGCGCTGGTCAACACCTCGGCGGTGCACACGCTCGACGATCAAGAGCCTTCGCCGGACGCCTTCGATCACGCCATCGTTCAGGCAAAGATAGGGAGCCGGACATTCTGGCTCGATCCCACCATTGAATCTCAACGCGGAAATGTCGCCGCGTATTATGACCCGCCATATGAACGGGCGCTGGTGTTGCGGCCGGACTCGCGCGCCCTGGAAACCATTCCGCCGGCGAAGCTCGAGTCGCCGGCCACTGAGGTAAAGGAGACCTACAGACTGCGGCCGGGCAGCGAGGCGGCGTCCCTGCAGGTGACTACTACGTGTCGCGGCGCGGACGCAGATGACTTGCGCTATAGCTGGTCGCAACGCTCTGCTGAAGAGACCGGGAAGATCTATCTGAACTATTACGCGGAGAACAATCCGTCGATCAAAGCCGATGGACCACCGACGATCAATGACAACGAAAAGGACAACGTCATAACCGTCGAAGAGAATTATGTGATCGATTCTTTTTGGAAGAACGAATCACACTACTTTAGCGGCGCCACTACTTATGACGAGTTGCCCAGGCCGAAAATCTCGCAGCGGCTGATGCCCCTCGAATTACATCCGGCTTTTGTCCGGCAGACAATCGAGATTGAGTCAGTCAGTCCCAGCGATCTTACGCCTCATTCAGAGGTCATCGATAACGACTCGTTTCGGTTTGAGTATAAGTACCAGCCTGCAGCCGCTTCGATTCGCCTTTCATACTCGCTGCAAACGTTTGGCGATAATGTCGCGCCCCAAAAAGTCGCCGCTTACCTGGCGCAGGCGGACCGCGTTTGGAATTCGACCGGGGTGCAATTGCCGCGGCAGCAGGGCGTGGTGTTCGTTCGCCGGGCCGAACCCACGGCCCGCGAATCCGGCGTCGCAATTGTCGCAGCCATTCTGCTGGCCGGCTGTCTCATCACTGTCGGGGCGTTCGTCATCGTCAGGATCCGCCGCGACAAACGAACGCCCTTTCTGCCAAAGCCTTTACCCGGAACGTCTCCGCAAACGGCCATGCGATGTAAAGACCGAAGCGATTTGGAAGCATTCACCAGAGGCTTCAAATGCCGGTGCGGAACCTCCGCATTTGATCCCGAGGCGTTCACCCATCAGGAGACTCTCTTTTACGATGGCGAACGCCTGGGAACCTTCAAAGTCAGGTGCCAAAGCTGCGGACACACGTCCGATATTTATTTTGTGCAACCGCCCGCGCTCGCCAACGCCTGAGGGTTTATAAGGTCAGTACGGGGTCAGTACCATCCGCGTGAGCGGATGGATCAAGCCACATACCCAGAGTTCAACTATGCCCTGGATCCCAGCTAGACACTTCTCAATGAAAAACGGGCCCGGTTTGATCCATCCGCACACGCGGATGGTACTGACTTCGTGACCGCGGGCACCCACCTTGGTTGGCCGACTTCATGTATAATCCCGCCGCTTTTCCACGCCTGAGTTTTCGGAGACAACTTATGCTGAACCGCCGCGCGCTCGCCCTCGGCCTGATCGTTATCCTGTTCTGTTTGCCGCTGCTGGCCCAAAGTCAAAGCGACAAAGATTTGCTCGAACGCATTCGCCAGGAAGAACAAAACAATTCGCAGATTATGAAGACTATGCACATGTTCACGGATGTGTATGGTCCACGTTTGACCGGGTCGCCAAACCACAAGGCCGCGGCTGAGTGGGCGGTGAAGCAAATGACCTCCTGGGGACTTTCCAACGCCCACCTGGAGCCATGGAATTTCGGTCACGTCGGCTGGCTCAACGAGCGTTTCACCGGACACATTATCGCTCCGGTAAAGGATGTTTTGACCTGCGAGGTGCTTTCGTGGACACCGAGCACGCGTGGGCCAGTGACGGCCAGGGCTTACCAGATGATCCTGCCGGACCGGCCGACGCAGGATCAGTTGAATGCGTATTTCGAGACTCAGAAAGCGAAAGTGCGCGGCAAGATTGTGATGGCGGGCAAGCACACGGTGGTCCCGGTGGATTTGAACCCGCCGGCGAAACGCATCACTGACGAGCAGGCGCAACAGCGCTACGGTCCGAACGCCCGGCCCGGCGGCGGATTCCCGCAACAGTCTCCGACCCCGACACCGGCGCCTGGTCCGCCGCGCCCTTTGACCAATCGGCAGATCGATGAGCAGCTCGACACGTTTCTGAAGAGCAACGGCGCTTTGATTCGCGTCAACGATGCCGGCTTCGCCTTTCGCCGTATTCGCGCCTTCAACAATCGCACCTACGACATTACCAAAGCCTTACCGACCGTGGTGATGAGCAACGAAGACTATGGGCGCATCACCCGCATCCTGGCTGACCGGACTGAGGTCACCCTGGAATTCAACATCACGAATCGTATCTATCCGGAAGGCAAGACCTCTTACAACACCATCGCGGAAATTCCCGGAACCGACAAAGCCGATGAGGTGATCATGCTGGGCGGGCACCTCGATTCCTGGCACGCCTCAACCGGCGCCACCGACAACGCGATTGGTTGCGCCATCATGATGGAAGCGGTGCGTATCCTGAAAACCCTGGGAGTGAAACCGCGGCGCACCATCCGGGTGGCGCTCTGGAGTGGTGAAGAAGAAGGCCTGCTGGGTTCGCAAGCTTATGTGAAAGAGCATTTCGGCAGTTTCGAAAATCCCAAACCCGGCTACGAAAAATTCGGGGGCTATTTCAATATCGATTCGGGGACCGGCCGGGTGCGCGGCGCCGGCGTCTTCGGTCCGCCGGCGGCCGCCGACATCATGCGCAAGATTCTCGAGCCCTTCAAAGACGATGGTGTCGCCGGCGCCAACGCTTCGCGCAGCCGCAACCTCGGCGGCAGCGATAACACCTCGTTCAGCCAGGCGGGACTGCCCGGTATCGGGATGGGCCAGGACCCAATCGAATATCAGACGCACACCTGGCATACGAACTTCGACACGTACGAACGCATTCTCGAAGATGATGTCAAGAAAGACGCGGTTGAAGTAGCGTGGTCGGTTTACCAACTGGCTACGCGTGACGATTTGCTGCCGCGGTTCGCGAAGGCGGACATGCCCGCGCCGCCGCCGGCTCCTTCACCCGAAGCATCGCCGGCGCCGGCGCGCGCCCGGCCGGCCCGGAGAACGGCGCGGCCCGAATGAAGAAGAGTTTTACCGGCGAACTTCTTTCAGGCCATAAACAGGATGCGGTGGAAGTCCCATTCGATCCGGGTGTGGCCTGGAAGATCGAATCCCGCCCTTTGTGGCGCGGCCGGCGCGGGTTTCGGGTGAAAGCGCGGATCAAAGGCCGCACCTTCGACACCAGCATCGTGCCGCGGCAAAAGAAATTCTATCTCTTGATTGAACCTGAGTTGGTGAAAGCCGCCGGGCTGGCGCCGGGAGACTCGATTCGGGCTACGGTTGAACCCGCGACCTAATGGGCAGAGCGCACGAAAGCCTAAACCGTGGGGTTGATCCCGATTCATCGGGACTCGTGAAGCGGGCGACACACATGGTGTGAAGCGCAAACATTCAATTCAATCGGCTGTCGCCCGCGCGGGCTCCAATTCTCTCCCACGATTGATCCTGGGGCTCACGCCCCAGGCTTTACGCCGTTGTGCGCTACGCGCACTGGGTGTCTGAAGGTTGTTAATGCCGGTGGCGGTCTACGCAGCCGCCTCAATTCGCGGTTTTATGAGTTGCGGGCGATAAGCGTAGCGGGAAGGTTTGCTGCGCTTCTCTTCATACATGGCGTGGTCGGCCTGGGCCATCAACTCTTCGATGGAATAGCGGTCATCTTCAAAATGGGCCACCCCGACGCTGACTGAGAGATTGTAAGGACGCGCGCGCAGCTCGTTGCTCGCATCAAACTGTGCCTGCAGACGATTGGTCAGCGAGTCGGCGCCTTCGTCCATGTCGATGGCCGCCAGCGCCACGAACTCATCGCCGCCCAGCCGCGCGAGAATGTCAGAACTGCGAAACGTCTCCTTGAGGATCTGCGCCGCCATGGCCAAAGCGCGATCGCCCTCATGGTGGCCAAATGAATCGTTGATCCCTTTCAGTCCGTCGAGATCGGCATAAACGACCAGCGGCACCTTCTGGTCGCGACGAATCGCGGCGACGTGTTGCTCAGTCACTGCGAGGAAGCCGCGCCGGTTGTAAAGCCCGGTCAGTTCATCGACAAGTGACAGACTCTCCAAGGCCGCTTCCGCGCGCTTGCGCTCCGTGATGTCCTGGATTTGGAAGATGAAGTGCGCGGGACTCTCGTCAGCATCGCGCACCAGCGAGACACTGTTCAGCGCCCACACCACTTCGCCGTCGCGGTGCACGTAGCGCTTTTCAACCTGCGACGTCGGGGTCTCGCTTTGCAGCAGGCGATAGAGGTTCGCGAGATCGTTCCCCACATCATCCGGATGGGTTACGGCCTGAAAGTTCGAATCCAGCATTTCCGGCTCGGTGTATCCCAGCAGATTACAAAGCGACCGATTGACTCTCAGCCAGGCGCCCTGCGGCGACACCAGCGCCATACCGATGGCTGCATAATCGAAGGCATTGCGAAAGTGCTCTTCAGTTTCGCGCAGCGCCTTACTAATCCGCTCCTGTTCGACGATATGCCGGTTTAGTTCCTCAACGTGAAGACGCGCCTGCTCGGCTTGCGCCGCGGCGCCCTCGACGTTCTTCATGTAAGTCCAATAGGTGAAGTAGACGATTGCGATGATGGGAATGGTTGCGGCCAGCGCAAAGAAGCCGACGTTGCTGATCGAGCGCGCGATCATTCCCGCGGCACAGGCGCCGGCGAGATATGTCATCGAGGTCCAGAGAAAGTTCTGACTCCATGACTTCCAGATTGGATCTTCGGTCTTGAGGGCAGCGTTAATCGCTACCAGGATGGAATTCACCAGGTACTGTACGACAGCCATCGTAGATAGCATCACCAGGTAATTCGGCGAAACGTACTCGTGGCTTTGCAGGGTCGAGCCAAATAGAGCCCGCAAGGTCCAGACGGTCATAAAGGTCGCGCAGGCCATGACCGCCGCGTTGAAGAGATGGGTGCGTCGACGACGGCCAATGTGCAACGAAGCGCAGACGGCCTCAGCCGTGGCGAGCAGAATTGCGACCTCGCCGCCAAAGAGGATCAAGGACAAGAAGATGAAGGTATCGGAAACTGAGATGTGAGCTTTGACTCGCGGGATCGGAATGCTTAGACGAGGGCCGATGAGGATGGTGACAATCGCGAGGACCAGAAATCGAACGTCAACCTGTTCGCGCGTTAGTCTGGCGGACGTGAAGACCAGTACCGCCGCGCCTGCCGCGATTACGGCCCAGAGGTAAATTTGATTTGTCCGGCTACGGGTCATAGTCGTCAGGTAAAAGACCCGACAGCCCGCATGGCAATGACTGTACCGCACCGTACATTTCCCGGTTTTTGCCTAAAACCGCAGATTTTCGTTGGTCTGGACCGACGGCCCGTGTCAGCTTGAAGGGCTCGCCTTCATTTTGAACGAACCAAACCACGGGAATTGACTCTTTGAGCGCGGTCGCCGACTAAGTTAGAATGCGTCGCCAGTATTTTCCGCAAAGGACTCTTCTTACTTCATCGTGTTAGCTCTTATTGCCGCGACCATTGACCCGGTCAAGTGTGTAGAAAACGGCTGGTTCTGCCCCCCGCCGATGACCGGTGATCTGTGTCTCGATTTCCCGGGTTACTGCGATCCGCTTTACAAAACCGGACTGTCGGACACCATGCACAAGGCTACGGTCTTTAATATCAGTCCGCTTTACCAGTTCGACGCATTCGATTGGACAGTGCTGATCATCTACTTCGGCATCCTTACCGTGCTGGCCATCTACGGCGTCTATCGCGTGAAGCAGGTCATCGAATTCTGGCGTTATTCGCGCTTCCCCCCCAAGGCGCTAGGCGCTTTCGCCGACGCTGACTTGCCGCACATCACCGTGCAGTTGCCGCTTTTTAACGAGATGTACGTCGTCGAGCGGCTGGTGAAAGCGGTGAGCGAAATAGACTACCCGCGGGACCGTTTGGAAATTCAAGTCCTCGACGATTCCACGGACGAGACCGTTAAGATTGCCCGGGCCACGGTCGAGAACTATGCGGCTAAAGGCTTCGACATTCATTACCTCCATCGCGATGATCGCACCGGCTTCAAAGCCGGCGCGCTCGAACAAGGCATGAAGACCGCCAAGGGTGAACTCATCGCGATCTTCGATGCGGACTTTGTGCCGCAAAGCGATTTCCTGCGCAAGCTGGTCCACTACTTTACCGATGCCACGGTGGGCTGCGCGCAAATGCGCTGGGCGCATATCAATGGCTCGTACAATTTGCTGACCCGGCTACAAACCATCATGCTCGACGGGCACTTTGTGATCGAGCAAACCACGCGCAACCGGACCGGAAATTTTTTCAACTTCAACGGCACTGCCGGCATCTGGCGGCGGGAAGCGATCGAGATGAGCGGTGGCTGGCAGCACGATACGTTGACTGAAGACACCGACTTGAGTTTCCGCGCGCAGTTGATGGGCTGGCGTTTCGTTTACCTGCTTGATGAAGAAGCGCCGGCGGAGATCCCCGTCGAAGTCAACGCCTTCAAAGCCCAACAGCGCCGCTGGGCCAAAGGCGTCCTGCAAGTCTGGTTCAAGCTTTATCGGCGTATCTGGTACGCCGATCTGCCCTTGCGCGTCAAACTGGAAATGTTCTTTCGCCTCACCGGCAACATCAGCTATCCACTGATGATTGTCGCCAGCTTCATGCAATTTCCCCTGCTGCTGGTCCGTTACAATCAGGGTCTGCATCAACTGATGATGCTGGACGTGCCGCTGCTCTTCTTCTCGACCGTTTCGGTGGTTCTGTTTTATGGGTCTGCCGTTTGGTACCTCGATAAGCAGCGCACCTCCCGGCTGTTGCATCTGCCGCTGGTGATGAGCCTGGGAATCGGACTCGCCTTTTCGAACGCGCGCGCCGTGCTCGAGGCCCTGGCCGGCGTCAAATCCGAATTCGTCCGCACGCCAAAATATCGCGTCGAGAACACCGATGATGAGTCGTGGAAGCGGAAGAAATATAAGCGCAAGCATGGGTGGCTGCCGCTGCTTGAACTAAGCTTCGCGATCTACTTTGTGCTGGCCATTGCCTATGCGATCCGCATGCACATGTGGGGTCCGATATTCTTTCTATTGCTCTTCTGCTTCGGTTACGGATACATGGGCATCATGAGCCTGCTGCAAACGGCCGGCGCCAAGGGGCTTTCGGCCATGTGGCGGCGCAATAACGCAGTGGCGCGCCCGTAGCGTTGTGGCCGGATTTGTCGTAACCTAGGCGCGCCTTGGCGCGTCTTAAGTTCCGAATCTCGCAACTGAATCGCGCTCTCGCGAACCAATTAGCGAAAAAACTAAACGGAGGATTTTCGAATGAAGAGACTATTTCTCGTTGCCGGGCTCGTGGCTGCGTTCCTGCTGCTCGTCGTCGCGGCAAGTGCCCAGAAGGCGAACTTCGGTGGTACTTGGACCTTGGATAAGGCGAAGAGCCAGGGCCTGAGCCAGCGAATGCAGGGCGCGGACAAAGTTACGTGGACGGTAAACCAAACCGACAAGACCATCCAAATCGATCAAAAGGTCGAAGGCGGCCAGCAAATGGGCGGCGGCGGTGGCGGTAATGGTGGTGGCGGTGGTAACGGTGGTGGTGGCGGCATGGGCGGCGGCGGCGGTCGCGGTCCCGGTGGCCCTCCAGCGCCTGCTGTTTACAATCTTGACGGCACCGAGACCAACGCCGATATGGGCCAGGCCAAAGTCTCGCTCAAGGCGACTTGGTCCGGCGGTTCCCTTGAATTGGTGCGCAAGTCCACTTTCGCCGGACCGAACGGTGACGTGACCAGCACTAATTCACAGAAGCTGTCGCTGTCGGGCGATGGTAAAGTCCTGACGGCCGTCGTTCACAGCGAAAGCCAGCGCGGTACTACGGACTCGACTTTGGTCTTCAACAAGTAGTATTCGTCGCTAAATCAATCCCCCTTTTGATGAGACAGAGTCGCGAGGTCGCGCCTTGCGGCTCTGTTGTGCTTTTGTCCCTAACCAGCGTTAGGGTAGAATCCTTCGCACCCTAATGAACGAACTTTGCCAACAAGCCGAGCAGTTGCTCAATTCGATCTTCGAATCCGCGCGGTTCGATGTGCACGCCTCAGCTTCGGAATCGGAGCTTGGCTGCGTGCTCTCAATCGAAGGATCAGACAGCGGCATCCTTTTGAACCAGGGTGGCGAGCTGCTCGACGCGCTCCAGCAGATTCTCAATCAGGCCTACGGACGCAATCTCCCCAAAGGCCAGCGCATTATCTGCGACGCTAATAACTACCGCGCGGCCCGAGAACAGGAATTACGCGCAATGGCGGACCACGCCGCGCGCCAGGTTCGCGCCACCTCATCACCATTTGTCTTTGGTCCGATGGACGCGAGCGAACGCCGCGTGATTCATCTCTCACTCGCAGAGGAAGCTGATCTGGTGACGGAGTCGATCGGTGAAGGACACGCCCGCCGCCTGCGAGTCGCGCTGAAGTGAGCGCAAACTTCCGCTGCTTTCATTCCAGTAGTAATCTAAATAAATCGTGGTCCCGGTCAACGACACTATCGTGGCGCTAGCTACGCCTCCCGGTCGCAGCGGCATCGGCATCATTCGTTTGAGTGGTCCGCAGTCGCTCGAGATTCTGCGTCGCCTGGTGGCGAATGAGCAGTTCGCTCCGCACCCTAATTTTCTCACGCTGCAAAACCTGATCGATCCGGCGAGCAACAAAACGCTGGACCAGGCGCTGGTGTGCTACTTCAAAGCTCCGCACTCGTTCACCGGTGAGGACGTCGTTGAGTTTCATTGTCATGGCTCTCCGGCCCTGCTGCGGACAATCATCGACATCACCTTATCTCTTGAGGCGCGCATGGCGACGGCCGGAGAGTTCTCGCTGAGAGCCGTTGCTCACGGCCGCATGAAACTCAGTGAAGCGGAAGCGATTCGCGATCTCATAAATGCGCAGACCGACGCGGCCCTGCGTCAGGCGACGCGTCAATTAACGGGAGAGATCTCTCACACCGTTCAGCAACTGAAGGATGAGCTGTTGCGCGTGATCGTCCGTTTGGAATCTTCGCTTGAATTCGTCGAGGACGATCTGCCCGCCGTTGAGCAGGAGCAGATGCTCGCCACCCTTCGCCAGGTGCGATCGCGCTGTGAGCAAATGGCGGCCTCCTTTCAACGCGGAAAGCTGCTGCGGGACGGCCTGCGGGTTACCCTGGTGGGACGGCCCAATGCCGGTAAGTCCAGCCTGTTCAATAGCTTACTGGGGAAGCCGCGCGCTATTGTGCACGACATCCCCGGCACCACGCGAGATGCCATAAGCGAGCCGGTGGGCATAGATGGAGTGCCAATCCTCATCACTGATACCGCCGGCCTACGCATCTCCGCGGACCAGGTCGAGGCGATCGGTGTCGACCGCACAAAGCGCGAGGCGGCTGATTCAGATCTGCTCCTGGTAGTGATCGATGGCGCGCAACCACTGACCGATGAAGACCGTAACACGCTGGCCGAAGCACTTCGTCATCGGCACGTGATCGCGCTCAACAAAACAGACCTCGAAGACTTCTCATCCTCGAGGCTGGCGGATAATTTACTGCCCGCATCTGAAGACTCACCGGTCGTGTTCGTTTCAGCCAAAACAGGTGCGGGACTTGATGAGTTGCGAGCCGCCATCTTAAAGCCATTCACCAATGGACATCTTCATGGAGAAGATGGGTTGCTGATCACCAACGCGCGTCATCATGATCTTCTGCTCCGCGCTGTTGGTGCAATCTCGACGGCTGAGGCGCTCTTGCAGGACGGAGCGAGCGAAGAGCTGATTCTGGTTGGTCTCCATGACGCGTTGAGGTATGTTGGAGAAATCACCGGAGAGACGACGTCGGATCAGATACTCGGCGAAATCTTTTCGACTTTCTGTATCGGTAAGTGATCTCGGGTTGCGAGCGCTTTTAGAATTATGGTTTTCGACGAATTTTTCGACGTGGTAGTCATTGGCGGCGGTCATGCCGGCTGTGAAGCCGCATCGGCGGCAGCCCGTCTGGGCGCAAATACCGCCCTGGTTACCTTGAATCTTGATCTGATTGGACAGATGTCCTGCAATCCCGCGATTGGCGGAATTGGCAAGGGACATCTGGTGCGGGAAATAGACGCGCTCGGCGGAATCATGGGCCGCGTGATTGATCGCACCGGAATTCAGTTTCGCTTGCTCAATCGCTCCAGAGGTCCCGCGGTCCGAGCTCCTCGGGCCCAGGCGGATCGCACTCTCTATCGCCTCGAGATGAGGCGTACCCTGGAAGCAACTCCAAATCTGAGTCTGCGGCAAGGCATCGTCACCGATCTCCTGATAGAAAATAGGCGCGCGGTCGGAGTCGAGCTGCAAGACACGCGTCGGATTGGCGCGAAGTCGATCATTATTGCAACAGGTACTTTTCTTAACGGTACAATTCACACCGGGCGCCGGACATACTCGGGGGGGCGAACCGGTGAACCAGCATCAATAGAGTTCGCGGAAGCACTGAAACAACTTGGCCTGCGGGTGGGCCGTCTGAAAACCGGGACGCCGCCGCGGCTCGATGGACGGACCATTGATTGGGACGCATTCGAGCGGCAACCTCCTGATGAGCAACCGGTCCCCTTTTCCTTCTCGACCGACGAGATATCACAAGCTCAGCTGGACTGTCATATCGGGTTCACCAACGAACGCGTCCACGAGGCCGTTAGACGAAACCTTCACGAATCGCCGCTCTACTCGGGTCAGATTACCAGCATCGGCCCTCGCTATTGCCCGTCGATCGAGGATAAGGTCGTCAAGTTCCCGGATAAGAACCGCCACCAACTGTTCCTCGAACCCGAAGGCTATAACACGAACGAAGTCTATCTCAACGGCTTCTCGACATCGTTGCCAGCCCAGCTTCAGCAGGAATTGGTTTCGTTAATTCCGGGATTTGATGGCGCGCAAATAATCCGGCCGGGTTACGCCATTGAATACGACTTTGTTGATCCAAAGGAGTTGACCCCCTTCCTTGAAACGTCACTGGTGAAGGGTCTATTCCTCGCCGGTCAGATCAACGGCACCACCGGATACGAAGAGGCTGCCTGTCAGGGGTTGATTGCGGGTATCAATGGGGCGCTCTCGGCCGCTGAAAGACCGCTGTTTCGGCTGGGGCGCCGGGATGCCTACATCGGCGTCCTGATTGATGATCTGATCACAAACGGCGTTGACGAGCCCTACCGAATGTTCACCTCACGATCGGAGTATCGACTGCTGCTCAGGCATGACAATGCGGACAGCCGGCTGGAACCAATCGGGCGCGAACTGGGCCTGGTCGGCGACAGTGAGTGGTGCCGCTTTAATCGCAGGCGTGACGCCGTGGCGCTCATTAAATCAGCCCTCAGCGAGCAAAAGATATCTCGCGGCGACGAAGGTTATTCAGAGGCGAGCGCGCTTACCGGTCAGGATCTGGGAGACTCGCTCTCACTGGCGCAACTGGCACTCCGTCCCCACGTGACAGCAGAAACGATTTCAGCTCTATTGAGCAGGTCGTTCAAGCATGTAGGTCTAACCGACCTCGAATCCGCTCTCGCCGACCTGCTCTATTCGGGCTATTTGCAATCTCAAGAGGCCACCAATCGCAGGCTTCACCAACACGACGCGCTCAAGATCCCGGCGGGCTTCTCATTTGACCATGTTAAGAGCCTGTCGCACGAAATGATCGAGCGCCTGGAGAGAGCCCAACCTCGCACCTTCGGTCAAGCACGAAAACTGCCAGGGTTAACGCCGACAGCACTTTCGCACCTTTTAGTTCACCTGGCCGCTGGACAGCAACCCACCGTATAGGTTTCACGTGAAACAGTGGACAGAAGCTAACGCCTGACGTTTCACGTGAAACGTCAAGGCCCCGAACTGCGAATAGCAGTGGCGCGGCTTTTCTGTTTATGTTACTGTCCGCTGCGAAGCGGGATGGGAAAGATCGTAGCCATCGCTAACCAAAAAGGGGGCGTCGGTAAGACCACGACAGCGGTTAACCTCGCTTCCGCGCTCGCCCAGCTAAAACGGTCTGTCCTCCTGATCGATATCGATCCTCAGGCAAACGCGACTTCGGGCCTCGGAATTGATCGCAATTCCATTCGCCGCACAACGTACCACGCACTCCTCCTGAAACAGCCTCTAAAGAGCATTATCCAGCCGACGGGCTTTGGCTTCGATATTGTCCCATCGGACCGGAACCTTGCAGGCGCCGAAATCGAACTCATTGAGACCGAGGGGCGCGACGTGGTCTTACGTGATGCCGTATCTCTAATCAAAGAGGAGTACGATTTCATCCTCCTCGACTGCCCGCCGGCACTCAACCTGCTCACACTCAACGCGCTCGCTGCGGCAGATTCACTACTGGTTCCCGTGCAGTGCGAATACTATGCGCTGGAGGGCGTCTCCGAACTCTTCAATACTCTTTCCCGGTTGAGGCGCGCGGTGAATCCGCTGCTGAGGATCGAGGGCCTGCTGCTGACGATGTTTGATGAAAGAACCAATCTGGCGCCGGCGGTGGCTGCGGATCTTAGAAGTTTCTACAGCGGTCTGGTTTTCAAGACTGCAATTCCCCGGAACGTGCGGCTGGCTGAGGCGCCCAGCCACGGAAAGCCTATTACTCACTACGACCCGCGTTCACGCGGCGCGGAAGCATATGCACAACTGGCAGAGGAGGTTCTCGCAAATGAACAAGCGACCCTTGGGCCGCGGCCTGAGCGCACTGATCTCAACCGGTCCGCCGTCGGCGGCCAATGATGAAATCAGTGAGATTGAAATTGACCTGATTCGCCCCGGCCATCAACAGCCGCGCACAAGTTTCGATCAAGCCAAACTTGAAGAGCTTGCCCAATCAATAAGGACTACCGGGATTATCCAACCGCTGCTGGTACGCCCCTCGGGCGGCCTATTCGAACTGGTCGCCGGTGAGCGGCGCTGGCGAGCGGCCCAACTCGCGGGGCTCGGACGGGTCCCGGCAATCGTGCGCGACATTCCCGACGATAAGATCCTTGAGATGGCCCTCATCGAGAATATTCAGCGAGCTGAACTCAACCCGGTCGAGGAGGCCAACGCTTACAAAAGGTTGATTGAATCTCTGGGTCTCACCCAGGACGAGGTAGCGCGTCGGGTCGGCCGCGATCGCACCTTTGTCACCAATTATCTTCGGGTGCTGAAGCTACCGACCGATATTCAGGAGCTCATCGAGGCCGAAAAGATATCCTTCGGCCACGCGCGCGCTCTCCTTGGCACCGGCGATGTGGTTAGCCAGCGTCGCCTGGCGCAGAAAATTGTCAAGCACAGTTGGTCTGTACGCGAGACTGAACGGCGAGTAAAGCACCTTCACCGCGGCGAAGAGCAGCAGTCGAAGCCAGAGTCAGCAATGCACCCCGACCCAAATGTGCGAGCTGCAGAAACAAAACTTCGAAGGACTCTCTCAACCCAGGTTCGCATCGTACCTGCCCGACGCAGCGCACCCGGCCGTTTGGAAATTGAATATTACGATGCCCACGATCTGGATCGAATCTTCCAGCTCATAATGAAGGCGGCGGAGACCGAGTCCGTTCCTCGCGCTGCCGCAGTATAAATCACGTTATTGTAACTCTGAGCACACGCCCAACATTTTCATATCGCAAGCTCCGAGAAGGCCTCTCCAGCGACGCTTCCACAGCCTAACGCTCCACTAGTGAGTGCACACTTTCTTCCCCATTTTCGCTAGCCCGTTTTCCACGGGTGTTTTTCTTGTGAGATCCAAGCGGCCTATGTTACGGTCAGGGTTTCACACGGGTCGGCGTTAAGGTTACGTAACCGCGAAGCTTTCCTGTTGTACTAAGTAGTTCTTAGAATTTCCATGCAAACTAATATGTCCCCCTCGGGAAGCCTCCTCCTTGCTTCGCTGGAGCGAAGGCTTCCAAAACAAACCTTTGACACGTGGTTCAAGCCTCTGACGGTCAAGGAATCAGCGCAGGAGTGTCTGTTTCGATTTTCGGCGCCAAATGCCACGGTTAAGGAGTGGGTAATTGCGCATTACACCGGCCTTATCACTGAACTGCTGCGCGAACTCTCGCTGGAACACTACAAGGTTGAATGGTCGGCGCCGCGTCCGGTTGGGTCGCTGGCTGAGAATGTCTTGTTGGATCGGGATCTCGCCGGCCACCCCGCCGACGGTGCTCGTGGAGCGACTGAGAGTGATCAACTCACATTTGTCGAATCGATCCCTTCTACGCTCAACGACAAGTACACCTTCTCTAACTTTGTCGTGGCGTCATGCAACCGTTTCGCTCACGCTGCGGCACAAGCTGTGGCTGAAGCTCCCGGCCAGACTTATAACCCGCTCTACCTCTATGGCGGCGTGGGCCTGGGCAAGACACATCTGATCCAGGCGGCCGGGCAGGCCATCCGGATTGCGCGGCCAGATCTGCGAATTGCCTATCTGTCTCTGGAACGCTTCATGAATGAACTCATCAATGCGATCCGATACGGTTACGACAAGACACGCGTGTTCAGGGAGCGGTATAGATCGATTGATGTTCTTTTAATCGATGACGTGCAGTTTATCGCTGGCAAGGAACGGACGCAGGAAGAGTTCTTCCACACATTTAATGCGCTCTACGATGGGCAGAAGCAGATTGTGCTGACTTCAGATTGTCCGCCTCGCGAAATTCCCGAAATCGAAGAACGTCTTCACTCGCGCTTTGAATGGGGTCTCATCGCTGATATTGAACCTCCGGATTTGGAAACCAAGGTCGCGATCCTGCAACGAAAAGCGGAAATCCAAAGAATCAAACTGCCTGACGACGTCGCGCTGTTTCTGGCGTCAAACAGTAAACATAACATCCGCGAACTGGAAGGATCACTTATTCGCGTGGCGGCAATGGCCTCGCTGCGCGGCGTCCCCTTGACGAAGGGTCTGGCCCAGGACGCCATGCGTCATGTTTCCCAGAGTCCGCAGACGAGTTCGATAACCATACCAATGATCCAGCGAATAGTGGCGGATCACTACAAGATATCAATCGACGATTTAAAGGCCAGATCCAATATGCGACAGGTGCTCGTACCGAGGCAGGTTGCGATGTACCTTTGTAAGAAATTAACCAGCAAGAGCTATCCAGAGATCGCCAGGCAATTCGGAGGGAAACACCACACCACGGTGATTCACTCGGTCGAGAAAATCACTCAACAGATGACGGTCGATCGGGAAATGGAATTGCTGATCAAGCGGCTCAGCGACAGCATTGGTATTTGAATTCACATCCGCTTGTGTAAAACGATCGGTGTGGTGTGAATTATCACTGGCTGCGCTGGTACACGACTCAAGCAGTGGAAAAAGCGGATATGATTTCACAGGTGGGAATGAACGAAATCTAAAGAAGTTTTGTACTTTCACAGATCCACAAAGCACACTACTTACTACGAAATAAATATTCATATCGTTAATTGTTCAGAAAGTAGAAACGGTTGTGCGAAACGCCGGTCTGGGTGTGATATAAGAAGAACCTACTGAGGAGCTAACGATGCAATTTGTGATTACGCGGGCAGCCTTGCAGAAAGAACTGTCGTTTGTTCAGGGAGTCGTCGAACGAAAAAATACGATCCCGGTGCTGGCCAATATTTTGATCGAATCTGCGGGAGAGACGGCGATTCGTGTTAGCGGGACCGATCTTGACGTCACCATTCGCTGCGATGCTGATGCTGAATCGATTAAGACGCAAGGCGCCATCTGCGTACAGGCGCGAAAACTATTCGATATCGCGAGATTGCTACCCGATGCGCCGGTGAGTTTCAAACGGGAAGAGAATGACTGGGTGACCGTCGAGTGCGCGCGTTCAAAGTTTCGACTGCCGGGTATCTCCAAGGAGACATTTCCGGAACTTCCGGGATTTAAATCGACGCCGTTGAAGTTGCCGGCTTTGTCTTTGAAAGGCCTGATCGAACGAACGATTTTCGCGATTACCCAGGAGGAGGGTCGCTACACACTTTCGGGGGCTAAATTTGAACTCGACAACGACGGCGTAAAGATGGTCACGACCGACGGTCACCGGTTGGCGTTTGCGGCGATCGCGAGTGGCTCGGCCAAGGGAGCGGAGACCGAACTCGATGTGCTGATTCCCCGCAAGACGCTGGCCGAACTTACCAAGTTAACCAACGATTTTGATGGCGACATCAGTTTGGGCGCCGATGAAAACCATGTCTATTTTCAAATTGGGTCGCGCCTGTTGATTTCGCGGATGCTCTCTGGGCAGTTCCCAAATTATGAGATGGTGATGCCCAAGAATAACGATCTCTCAGCCACGTTTGATACGGCGGCCTTGAGTCAGGCAGTGCGCCGGGTCTCGTTGATGGCCGATGATCGGTCTCATGCTATTCGGTTTCACTTGAGCAAGGAACAGTTGCTGATCAGCGCGCAAAATTCTGATGAAGGTGAAGCGCGCGAAACGGTAGAGACCGATTTCGGCGGCGAGGATACCGACATTGGATTCAACGCGCAGTATCTGCAGGATTTCCTGAACGTGGTCGGTTCCGAAAAAGTAGCGTTCGAATTCAAAGATGCGAATTCACAGGCCCAGTTGCGGCCGGTGTCAGACGGCACCAGTGATTATAAATATGTCGTGATGCCGATGAGGCTCTGACGCAGTCAATTTCCGGCCGTGGGTTTACCTGAGCGAGCGTCGCAAACCGGCGCTCGCTCTGTTTTTATCAGGACCCTGAATTACCAATCGCGTATGATAAAATCTCGAAGTGTTTCTAAAGTCGATTGCCGTCGAGAACTTCCGCAATCTGAGCGGCACAGTTGATTGGGCTCCGGGACTCAACGTTCTCTACGGGAATAACGGCCAGGGCAAAACGAACTGGCTCGAATCGATCCAACTACTGGCCCACGCCAAATCATTTCGAACTCATCACCTTCATGAAAGTGTGGCCTTCGGGGAATCGTCGGCCAGCCTGAGCGGCATCGTTCATCGCGGCGACGCGATTGATCGGCAATTGAGTATCGCCATCCAGCGTAATACGCGGCAGACGTTTATCAATGGGAAGCGGGAGCCGGTCGCTCGTTATCTGGGCCAGTTGCACGCCATCTGGTTCACTGCCGATGAATTGGAGGTGGTGCGCGGCGGTCCGGACGCACGGCGGAACTTTTTAGATCGCGGTGTGACCTCGCTTCATCCCCCGTACGCGCAGACAATCAGCGACTACCAGAAGGTCATCAAACAGAAAAAACGGCTGCTGGAACAGGCACTGGACGGGCAAATCAATCTGGATGAGTTGCGCGATTTGATCTCACCATGGAACTTACAGCTCGTTTCGCTGAGCGCCCAGGTCCATCGCGCGCGCAGCCGCTACGTGCAACTTCTGGCCGAAGCGATTGAGCAAAATCTGTTTGGCGATGCGTTGTCTATTCGCTATCTGTCTGCGCTCGAGAGCAAGGGCGATTTAGCCAATTACGAGCAGCTGATGACCGAGCGGCTACGGTTGAGACTGGATGCCGAAATGTATGCCGGCGCTTGTTTGATCGGGCCTCATCGAGACGATCTCGAGGTCCGCTTTCGCGATCGCAACTTACGTAGTTTTGGCAGTTCGGGACAACAGCGTAGCGCATTGATAACACTTGATTTAGCAGCGATTTCAGTATATTATTTCAAGCATCAGGAATACCCGATTTTCCTCATTGATGACGTGGACGCAGAACTCGACGGGGCCCGCATTGAACGCCTGCTGGAATACCTCGACGGACGCACTCAAACGTTCGTTACCACCTCGAAGCGAAACTACTTTGAGCGGTTCAATCAGCGCGCGAGTTTCTATGAGGTGCGAGAAGGATTAGCGACCGAAGAAACAGCGTTTACGACTACGATGAGGGCGAGCAATGTCGTCTGATAATCACAAGACGGATGAGAGAAACGAAGGTAATAACAATTTGGCAACACCTACATCGAAATTGAAGAACAAGAAAGACACTTACGATTCGTCATCGATTGCAGTTCTGGAGGGACGGGACGCCGTCCGCAAACGCCCGGCCATGTACATCGGATCGACCGGAGAACTCGGTCTGCATCACCTGGTCTACGAGGTGGTTGATAACTCGATTGACGAGGCGCTGGCCGGTTATTGCGATACGGTCGAAGTAACCATTCATCTCGACAACTCAATCACGGTCGTCGATAACGGCCGCGGCATCCCGGTCGACATGATGAAGAAGGAGCGCAAGTCGGCCGCCGAAGTGGTGATGACCAAGCTGCACGCCGGCGGTAAGTTTGATTCGAATGCGTATAAAGTTTCCGGCGGCCTGCACGGCGTCGGGGTTTCGTGCGTCAACTTTCTTTCCGAAACGCTGCACCTCGAGATTTGGCGCGACGGCGTCACCTATGAACAGGAATATGAGCGCGGCATACCCGTGGCGGCTCTTAAGCCGACTGGAAAGACCCGCAAGCGCGGCACGAAGATCACTTTCAAACCTGATACAGAGATTTTCGACACCACCGAATTCATTTTCGATAAGTTGTCAGAGCGTCTACGCGAGAAAGCATTTCTCAACAAAGGCATTCGCATTTCGATCAAAGACGAGCGCGAGGAAGCTGAGAAGTCGCACGAGTTCTACTACCGCGGTGGCATCGCTGAGTTTGTGAAGCACCTCAACAAGAACAAGTCCGTGCTGCACGACAAGCCGATGTATTTCGAAAAGATCGGTGACGCTCTTTCAATCGAAGTCGCGATTCAATATAACGACGCCTACGACGAGAAGGTTTATTCGTTCGCCAACAACATCAACACGGTCGACGGCGGCACGCACTTGTCCGGATTCCGTTCGGCGTTTACTCGGACGGTCAATGCCTATGCGCAATCGTCAGGGCTCGCCAAGAACTTCAAGGGAAATTTGACTGGCGATGATGTCCGCGAAGGATTGGTCGCGGTTATCTCCGTCAAGCTTCCACAACCGCAGTTTGAAGGCCAGACGAAGGGCAAACTCAATTCGGATGTGAAGGGCGCCGTTGAATCGTTCCTCAACGAGCGTCTAACTGAATACCTTGAACAGAATCCAACCGTCGCGCGTCGCGTTGTCGGCAAGTCGCTTGATGCAGCCCGCGCCCGCGAGGCTGCGCGCAAGGCCCGCGAAATCGTCCGCAAAGGCGCCCTGGGTTCCACCATGCTGCCGGGTAAATTGGCCGATTGCCAGGAACGTGATCCGGCGTTATCTGAGATCTACATCGTCGAGGGCGATTCGGCCGGCGGTTCCGCCAAACAAGGCCGCGATCGCAAGAACCAGGCGATCCTTCCGCTCAAAGGCAAGATCCTGAACGTCGAAAAAGCCCGCTTTGACAAGATGCTGGCGCACAACGAAATTAAGGCGCTGATCATGGCGCTGGGTACCGGCATCGGCAAAGAAGATTTCGATCTATCGAAGCTGCGTTATCACCGCATCATCCTGATGACCGATGCCGACGTGGACGGCTCGCACATTCGCACGCTGCTGCTGACCTTCTTCTTCCGGCAAATGCCGGAGCTGGTCGAGCAGGGCTACGTCTACATCGCGCAGCCGCCGCTCTTCAAAGTCAAAAAGGGCAAGAAGGAAGAGTACATCAAAGATGAAGGTTCGATGATTCACTTCCTCATGCGCCAGGCGACCACCGACATGAAAGTCACGACCGGCGACGGCAAATCGAAGCTGGTAATCGAAGGCGCGCAGCTGGCCCGCAATCTCGAACGCATGGTCGACCTGCGCCGCTATTGCGAGAAAGCCACTCGCCGTCTGCGCGGTGATTCGCACCTGCTCGACACCTTGCTCGAAGCGTTCGGTGGAAAGCAGGGTGTGCTGCGCAAAGAGGGCGCAACGCTCAAACGCACCTTCCAGGACGAAGAGTCGATGGCCCGCGTCGAAGGCGTGCTCGACAAGGCCGGCCACAAGACCGATCTGAAGGAAGATGAAGAGCACGGGCTTTGGGAGATTGAGACGGTCACCACCTCAGGCGCGAACCTGGCCATCGATTACGATTTTGCCAGTCACGTCGAATTTCAAAAGGCGGTCGAACTGTACATGAGATTGGAAGACCGGCTGACGCCGCCTTTCATCGCCGGCGAGAACGGCACCAGCGAAGAGATCGCCACGCGCGAAGCGCTGCTCGATCGCGTGCTCGCCGCCGCCAAGAAAGACCTTTCCATCCAGCGTTACAAAGGCCTGGGTGAAATGAATCCCGAACAGCTTTGGGAAACGACGATGAATCCGGACACGCGCACGCTCCTGCAGGTGCGCATCGACGACGCCGTCGAGACCGATGAAATCTTCACCGTGTTGATGGGCGACTCAGTCGAGCCGCGCCGCAAGTTTATCGAAGACAACGCGCTGGATGTGAAGAACCTGGATATCTAAGTAGCGATCGAACGTTGTATTGCTGACAGAGCGGGGCAGTAGCCCGACCGTCAGAGAGGGCTCATAAGGCGCCGAATCGGAACCCTCCCTCACAGTCAGGCTACTGCCCCGCTTCTCACTTTGCCGGTAACTGCTGCTTGACGGCCGCCATGCGGCTGTCAATTCGCTTTTGCCACAAAGCGCTGTCCGATTTCAGCAGCCGGTCAAATTCAGCCTGAGCGTCTTTCTCTTTTCCCATCAGCTTGAGCAGTATTCCCCGCTCGACGACCAGGTTTCCATTGTTCGGATCGATCTCGACAGCGGTATTGATGTCCGCTAGTGCTGAGGTGAGATCGCCTCTGATTTCATATTCATTTGCGCGATCATAGAACGCCCAGATGTTGGCCCCATCAACTTTGATCGCTTTCGTAAAATCAGACATGGCGCGGTCGTGTGCTCCACTGCGACTCAGGCTGAAACCGCGATTCACATAAGCGCCCGCGATTACCGGCGCCATCCGCTTGTCACCGGGAGAGTCGTTGACCGTCTGCTCAGAAAGTCCCACGGTAAACGCCTGGCTGTTCGAGTTCGTTTGATCGCCGGGGCGCTTCTCATTCTGATCGGCCTTCTTCGGAGCAGGACGCGCCACCGGATCAGTTTCGTACCACTTCAGCAGATAGTCGTAGTCAGCCAGAGCGCGATCAGTTTCCTTCAAGGCCATCAACAAATCTCCGCGCTCTGCATAGGAACGGGGATTATTTGGATTAAGCCGAATCGATTCGTCCATGTCTGTCCGCGCGCCGGCCAGGTCGCCGGTTTGCCAGCGGAGATTGGCGCGCAATCCGTAAATCCCATCATCCCTAAAATTGTTGGCGATGGCCGCGTCCAAATCTTTCAAAGCTCCGGTCACGTCATTCTTCGTCAAGCGCAACAACGCGCGCTGGTTGTAGGCCTGGCCGGAATCAGGCTTCAGCTCGATGACCCTGGTGAAATCTGCCAGCGCCTGCTCAGGCGCGGCGCCCATCATCAGACTCCCGCGCAACATGTAGGCGTCCGCATTATTCGGATACTGTTTGATAGCATCGTCCAACGCGGCCAGGGCCTTTTCCTGATGGCCCGCCTGGAACTCAGACAGCACCCGATCGAGCGAATCTTTGCCAGTCGTTTGAGCGAGACAAAAGGCCGCCGAGATTAGGAGCACCCCCGTGGCCAGCGGAAACCGAAAGCGCATTTTCATGGCCGCCAATTCTGTCTGATTTGGGCGAACTAGTACAGCTCTTCATGCCTTGGTTTTGAAGCGCGCCGACTCGGGCGGCCGTTCTAGCCACAGACTACGGGGCAGTGGCCCGACCGTCAGGGAGGGCTCAACCTTCAGACGGCTTATCCTGAAGTCTCGCATATTGAGCTTGGTTGAGCCCTCCCTCACGGTCGGGCTACTGCCCCGGGATGGCCCATCTGCGCAATCTGTGTAATCTGCGGATTATTCTGTTAGTGCGCCGCCGGCACAGGCGGCGTCGCGGGTGCGGGTTTCGTCTTATGGGTCGCCGCCCGATCGACAATTGCGCGCGCGTTGTAGTATCCGGCCACGCTAGCCAGGCTGATAGGCTTGTATCGCTCCGGGGCAGTAGCCCGACCGTCAGGGAGGGCTCAACGTTCAAACGGCCTATCCTGGCCCAACAAGACATACTCCATCGCCTTCGCCACGTCAGCTTCCTTCCACAGATAAACCGTACTCCCATGTCTTGCCCACGGCTTGACCGCTCGCGGTAACATTCCTGACTCGCGTAGCGCTCTGGTTGCATACGCCTTGAACGCATCAAGTATAGGTTCCGGGAAACTCATCGCCGACACGACTGTATGAACATGATTCGTGCGAACGTTTATCCCACGAAGCAGATACTTCCGATGATTGCAAACCTCACGAATCGCGTGTTCCACGATCGATTGTTGCCGGGCCCTCAGCGTTAATGGCGGATGCTTCAACTGATTTATTTCGGCTGCTTGTAAACGTGGCCGAGGCTGAATGCGCGGAGTTCCATAGCGATTCTGCGTGCGACTCATTGAGAGGCGTTCATCACCATGCAGCCATGTGCCGTAGCAACGAAACGTGATCAGATAGGCTAAGGGAAAATCGTTGTCATCGAAGTCTCGCATGTAGAGATTGAGCCCTCCCTGACGGTCGGGCTACTGCCCCGGTCTCGTGCTCGCAGAGAATTCCGCGGGCTGAATCTTTAGTCGGGGCCGACTCGGGGCAGTAGCCCGACCGTCAGGGAGGGCTCCAACCTTCAGACGGCCTATCCTGGCCCAACAAGACATACTCCATAGCCTTCGCCACGTCAGCTTCCTTCCACAGGTAAACCGTACTCCCATGTCTTGCCGCCAATTCCCGACTGGAAAGGAAGGGGCATCGTCTGACAGAGAAGTCACTTCGTGAGAAATCGATCGATTCGCTTTTGAAGGCCTGCAGGCTTTTTCGTCTCACACTCCCAAACAATTAACACTTTCCAACCCGCGCGCTTGAGTTCGCGCAGATTTCGCTCGTCTCGCTTTACGGTATTCTCGCGCTTCAGTTGCCAAAAGCTTTTACGTTCCGCCGGGAATTTTTGTCCTTTTGGACATTGGTGAAGGTGCCAAAAGCAGCCGCGCACTTCAATGATCTTACCGAGTCTAACTAGCGCGATATCGGGCTTTCCCGGTAGCTCGGGTTTATGAAGTCGATACCTATAACCCATACGGTGAACGATTTTTCGTACGATAAGCTCAGGTTTAGTGTCACGACCGCGAATCCGCGACATGTTCTTGCTGCGAGTTTCAGGAGAGTGTACATCCATTCACAAACTCTAAAACGTCACTTGTTTGGTCCGAACAAAATCAATGAAGGCTCTTATGTTCATAATCTCGCGGCGCTGAGATTGTGAGTACGTTGGCAACAGTTTGTCAGGAACGACAAGCGTCAATTGACGATTGCGCATCGCATCGGTTTGGTTTCTGGAAATCGCGGGTTCGAGCGTGCACAAATGTTTGTTGGAAATTCGATCCGCCTCGTCTAAGACTTGTCGCCACCGATCCTTACTGGTCGACTTGACGCCAAGCATGGCCAGCAGATCGGCGTCGAAACGCTCGTTGCGATATTCCGCTTCGCCTGGAAAAAGGAAATCAGGACGGTTGTTCCCCTCCGTTCGGGCCTGGGGACTAAATCTCACGTTGTTCTGAGTGAAGATCTCAGCAAGATGGTTTTGAAGAGCAAACCCCATCCGCGACTTACGTCTATTCTGCACAGAAAGAGAGTACTGTATGAAATCATCGACATCCTCAAACCCTTGTCGCAGTCGGTCCCCAATTATTACTTTTTCAAGAGCCCGGAATAATTCCTCCTCCCTGTTAAGCCATCGCACGAGTGTTTCATCAGGATCGTGAAGGTCCACTTCAACTTGCGTCCGCGCAAACAGAGCCATCTCTTTCGTTGAAGGAAACCCGCTGCTATAACGATCGACCATAATTTGCTCGTCCGTTGGGGTTGCGGGAATCACCACGCTTAGGTTCAATTGATCGAGTATTTGACCGCGGAGCAATTCGAGTTCTTGTCGCTCCAACTGATTCCTCGGTATTGAGAAAAGCTTCCGCGTCGAAACGTTGTGCCCGAAGAGAGACTCAGCAGCGCGCAGCCATGCCGAACCGTCTTCAAAAACTAAGCCAAAAAGTTGACCGGATTGCGAACGTGCTATGTAGAGGCGATCTCCTACCTTTGCGCGCGCGAGAAAACTGCCTGAGTAATACATGCGCCATTCTGCCGAGCGAGTGGGAATATTTTCTCTAGCATCGTAGAAGCTAAAGTCTGTCGTCTCGTTAACTGGGTCTTGGTCATCAGTAAAATAATGCCAAGCGATCATCCCATGACTACGATCGGTGGTGCCAAAGAACTCCCGAAGCGCATTCACGCCATTTAACTCGTGTTGATTTGAACCCATATTCGGCAAATCAACGGCAACCAAGGTTTTATGAGCAACGTTTGTGAATATTGAGGCAAGGTTCACGACTAGGACATTGTCGTAAACCCACGTCGATTCGACAAGCTGAGAAAAAAGCGCGAGGTCTAGCGATGGCCACTATTTGCTTTTGCGAAGCTAAGAGGCAACACCATTGAAATCATTCGAGTACGACGTGGCGGTTCGAAGGGCGTGAGTGTGAATGCCAAAGGCTTGCTGCATAGGGTCGCGGCAACCCGCTTTGCGATGCGTTGCATCACCGGCACAACGACCGAGTTTCCAAACTGCCGGTATGCCTGAGTATCAGATACCTCGATCTTGAAGTTCTTTGGAAACCCCATAAGCCGTGCGCACTCTCGGGGCGTCAGTCGGCGAGGATTCTTGTGAGGGCCTTGTGAAATCAATATCTCAGATCCGTCCTTATGGTAACGGGCGCTGAGAGTACGAGCGATGTCATCGCCCGTGAAGAGACCATAACCAAACCCATTGCCGGCCTCTTGGTGTTTCTTCGCATACCCCTGCAGATACGTCCAAAGATGATCGCTAAGCGTATACTTGCTGGCGACGCATTTCTCCAGTATTGACGAGAGGCGGGGTCCGCTCTCAGGAAACTTTGGAAACTCGAACGCCCTCGGTTCCCGAAAACCAACTAAATAAATACGTTCACGATGTTGTGGCACTAGTGATTGAGCATCAATGCGCGCAGCATGTAAGTCATAACCCAATTCCTCCGTCAGGGTGTTGTAGATGACTTGGTAGGTGTTTCCTCCATCATGTCTGTGAAGATGCTTAACGTTTTCGAGGACGAATGCTTGCGGTTTATGACGGTCAATTATTTTCGCAATGTATGTGAATAAATTGCCTTGTTTTTCATCCTCGAAACCATGCTTGCGACCTAAGCTGTTCTTCTTCGACACACCTGCCAAGCTAAATGGCTGACAAGGAAAGCCCGCACAAAGAACGTCGAAAGCGGGGATTGTAGAGATATCCAAGCGACGTATGTCTCCATGCGGTCGATGACCAAAATTCGCCTCATACGTTTGTTGGGCAAATTTGTCGTAGTCGCACGAAAAGACGCACTTACCGCCTGCCCGCTGAAAAGCAATGCGGAAACCGCCAATGCCACAGAATAAATCGATGAAACGAAATTTGGTTGCTGAATTCTTCAAAGTAGAATGAGGGTGACCGTCGTTTCGCACATGAAACGATACTCTAACAGAGTCGTCAAGTGAAGAAAATTGGCATCAGGCAGTATCTTTTGTTCCAAGTGCGTTGCCTGGGCTCGCGAATTGGATTTTTGAGGCGCTATCAGTCCTGCCTGGGCGCAGTGATTTTATTCTCTGACAACGTCGCGCGGGTCTTTGTCGTGACGTACGCCTAACAGTCTCGGATGGCGGAGCTTGCCGTGGCCGGTCCATTGGATGAAGCCTACCTGGACTACGAGTTCGGGGCGGACCCAGTGGGCGCGTAGGCGGGGGAGGCCGACGGCGCGGGTGAAGGGGGATTTGGGGATTTCGAGGGCGTCTAGTTTTTGGCGGAGGTCGAGTAGCAGGTCGTTGTTGAAGCCGGTGCCGATTTTTCCGGCGTAGATGAAATCGGGGTCGGGCCCGGCCGATAACGTTCGCACCCTCGCGGTGCCTCTCCCGGAGGGAGAGGGGTAAAGTGAGCCCTCCCTGACGGTCGGGCTACTGCCCCGTTTGTTCCCGGCTGCTGAGCTGCGCACCCCCGCCGTGCTTCTCCCGGAGGGGGATGAGATTGATCCGGTTGCCGTCGCTCCCGGTGCTGGGCTGGACGCGTATTCGTAATAGCCGACCAGCAGGGCGCCGAGGCCGACGCGTTTGCCTTGCGGATCGGTGAAGCCACCTACCACGAATTCCTGGGCCAGCTCGCATTTCATTTTCAACCAGTTGCGCGAGCGGCGCGGCTCGTAAATCGATCCGCGGCGCTTGGCGATGACGCCTTCCCATCCTTCCGTCTGGGCGCGCGCGTAGGCCGTTTCGTTCGGCAACTCCAGGACTCGGCGCAGCGGTGGCGACAGTGGCAAACGGTCCAGTAACTCCCGGCGCTCTTCGAGCGGCAGCGACATCACTTCGCGTCCGTCGATCCACATGATGTCGAAGACGTCATAGATTAGTTTGGCGCGGCCCCAGGTGATTTCGCCGTCGAGGATCAATTGCTCGGGCGGCAGAGTTGCGATGGCTTGAGAAACGGCCGGAAGGTTTTGCGGGAGATGATTGCGCGAAAACAATTCGACCTGCTTTCCTCTTTTGTAAGCCAGCAGGCGAATGCCGTCGAACTTACGCTCAAAGCTCCACTCGGATCCGTTGAAGCGCTCCTGCGTGAGCGTTGCGGCCATAGGCTCGATCCAGTCCGGGAAAAAGTTGGGCATGGAAGGATAATACCGTGAGCAGTGGGCAGTGGGCAGATCGTGAACGATTCAATTGCCTTACCGGAGTAGAGACCTGAGTCCACGGAGCGGACGGCAGCGTAAAGCCCGGGGCGTGAGCCCCGGGGAATGTCACAAACAATGATCCAGCCCGCGGAGCGGGCGGCAGCGGATCGGAACGAGAGGTCCTGCAATCGCAACGGCTGTCGCCCGCTTCCGCGGGCTCATCGTGCTAATTGATCGGTGACCTGGGTTCCGTCCCGATGAATCGGGACTCCACCCCAGACTTTATGCCATCGTGCGCTCCGCGCACTGTTGGTGGGTCAAGCCTTTCGTGTCCCAGGCGTAAACGCCTGGGCTAAAGAAAAGCAATTCAAATTAGGCCACACCGCATTTTCCAAATCAGCCATCGGCCCCTCCGCGGGCTCGTTGGCATTCTTCCTCAGGAACCTGGGGCTTACGGCCCAGGCTTTATGCTGCCGTCCGCTTCGCGGGCTGATAGCCGGCGCACTCCAAAATGGCTACGCGGGCATCAGGTTCTGAAGCGCCTTTGGTTCTTCGCCAAGCCACTCAGGGTTCTGCGCGGTGCCGTCGAAAATTGATGAGGTCTTGAAAGGTTCGAATTCGCCGTTCGCGGCCGCGGTGCGAGTCTTCGCCAGCAACGCCTGGCGCGCCGTATCGTCGAGCGGATGAAATGAATCGGCCGCAGCAATCGCCTGATCGAGAATCTCCATGCGGTCGATGCCGGTAATCACCACCGAGGTCGGCAGGCTGAGTGCGTAATGCAGACACTCGGTGGGCGTGACGGTTTTCGATTTCAAAAGGATGCCGTTCGCCATGCTCTTCATTCCCAGCACGCCGATGTTCGAGCGCACCAGCTCCGGGAGGACTTTCTGTTCGAAGCTCCGGAAGTGCGCATCCATCACGTTGAGCGGCATCTGCACCGCATCGAAGCGAAAGGAGTGCTGCGCGGCGACCTCCAGCATGTGGAGATGTATACGCGGGTCCTTGTGGCCGGTGAATCCGATGTAACGAAGCTTGCCCGCGTCCCGCGCTTCAATTAGCGCTGCATGAGCCCCATCCTCCCGAAAGATTCGATCAGGATCTTCAAACCGGATAATTTCGTGATGCTGGACCAGGTCGAGGCAATCGACGTCCAGGCGCTGCAGCGACTCGTCGAGTTGTTTCGCCGCTTCTTTCTTCGAACGGCCATCGATCTTAGTCATGACAAATGCTTGCGCTCGATAGCCATCCTGCAACGCCTGGCCCATGCGTTCTTCGCTCTTCCCTTCGTTATAGTCCCAGGAGTTGTCAAGAAAATTTATGCCGCGATCGATGGCCTCGCGCACAACGCGAATCGCCAACTGCTGATCGACATGCGGCAAACTAAGATGCCAGCCGCCCACGCCGATGGCGGAAACTCGTTCGCCGGTGGAACCAAGTGTTCGATAGATCATGTGCGTTTCTCCTGCACGATTGTTCCACACCAAGATTGCACGATTGTCACGAAGCCAGGGAAAAGATTGGTGCAGTTGGAAAAGATTTCATTCACGCTGCGCTTTAGCCGGGCGACTTCGATACGTTAGCGCCCGGCGAATTACTTGTCCCGCGTGCCGGCGCGCGCGGCGCCTCTGAGACTGTTCAGGCGCTTGGGATAGAGCGCGAGGGAACGTTGGTAAGCGGCGCGCGCTGCGGCCGGCTGCTTCTGTTCCCACAGCAGATCCCCGAGCAGTTCCTCGGCGGGAATCGTGGGGCCCGGCGTGACCGCATGTTTGGGCGTGGTCTCCTCCAATTCCGCCGCTTCGCGCATTAGCGAGACGGCCGTGTCCTCATGACCTTCAACGTGAGCGATCCAGGAATTCAATTCCAGACGCAGCATGCGGATGTTTCGGGCAAAGAGGTCTTCGCCAATATTCCGGGTACGCGTTTCCAGATCGTTCAGTTGCTCGCTCTCCCGCCGGGCCACTTCCAGGTTGTGCAGATGGGCGGCGCCCAGGCCGCGGGCGAATCTGCCAATCGCTTCGGGCCAGGTGAAGCGTTCCCAATCGAGATCCGGCGGTTGGCGCGGTTCGATCTTCATCGCTGCTGACCAATCATGCCGTTCGAGTGCATAACGCGCCTGGGTGGACATTAAGTGGAATGCGGTTTTGAAAGTGGGTTCGAGATTGGCGGTGGTGTGCAAGCGTCGCAACTGTGCGGCGGCGTTGCGGTAATCGCCTTTCTGTAAATAAGCATAGACGAGATATTCGATGGCGTGGCAGAACTCGTCCCAGACGTATTGACCTTTGTCGCCGGCCGGATATTTCAACGCAGCGTTGGCGGCGCGCAGGTTGCCGCGGATCACCCCATCCCAATCGCCGAGTCGCGTGTAGATGTGAGTCGGCATGTGGATCGCATGAGGATTGTCGGGCGCCACCGATTCATACTTGCGCGTGATTTCAAGTAACTCGCGTTCGCGGCCGGGAACATCGTTGGCGTGGACCAGGTAGTGCATCGCGCCGGGATGATTCGGGTTTTTGCGATAGACGCGCAGCAGGATTTCGGCGGCGCGATCGGCATTCTCTCTGGTGATGCGATCGGGAGGAGTGGTCGCGAGGTGCGCCAGCGCATAGAAGGCCGCAGCCTCATTGTCGTCGGGAAAGGCGGCGTAGATTTTTGCCATCGCCTGCTCCCAACGGCGGATGCGCAGCCAGTAATCGTTTGCTGACGGATCGAAAAAGAAAGCTTCCGTGGCCGCGATGAAGAGTTGTTCGCGCGGTGTCGGGGACGGCAGCGATTTCGCAGCTTCCACTTCGCGCCAGCCCTGCTGCCGCGCGTCAACGCCTGGCCGCGTAGGCCACAGCGGTTGAAACAAAGTCATGGCGACGCCCCAGTGGGCCATTGCACAGAGGGCATCAATCTTCGCGACATTCTGGAAAGCTGCGCGCGCCTGCGGATAAGTCATGTGGTGCAGCAGCGTAACGGCGCGATTGAATTCTGTTTGGGCTGCGGGTGAGCAGCTCACCGGAAAGCTGACCGCGTTCATGACATGGCCGGCGTGTTGAGCTGAGGTGCGGTGAGACGCAAAGAGAAGCAGCGCGAGCGTTGGAATCAATAAAAGCGATTCGGAATTGAAGGGCGCGCGACGCATGGTTCGCCATCTTAGCGTTAAGCGTCGTTCTTGTCTTGGCTATTGTTGCGCGAACAGGATTGGCCGCTTACGGGGCAGTAGCCCGACCGTTAGGGAGGGCTCGAAAGATAGCGCAGCTGGGAGCCCTTGTATCTTGCGCAAATGAAGCGCAAGTGTTTCAGTTTTGCCTTGGGTCGCACCCAAGACAAAGAGGAAGAGCAACCTGCCGGAGCCCTAAGCGCCATTGAGCCTGAGATCGGGAG